>Ga0182011_10004555_pt1 | contig 11082 bp, 8 predicted proteins | sample 711E1DmetaG_FD_120481 | JGI IMG/M metagenome (GOLD analysis project Ga0182011, IMG submission 120481) | Permafrost microbial communities from Stordalen Mire, Sweden - 711E1D metaG | ecosystem: Environmental > Terrestrial > Soil > Wetlands > Permafrost | place: Sweden: Stordalen | collected... | reverse complement strand
TCCGCCTGGAAGGAAACATGGAGAAGCGCCGGGCGGCTCGTCCAACGCAGAATGAATCCGGTGGGACAAAGGTATTTGCAGAACGCGCGCTGGTCGTGCAGAGCCAGTGCCAACGCAATAGCTGCCGCGTAGTAAACGGCAACGCCGGCAGCAACGGGCCAAATGCTGTTGCCGCGCATGTATCCGGGGGTTCCGCCGGGCTGGAAGTCTAACACCAGCGCGAACAGAACTGCGGCCGCAAAACTTACGGCCACACCGACAAGCGGTGTCCAAACCCAAACACCCTTGCGCCGGCCCGAGCCCTTGCCGACGGGAAGACGCTCGAGCACCATTGCACGCCAACACCCCCATCCACAGAGAATTCGGCCGAAGATGAGCGGCCCCACGACGGTGGTCACCATCGTGTGACCAATAGCCGGGCCTAATGTTCCCAGGATCAGGAGCTCGAAGAAACCATCGAGGTCGAGGTTGACGGCATCAACCAAGAGAACATGAGAATTCCCAATCCACCGGTGGCCAGGATGAGCCACCGCCACCACTGTTTGCGGTCAGCTCGAGCAAAGGCGTAGCCGGCGAGAAATAGACCTTGGGAGAGCCCCGAAACGAAGAGAGCAATAGCGAAACCCAATGCGTTTCCCCGGAACAGTACCACTGCAGCCAACGGCCAAAAGACGAGAAGGGCGGTAGCGCTGACGACAAGCAACGAACGACTGACTCTTAGATATACTTTGCTACACGGAGAGGGAATCACCATGCGACGGGCTTCTTTGTCAAACGACGACAATCTCCCCGATTACTCCGGATCTACCCCTGTCGGGGTGAGAGCAGGTCCGGAGGAATCAACGTTTCTTGCCGTGCGCCTTGATGAAATGCGGGAGTTCATTGAAAAAGTGCAACGACGTGCGTATGCCGCCGAAGAAGTTGTCGAGGTTGATGAACTCGTCCGGCGCATGAGCGTTCTCGTCCGGAAGCCCGAATCCGAGCAGGACAGTATCGATGCCAAGAAGTTCCTTGAACTGGACGACGATGGGGATCGATCCGCCTTCGCGCTGGTAGAGAGGTTTTTTGCCGAACCCCTTTTCGAGCGCTGAGACCGCGGCCTGTACTCCGGGGCCGTCGATCGGGGTGATCGCGGGCTCGCCGCCATGGAGGTTGCGGATTGTCACCTTGACGCTCTTCGGCGCGATCTTGCGTACGTGCTTTTCGAAGAGTTTTGCGGCCTTCGCGGAGGATTGATTGGGAACCAGTCGCATCGATATCTTTGCAGACGCCTTTGAGGGGAGCACGGTCTTCGCTCCTTCGCCGGTGAACCCCCCCCATATCCCGTTGCACTCAAGTGTCGGTCTGGCCCAGACCCGCTCGAGCGTGGTGAACCCTTTCTCCCCGTAGAGCTTCTCCACTCCCAGTTCCTTCGCGTATTTTCTGTCGCTCCAGGGAAGCTTCTTGTATGCATTACGTTCTTTTTTCGTCAGGGGGAGGACTCCCGTGTAGAACCCCGGAATGGTCACTTTCCCGTTCCTGTCATGAAGCTGAGCGATGATCTCCGAGAGGGCCTGGATCGGATTGTGGACTGTCCCTCCAAAGGAACCGGAATGGAGGTCCTTGTTGGGTCCGACGAGGTCAATCTGCATGTACGCAAGCCCGCGCAGGCCATAGCAGATCGACGGAACTCCCTTTGCAAACATTGAAGAATCGGATATCAGAACCAGGTCCGATTTGAGGAGCTCTTTTTTCTCGCGTACGAACGCTTCGAGGTTGTCACTGCCGATCTCCTCCTCCCCTTCTATGAGGAGTTTGATGTTGATGGGCAGGTCGCCCCCGTTATGGAGATACGCCTCAAGGCTCTTGAGGTGTATGAAGACCTGTCCCTTGTCGTCTGAGGCACCGCGCGCGAAGAGATTTCCGTCTCTGATCGTTGCCTCAAACGGCGGAGATGTCCAGAGGTCGAGGGGTTCCGGGGGCTGGACATCATAGTGGCCATAGAGGAGAACTGTCGGCTTTCCCGGAGCCTTGAGCCAGTCGCCGTAGACAATCGGATGCCCCGGAGTGGGGAAAATCTCGACGTTTTGAAGCCCTATCGTCTTCATATGATCGGCCATCCACCCCGCGCACCGCCGGATGTCTTCGCTGTTCTCCGGATTAGTGCTCACGCTGGGAATCGCAAGCAAGCCTTTGAGCTCGGAAAGATACCGATCTTTATTGGACTCAACGTATGAAAGAAGAGATTGCATGTTTCAACTCCATGTTAGGTCAGGGCCCATCCGGGAATTTTCCAGGATCAGGAGGAGGACAAGATTGCCTTGCTAATCAAGCGTTTTTTGAATATAGTAGCTGTGAAAACTAAAAGCAAAAGAATCGTGGATCCCGACGAGATTCTGTTATCTGCCGCTGCGGCCACAATCCCCTGTGTTCTGTTTGATCACCTCCTCTTTGCAATCCAGAACTGGCAGCGGAAGCGGTCCGGCACAGTGGACTCCGGTGGACTGGGACCGCTTGGAAGGACAGTGGTCAGCATCCTCATTAATTTCGCAATCTGCGGACTCCTTACCTATGTGTACACCACTGTGGGTCACGAACCCCAGGACGCATTCCTTGTCGGCGCTCTGATGTGGCTGATGGTCTCGGTACCGGCCCTTTTTACGAGCCGGTACGTCGATGAATCTCAGAGGCAATTCCTCGCAGGCCGGATACTCGGCTGGCTGGCGAAGACCGCCATAGCGGCGACCGCCGCGGCGTATTTCATCACATTCCCGTCCTGAGCCATGCGCGCATTTCTGAATGGTATCAACCTCCACTACGCTCTCTCCGGAGAGTCCACAGCACCTCCGGTTCTCTTTGTCCACGGTTTCCCCTTTAGCCTGGAGATGTGGCGCGGCCAGATCGACGCCGTTGCAGCGGCAGGCTTCAGGGCAGTTGCATATGACGTCCGCGGTCACGGGATGAGTGACGTCGGGGATGGTCAATACACGATCGAGTCCCACGTCGACGATCTGTTCGCGCTTCTCGACCATCTGAAGATACCCAAAGCCGCGATTGTCGGGCTCTCCATGGGGGGGTATATCACGCTGCGCGCCTTCGAGCGCGAACCGGTGAGGTTTGTTGCGGCCGTTCTCTGCGACACGAGAAGCGAGCCGGACACCGACGAGGGTCGCGTCAAGCGTGCGGCATCCGTACGGGCCGTGAAGAAAAACGGCTCCGCCGCTTTCGCTGCCGAGTACGTCAAGATGATGTTTGCGCAGGAGACGATTTCGACCAACCCCTCCGCCGTCGAATCGATCCGGCAGGTCATTGCGCGCACTCCCCCCTTGAGTATTGCGGGAACTCTTATTGCACTCGCGGCGCGGACGGACACGACAGCCTCGCTCGGGAGGATCTCCGTGCCGACGCTTGTACTCGTCGGTGAACGGGATACCGTAACGCCCCCTCCTTCTTCAGAATCCATGAAGTCAAAAATTCCCGGCGCGGAACTCCATATCGTCCCGGGCGCCGCTCATTTGAGCAACCTCGACAACCCCGCCTACTTCAACGAAAAACTCCTGACGTTCCTGAAGCGGGTGCTGCCCGGAAAATAGATGCACACCGTCCTCGTCACAGGGGCCTCGGGGTGCGTCGGCTCCGCAGTGGCCATCCGTCTCAACGACCTCGGGGTGCGCGTGAGGATCCTCGTCCGGCCGGGGTCCGACACTCGGTTCCTGGAGGGGATCCCCATGGTGGTGCACTTTGGAGACATATGCGACGCCGGCGTTCTCCGGAAGGCCATGGACGGATGCGATGCCGTGTTTCACACTGCAGCCGTGGTGACATTTGCACGAAAAGTCAGAGAGGAACAACACCGCGTCAACGTCCTCGGGACACGCGCGGTTGTCAGGGCCTGCATCGACGCGGGGGTGCGCACGCTCGTCCACACGAGCTCGGTTACGGCAATCGGCACCCCGCCCCCCCGCGAACCGGCGGACGAGACACTACCGGCGGACAGGTCACACGCCGGCGGCTACAAGATTTCGAAAATACTTGCGGAGGACGAAATCCTGGACGGGGTCGGTAACGGACTCCACGCCGTGATTGTCAACCCCTCCGTTATCATCGGAGAACGGGACACGCGTTTTCACGCGGGGCAGCTCATACGCGATATCAAGAAAGGGCGCATCCCTTTTTACGTCGAGGGGGGAATGAACATCGTGTATGCCGGGGATGTTGCGGAAGGAATGATTGCGGCGGCAGGACGGGGACGGGCCGGTGAGCGATACATACTTGCCGGCGAGAACCTGACACACGAAGAAGTATTCCGTAGGACGGCGGCGCTGATCGGCGGGCGTCCCCCCTTCGCCCGGTTCCCCCTCCCCCTTCTTTCAAGACTGGGGGGACTCGTGGAGTCGGTCTCAGGGGTTCTCGGACTGGAGCCTCCCCTGACACGGGACCTTGCCGCCATTGCCGGGCGCTATAACTGGTTCACCGCCGCCAAGGCGGAGAGGGAACTCGGATTCAAAGCGACGCCGTTTGACACGACGATCCTGGCGGCCTACGAGTGGTACACTCACAACGGGTACCTCTGACATCCGCCGGAGTCAGAAGAGGGTGTAAATGAACGGAGCGAGCGCCGAGCCCTGCGTGAATACCAGAACGAGGGCGAGCAGGAGGAGCATCACGATGATCGGACCGAGCCACCATTTCTTCCGTTCCTTCATGAACTGCCAGAGTTCTTTCAGTATTCCGAGCTTTCCACCAGCCATAGAACCCCCTCCTTCTCTGTAACATACAGCCGATTTCCGAACGCACTACATCTGGAAAGCTTTGATGTATTCAACGAGACGGGTACAATCTTCCAGCGTCTCCGTCGCATGCGTGCTCCCCCCCTGCGCCGCATGCTCATGGTGCTCCTGGATGCTCATGACTTCGAGCGGCCGCGTGCGGAGCTGTTCAATGCTCTTTGCCGCGGAGGCCGCCGCAGAGAGTGTCGTGATAAAGGGAATCTTGTACTCGTAGGCCGCGCGGCCTATCGCATGCTCATCCTGGCGCGACACCGGTCCGAGCGGGGTGTTGATGATGAGCTGCACCCAGCCGTTCTTGATGACATCGATGATGTTGAGCGTTCCTTCGCTTGCTTTGAGGACGGGGCGGTTGGCGATCCCGTGTGTACGCAGGAACGCCGATGTCCCTTCCGTGGCGATGACGTTGAACCCGAGACGGACGTACACCCGGACGACGTTGACTGCGCGTTCGTTCTTGTCGAAATTGTTGAGGCTGACGAACACCGTCCCTTTCTGCGGGAGCGTGGTCCCTGCCGCCATCGAAGCCTTCGCAAATGCAATGCCGAACGTGTCGGAGATCCCCATCACCTCCCCGGTCGAGCGCATTTCCGGGCCGAGAAAATGACGGGCCGTGGGGAATTTCGGGAACGGGAAGACCGATTCCTTGATCGCGACGTGTTTCGCCCACCCGTACCCCTTGATGTCGAGCTCGGCGATCGACCGGCCGACCATGAGCTTAGCGGCGATTTTCGCCAGCGGGATCCCCGTGGCCTTGCTCACGAAAGGAACCGTGCGGGACGCCCGCGGGTTCACCTCCAGCACGTAGATCACCCCGTCACGCATGGCGTATTGTACATTGAGCAAACCGACGACATGAAGGGCGAGGGCGAGCCTGCGCGTATACGCCATCAGTGTCAGAAGCTGCTGGGGGGTCACGGCGTAGGGAGGGAGAACGCAGCAACTGTCCCCCGAATGGACTCCCGCTTCCTCGATGTGCTGCATCACCCCGCCGATAAACACCGTCTTCCCGTCGCAGATGGCGTCGACGTCGAACTCAAACGCGTCTTCGAGGAAACGATCGATCAGCACCGGGTAGTCCGGGGAGACATTGACGGCCTTCACCATGTATTCCCGCAATCCGTCATCCTCGTAACAGATCTCCATCGCACGCCCGCCGAGGACGTAGGACGGCCGCACAAGCACCGGATACCCAACCCGCATTGCCACCTCCAGCGCACCCGGCAAATCGTGCGCTGTCCCGTACGGCGGACACGGGATCTCCAGCTCTTCCAGAAGCGCGCCGAACCTCTTCCGGTCCTCCGCAAGGTCGATCCCCTCCGTCGAGGTCCCCAGGATCTTCACCCCGTTCGCTTCAAGCGCTTTGGCGATTTTCAACGGGGTCTGACCGCCAAAACTGACGATCACGCCGACCGGCTGCTCCTGCTCGCAGATATTGAGGACATCCTCGAGCGTCAGAGGCTCAAAGTAAAGTTTGTCGGTCGTATCGTAGTCTGTCGAGACTGTCTCCGGGTTGCAGTTGATCATGATGGTCCCGAACCCCTCATCTTCCAGCCCCATGACTCCGTGCACGCAGCAGTAATCGAATTCGATTCCCTGCCCGATCCGGTTCGGCCCGCCCCCCAGGATGACCACCTGTTTCTTGTCCGACTTCTTTGCCTCGTTTTCCCGCTCGTAGGTCGAATAATGATAGGGGGTGTCGGCGGCAAATTCGGCGGCACAGGTATCGACGGTCTTGAAGACCGGGAGCACCCCCATCTTCTTCCGCACCGCCCGGACGGTCATCTCGTCGCTTCCCGTCATCGTCGCGATCTGGCGGTCGGAGAACCCGAACTGTTTCGCCTTCAACATGAGCGCGCCGTCAAGTGATCCCGCCTTCCGTATCTCGGATTCGCAATCGATAATCTGGCTGATGTTGTTCAGAAACCAGGGATCCACAAAGGTGATCGCATGCAGCTCCTCGATTGTGAATCCCAGCTGGAGCCCGTAACGGAGATTGAAGACGCCGTCGGGATGGGGCCTGCCGAGTCTTGTGCGGATCTCCTCGCGCCATCCGGCCTTTTCCGCCGCCGTCAGCGCGGAGGGATCAAACTCGTCCTTCCCGTCGGCCCCCAGACCCGCCCTCCCCTGCTCGAGGGAACGGAGCGCTTTCTGGAGCGCCTCCTTGAACGTCCGGCCGAACGCCATCGCCTCACCGACGGATTTCATTTGAACGCCCAGTGTCGTGTCCACTCCCTTGAATTTCTCGAAGTCCCAGCGGGGGATCTTCACCACACAATAGTCGATCGTGGGCTCGAACGACGCAGGGGTCAGCTTCGTGATGTCGTTGGGTATCTCGTCCAGGGTGTAGCCGACCGCCAGCTTCGCCGCGATCTTCGCGATCGGAAACCCGGTCGCCTTCGACGCGAGCGCCGAGGACCGCGAGACGCGGGGATTCATCTCGATCACCAGGCAACGGCCCGTCCGCGGGTCGACCGCGAACTGAATATTCGACCCCCCGGTTTCCACGCCGATAGCGCGGATGATCCTGATCGCATCGTCGCGCATCGACTGATATTCCTTGTCCGTCAGGGTCTGGGCCGGAGCGACCGTCACCGAGTCGCCCGTGTGGATCCCCATCGGGTCGAAGTTCTCGATGGAGCAGACGATGACGACATTGTCCCTGACATCCCGCATGACCTCCAGCTCGTATTCCTTCCAGCCGATGACGGACTCTTCGAGCAGGACCTCATGGATGGGGCTTGCCTCGAGCCCGTGCGAGAGCGCCTCCTCGAACTCGTCCGGCGTCCGTGCGATCCCTCCGCCGGACCCCCCCATGGTGAACGAGGGGCGTATGATGACCGGAAAACCGATCGACGCTGCGAGCGAGACCCCCTCATCCACGGTCCGGACGAACCCGCCGCGCGGCGTCTTCAACCCCGCCTGGTCCATCGTCGCCTTGAAGAGCTCCCGGTCCTCGGCCTTCCGGATCGCGTCCAGCTTCGCTCCGATCAGCTCGACGCCGTACTTCTCAAGAACTCCGTTTTCCGCAAGGGCCACGGCCGTGTTGAGCGCAGTCTGTCCCCCCATCGTCGGGAGCAGGGCGTCCGGGCGCTCACGCTCGATGATCTTCTCGACGAAATACGGTGTAATCGGTTCGATGTACGTCCGGTCCGCGAGGTCCGGATCGGTCATGATCGTCGCAGGATTGCTGTTGATGAGGATGGTACGAAAACCCTCTTCGCGCAGGACTTTGCAGGCCTGTGTGCCGGAGTAGTCGAATTCGCAGGCCTGACCGATCACGATCGGTCCGGATCCAATAATCAGAATGGAGTGTAGGTCGGTGCGTTTCGGCAAGTAGAACGGTTCTCTCTTAAGGTCAGAGTAAAATATACAAAGAATGCCGGTGGAAGGCAATCGGGCGGGCGACCGTTCCCGGCCCGAAGACCGCCTTCAGCAGCACCCGTAGGTCGGCGGGATGAATTTCCCGTCTGACGACGAAACGACTTCACCCCGCACCAGGTATTCCCCCTTTACGAGAACCCTGTACCAGCGGCGTGCCGCCTCGATGAGAATGATGACAGCACAGGCCATGATCACCGCGGTGAGGACAGAATTAATATATCCCTGCACCGCGGTCTGAGGATTCGCCGTCATGGGCCAGAAATTGTCGGTGATATTCAGCCAGCAGGCGCTCAGCGTCGTCGCGGCGACGAACAGCATCGGGAGGAGAGTGACCCAGGCATACCGTTCCTTCCCCGCGTTGATTATCGCGCTTGTCGCGACCGCGAGGGCCACGGCCGCGAGAAGCTGATTGGCCGTTCCGAACATCGGCCAGATCGAGCTGATGTTCCCGGTCCAGATAAAATACCCCCATGCGAAGACGACAAGAGACGTCGACAGGATCGTCCCGGGGATCCAGTCCGTCCGTTCGAACGGCTTCCAGATCCTTCCCCCGAACTCCTGCAGCAGGAACCGCGCCACTCGCGTCCCCGCGTCGATCGTCGTCAGTATGAAAAGCGCCTCGAACATGATGGCAAAATGGTACCAGACCGACATCAGGGCCTTCATCCCGGGCATGGCCGTGAATATCTGTGCAAATCCGACTGCAAGCGATACGGCGCCCCCGGTCCTGCCGACAACGTTTTCGCCCACCTCTCTGGAGAGCTCCGCAAGATTGACGACCGAGAGTCCGTGAAGCGGCGCCACAGCGGCGAATTTTTCCGGGGAAAGGTTGATGGCGAAATAGTCCCCCATCTCCAGCGAGCAGGCGGCGATGAGCGCGATGATCCCCACGACCCCCTCCATCAGCATCGCTCCGTACCCGATCATGCGCGCATCGGACTCCCTGTTGATCATTTTCGGAGTCGTCCCGGAGGCGACAAGCGCGTGAAACCCCGATATCGCCCCGCAGGCGATCGTCACGAAAAGGAACGGGAACAGCTTCCCCTGGATGATCGGGCCGCCGCCGGAAGTGAAAGCGGTCACGGCAGGCATCTTCAGCACAGGATTGACAACCATGACACCGACAATCAGAGCGCCAATCGTGCCGATCTTCATATATGAGCTGAGATAATCGCGCGGAGCGAGGAGAAGCCAGACCGGGAGCACGGAGGCCAGAAACCCGTATACCCCCATCGCGATCGTGATCCCTTCGCGGGAGAGCGTGAAGTAGGGAGCAAGGAACGATCCCGGGATCATCCCGCCGAATATCACGCAGGCGATAACGCCGATGACGCCGATCACGCTTGCCTCGGCGATCCTCCCCGGCCGTATCCGGTACATCCAGACTCCCACAAACAGCGCTATCGGGATCGTCATGGCGATTGTGAATGTGCCCCACGGGCTCTCGCGCAGCGCATTGACGACGGCGAGGCCGAGTCCCGCCAGCGCAATGACGACGATGATCATGATGGCGACCGACCCGATGAGACCCGCAAGGGGACTGATCTCGTTCCGTGCAATCTCGGCGAGCGATCTCCCCTGCCGGCGGATGGAGGCGACGAGCACGGTGAAGTCATGGACGGCCCCGGCCAGGACCACGCCCACCACCAGCCAGAGAAGCCCGGGGAGGTAGCCGAACTGAGCAGCCAGGACGGGTCCGATCAGGGGGCCCGCCCCTGAGATTGCGGCAAAATGATGCCCGAACACGACCCATTTGTTCGTCGGGAGATAGTTGTGGCCGTCCTTCAGAGTGTGGGCAGGAGTCTCCCGCGTGTCATCCAGCGCAACGACTCTGGCGGCAATAAATGCGCTGTAGTACCGGTAGGCGATCGCCATCACGCAGAGGGAACCGATGATCAGCGGAAGTGCGTGCATTCGGGGACTCCTTGATCGTTGTCAGTTCAGAAAGCGTTTCTCAAGAGTGTCATCGCCGGCGTAATCCCTTCGAACCGGATCGTCACAACGTCGAACCTGCAGGACTGGCCGCTGATGCCCCGCATCGCGAGATAGGCAGCCGCGACCCTGCGGATCGTCTCCTGCTTCCGGGGAGTGACCGCATATTCCGGGAGCCCATATTCATCGTTTGTCCGCATCTTTACCTCGCAGAAGACCAGGTATTCCCCCTCCCGGGCGACTATATCGATTTCTCCTTTTCTCCTGAAACGGAAATTCCGCTCGACGATCCGGTATCCCTGTTCGATGAGAAATCGGGCGGCAATCTCCTCCCCTCTCGCTCCTTCACGGCGGAGATTACGCCGGAGGGTGAGCCCGGGTTTACAGTTCCGGGGGGGCGGGTCCGGGGGTTGCGGCGTCATTCCCTGTCGATGACAATAACCGCGTCCGACGCAGCGGCGGCGCGGAATGAGCGACGGTGGATCGGGCACCGACCCAGCCTGAGGATCGCCTCGCGGTGATCTGCGGTCCCGTACCCTTTGTGTTTCGCAAACCCGTATCCCGGGTACTCCCCGTCGAATTCCTCCATCAACCTGTCCCTGGTCACCTTCGCTATGATCGAGGCTGCAGCGATCGAGAAGCACTCCCCGTCGCCTCCTACGACCGTGGTGAACGGGATTCGGGAGGTGGCGGTGCCGGGCCTGAACAGGTTCCCGTCGATAATCAGGTGCCCCGGCCGGATGCCGAGTGCACTGACGGCACGGTCCATCGCGAGAAACGTCGCGTTCAGAATGTTGATTTCGTCGATCACCGTGTTGTCGGCCGACCCGACGCCGACCGCAAGAGCGCGGCTCATGATCTGATCGAATAAACCGGCCCTCGCCCGGGGAGTGAGTTTTTTCGAATCGTCGACACCGGCGATGAATGTCCCGGCCTGGAATACCACCGCGGCGGCCACGACCGGGCCGGCAAGGGGACCCCGTCCCGCCTCGTCGATCCC
>Ga0182011_10004554_pt1 | contig 11083 bp, 10 predicted proteins | sample 711E1DmetaG_FD_120481 | JGI IMG/M metagenome (GOLD analysis project Ga0182011, IMG submission 120481) | Permafrost microbial communities from Stordalen Mire, Sweden - 711E1D metaG | ecosystem: Environmental > Terrestrial > Soil > Wetlands > Permafrost | place: Sweden: Stordalen | collected... | reverse complement strand
TTTCCATACCTGCTGCTTGGGCTGGCGTTGCTGATTGCGCTGGGGTTCGAGTTTGTGAACGGGTTTCACGATACGGCGAATGCGGTGGCGACGGTGATCTATACCCACTCGCTGGAGCCGCATATCGCGGTGGTTTATTCGGGCATTCTGAATTTCGTGGGCGTGCTGCTCAGTTCGGGCGCGGTGGCTTGGGCGATCGTCTCGCTGCTGCCGGTGGAGCTGATTCTGAAGGGGAACTCGGGTTCGGGCTTCGCCATGGTCTTTGCCCTGCTGGTGGCGGCGATCCTGTGGAACCTGGCGACCTGGTACCGCGGGCTGCCGGTGTCCAGTTCGCATACCATGATCGGTTCGATCCTGGGCGTGGGGCTGGCGTACCAGATGATGATCGGGAAGACGGGGACCTCGGGCCTGGATTGGGAACAGGTGAAGAAGGTGATTACGGCGCTGTGCGTCTCGCCCCTGGTGGGGTTTGTCGCGGCGGGGCTGGTGTTTCTTCTGTTCAAGCTGTTGGCCAGGGACCCGCGGCTGTATCAGGCCCCCAAGGGAGCCGCGCCGCCGCCGCTCTACATCCGCTGCCTGATGATTCTGCTGTGCGGCGGGGTGAGCTATGCGCACGGATCCAACGACGGCCAGAAGGGCATGGGGCTGATGATGTTGATCCTGGTGGGCACGGTGCCCACTGCCTATGCGCTGAACCATACCATGGGCGCCAGCCAGGTGCAGGAGTTCGCGGTGGTTTCGACGCAGGTGGCCGGAGCGCTGGACCATTATGTGCAGCCGGGAACGGCGGCGCAGAACGCCGAAGCGGAACTGGAGAACTTTGTCAGCACCAAGAAGTATGAGCCGAAAGTGACGCTGGCGCTGCAACAGATGGTGCTCGACATCCGCAACGAGACCACGCAGTACGGGACGCTCGAAGGCGTGCCGACTACGATGCAGGCCAACGTGCGCAACCAGATGTACCTGACCAACGAGACGCTGCGGCTGATGGCCGGCAGCGGCGGGCCGCGGATGTCGGCGGCGGACGCGAAGATTGTCGCTGAATACACGGGGTTCCTGGACAAGTCGACGAAGTTCATTCCTACCTGGGTGAAGGTGGCCGTGGCGCTGGCGCTGGGGTTGGGGACGATGATCGGATGGAAGCGGATCGTGGTGACAGTGGGCGAGAAGATCGGCAAGGCGCGCATGACCTACGCGCAGGGGGCATCTGCGCAACTGGTGGCGATGGCGACCATCCTTGCGGCGGGCACATTCGGCCTTCCGGTGTCCACGACACATGTGCTGAGCTCCAGCGTGGCGGGGACGATGGCGGCCAATCGCAGCGGGTTGCAACGGGCCACGATTCGCAACATCACGGCTGCGTGGGTCTTCACGCTGCCCGCGGCAGCGCTGCTCTCCGGCGGGCTCTTCTGGCTCTTCAACTCGCTGGCGAAGTAGAGGGTAGGCGAGGCTGAGGAGTTGCGTAACACCGATTTCCATTGAGAACACACCCTTCTGTGAGTGTGAGCAGAAAGACGCGGGGTTTTTTCTGTGCGCGGCCCACTCGTCTCTGCACACAGGCCGCTGGGTTGATATGCTAGCCTCTGACACTAACCATGAGCCTGAAAGCTAAGATCGAAGCTGTAATCTATGCCTCCGAAGAGCCGGTGACGCTGGCGCAACTGGTGGGACTGCTGGGCGATGAAGCGCAGGCCGAGCTGGACCGCTCGGTTTCGGCGCAACAGTCGCTCTCGCTGGACGAGACGGAAGCGGCGGAGGCAGACCCAACGCTGGAGCCGGAGTTCGATGCGGACAATGCAGGGCCCGTCGCGGAGGCTGGTTCGCCAGCCGCGCCAGACTCTGCCGATTCGCCGGGCAACTCGGACGCGGACGAGGCCAGCGGCGTTCTTGCAACGGAGCCGAACCGGCAGACTGCGGAGCAAACAGGTTCGGCTGCGGACTCGGCTGCGGACTCCTCTGCGTTCGATGCTGCCGCGGCTACGGCGCGGGCGGAGCGGTCGCGCCTGGCCCGGCTGCGCGCGCACTTTCGCGTGCTGCTTGACCAGTTGATCGCCGAGTACGCGGCGCCAGAATCGGACCACGGGTTGGAGATTCGCGAGGTCGCCGGGGGCTTCCGTTTTGCCACCAAGCCGGAGTACCACGACGCGGTGCGCGGCTTCGTGCGCACCCTGAAGCCGCCGCTGAAGCTGACCCTGCAATCGCTGGAGACCCTGGCCGTCGTGGCGTACAAGCAGCCGGTGACGGCGCCCGAGATCTCCGAGATCCGCGGCGTGGACTCCAGCGCCGTGCTGGGCTCGCTGCTGGCGCGCAAGCTGATTGCGACGGCGGGGCGCAAGCATGTGATCGGGCGGCCCATCCTGTACAAGACGACGCGCGAGTTTCTGCTGAAGTTCGGACTGAAGGACGTCTCCGAGCTGCCCTCGATCGAGGAGTTCGAGAAGATGGCAGGGCAGTTGGCCGAGCAGGAGGAGATGGCGATGGAGCACGGGACGCCGGAGCCGCCGGAGGAGCCTGAGTCGCCCACTTCCGAGACGGAGGACGATGCGTCCGATCCATCGGCTGTCGAGGCCAAGCTGTGGCGTAGGCAATAATGGAGTAGGGCCGGTTTGCATTGGCCACTTGAGATGGATGTGACCGCGATGAGATGGTCCGCGGTCAGAGGGATGAGGCAGGGATGACGAAGGCGATGGGCAAACAGGCGGAAGAACAGAAGCAGATTCCCTACGGGAATGACAAACAAGAAAAGCAAGAGCAGCCCAAGGGTGAGCGGCTACAGAAGATTCTGGCGGCGGCGGGGATAGCGAGCCGGAGGAAGGCCGAGGAGATCATCCTGGCCGGGCGGGTGCAGGTCAACGGCACGGTGGTGATGGAGTTGGGGACGAAGCACGATGCCAGCCGCGACCACATCCGCGTGGATGGCAAGCTGCTGAAGGGGCCGGAGGTGCGGCGCTACTACATGCTGAACAAGCCGCGCGGCTATGTGACGACGCTCGACGATCCGCAGAAGCGGCCGACCGTGATGGACCTGATGATGAAGCCAAAATCCGGGCCGCATGGCGACCGCGTGAGGCTCTATCCCGTGGGTCGGCTGGATTATTTATCCGAGGGCCTTTTGTTGATGACCAACGACGGCGAGCTGGCGAACAAGCTGTCGAAGGCGGCGGCGGGCGTGGAGAAGACCTACTTGGTGAAGGTGAGCGGCGTGCCGGAGGCGGCGGGGCTGGAACAGATTCGGCGGGGGATTGTGATCGACCGCGGGCGGCTGGATGAGGTGCGGGCAGGGCGAAGAGACCGGATTGTGACCGCGCCGGCGCGGGTGGAACTGGTGCGCGCAGGCGACAATCCCTGGTACCAGGTGACGCTGACCGAGGGACGCAACCGCCAGTTGCGCAAGATGTTCGAGGAGATTGGCCACCATGTGGAGAAGATCCGGCGGATCGGGTATGGCGCGCTGCGGCTGGACGTTCCGCCGGGCGAGTTCCGCGAGTTAAAGCCGGGCGAGGTGATGGCGCTGGAGCGCGCGGCGCAGGGCAAGAAGGTGGTGCCGAAGAAGCGCGTGCTGGAGTTTGCCCAGTTGAAGGCCCCGGGAATGAAGAAACGAAGACAGTTGTGAGTTGCAGATTGCAGGTTGCTGGTTGTCGGTTGCTGGTTGAAGACGCAGCGCGCCGGGGTGGGGTTGGCGATGTGGTAAGTGACCCAAAAGAGGGTTTGACGAGAGTAGGTCGATGAGCCTAGAAATACACGCGGCCCTAATGGTGCTCGCAGTTTTTAATACTGCGGTGGAAGACAAAATGGGGTCGGATGCATCTAACTAGAGTCAGCAGCTGGAGCGCCGAACCGGAGGGCAAAGCCGGGCGGAGATTGGCCGATAGAGAAGAAGAAAACCGGCATCCGAACGAGAGAATCACCCATCCGAGCAGCAATTGGGGCAGCAAAGGAGCAATACAAAGTGGCAATTGAGCATGCAACATTTGGAGCTGGATGTTTTTGGGGCGTTGAGGCCCGTTTTGCAGAGATGCCGGGAGTGATCGACACAGCGACAGGATACGCGGGGGGGGGCCTGGAGCACCCGACGTACAAGGACGTGTGCAGCGACCACAGCGGACACGCGGAGGTGGTGGACGTGACCTTCGATCCGTCGCGCATCTCGTTCGATACGCTGCTGGACGCGTTCTTTGCCATGCACGATCCGACGCAGGTGAACCGGCAGGGGCCGGACTGGGGCTCGCAGTACCGCAGCGTGATCTTTGCCCATTCGGACGATCAGCTCTGGCAGGCGAGGGCGAAGATCGCGGAGCTGAATGCGACCGGCGCCTATCGCAAGCCAATCGCGACCCAGGTGATGCCGGCGTGCGCCTTCTGGAAGGCCGAGGAGTTCCACCAGCGCTACCTGGAGAAGCGCGGCATGGTGAGCTGCCAGATCTAGTTGCGGGTTGCTGGTTGTTAGTTGAGGGTGGCTCTGCGGCTAGCTGGCGAAGGAGCGCTTTCTGATCCAGAAGGCGACGTTGACCAGGCCGATGAGGGCGGGGACTTCGATCAGTGGGCCGACGACTCCGACGAAGGCCTCGCCGGAGTTGAGGCCGAAGACGGCGACCGAGACGGCGATGGCCAGCTCGAAGTTGTTGCCCGCGGCGGTGAAGGAGAGCGCGGCGGACTGCGCGTAGTCCGCGCCCAGACGCTTGCCCATCCAGAAGCTGACCAGAAACATGATGAGGAAGTAGAGCACCAGCGGAAGCGCGATGCGCACCACTTCCAGCGGCAGGCGGACGATGAGATCACCCTTGAGCGAGAACATCACCACGATGGTGAAGAGCAGCGCAACCAGGCTGAGCGGACCGATGCGCGGCAGGAAGCGCGCGCGGTACCAGTCTTCTCCTTTGCGGCGGATGAGAATGGTTCGGGTGAGGAATCCGGCGGCGAACGGGACGCCGAGGTAGAGGCCGACGCTGCGCGCGATCTGCGCGATGCCGATGGCAACGACGCTTCCCGCAAGGCCGAACCAGCGCGGCAGCACGGTGAGGAATGCCCACGCGTAGAGGCTGTAAAAGAGGACCTGAAAGATGCTGTTGAGGGCGACCAGGCCGGCGACGTAGTCCGTGTCTCCCTCGGCCAGCTCGTTCCAGACCAGCACCATGGCGATGCAGCGGGCGATGCCGATGAGGATGAGGCCGCGCATGTATGCCGGTTCGCCGCGCAGGAAGACGAGAGCGAGGAAGAACATCAGAATGGGGCCGATGATCCAGTTCTGCACCAGCGAGAGAGCGAGGACGCGGCGGTTACGGAAGACTTCGCCGAGTTTTTCGTAGCGGACCTTGGCCAGCGGCGGGAACATCATGACGATAAGGCCGATGGCGATGGGGATGTTGGTGGTGCCGCTCTGGAAGCGGTTGACGAAGACCGAGACGTGCGGCACGAAGTGTCCCAAGCCAACGCCGACGGCCATGGCGAGAAATATCCAGAGCGTGAGGAAGCGATCCAGAAACGAGAGATGCTTTCGCTGCAGCGGAGCGCAGTTTTGGCCCTGGGTGTGCGGCGCGAGAGGCATGGCTAACGGGCCTTCCGCCTGCGGGTGCGGGCGGCGGCGGACGGCGCGGGTGCTGCCTGTAGGGCTGTGAACTTCGCCGGAGTGCAGCAGGCCTTGCCGAGGCGGGCGCGGTCTGCCTGCATGGCGCGGTCCTGCTTAAGCCAGGCGAGCGTCTGGCGCAGAAGTTCGGCGGCGCCGGCGTCCGCGGGCGGAGTGATGCGGTAGTGCATCCACTTGCCCTCGCGGCGCGCCTCGACGACTCCCGCGCGGCGCAGGTAGGCCAGGTGGCGGCTGATCTTGGGCTGCGCCTGCTTCAGGATTTCGACGAAATAGCAGACGCACAGCTCCTGGTCGCCCATGAGGTTGAGCAAGCGCAGGCGGGTGGAGTCGCCGAGGGCCTGAAAGAAACGTTCAACCTTGAAGTGCGCTGGTCTTGTGAGCGACGAATTGGAACGCGGCGGTTTCTTTGCCATGGCTTACTTATACGCCTTGACAGATATGTTGGCAAGTCATATAGTCGCCTTAGCAGATATGTTTTCTGGAGGCGATGGAATGGCAGAGCAGGTCCTGGAGTCGGTGCGGGCGAAGTATGGTGCGGTGGCGGAGAGTGGGCTATCGAGCAAGAACGCGGGAGTGAAGGCGGTGGCGGAGGCCTTCGGATATACCGCCGAGGAGTTGCGGTCGATTCCGGCGGGGGCCAATATGGGGCTCTCCTGCGGGAATCCCACGGCAACGGCCCACATTCAACCGGGCGAGGTGGTGGTCGATCTCGGTTCGGGCGGCGGGCTGGACGTATTTCTGGCGTCGAAGATGGTGGGGCCGGAGGGCCGTGCCATCGGCATCGATATGACGCCTGCGATGATCGAGCGGGCGTGTGCGAATGCGCGGGCGGGAGGGTATGGCAACGTCGAGTTTTATCTGTCCACCATCGACCGCATTCCGCTGCCGGATGCGTCGGTCGATTGTGTGATCTCGAACTGCGTGCTGAATCTGGCGCCGGACAAGTCGGCCGTCTTCCGCGAGATTGCGCGCGTGCTGAAGCCCGGCGGTCGAGTTGCGGTGAGCGATATTGCGCTGAAGCATGAGCTTCCGGAGGCCGTTGCGCAGAGCATGGCGGCGTACGTCGGGTGCATCGCCGGAGCGTTGCGGATTGAGGAGTATCGCGACGGCTTGCTGGCGGCCGGGTTCGAGCACGTGGAGATTGTGGACAGCGGCAAGGACTTGAACGCGTATGCCAAGGTGGAGAACCAGTCGGGCTGCTGCTCGCCGGCGATGGATAGCGGCGATCCGCTGAAAGTGATTGCGGAGCCCTGCTGCGCTCCCGCTGCTGGCCCGGCGGATTCGTTGCATGAGGAACTGAAAGCTCTGCTGGCGCAGTACGACATCAACGCGGCCGCGGCCAGCGTGAAGGTCTACGCGATCAAATCTCACGCATGCGCATAGGTCAAACAGTATTTTCACGGAGATGGTGTAGTGTGTTGCGGTACGAACGAAATACGGGGATTCTTACCCTTCGCAAGCTCAGGGTCAGAATGACAACTTCAGGGGGCTGCGCTCAGGGGCCGAATGACGACTTCATGCTTTGAGGAGATTTGATGCCGCACTATAACGTCTTGTTTCTATGCACGGGCAACTCCGCGCGGTCGATTATGGCGGAGGCAATCCTGAACCGCAAGGGGGCACCGAACTTCATCGCGTACAGCTCGGGGAGCCATCCCGCGGGCGCGGTGCGACCGGAGGCGTTGCGGCAGTTGCATCTGGCCGGACTGAGCACCGAAGGGTTGCGCAGCAAGTCATGGGACGAGTTTGCGGCGCCCGGCGCTCCGCGGATGGACTTCGTCTTCACGGTGTGCGATAACGCGGCGCGGGAGAGCTGTCCGCTATGGCCGGGGCAGCCCATGACGGCGCATTGGGGCGTGGCCGATCCGGCGGCGGTGGTGGGCACGCCTGCGGAGGTGGCGAGGGCCTACCGCGAGGCGTTCACGATTCTGGAGAGGCGCATCTCTCTGATGCTGGCGCTGCCGCTGGCCTCGCTCGATTCGCTTGCGATCAAGCGGGAGCTGGGGAAGATTGGCGACGTGGGTCTGCCGGAGTAAGCGTTCGGAAGATCGGTTACGACTTGCGTTTCGATTCCCTGCCCCATAGCCTTTACGACATGAGTGCTTCCGCTTCCAATTCCGTGCCCGCTGCGTTTGCTTCGCTCTCCTTCGATGAAAAGCTGGACCGTCTGGCCGAGGTTGCGGTGCGCGTGGGGCTGAACCTGCGCACGGGGCAGGAGCTGGTGTTGACCGCGCCGACGGAGGCGCTGCCGCTGGTTCGGCGAGTCACCGAACATGCGTATCGCGCGGGCGCGCTGCTGGTGACGACCTTCTACAGCGACGATCCGTGCGTACTGGCGCGCTACGAACATGCGCCGGACGCAAGCTTCGACTACGCGCCCGCGTGGCTACAGGATGCGATCCTGGCGGCGTTCAAGAGCGGCGCGGCGCGCATGGCGATTGCGGGCGGGAATCCGGCGCTGCTTGCGAAGGAGGACCCGGCGAAGGTCTCGCGCGCGAATATTGCCGTGTCAAAGGCGGCCAAGCCGGCGATGGAGCTGATCACGCGGCACGAGATCAACTGGACGATTGTTGCCGCGGCCACGCCGGAGTGGGCGAAGCTGGTCTTCCCCAATGAGCCGGTGGAGCAGGCGATGGCGAAGCTGTGGGAGGCGATCTTCACCGCGTCGCGGATTACGGGGGACGATCCCGTGGCCGACTGGCTGGCCCACGGAGCGCGCCTGAAAGAGCGCGTGGACACGCTGAATGCGAAGCGATTCGCGGCGCTGCACTTCAAGTCGCGCGACAGCGAGACCGATCTGACGGTGGGCCTCGCCGACCAGCATCTGTGGGCGGGCGGAGGAACGACGGCGGGCAACGGCGTCTATTGCCAGCCGAATATTCCCACCGAAGAGTGCTTCACCACGCCGCACAAGGAGCGCGTGGACGGCGTGGTGCGCGCGTCGAAGCCGCTCTCGCACCAGGGGACGCTGATCGAGAACATCCGCTGCCGCTTCGAGGGCGGAAGGATCGTGGAGGCCTCGGCGACCGCAGGCGAGGAGGCGCTGAACCGGCTGATCTCCACCGACGACGGCGCGCGGCGGCTGGGCGAGGTGGCGATGGTTCCCGCTTCGTCGCCGATTGCGGCGGCGGGGATTCTGTTCTGGAGCACGCTGTTCGACGAGAACGCTGCCAGCCACATCGCGCTGGGGCAGGCCTACTCGACGTGCCTGATCGGCGGGGAAAAGATGAATGAAGAGGATCTGGCCAAGCTGGGCGCGAACTCGAGCCTCATCCACGTGGACTGGATGATCGGCTCGGAGACGATGGACGTGGACGGCTTAACTGCCAGCGGCGCGGCTGAGCCGCTGATGCGCGCTGGCGAATGGGTGTAGGTAATTTTCACCGCCGGTATAGAGCGTTGCGCCTCAAGCAAAATACAGAGATTCTGACCCTTCGACAAGCTCAGGGTCAGAATGACGGCGTTTGAAAGGGGTAAACTGACACTCATCATGGAACTCTCCGGTTGTGGCACAGCACTGGTAACACCCTTCCTCGCGGACGGCGCGCTCGACGAGGCTGCGCTGGTCCGCCTTGTGAACTGGCAGATCGAATCGGGCGTCAACTTTCTGGTCGCATGCGGCACCACGGGCGAAGCCTCGACGATGACGGAGGCCGAGAACGCGCGCGTCATTGAGATCACAGTGAAGACCGCGGCGGGACGCGTGCCGGTCTTCGGCGGCTGCACTCACAACGCCACCAGCGAGGCCGTGGCGCGCGCGCGGAAGATGGCGAAGATTCCCGGGCTGGACGGCATTCTGACGGCCAATCCGTACTACAACCGGCCCGGCCAGGAGGGCCAGTTCCAGCACTTCCGCGCCATTGCAGAGGCGGTGGAGCTGCCGATTCTGCTGTACAACATTCCGTCGCGCACGGGCACCAACATGGAGCCGGCGACGGTGCTGCGGCTGGCCGAACTTGCGAATGTGATCGGCGTAAAGGAGTCGAGCGGCAACATCGCGCAGATTACCGAGATACTGAACAACGCGCCCACGGGTTTCAAGGTCTTCAGCGGCGACGACGCGATGACGCTGCCGGTGATCGCACTGGGCGGCGCGGGCGTGGTCTCGGTGGCATCGAACGCAATCCCCGCGCAGATGGCGCAGATGGTGCAGGCTGCGCTGAGTGGCGACTGGGCGAAGGCGCGCGCCATCAACCGCCGGTACTTCCGCCTGATGCAGGCGCACTTCTCGGAGCCGAGCCCCGCGCCGGTGAAGGCGGTGCTGGCGCTGCTGGGCCACGGCGAAGACCACCTGCGCCTGCCCATGGTTCCGGTGACGGCGGCCACGCGACAGAAGCTGGAGAAGCTGCTGGGCGAGCTGGGGCTGTTGGCACACGCGGCGTCTAATTCGTAAAGCCCGCGTATGCCGTAGCCGCTCGCAGCTCCATGCAACCGCTGCATTGCGATGCGCCGCATTGCCGCGTTCCCGCTACAATCGGAGCAGACCATGACCACTGCAAGCCTTGAATCCAGAATCGAAGAGTCTTTTGCCGCGGGCGCCGATACCGTCAGCGATGTGGACGCGCTCGACACGTTCCTCGAACTGCGCAACGCGCTGGAGGCGGGCACTCTGCGCGCGGCGGAGCCGGACGCGGCTGCGCCGACCAGATGGCGGGTGAATGCGTGGGTGAAGCGCGGCATTCTGCTGGGATTTCGCATCGGCGCGCTGACCCAGATGAGCGGCGGCGACGCGCTCAGCTTCCTCGACAAGGCGACCTACCCGGCGCGCAGCTTCACGCCGGAGGATGGCGTGCGGATTGTTCCCGGCGGCAGCTCGGTGCGGTCGGGGGCGTTTGTGGCGCGTGGCGTGGTCATGATGCCGCCCGCCTACATCAATGTTGGGGCGTACGTCGATGAGGGCACGATGGTGGACTCGCACGCTCTGGTGGGCTCCTGCGCGCAGATCGGTCGCCGCGTGCATCTGTCGGCCGGGGCGCAGATCGGCGGCGTGCTGGAGCCGGTCAACGCTTCGCCGGTGATCATCGAGGACGATGTGCTGGTGGGCGGCAACACGGGCGTCTATGAGGGGACGATTGTGCGGCGCGGCGCGGTACTGGCGGCGGGGACGATCCTGACGCGGGGCACTCCGGTCTACGATGTGGTCAACCGCACAATCCTGAAGGCGAACGCCGAGATGCCACTCATCATTCCCGAGGGCGCGGTGGTCGTTCCTGGCTCGCGCGCGGTGCCCGCTGGATACGGCAGACAGATGAACCTCAGCGTCTACACGCCGGTGATCGTGAAATACCGCGACGAGAAGACGGACCTTTCCACCACGCTGGAAGATTTGTTAAGGTAGAGCTTGACGCGTAGCTACAGGGTAGCTACAATTCCAACAGCAGTAACCAATCCGCCCTTGCGCAGGACTTGCGTCAAGTCAACTCCTAATTCGGCAACATCGGAATCAGTCGTTCCCTCGGAAATACCCTGAGATGTACCCTCGGAACTACCCTTCTGCTG
>Ga0182011_10004553_pt1 | contig 11086 bp, 12 predicted proteins | sample 711E1DmetaG_FD_120481 | JGI IMG/M metagenome (GOLD analysis project Ga0182011, IMG submission 120481) | Permafrost microbial communities from Stordalen Mire, Sweden - 711E1D metaG | ecosystem: Environmental > Terrestrial > Soil > Wetlands > Permafrost | place: Sweden: Stordalen | collected... | reverse complement strand
TAGATGCGTTAGCCTGGGCCAAAAATGCTGAGCGTTTGGGTGCGGGCGAGATACTTCTTACAAGCATGGACCGAGATGGCACTTATGACGGGTTTGATATACCCTTAACCGATGCGGTCTCCAGGATGGTCAGAATTCCGGTGATCGCCTCAGGTGGAGTGGGAAAGCCTGAGCATATGCTGGAGGTCTTCCAGAAGACCAACGCCTCGGCTGCGTTGGCGGCGAGCATCTTCCACTACGGAGAGTGGAGGATTCAGGATGTTAAGGAGTACCTCGTCGAGAACGGCGTGCACATGAGGCTATAGGATTTTATCGCCAGCTTCACAATAGAATTCAGAAGGTGTCGGGACCGGTTATGGCTAAAAAAGAGACTCCCGTAGCAGGCTGCTGAGATCTAATCCTAACTCCAAGGATTCAGGCGGGGGAGAAAGACGAGTCGTAAATGGTACTAAACTGCAAGCGCTCGCCCAAGGCGGCCTGCCAAACCTGCGGATGCCTAGGTTATAGTGGCTCCAAAGATTATCTTCCAGCAGGGAGGCGTATCCAAATAAGCCTAAAAGCACTGTAAACGAAATATTCCAAAAAAATAATAGAGTCCAATAGATCTCATGTTGAGATCAGCTGCTTTAGCCTCTGGATGCTCTCCATGGCTTGAGCAGACTCGTGCAATTTCTCCTCTTCAAAGTGTTTTATGATATCATCTATCGTGGCATGAAGTGCATATACCTTCATCGGTCTCCCCTTCCCCTCGCGCTTGATCTCCTTCTCCTCGATCCAGTTATTTTCGCGCAGAGTGCGCATCGCGATGCTGACCTCAGGTTGGCGAAGGTCAGAGCCCATCTCTATCTCCCGGGACGATGCCTCTTCTACATTTGCCAGAAAGGTGATAAGGGTGGCTACATTCCGCGGCACGCCTAAAGACCGCAAGGTCTCTACAAACTCCATGTCCTTGTCATCAAGGATCTTTACAGTGGACTCCCTCATGATGGTCACCATATTTTTTTTACTAGAAATACTTTATCATATAAATAATTTGTTTTGAAAACGCTTGAGATTAAAATTTACCTAATTAAACTAATAAATTAGATAATAAGATTAAACTGATGTTATCTTTACAAATAAAACTGGTTAAATCTAATAAACCTCTTAAAAAGATCAATAATAACAGAAATTTCAGTGAAGAGAAGCTCAGATAAATGAATATTATGTACATTATATATAGTTTAAATACCATAGCCGATTTTCAAATAAATACACACAAAAAGTTTATTAACTAAGTAATTTAATTAACTCTAAACATGAACCAAATAGAATCCGACGAGATTGAATTGCGACAGGATAAATTATGAGAACGGTCCTTTGGACGCCCTGGCTCCTCCTGCTCTTATTCTCTGGAGTCCATGGTGCCTCCTGCTCTCCAGACCGGGAAGTCCTGCCTGGAGTGTACGACTTGACGTCCAATGGTCAGCTAGCCATCTCAGTGATGGACATGCACATGCATGATGAAGAGCAGGGATCTTGGATCACTCTAGGATTGGTGGTAGAAAACGAACAGAACAGTACAACTTCTGTTGATCCTGCATCCTTCAAGGTAATGGACAACCTGGGAGGAACAGCTCAGGCATCAATCGGGTACCCTATCATGAATCCTCTCGTACATCGCGAAATAGGACCGGGAGGTGTAGTTGTGGGAAGCCTGGAATTCAAGCTTGAGGCGGGAGCCAGGCCGTTTATGCTCGTGGACCAAGGTTCAGGATTGAAGATCAGGCTTGATAAAGCTGACAAGCCTCCTGGGATATCCTATTCACCAGGGGTTCCTGTTGCAGTGGGGGACAGTATCGTTGGAATCGAGGGCATCTCGCGGTCTGAAGATGGGAAGATGATTCGTATAGATTACCTTCTAAAGAACTCAGGGCCGGGTGTCATGCTCCTGGAGCCCAGGGATTATGGTAAATTTGGAATCCTAATTGATGCATCCGGCTGGAGCTATCCAGCATCCGATTACAAAATGCTAGGTCCGGCCGTTCCTCCAGGAGGATCTTTAGAGGGTTTTTTGGAATATTTGGTTCCTGATGGCTCAGATCCGCGGTACCTCCTCTTCTGGCCTCCGGACGAGGATGCGGTCCTGTTCGATCTCGACAGTCGCGAAAAATAAAAGTTAAAGCGACAATTGCCAGAAGATTTTGCCAACAGAAATATCTGTACCTTAGATTGATGTTCTTTCATGATCTATGTGGAGGTCTGGAAGGAGGATCTTGTGGCGGCAACCAGGACCGAGGTTCACAATCCGCCCGGAATGCTCTTTGGAAGCACAAGCCCGCTTCTTAAGCCCTTTATGAAAAAGCTGGAAGAGCTGCTGCCTGCGGAAAAAAGAGGGAGAGGCGATAGCTACACACTCTCCATGCTTTACTCCCACATAGGCTCAGTTCACGGCGACGAGAATCTGATCCGGGTTGAAAGCGATGAAAAAGCTGTTGTGATAACTAGAGAAGAGCTTGCAACCATGATAGGAGACCGCTATCCTGCTACGGATCATCACAGGCTCAACCTTCCGGGCCTTTTATTCATTCAGAGCAGTCCGGGATTTCAGGCTGCTGTTGTGTCCAAGATGAAAAGAGAGCACAATCTTCGATTTCCCGAGGGCAGGAGGACGCTTCGATACATCTTCCACATGACTGTGACCTCCATCGATGCTGATAAGGAGGCCATAAAGATCGGGTTAGATCTTGACAGGCTGCCCAAAATAGCAGATGCTTTTAGAGCCCCGGATTAAGAAAGGGGCCCTCAATCTTCATTGAACTCACAAAGCTAGCAGCCATGGTGCCATTCTGGCTCGGCCTTGACCTTCAGGGGACGGTCCATGCTCCAGCGACCCTGCCTCATCTCCTGGACGAACTGCCGCGCCTTTCGAGCATCCATCCCCAGAGGCCTTATCCTGCCTACCTCCCTTCCCGAGAACATCAAACCTTCAACTTGGTCTATCTTCAGAGCTGAGTACTCGGGAGCATCCTCGCGATCCCCGTCGTTCAGGTAGAGCAAGCCCTCGTGGTCGAAGGCCCGGCAGAGGCTCCACTTATGGTTGGTCAGGACCTCGACAAGGTCGTCCTCCGCATACATGACCTTTATGCAGAATGTGCGATCAGGATGAATCACAGTCTCACATTGTAAATGGCTACTACGGTTTGTTGTGGTTAATCTTACTTAAAAATTTAAATAGTTTGCCGAAATGCAATTTCGTTAAACCACCAAATGCCTGAGTTCCCACAACAATTTCGGATTCAGCTTGAAAAGCATTCGCAGCATCCCTCGCAGGTCCATTTTTGAGATGTCCTCGTTCTTCAATGAGCCGATGAGCTGGTTTAGGTCGTTGTCTGTGAGTTTCACGAAAAACTCCTTGTACTCGAAGCTTCTGGCAATGTGTTTGCCCATCTCCGCACGCCAGCGGTCTTCGTACTCCTTTAGCCCGGCCTTGCTCAAATTCCCGTTGGATACGGCTTTGACGGCTACCTCTCCAGCGATGATTCCCGCTTTCATGGCGTTTAGGATTCCGCCTCCTGTTATGGGATCGGTCTGGTGGGCAGCGTCCCCTACAAGCATGACACCGTCTGCAGTAGCGGACTCTATCACCCCTGAGGACGGATCTCCGCCAGCCACTATCTCCACCACTCTACCGTTGGGGAAATGAGATTTCATGAACTCCTTCAGCAGCCTGACAGGCACGCCCGAGCCGGACTTGGATCCCTGGACGCCTATGCCCACATTGGCCAGCTTATCGCCCTTGGGAAAAGTCCAAACATAACCGCCCGGAGCCAAGTTGTTTCCAAGGAAGAACTCGCAGTATTCGTCGTCGATGGTGGAGTCCTGGACCAAGAACTGAGCGCAACAGTGGATATCCTTGGGCTTCAAAGCTGTATCGATCCCTGCCCAACGACCCACCTTAGACTCCACTCCGTCTGCACCAATGATAAGCGGAGCCTCGATCTGCAATGGCTCACCCATGTGCATGGCAGAGACTCCGCAGGGCACGCCGTTCTTCCGGAGAAGTTCCAACGCTCTGGTCTTTACCAGTACTTTGGCACCTACCCGAGCAGCATCCATGGCCAGGGCCCGATCGAAGATTTTTCTCTCCAGGACGTAACCTACCTCAGATCCGGCCCGGTCCTCAGACATGACTACGCGGGTCCCGTCCGGCGCGTAGATTCTAGCACCTTTAACTTCAGCAGCTATCCACTGGGAGTCAGGCTTCACCATCTCGCATAAGACCCTCTTACCAACTCCTTCGGCGCACCGCACAGGGTCCCCAATCTCCTGGCGTTTCTCCAGCATGACCACATTCAGGCCAGCAGCCGCAGCAGTCCTGGCTGCCATCGATCCGGCAGGACCTGCTCCAACGACGACCACATCGCACTTCATGCCTTGACCTCCAGAGCGCCGACGGGACAAATCTTGGTGCAGATGCCGCACTCTTTGCACTCTGGTGATACCTCCAGCCAGGTCTCCACCAGCTCAAGGGACATTGTCGGGCAGACTCCTACGCAGGCACCGCAGTAGCAGCATTTGTATCTGTTAACAGTAAGCAAGGGATCACATCTCCACATCAATAAATGATCTTGAAGTCCTCATAACCTTTGCATTTTAGCTCAGAGAGTTCAAACCCTGAGACCATTGAGCCCTCAGGGCCGGTCTTCATGAGTCCCACCAACTCGCCCACTTTCTGTCGCTCGCCCTCTAGGATGGCCTCCACCCCACCACCGGGAACGTTGCGAACCCAGCCCTTAACACCCAACTCCTGGGCTTGAGCCTTAGTATAGGCCCGGTAGAAGACGCCCTGGACTCTACCAGAAACTCTCACGTGCACGCTTATCATTTTCAGGCTCCGGTCACCAATTCCTCAAGAGCCTTACGTTGGTCCTTTGCCTTGACAATCCCTGAGGCCAGAAGAACTCCCTCTGAGCCCAGCTCAAGTGCAGCTTTCAGATCCTCGCCGTGGGTTATGCCGGCTCCGCAGAGAACCCCGACTCCAGGCTCGATCTTCTTGACCGCATCCACCGAGCCCTTTACGATCCCAGGATCTGCCTTGGACACAGGTATGCCACTTCCTATCAGCTCCGGAGGCTCCACGGCGACATAGTCCGGCTTCATTGCGGCTGCTGCTCTGGTCGTGGCTACGTTGTTGGTGCAGACGATAGTGGCCAGGCCGAAAGACTTGCATGCAGAAATGGAGGCCTCGATATCAGCCAGCTTGAGCCTTCGCTCAGAATGGTTTATGAGCGAACCACTGGCCCCCGCTGCCTTGAGAGATGCTGCAGTGACATGGCCGGTGAATCCGCCATAGCCCACTCCGTCGATGTGCTGAGCATAAACGGGAATCTTTACCGCTTCGGAGATGGCATGGATGTCTGCAACCTGAGGAGCCGCTATTATCTTAACGGAGTACTCTTTTGAGACGTCCTCGCAGATCTCCGCCAGTCTTAGGGCATTGTCGCCTGTTGCTTCGCGGTACGTTTTGAAATTAAGCACAATTAAAGTCACTTTCTCCCTCGCTGTCACCTATGTTTTCAGATGGCATATATATTTTGGCCGCACTCTGATTTATGCTAATGCAATAATTTTCATAGTGACGTTCAGGCCAAAAAGCACTCTCCTACGCGCCGTCCTTATGACTCTAAAAGATTCAAGGCTATCATTGAGAGCAGCCCGGCCCGTTCTTCTAGGCCGGATCACGTGGTAGAGGAGGCCCTGCGGTTAGGAGTTATCAATCTTAAGGAGCTTTACGTGGTCGTGTATCATGAGAGACTTCTCAAGCTCTGCCCGGCACCTCAGATACATACGCGGCCTACGAAGAGAAGCGAGGGCAGCTTATACGGTATACCAATCTTGCAACCCTCTCTGCGGGACCATGGGTCTTCTCCAGGAATCCCGATAATACTTCTTCGATCTCCTCATCAGGAACTTCGTATTACCGACCAACTCTCCAGTGAACCGCCTAAGCCCTTTGGCCAGGAACTCCTGCACGGACCAAATAAGATCCACTGCCGAAATTCTGGATTTTATTCCATATAAAATGTAGTGCCGAGAAACGTCATTGCTCTCGTTTCGAAAAGGAGCTGGTTTGAGAGCAGAAGCGAAAACCGCTTATGCCATCACTTGCTCCTTCAAGATATACCTGATCAGGTCCTCAGAGAGCTTGGTCTCCCTCTGAACTCTCTTCACAGTCTCCTCTATGCTATTGCCCTCGCCCATCAGGCCGGAAATCCTCCGTATTACCTTATCGCTAACAGTATAATACTCATCGATGTCCTTCCGGTGTCCCCACACATCGCCTTTTAGCAGCTCAACCCCTTGGATCTCCAGGAACTGCTGGGCAGCTTTGGACATGGTTTCGTGGTAAGATGGCGGAATTTGGACTGCCCTGAGCCGGGGACATGATTGAACAAGTCCCATTACATCCATGTTTGAGGCACGAAAGGCTAAGTGAACTATCTGTTCATTGCGATTCAGATCCGTGATCTCATTCTTTGAGCTAACTACCCTCAGCTTCATGCTAATTACAATTGTTGTTAAAATATTTATAGATAATGGTAATCATAGTAATCCAGCATTAGATATACAAAGAATGGAAACAGAGCCTATAAAATATTTATGTATAAGTGCAAAGCTCGTAAAATATGTGCAAAGATACGGAACAAGATCTTCTATAGACTTTATAACTCAATAATTTTATATATTATAGATGATTAACGCAAAATAAGACATCTTTCGGGCTGTTGCCAGATCAATTAACATTATGAATCGTCAGACCAAGACACATTACCTTTACATCTTTATGCATTGATATACAATGGCCATAGAGAGGACGAAGGTTTGTAGCCGCACTAGAAACCATCAATTCATGCGTCCCGTTGACATCTTCGCGACCGTCTTTTACCTCATATTTTTCAGTGCGTCCAACGCATTGTCAACTCTGGAGCGCATCTCAGAGATCCGGTCCTTTTCCTCGTCTATCGTTGTTAAACGATCAGAAACCATCCTTTTTGTCTCAGTAGGCGCTGGTCCTCCCGTGTTGGACCTTAGGGCCACGTTGCTTCGCGGGTCCAGTGCCTTTTCGAGAATCTCAACGCTGAAACCATGTTCGCTGGGCCTAAAACCCGCGAATTCCATTGCTGCCGTATCCAGCTCAGGCAAATTCGGCTTATGGCCTGATGCTGCGATCCTTCCCACGATCAGATGAGCAATTCGAAATGGCATGCCCGTTATGCGGACTAAGGAATCCGCCAGTTCAGTTGCCGTGGAGAAACCAGATGCAGAACTTTCTTCAAGCCGCGCCTTATTAAATTTTAAAGTGGATACACAGCCATTCAGGATACGTACCGTACTTCTAGCCCAGTCCATGCCCCGCCAGAGGTGGGGAGTGACCTCCTGAAGGTCCCGGTTGTAGCTCATGGGAAGAGCCTTGCAGATGGACAAGGCTGAGACAAGGCTTCCAATGACGGATCCGGTCTTGCCGCGGGCCAGCTCCGCAGTATCGGGGTTCTTCTTTTGAGGCATGATGGAACTGGTGGAGGCGAAACGGTTGTCCAGCTCCAGATAGCCGAACTCAGAAGTGGACCACAAAATGATCTCCTCTGCCAGGCGGCTCAGATTGACCATGAGAATAGACAGATCCGACAAGACTTCCAGAATAAAATCTCTGGTGGAGACTGCGTCCATGCTGTTCTCCACTAAGCCATCGAACCCAAGGAGCTGACAAGTCCTCTGCCTGTTTATGTTAAAGCCGGTGGAGGCGAAGGCTGCCGCTCCAAGAGGGCTCTGATTGACCCTCATGTAGGCTTCCTTCAGCCTTTCCAGGTCCCTAGCATAACTGTCGGCATGAGCCAATAGATGGTGAGCGAGGGTTGTCGGTTGAGCGTGCTGGGTATGGGTGTAACCGGGGATGATTGTCTCCGTGTTCTTTCCTGCCAGATCTAGAAGTGTCTTGATCAGAGATATGAGTTCGTTCATAAGATCGAGCATCTGGTCGCGCTGCGCCAATCGAATACACGTAGCGACCTCATCATTCCTGGACCGACCGGTGTGCATTCGTCCTCCTTCCGGTCCGACGAGCGCGATAACCTGCTTTTCAATGGCCTCATGAACATCCTCTTCGTTGCCCACTCTGAGATCGCGTTCTTCGAGTTTGTCCAAAACATCGATGATCCGGGAACACGTCTCGGCTGAAACCAGGCCCTGCTCTTTAAGCATTATCAGATGGGCTCTGTCCACAAGCAGATCGGCTTCGAAGATCCTTCTGTCGGCCTCCTTTGATGACAGGAACTCCAGGACATACTCTGGAAGTGTCGCCGTAGAACCATCTCTTTTGCCATCCAGGGTAATCCCACCCAAGCGTTGGTCGCGAAACATATCAGGTCGTGTAATTTGCGTTTATGTCCACGTATCCTGGGGTCAGGTCGCAGCCGAAGCTTCGGGCCGTCGCGTCTCCTAGGCCCAGATCGACATAGATGAGGATGGAGTCCCCTTTCATGATCTCTTTGGCCTGGTCCAGCACGCCTTGGACTATTCTTCCTCTCTCCACCAGGGTCACCTCGCAACCATTGCCCTCGATGCTTAGGGTAATGCGTTCAGGTTCCAGCCGTGCTCCTGATCTGCCCACTGCTGCCACTATCCTGCCCCAGTTGGGGTCGGAACCATAGACCGCAGTCTTTACAAGGCTGCTACGGACTACAGATCGAGCCGCTGCCCGGGCATCCTCCTCACTCCCGGCTCTGGTGATCACAGTTTCGAAGTACTTGGTGGCGCCCTCGCCGTCCCTGGCCATCATCCGTGCCAGCTCGGTGCATACCTGGTTCAGAGCTTCCCTGAAGGCCCCAATGTCGCATTTTTGAGCACCGGTGGCTGTAAGAAGGACAGTGTCGTTAGTGCTGGTGTCGCCGTCAATAGTAAGCATGTTGAAGCTGTCGGTCACGGCATGGGCCAGGCAGTCTTTAAGCTCAGCTCGAGGTAGGTCGGCATCGGTGTAAATGAAGCAGAGCATTGTCGCCATGTTGGGCTCGATCATCCCGGCACCCTTAACGATCCCAGCTACGTGCACACCAACATTCTCCACAGCCATCTCTTTCACTCTAGTGTCAGTTGTCATAATAGCCCTGGCCGCTTCTTGGCTGGCTTCAGGGCTGCTTCTGAGTCTGGCCTTCGCTTCCTGAAAGAGCGACTCGATGATATTCATTTCCATGGGTCGTCCTATCACGCCAGTTGAGGCCACACCGATCCTGCTCGCGTCCGTCTTTAGGAGAGCTGCCATCATACGAGCCATATCTTTGGCATCCTGAAGGCCCTGCACTCCGGTGTAGCAGTTTGCACACCCGCTGTTGGCAATTACACCGTTCAGCCAGCCGTTCTCCAGGTTCTCGGCTGTCACGTCCAGGGGTGCCGCACGGATCTTGTTCTTGGTGAACATTCCTACCGCAACACCGCTTGCAGCTATCAAAGCGAGGCCATACTTTCCTTTCCTTGCTCCAGAGGCCGAAACCCCCGGCACTGCGCAGATGCCGCCTTCAAGCCTCTTCATTAGACTTCCCTAGACCGGTTATTATGTCACCACGAGTGACGATTCCCACAAGCTTGTCATTCTCGATGACGGGCAAGCGGTTGATCCTATGCCGGGTCATAATCGATGCCGCCTCCTCTATAGAGTCGGCGGGTCCAATCGTACGCACGTCCCTATGCATGACCTCCGAGACCTTCTTCTTGGAGATATCTTCGACGCTTGCGTGAAGTTTCTCCCATTTCAGAAGGTCCCTGAAGGGCACCTCAAGGATCTCAAGAGGGCTGGGAAGCCAGAGCTGCCCCTCCTCCTCTCCGGATAGCAGCCGCAGCACATCAGACTCTGATATTACACCCACCAGCCGGTCTCCATCCAGGACGGGCATTCCGCTTATCTTTTTTCTTTTCATCTCTCTGGCGGCTTCGCTGACCGTATCCTCATTCTGGCAGGTCACCGGCTTTGAGTTCATCACATCTCTGACCAACATTTCAATCCCTCGATTTACGGCGCGAGTCCTGGGAACCACAATCCCGTAGTCTCATCGAAGCCTGACATCAGGTTCATGTTCTGAATGGCCTGGCCTGATGCCCCCTTGACTAGATTATCAATGGCAGATAGTACCACCAGCCGATCCGATCCCTTCTCAGGCTCGAAGCTTATGTCGCAGAAGTTGGACCCCCGGACTGAGCTCAGCTTGGGAGTATCTTCGATCATCCTGATGAAGTGGGCGTTTTTGTAGAACTCCCTGTAGATCTCAGCCACTGCGGTCCTGTCCTGGATGGTGTCCACGGCATCCTCTTTAGCGAAGACGTGGGCAGTGGTCAGGATTCCCCGAACCGACGGCACCACGTGGGGCGTGAAGCTGACCCTGATGTCCTTGGAGAGCCTCGTCAGCTCCTGCCTGATCTCAGGAGCATGACGATGAGCTGTCAGCTTATAGGGGATCACGTTCTCGGCCATGTTGGGGTAGTGGCTGGTCTCTGTAGGCTCGGCTCCTGCACCGGAGATTCCGGACTTGGAGTCAAAGACTACCCTATCCACCAAGCCTGCTTTTGCCAGGGGAGCGACCGCCAGGGTAGCTCCTGTGGGATAACATCCTGGGTTTCCGACCAGGCTAGCACTAGCTACCTCTGGATGAAGCTCGCATAGACCGAAGATCGCATCCCTGGGGGCACGGTGCTTTGTGCCGTAGGTCTTTTCAAAGACGTCCACAGGCAGACGATAGTCGGAACTCAGGTCTATCACCTTTGTGCCTGCATCAAGAAGCTCAGGCACCCAGTCCATGGCTGTGCCGTGGGGCACGGCTGTGAAGACCACGTCGCACCTCTCTGCGACCTCTTTTGCCGATGGTGCCTCAAAGGAGATAGAATAGATCCCGCGAATGTGCGGGTGTACAGAAGCCACCGGCTTTCCCGCCAGTTTTCTTGAGGTTACGCACACGACCTTTGCCAGAGGGTGGCCCGCCAGAAGCCGCAGCAGCTCTCCACCTGTGTAACCTGAGCCGCCGACTATTCCTACATCAATCATACGCATGACAACACGACT
>Ga0182011_10004552_pt1 | contig 11086 bp, 10 predicted proteins | sample 711E1DmetaG_FD_120481 | JGI IMG/M metagenome (GOLD analysis project Ga0182011, IMG submission 120481) | Permafrost microbial communities from Stordalen Mire, Sweden - 711E1D metaG | ecosystem: Environmental > Terrestrial > Soil > Wetlands > Permafrost | place: Sweden: Stordalen | collected... | reverse complement strand
TTTAAGCGTTACAAGTCCTACTACTATTATTATGAAAGACGCAATAACCTGGTTCGACATTCCCACAGAGGATTTTGATCGTGCGGTTAAGTTCTACTCCGACATTCTTGGCCAACCGATCCGCGTCGATATTTTCATGGGGCAAAAGCTCGGTTTCTTCCCCATGGATGGAATGGAAGGCGTAGGCGGCGACTTAGTGCCACCAGGAATGGGAAATAAGCCGTGCGCTAACGGTACCCGCGTTTACCTTAGCTGTCAGGGAATAATCGATGAGGTAATTGGAAGAATAGAAAAGTCCGGCGGAAAGATCATCGCACCGAAATTTAAGATCGGCGATATGGGCTGGATAGCAATGATCATGGACACTGAGGGAAATACCGTCGGCTTGCACAGTTTCAAGTGATAATCCTTTAGATATCCGCGGGTTATCGCTGCTGCCTTCTTTCTTTTCGAAGAAGGATTGTACTTCTGGCGCTGCCTTTTGTAGCGCCCTTGTTTACAAACTCATCTTTTTCTTCAGGGTCTCTCCGGCCCCTACTACAATAGGACAACTCTTACGGCTTCCACTGAGTTATTCCCTCAACCCTCTCGAAATCGTTGTTGTTTGTGGCGATGTTGGTTACTTCATTCAGCCTCATCATTGCAAGGTGGATTGCATCAGCAGCCATTAGGCTGTATCTTCTGGATAGCACTACGAAATCAGGGAAAAGCGCTCCATCCAACAAGCCGAGATTGAAGTTCTTTATGAGTTCCATCTCCACCCAGACGATCTTCAGCTCATCGATTATCTCAGGCCTTTCCTTGAACAGCTTCTTGGCCTTCCGAACTTCGACTCCGTAGACACTGGAGATCTCTGCCACAGTGAGCTTGTGGAAAACCTCGCTCAGGACGAAGTCCGAAGAACACCCTTTGATCTCCTTGTTTTCCACGCGGGTGAGAAGATCTCTGCAATTCCGACCGAATGTGAGGTGATCGAAAGCTGAGTAAAGGAAGATGTTTGCGTCTATGAATACCTTCTCGCCATCCGGAATCTCTGTTAGCTTCAATCCCACAACTCCATATCGATAATCTCATCGGCTGTCTTTTCGTCTATCTTCAGTCGCCCGTGAAACTCATCAACTGGGGGCCTCCGGACCTCAATCTCTACCTCCTCGCCTTCTCGCAGTTTGATGTCCCTAAGAGGCTTCAGCACCTTGTCCTCGTATCTGGCTTTGACCCTTATTACCATAGCACCGCCACCAATAATCTCGACTATTGAGTGCCCTAGTCTATAAAGTTAATTAATAGTGTCAGCAGACTCTTTATATCACCGAGGACTAAGGCGTTGTCTATGGGCAAGATTCCTGCAAAGTGCAAGGACTGGAAAGTAGCCAACTCGCCCCTCACCCGTTGGTGGTGCAATCTGGTCTGCGGAGGGTGCACTGGCGGCAGGCTGTGCGAGCACTGGTGCATCGTGGCCGAGAGGTTCGGCTCCTGGACGCTACTAATAACTCTGGTGTTTCCTGTGATTGTACTGATCATCTTGCTGTGGCAAGCTCTGAGGGGCCTAGTTTAAACTATTTATATAATTTAATTTAGTTAATATATTCTTCTGGCGGTTGGGAAACCTATATCTCCCTGTTACGCATACCAGTAGGCGGTGTTCTCATTGTCTCCGGGCAACGATCGTATCCTTGTAACCTGCGGCCTACCATATGCCAATGGCCCCTGCCACCTAGGCCACCTAAGAACCTACGTACCAGCGGACATCTTCGTAAGAGGCATGAGAAAGATGGGCAAGGACGTCCTTTTCGTCTGCGGCACCGATGCCCATGGAACGCCAATTGTTGTCAACGCCGAGGCTCAAGGTACCACGCCAAAGGAGCTGGTGGCCAAGTACCACGCCCACTTCGACCAGATCTTCAAGGGTATGAACGTGAAGTTCGACCTCTTCGGCGACACAGACGATCCTGAAAGTCACCACCGGACTCAGGAGATTGTGAAAGCCCTGGTGGAGAAAGGCTACGTCTACCCCAAGGAGATCGAGCTGGCCTACTGCCCGGTGTGCGACAGATTCCTGCCCGACAGGTACGTAGAGGGCATCTGCCCATACTGCGGCGTCTCCGCACGGGGCGACGAGTGTGACCAAGGCTGCGGCCGCCACCTGGAGCCCGGAGAGATCAAGAACGCCGTGTGCAAGGTCTGCGGCGGAAAGGCCGAGTACCGAAAGCAGCTCCACTACTTCTTCAAGCTCTCGGAGTTCAAGGACTTCCTCCTGAAGTACCTGGAGACCCTGGGAGGGACGGCCAGCGCCAGGAACTATGCGGCCGAGTGGGTACGCATGGAGCTGAAAGACTGGTGCATTACCCGCAATATGTCATGGGGAATAAAGTTTCCCGGGCACGACGAGCTTGTAGTTTACGTCTGGGTGGATGCCCCCATCGGCTACGTAGCCTTCACAGAGGAGTGGTGTGCCCAAAACAACAGGGACTGGAAGGAGTACTGGCAGGACGGGGCAAAGATCGTCCACTTCATCGGCGGTGATATAGTCTACCATCACTGCATCTTCTGGCCGGCAATGCTCAAAGGGGCAGGATATACTCTGCCATCGGCAGTCGTGGCCAGCGGAATGCTCAAGATCGACGATAAGAAGTTCTCCAAGAGCCGAGGCTACGTGATCTGGGTCAAGGACGACTACCTGGATCGTGGATTGCACCCCGACCTTCTCAGGTATTACCTTGCAAGCTACACCGCCCACAACAAGGAGGTCAACTTCGCCTGGAAGATCTTCGGGGATAAGGTGAACACTGAGCTGGCTGGAGCATTCGGCAACTTCCTGAACAGAACTCTCACTTTTACCATCAAGAACTTCGACGACATGACACCACCGGGAGAGATAGACTCCGCGGTTGTCTCAAGAATTGAAGGAACGATCAAGGAGGTAGAATCGGGCCTGGAGGAGTACGAGTTCAAGAAGGCCATCGATAGTGTGATGACCCTGGCCGACTACGGGAATTCTTACTTCCAGTCCCACGAGCCCTGGAAGCTCGTGAAGGCAGACAAAGAGTTGGCTGGATCTGTGCTGCGGTCGTGCCTACAGATAGCCAAGGCGCTTGTCATCCTGATGGACCCGGTCATGCCCTCCAAGATGGAGGCTGCCTGGAGACAGTTGGGGTTGGAAGGGACCGTAGGGGCACAGCGCTTTGAAGAGGCCGTCGTTCCCTTGCCCGTGGGACGCAAGCTAGGAAAGCCGGAGATCCTCTTTGGCAAGATGGAGGATGCGACGATCCAGGAACTGGACAACATCTTCAAAGAGAGGATGATCCAGGCCGAAGCAAAAGACAAAAAGGAGAAGAACAAGTTGATGGAGACCATTTCCTTTGAACAGTTCAAGGGCATAGACCTGAGGGTGGGAGAGATAAAAGAGGCCGAGAGGATTAAGGGCTCCAACAAGCTTCTCAAGCTCGTAGTGGACATAGGCACAGAGAATAGACAGGTGGTGGCAGGCATCGCTGAGACCTACACGCCTGAGGACCTGGTAGGAACCCAGGCTGTGGTCGTGGCCAACCTAGAGAGAGCTAAGCTCTTCGGCGTGGAATCACAGGCGATGCTCCTGGCAGCCGATATCGGCGGAAAGGCATTGCTGTTAAGACCGCAGGAAAGGGTAGAGCCGGGGACAAAGGTAAGGTAGAGATCGATATGCTTCAAGTTGAGAATTTATCCAAGTCTTATACAATAGACGGAATAGAGGTCGCAGCGCTGAAGGACATCAGCTTTTCCGTCAAACCCGGTGAGATCCTGGGGTTCGTTGGCAAGAGCGGTGGCGGCAAAACCACGCTGATGAAGATCCTGCGAGGGATGGAGCCATTCGACTCCGGCAAGATCGTCATGGGCGAGTTGACTGTGATGCCCGAGTCGGGAGACGACGTCAAGAGGGAACAGATGAGGCTATCGGCCATCCATCTGCAGAGGGATTTTGCGCTGTGGACCGAGTCCGTTCTGAAGAACGTTGTCATGCGGGTTTACTCCAGAGAGACCGGCTATGAGGTCCTGCCAATCCCTGAGTTGGGCAACTACGACGACCTTTACAAGGAGGCAATGTACTACCTCCGGCTGGTGGGATTGGAGAAGAAGGCTCACCAGCTTGCCACCCTCCTTTCCGGTGGTGAGAAGCAGAGGCTTCTGATTGCGAGACAACTGGCCAAGAAGCCCAGGTTCTTGCTGTTGGACGAGCCAGCTACAATGGCGTGCCCAGCCACCAAGCAAGAGGTTCTGGACGCCGTTTTGAACGTGAACAGAGAGCTGGGATTGACCATTCTGGTTGTCTCTCACCTGCCCGAGGTCCACCAGTATCTGGACGACAGGCTGATCTGGCTGGATAATGGAAGGATAGTGGATCAGGGTAAGCCCGCCGAGATTCTGGAGAAGTTCCTATCAGGCATAGGCGTAGCTGAACCTCTTGCCTCTAGAGATAATCCGGAGCCGATCATCCGCGTCGAGGGGCTGAACAAGAGGAGCTACCTGGTTGGCCCGGGTGAGGTTCTAAATATTGAGAATCTCAGCTTCGACATCAATGAAGGAGAGATCACCTCAATAATAGGATCATCCGGATCTGGCAAGACCACTATTCTCAAGATAATCGAGGGCTTGAGGCCTTCAGACGAGGGATCCGTGCTCTACCGGTTGGGCGATAGATGGGTGGACATTATCTCCTATTCACCCTCCAGGATGGAGGTCAGAAGATCCTTGGGCATAATGTACCAAGAGTTTGCTCTATCCCTGAGTGAAACCATAATAGAGCAGATAGCTTACCAGCTGGGAGTAAAAGGCCAGAATGTCATAGAGCACGCCAGATCTATGGCCGAGGAGAACGGGATCAGCGACAAGGTCTTGGATCTTATTTACACGCTGACGGACATGCAAGAAGAGGAGGCAAAAACAGTGCTCGAATCCATGGGGTTGACAAGGGATGTTTTCAAGGATCTCTTCCCCAGGTTCCCGACTACAGAGGCCCTCGAGTTCGCAGAGCCGGTCTTCAAGCTCATGGACCTCGACCCCTCCGTCCTGACGAAGCTGTCCGAACAGCTCAGCGGTGGAGAGAGGGTCAGGGCTTCCATCGCAATCCTACTGGCGGCCAAACCCAGGATACTGATCCTGGACGAGCCCTTTGGTGACATTGATCCTATCACTCTTAGAGAGGTATCGAACGCCCTGAAGAAGATCAACAGAGAGCTGGGAACTACCATCCTCCTCGTCAGTCATCACGTTGACTTCGTGCGTGAGATTTCTCACCGGGCAATTCTGATAGAGGATGGGGCCATATCGGCCGACGGCAACCCCGATGAGGTCTGCAATGCTTTCCTTTCCAGATGCGGAGCGGCCTATCTTAAGCGGCCTGCAGGTCAGGTCCTGACTTGAATATTTGATGTGATTTGATATGGATGATGAGCTGACAGAGATCTACCAGCAGCTTTCTGACCAGATCACCCCCGAGGAGTTCGAGACAAGGATAGCGGAGAAGGTCTCCCTGATGGGCGGCCTTTGCGACCGGCGAACTGCAGCCATGCTGGTTGCGCGGGAGCTTGGGGCTAGCGAGGTTCAATATAAGATCGGAAGGATCAAGCCGGAAACTGGAATGGTCACCTTTACGGGGAAGATAATCTCCATCTCCGAGGTTAAGGAGTTCCAGAGGTCGGACGGCACGCCCGGCCGGGTTGTAAACCTGATCCTTGGCGACGAGACGGGCACCATTCGAGCAGCTCTATGGGACGAGGCAACCGATCTTGTGAAGTCCGGGGACATCAGAGTTGACCAGTGCCTGAAGGTACAGGGCCTGGCCAAAGAGGGCTATGCCGGAACGGAGGTGTCCATAGGCCGCAACGGGGGCATCGAAGAGGTGGATGCGGACATAAAGCCCAGGCTGGAGCCCTACAAGATCTCGGAGATCAATAGAGACATGGGTGAGGTGAACTTGGTCGCTCGAGTACTGGACTGTGGAGATGTCAGGGAGTTCGTGCGTAAGGATGGATTGAAGGGGCTAGTCAGGACCGTTCTTCTGGGCGATGAGACTGGGAAGATCAGGCTCAACCTGTGGAACGATCAGGCCAGCATGGAGATCGCCCCGGGCGATGCCCTGGAGATCATAAATGGCTCCTCTCGGGAGAGGTACGGCCAGGTGGAGATCCAGACCGGAAGCTACACCGTTGTGAAAAAGAGCAATGCCGCTGTCAACTACAGCGAGAAGATAACGCCCATAGCCGACCTCGAGCCGGGCATGATCGCAACGGTCTCAGGATTCGTATCCGGTCTAGGCGAGGTGAGGGAGTTTCAGAAGGCCGACGGCACTCCGGGCAGAGTGGCCAACATCTACGTCTCCGATGCCACCGGCCGGGTGAAAGCAGCTCTGTGGGGGGATCACGTGCAGCTTTTGGAGGGGCTGGACATTGGTTTTCGGGCCGATCTTGTAGACTGCCAGGTCAAGAACGGATGGAATGAGGAGCTGGAGATCAGTTGTGGCTGGAGAACCAAAATTACTTTCGCCCCGCCTGAGTAACTCAGTTAAGTAAGCGGCCCAAAATAGGATAGAGGAAATTCATAATGCCAATAAAACTTCTAGAGGATCTGCCTGGAGTTGGTCCCGCCACGGCCGAGAAGCTTAGAGAGGCTGGCTTCAACTCCATCGAGGCCATTGCTGTTGCGTCGCCCGGAGAACTAGGCGCATGCGCGGACGTTGGCGAGACCACGGCCTCTAAGATCATAGCTGCTGCACGCGAGGCAGCCGACATCGGAGGCTTCGAGACCGGAGACATAGTTCTGGAGCGAAGAAAGCACGTTGGGAAGTTGACCACCAGCAGCAAGAGCCTTGATGATCTCCTCGGCGGCGGCATGGAGACCCAGTCCATAGTCGAGCTTTACGGCGAGTTCGGCTCGGGAAAGACCCAGGTGGCCCACCAGATAGCCGTCAACGTCCAGCTCCCGCAGGAGATGGGCGGGCTGAATGGTTCGGCCATAATCATCGACACTGAGAACACCTTCCGGCCGGAGAGGATCGCCCAGATGGTGGGCGGTCTGCCAGCATCCGAGGATCGCACCTGGGAGCCGGAGGAGTTTTTAAAGCACATTCACGTGGCTAGGGCGTACAACTCCAACCACCAGATGCTTCTGGCCGAGAACGCCCTGGACCTGGCCGAGAAGCTGAAGGACTCAGACAAGCCGGTCCGGCTGCTCATTGTAGATTCGGTCACCGCTCACTTCCGGGCTGAGTACGTGGGCCGCGGAACCCTGGCGGATCGACAGCAGAAGCTGAACAAGCACCTCCACGCTCTGATGCGCTTTGGAGATTTGAACAACGCCCTGATAATGGTCACCAATCAGGTCATGGCCAAGCCGGACACCTTCTTCGGCGATCCGACAAAACCCGTGGGCGGGCACGTGCTGGGCCACACGGCAACCTTCAGGATGTACCTGCGTAAGTCCAAGGGCGAGAAGCGCATCGCTCGACTTGTGGACTCTCCCAATCTGCCTGATGGCGAGGCGGTGTTCTCGGTGACAACTCCGGGGATCAAGGATTGATTCGCGCCATTGCTGTGGACATCGACGGGACCCTGAGTGACCAGAACAGAGTGCTCTGTCCCTCTGCGGTAGAGGCCGTGCGTAGACTCAAAGTGCCTGTGATCCTCACCACAGGCAACACTCATTGTTTTACGAGAACGGTTTCAGTCCTCCTTGGCACGCCGCGAATATTCATAGCGGAGAACGGTGGCGTAGTCTCCCACTCCGAAAATGACGTCGAAACTCTAGCGGACCCCGCCGTGTGTCGAGAAGCATATCGTCAGCTATCCGAGGTTTTTCCTCTGGATGTGTACAACTCATCTCGCTACAGGTTCACGGATATTGCCTTGAAGCGCAACTTCGACGTTTCGGAAGCCTCACGTTATGTAACGGCGCGCAATCTGCCTGTTGACATCCTGGACACCACCTATGCGGTGCACATCAAAGACAAAAGAGTCGATAAGGGGACAGGATTAGAGCGCGTTGCAGAGCGTATGGGCATAAGCCCCGAAGAGTTCGCTGCTGTAGGCGACAGCACAAGCGACATCCCTATGTTCAAGCTGGTAGGGTTCAAGGCTTCGGTTAACAACGCCCACCCTGATTTGAAGGCGGTATCGGATTACGTAGCAAAGGCATCATATGGCCAGGGCTTCGCGGAAATTGTGAATTACATGGTTGAGCGAAGAATGCTTTAAAGGGCCTCTTGGCCGACAGGCTGAAGCGAGGGATAGAGATGTTTAAAGAGGGTCCATCCTTAGCAACCTTCGCATTAGGCCGCGAATGTGGAAATATTTCCCTTCCTTCCACTTTCGGGCCTCCACCTTCCACCTTATCGTTGACTTGGAGTGGGAAGCATAACTATAAGGACTATAGGTAAGCATGTGAAATTGATATCGTTAGAAGATTGATGTGTTGCCTCATTTTGCTTTCTTATGTAACTCAGCAATAATACCATGACCAATCGGGTTACATAAGAAACGTGCATCGGTTCCCGGAGTTGCAAAGAGAACCGGACCCGTTGGCCGGACTTACAGCTCAAGAGATGAGAGACTTATTTAGATGAGTGGCTACGAGATTTAGGAAAACTGATCGAGGAACATGTGGTTGAAGTGCCATTTAAACAGCATCCGCGAAGTGTTTCTCATGCGAAGAACTATTCAAAGAGTACCAGAATCCCAATCCTGAGCAATCTCCTCCCCAAAAATGATAATCAAGATATGCCTGAATAATCGAGCATATTGTCCAAACGCCAAACGCATACTTAATATATTAATGATAGGCAATTGTAATGTCAAAAGATTCCAGAGGATTTCTTGTTGCTTAGGTTGGTTGGTGCTGTAGTTGCCATGACATTATTAGTCTCATGCTGCAGTGGGACGGAAGAGAATGACCTATGGTTGCAGCTATCCAGCTACGAGGACATAGGTATCACTGTAAAAGACCTTGCGTTCTTTATGGATACTCACGGCTACAATGCTGAACCTCATGATACCTATGTCACCGTGAAGCTCTCCAGCGGCAAGGAGGTCTATCTGACGCCCAACGGAGCCTCGCCTGGCCTCGCGGATCTGTGGATGACTCCGCCAACACAAAAATCAGGTCCCGTTAGAGTAATTCCAACTGAAGCCATAAAGAAAAATCTGACCTACGGCAAAGCCACAAACCCAGATTTTATCAAGGCAGTCACTAGAACCCTTATATTTCCCGTTGCACCTCTGGGAATGTGTTTCGATGGATCTCAGCAACTGGCCAAAACTTACAGTAGCTTTGGATATAATATATCTTACATGTACGATCCCAGTGCAGGCGGATACACCCAGGGACACCTTTGGGTAACAGTAGAAAACAAAGACCGGACCGGAAAATGGCTTGCCGTTGATAGTTATTACGGAGTCATGACAGATGACGTATATTACACGGCTCCATACAGCTTCGATGACATAAAATATCTGGATTCGATTAATCCAAGCTGGAAAGTGAGTTAGGTAATGCTGTTAACTTCACCACTAACCTTATAATGATGTTACACATAATAGATCCTTATCAAAATTGCTGAAATAACGGCTCAGATTCATATCCGACAGATATAGCGTGATTTGGGCGTAGAAGGCGACGCAGGAGCCAATACGGCAACGGAAGATTGAAGAGCTAGTGTGTGAAAATTATAGTTATATCGAATAATGGGGTTGATGTTGGAGGATAGATGAAGCCGATTCAATTAATTCATTTTGCGGTTGGCGCAATGATCATATCAAGTTGTCTCGCGGCTGAAGGGCTGCCTATGGACCTCACTGGGAGGGTGGCAGATCGCGCCAATCTTACAGGAATGAACCTTTCTCATATAGACTTAAGTGGAGCGCATTTAAACCAATCGTACCTTCAGGGGTCAAATCTCAACAACTCCAATTTGAATGGAACCCATTTGATGTTGGCCTGGTTGAAGGAGTCTCATCTTAGGGAAGCCAAGCTGATTCGTGCTGATCTTACAGGAGCAGCAATCATTGGTGCAGACCTCAGTAAATCCGATCTCTCCGAATCCATCTTTGTAAGGGCCCAGATGGCCAAAGTTAAGCTCGTTGGGGCTCGCATGATCAAATCGGATCTCACGGAGGCTGACTTGTCTGACTCTGACCTCAGCAGAGCCGACTTGACCGGCGCAAGACTCTTTCGAACCGATCTGAGCGGCGCTAACCTCAAGGACATCTATCTTGTCGGCGCCAACATGATAGGCGCCCATTTAAGCTGGACAGATATGAGTGGAGGCTACTTATCACAGGGTCAGTTCTCCCGAGCCGAGCTATACGGCACCAATTTGAGCAATGCTGACGTGAGCGATGCAGATTTTACAAGGGCTTATTTGATGAGGGCAAATCTAACAGGAGCTAAGCTAAACGGGGCCGATTTGGCGTATGCAGATATGACTGAGACAAATCTAGTGGGAGCCACCCTAACCTCCGCAAAATTGCCATATGCCGATCTGACTAGGGCGAACCTTACTGGTGCCGATCTATCGGGTGCCGATTTGACTGTCGTAAGACTCACTGGAGCAATACTGAGGAATGTCAGACTCGATCGAGTGAATCTGCGTGAGCTAGACTTTAGAAGTTTAGACCTTAGAGGGGCCTCTCTAAGAGGTACAAATTTGGACGGCGATTTCCTGACTGATGCAAATCTGGCAGGCTCTGATCTAAGAGATGCTACATTTAACCAGGTAGAAATGACCGGAATAGATCTGAGTGGCGCTAACCTGGAGAATATTAAGTATGACCAGTTTACCCTGTACTCCTTGTCCAAAGCTAAGCTGAACGGGGCTAAGATGTCAGACGACCTGAAGGCGGACCTCAGAGCACTTCCAGGAGGAAAATGAAAACATGGCATCGAGGGCGCCTGGCTTATGCAGGATTGACACGTGATTCTGCCCCCCATCATACCAGTAAGCCAAAACCGCGATATGTTCCCATTTATATCGTGGGACAGGTTATGATCGTAAAATATTTGAGGAGAATGCTCTGAATGGATGTCTGGAATCTCATAAGCGGTGAGGTGATGGCGTTTG
>Ga0182011_10004551_pt1 | contig 11087 bp, 7 predicted proteins | sample 711E1DmetaG_FD_120481 | JGI IMG/M metagenome (GOLD analysis project Ga0182011, IMG submission 120481) | Permafrost microbial communities from Stordalen Mire, Sweden - 711E1D metaG | ecosystem: Environmental > Terrestrial > Soil > Wetlands > Permafrost | place: Sweden: Stordalen | collected... | reverse complement strand
GAAAAAGTAACAATTACCGGACCAGGTTGCTTTTCTGCTGATGTTGTATACAGAAATAAAGTAATGCCAGAGGTGGCTGCAGGTGAGATGGTAGCTATCCTTGACAGTGGAGCTTATTTTACTTCCTGGGAATCCTCTTTTGGATTTCCCCGGCCGGCAATCGTTTCCGTAATTGATGGCCGGCATATCCTTCTCAGAGAGAGAGAATCTTTTGTTCATATGACCTCTCTTGATACGCTTTAATTTTAAAGTCAAACTTAAACTTATTATGCTATGAAATTTAAAGTTAATAAAGTGTCAACCTGTCCTGATCTATTATACCTGACCAATATTTTAGCAGAGGAAATAACTAAAAAAGGCAATGAACTGGTATCTTCAGTTGAAAACTCCAATTTCGTCCTTAATATTATTGATCTTGAATCACCAAAAGCATTCAGGAGAAAATGTCAGGAAGAAATGGTGGTCTCCATTGCCATGCTCAAAAATCCCGTGTCGGATCTTAAAACAGCATGCTACGTGGCACTGGTAAAAAGTATATCCAATATACTCTTTTGCATTTCCCTTCAGGAAGGAAGAGAGAATCCTAAGGCATTCAGTATAACTCCTGAAGTAGGGTTTACTGAATTCAATTATGATCCTGATAATATGTATAAATACATGTATCCGGTTATCAGTTCTCATTTTGTTTTAAAGAACAAACTTTTTGATGATCTTATTTTAGAGGAAAATGAAATAATTCCTGAAGTTGAAGATTTAAAAGCTTTTGGAAGGGAGCTACACGATCTCGGGGTTCTGCCTGCCCCTTTCCCACTTATAGAATTCCTTGACAAAGATCTAATAGATCAGCTTTACAGGTTGTACCAGATAAAAGGACTCAGTTACGGTAATCTCAGTATCAGGAATGTAAACCATAACATTGAAGGTACTTCCTACTGGATGACTGCCCGGGGAGTTGACAAATCGAATCTGAAAGGGATAGGAAAAGACATGCTCCTTGTAAAGGGCTACGACAAAGAAAGTGGTGAGATGCTCGTTTCGGTGCCACTGGAACATGATCCAAGGATCAGAGTTTCAGTCGATGCCATTGAACATTATATGATTTACAGGGAATTCCCAAAAACTGGCGCCATTGTGCATGTGCATGCCTGGATTGAAGATGTTCTTTGCACTGCTCAAAGCTATCCTTGCGGCACAAGCGAATTGGCTGAAAATGTTGTTGAATTACTGAAAAAGACATCTTCACCTGAAAGAACTGAGGTCGGATTAAAAAACCACGGATTGACTATTACTGGTCCTGATATCGTTGATATTTTCCGGAGAATTCATGGCAGACTGAAGACCAATGTGCCAATGTTGAACTGACTTCATGTGATTTTATAAGGTAGCTTAAAAGGAGATACCTGAAAATCCTTCTAAAGAGTAAGGAATGAATGCTGAAAAACTTAAGAGTAAGCAAAAACTAAATTTTCAAATCATGAAAAAAGCAAAAATAACAGTTCAAAAAATGAAAGGTAAATTATGGTATTACTCGCTAATATCTATAATTATTGGATTAGGAGAATTAATATGTCTTACATGTTGTAAGAAAGATGAAGATAAACCTGCAGTTGAGTATGGTACAGTTGTTGACATCGATGGCAATTCGTATAAAACAGTTAAAATAGGGTCACAAGAGTGGATGGCTGAAAACCTGAAAACAACCAAATACCGAAATGGTGATTCAATAAAAACTACAATTCCTTCAACATTGGACTTAACAAATGAAACTTCACCCAAATACCAGTGGGCATATGGTGGTATTGAGAGCAATGTAGCCACTTATGGCAGATTATATACCTGGTATGCAGTAACTGATAGCCGGAATGTATGCCCCATCGGCTGGCATATCCCAAGTGATTCTGAATGGACAATCCTTACCAACTACCTTGGAGGCATAAATACAGCAGGCGGTAAAATGAAAGAAATAGGTACAACCCATTGGGAAACACCAAATAGCGGAGCAACCAATGAAAGTGGCTTTACAGCACTTCCCGGTGGCTTCCGGGACTGGAAAGGCACATTCTATTATCTTGGACACAGCGGTTTATGGTGGGATTCAGTGGACGCATATTGGGACATTGATTTCGATTACTCTTATATCGACTATTGGGGCGACCTCTGGAACAATGGTTACTCTGTTCGCTGCATAAAAGGATATTAAGCTGGCATAGAGTATTTCAGTATAAAAGGATACCTGATCCAATAATACTTGCCGATAAAAACGGGATATATATTTATGGTTTTATAGATTATTATTAAATAAAAATTATGAAAAAATATTCGCAATTTATGAAGACAATTTCTGTATCGATGATCTTCATTCTGCTAATTCAGCTTTCAGGTTGCTACAGTTACAAAACAATTTCAAGTTCTGACCTTCCACTTCCTGATTCCGGTAAGTATCCTTATGTAATCCATAGCCAGAATTCAAAGTACCTGCTAAGGAACGCCGTAATCTCAAATGGGATATTATCAGGAAAAATAGATACGGTGAATGATTCCCGTCAGATAGGAGGCAAAATTCATATATATCTCTCATCAGATTCAGTGATGAAGATCAATAAAGAAAAGATCCTTATTATACCTCTTTATGGTATAGTAAAAGTTGAAATTGCTAAGGTTGATGCATTTAAAATTATATCAATCCTTGCTCTCTGTGCCATAGGAATTATTATGGCGGTGGGCATTGTTAACTTAAATTCCGGGAATTTTCTAAATTTTAATATGATATAGAAATCTAAATGATAAAATATATTTAAAAACACACCCAGGAACATGCAATAACATGTTCCTGCTTCATATTGTCAATATCATAACTCTTGATCCACTCAATCCAGGTGTTATTATTTACTATCCACCATCATTGGAAGGTTTTTCCCGTTCGTCATGAAGATCAGTTTGGCATTAGGCGAATTAGTAATGGCTTTAATCATTTCATACTGCAACAGCTTATCACTAAGCCCGGTGCTTAATATTTTCTGATAATCGGCAATACCCTGTGCCTCAACCCTTTTCCTCTGAGCTTCCTGGGTTTCCTTTTGCAATACAAATTGCATTTTTTGTGCATCCTGCTCTGCATTTATTTTTGATTCGATTGAGGCTTTCACTGAGGCAGGAAGAGTTATATTCCTGACTAAAAGTTGCTCCAGCAATAAACCCCGTTCTTTGAAGTTCGTTTCAATAGTTGAAAAGATCTTAGACTGGAATTCATCTCTTTTAGTAGAGTAAAGTGCAACAGCATCATAATAAACTGCATTATCCCTGATCTTGGTTCTGCAGATCGGACGAACCAGGACATTCCTGTAATCTGTTCCAACCTCTTTAAGAATCCTTGGAGCTTCAGTAGGGATAACTTTGTATAATACAGTAAGGTCAATCACCACTTCAAGTCCGTCTGCTGTTAATACACGAATGGCATCATCGCCCTGCTTGGAGCCTTCATCCTGTACTCCGGACATGGTATAATTTTCGGTTCTGACATCGAACATAACTACCTGTACCAATGGATTAATAATATTTAAACCGCTTTCAAGAATATTATTGCTCACTTTCCCAAACAACTTCTGTACACCTACCTGCCCGGGTTCAACCTGAACAACACAGGCAATTGACAATCCAATCAGGATTACAATAACACCGGCTGTTTTGATCATCGATCTGTACTTGCGTAACATCGGTTCATCCGCTTTGGCAGCTACAAAACCTATAATGAGAATTATAATACCTACTACTATTACTGTCATAATTTTGATGTTTATTAATGTTAGCTAAAAAACTTAAAGGAAGTTATAAAGGTAATCAGAATAACCATATTACAGTTTCTTATTGCTTTTGATGAACAAATGAAAAATGCATCGAGATTTCAATTATCGATTAAAGAATAAAAACGATTATGAAAAAGCTATCTTCCGAATTTACCTAATTAGTACTTAATGATAGAAATCCGGAGTAACTTATTATTATCTTAAAATCAGTGTTGTATGCAATACTGCTGGTATGGCACCAATGCGAGGTCCACCCCAATCGGTTTCGTCACCATTACGTACGCGTAATAACTTAAATGTTCCATTCTCATATTGGCCCTCTTCGACTTTCAGGTATTGCCATGCCTTTCCCGAATTGGCTCCAACTGGCTTGAAGGTGAAGTGGCAAAGTGTTCCGATCAACACAAATTCGTTATCACCAAGTTGAACTATCATAGCTTTGCCAATCGGACGTTTATTGGTTTGTGCTGTGCGCCATCCGGCAGCTCCAAAACTCACAATAGCCTGCCATGAACCAAGATCAATAATCTGATCAGCATGATCCTCGCGTTCAACAACAGCTTTGATCTTGCCTTCAAAACCCCATTTTGCCAGTTCCCTCATCATTGGGCCTGCCATAGCATATTCCTGCGAAAGCGGTGCCAGACGTGTTGCAATCTCGGTTTCTCCTTCACCCTGTCCATTATCGTCAATGCCAAATGGAGAAAAACCAATACCACCGCGAGCCATCACTTCATACATATATTTTGCGTATTCCGCACTGGACCCGGTCTCAGGCACAAACAATGTATTATCGGGCCTGTTATACAATTCAATTACTTTAAGTACAGTATCAGTACCTGAAAGATAAATATCCGGAGCTAATAAATCTATGGCAGGCGCAGCCACCTTCCATATAGGAATCACATTGTCAGTTGCTCCACCGCTCTCATAAGTTGATGCACTGGGGTTACTGATCGGATCGCGAAGCGCAGCATTAACATACAACGGCAAAGGATTCACTGCTTTACCCGCTGCTGCAACATAACCGATATACCGTGCAACTGACCATGCATGGAAGTACTCATCAGCATCGTTTCCGAATACTTCACTCCAGGTTCCCTTTGCATTAACCGGTCTCTTTAATGATTTAAGTACTTCAGGCTTTAGCAATTCATCCGGAACAGGACCCTCGAATAACTTCTGGGCAACAGGGGAATAGTCGCGTACACTACCCCAAGCTCCGGGTTCGTTTTCCACCTGTACCATAATAACAGTGTGTTGCGCGTCTGCTTTCTTCAAATAACCCATCACTGCAGTAAAAGCCTTAGCGTCGAATTCCATAGCAGCCTGTGTATGTGGTGAAGGCGAATCGACAGGATTACCATTCCTGCCGGTAATATTAGGATACTTCGCCGGTTCATGCTTCATCCATTGCGGCATATAGTGACTGCTGCCGTTTTTCCAGGTAGCGAACCACAGAAGTACAAGATGTACTTTATGTTCCCGTCCTTGCTTAAGCAGTGTATCTACCAGCGAAAAATCGAATTTCCCCGGCTGGGATTCAATCTGTTCCCAGTAAATCGGAACTTCAAGAGTGTTGGCATTCATTGCTTTAACAGCAGACCATACCCCAGGCAACATTCCAGGCCAGCCACTGGAGTTATGTGCCTGGCCACCCAGCATAAAGAATGGTTGTCCGTCAACAAGAAGAGCATGACGTCCATTCTTTTCAATAATCTGTGGAATAGTTCCCAAACCGGCCTGGCTCCAGGCCGTTCCAACTGACAGCAAAGCAATTATTAATACTGCTGCCATGATTCGCGTAATTCTCATTATTGCAAAATTTTTCATTTTAATATTATTTTTTAAATTATCATTTATGCATCACTGTACCTGTGATTATTTTGACACAATATTGGCGGATGAAAGCCCTGGTGCTGTAGCCGTAAGACGTACCTCGCCTTCCGGTGAAGTCCGCTGTACAGTAACAAGAAGACGCCCCTGATAAGCTTTTCGGGTGTCAGTCTTAAACAGACCGTCATAGACAAGGTCTCCCGTGTCAATGCCAATAAGTCGGCCGGCACCTTCGACATGCACTGTTACAGCATCAGTTGCATCAATCACATTTAAATCGTTTTTGTCCGCCAGTGTTACTTCGAACAAATCGACATCACCGGCGACAGGCAGTGAAAGCCGCATGACCCGAACCTTCGTGGCTGTACCCGTTGTGATCAGTTTGGAAATAGCGACTTGGTGTCCATTTGAATAACCAACTGCTTTAAGTTCCCCTGGTATAAAGCTAACGGTATAGTCAGTCGAATATACATTTTGCGATACGGTCTTTCGTCCTAAGGAATGATTGTTGAGGAACAATTCGACTTCATCACAATTGGTAGCAGCCCGAACTGTGACATTTGTTTTTGCCGGCCAGTTCCATTTGAGCATAGCTGGCTGGAATTGCCAGGCGTTTTGAGGTTTTTCCCCCGTAAGCACGAAAAGCTGCAACACCGGATCATCTTGCCAATAGGCTTCTCGTTGATAGAAACCGGGCCTTTTACCTCCAGCAATGTCTATGAACCCGGAACTATTACCCCGGCTTGGGAATCTGCCTGTTTCTCCAAGATAGTCTATACCGGTCCATATAAAGTCACCTATAACGTATTTATTATCGCGAACACCAAGCCAGTAATGGATTTGACTACCCGTCTCGGTCCCCAGGAATACGCGGTGAGGAAAGCGTCTGTGTTCGGGCACATAGGTGCTATCTCCGTAAAGGCGGTCGATGTAGTTATAACCGGCTATGTCAAGGACATTCATAAAACCGTTGCGGGATGAAACGAAAGACTGATCACAGGCAGAAGTTGCCGGACGAGTGGAATCTTCTTCGTGACAGATGGCAACTAATTTTTTTGCAATCTTCCATCCATCATCATTTAATTGGTTAGGGATCTCGTTGCCAATGCTGTAGAGGATTACACACGGATGATTGCGGTCTCGTCGTAGCATAGCACGTAAGTCCGTTTCATACCACTGAGTAAAATAAAGGTGATAACCGAATTTTGACTTGCCACGAGGGTTTTCAGTGTAGTTGTATGGCCAGTCCCGTGTCCACTCATCAAATGCTTCATCAAAAACATAAAAGCCAAGCCGATCACAAAGATCATAAAACTCAGGAGCGAATGGATGATGGCTTGTGCGAATAGCATTGCATCCCATCTCCTTTAGCAAACCAAGACGGTATGCCCAGATAGCAGCAGGAACTGCATTGCCAAAGGAACCGGCATCCTGATGGAGACAAACACCTTTGAGTTTGGTCGACTTACCATTGACAAACAGACCATCATCCGGATCAAATTTAAGGCTGCGAATGCCAAAAGTAGCAACAGTCTCATCAAGTGTGCGTCCTTCCAGTATCAGTGTGCTCCGTAACTTGTAAAGAATGGGAGTCTTATCGGACCAAAGATCAGGTTTCAGGACAGTTATCTTCTGTGAAATGAGTTGACCGGGGTGCATACTTTTTAGCGTGAGTTTCGACTCGGTGCTTGAGACAACCTTGCCATCTGATGTCAGCACACTGCTAATCAGTGTGATATCCTGATTTTCAGGCTTTGCTCTCCAAACATCCCTGGCCCATACCCTCAGTTCCTGATCAGTGAAGAAATGCGGATCGATAATGTAATCGGCTTTAACAATGGCTTTCACGGACGACACCTCAGGTGTGGTGATGCTGATACCACCATCGAGCCTGAAATGTGTATAATTTGTAGTGATCAAATGAACATGCCTGTATATGCCGGAACCTGCATACCAGCGCAGGGAGGGTTCGGCAGAATCATCGACACGAACGGCGAGCACATTTGGTGAGCCATCTTTTTTCAGGTATTCGGTAAGATCATAGCTAAATCCGATGAAGCCGTACGGCCTGCGCCCAAGAAATTGGCCATTAATCCAGACTTCGCTGTTCATGTACACGCCATCAAACACTATAACAACCTTTTTTGTAGTGTCGGAAAAGGTAAATATTTTTCGATACCAGCCGATGCCATGTGAGAAAAAGCCGCCATTGCCCTCACCCTTTGGAGGAGGATAGATGGCGCCTTCGATACTCCAGTCGTGTGGCAGGTCAAGAGAGCGCCAGCTTGCATCATCGAAGCCAGGCAATTTGGCAGCAGGATCATCTCCCAGCCAAAAACGCCAGCCTTTATCAAAAGGAATAATCTCACGAGTATCAGACCCGGAACTTACTGATCCTGTAGAATCAATTACTTTTCCCCCGGAAATTCTGTCATTGTTAATCACCTGTCCGTTTGTTTTGGTCAGGTAAAGACTTAATATCAGGCAAAGCAGAACTGAAGGCGAAAATAACCATGAGTGAAAAAATCCGATAAGATTCTTTTTTAGATTCATAAATTAATTTCTGATTTAAGTTTATAATTTATTGGCCCGCTATTCTTATGTAATATTTGCATTCAATCATATTTTTAAAGGTGATACTGATAAAATATAACCCGCCAGAAGGTTGGTTTGGGCGACATACCACCAACTGGTGCCCATGGTATGTTCCATCGACCGCGGGACCCAAGTGGAATTATGGAACCGGACTGGTGATTTGCTGCCTGTCCGGATAAATCGGTGTTCGTCAGGATGTCATCCCCATTGAGCCGATGTGAGACTATCCATTTGCCGTTATTAAAATAGCCTTGATCGATGGTGGATGCCGCAGCGATATTATCTTTAGAAATTTTTGGCGAAACCCGAAAGGGGAAGTTTCCATTGGTTGCAAAGTAGTACTCATCAGGAGTAGTATTGATGATAATCAAAAAGGGATTATCCAGGAAGGTGAGAGGAATATTGCTGACAGGAAGGATTGATTTTGTAACCTTAGTGCTATCTGAACCTGGACTGGAAATGTTTGTAAAATCGAACAGATAATCACCAACAACGACTTTGCCCGGATTCTGACCCGGTTTAAGTTCGATCAATTTAATAGCGTCCTTTTTTCCCTGAGCTTCAGCAATTGCTCCGGAAATTTGGCCGACAAGGCTGACCATCCGTGCAAAAGGGCTTTCAGGGAACCAATTATTGAAGTTATCAATGCCCATGTGTGAGAAACAAAGAGCATTTAGTTTTATGAAAGCATTCCAACAATTTTCTGCAACCTGCCTTGTTTCGGGGTTGAAGGCCGGATTGCCGTTGCGCGCGAAAGTCTTCATTATCAGGGTGTAGTCCGGCTGGTAGATGTCTGGAGCAAATATGTCGATCGCGGGTGCTCCGGCACGCCAGATGTCATGAACCAGCGGCTCGGGTCCGCCACTCGGATAATCGCCAGGGCCTCTATCAGTCGGGCCGACAAGCCACGCATTTACAAACATTGGAAGCGGGTATTCCTTTTTCCCCTGCATTGCGATGTATCCCATGTAACTGGCATAGTTCCAGGCCATGAAGATTTCGTCGGTGTGGCATATCAATTCTGCGTCAGAAGCCCGAGGAGGACGAGGTTCATTAGGATTGGGCTGTGTTGGAAAAGGTATGTTCTTGCCAAAAACCTCTTCCCAGTTACCAGTAGTTTTGCTGCCGGCACTTACCCATATCTTCTTCAATTCCGGCAACAGGTTGTCCTTGTTACGTTGCAGATAATCAGTCAGCTTGCCGGGGACGGGGTTGTCAAAAGATTTGTTGGCTTCAAGGCAATGGTCGCGAGAGCTGCTTAGCAGACCCACTTCGTTCTCAACCTGTATGGCGATGACGGTATGATCTCTTGAATCAATCTTCCTAATATGTTTCATTACGGCGGCGAAAGCTCTGGCATCAGCTTCGCGGCTGGACTGACCAAGAGTAGAGAGAACCTCTAAAGAGCGACCTTCAGCATCCATTGCGCGTGGGAAGCGATCCTGATTGGCCTTGACCCAGCGGGGCGGATAGTGCGACATGCCGTTCTTCCAGCTTCCCATCCATAGGAATATCAGCCGAAGTTTGTTAGCTCGTGCAGCTTCAATCTGATAGTCAACCATCGAGAAATCATACTTGCCTTCCTCAGGCTCTATCAAATCCCAGGAGACAACGCTCAAGATAGTGTTGAGATTCATCTCGGCAAGTCGTGGCCATGCCAGTTTCATGGTCTCAACGTCTGATGAACTGGAATTGGCCAGTTCACCGGCAACGCAAATGAAGGGCCTTCCATCCACGATCAGTTTGGTCATACCGTCTCTTTTTTCCAGGTGGGGAATGCTTACGGATATATCAGCACAACCGGCTGAAAAACAGATTGTAAAAAACAATAACCAGCCACACTGAATCAGCAGTTTCATAAGTTTACTTTTATTAAAAATTTCTGTAGCTATCTTTAACTAAAAATCTGGACTTAATCTCATTTTAAGAAAGTTCTAAAATCTGAAATTGTTGTTATTCGATCCTGTACACATTGTATGTCCGGGGTTGTTGCAACACTTCGAAAACAGTTGTCGTACCATTCACATAACCTTTCAACTCCCGACCTCAGACAATATCGTATAGTTTTGCATCCGGTTTAAGGATCATAACAACTAAACAGAGAATCTGAATCTTCCGCCAAAGTTTGTAAGATTTACATGAAACATAATTCTATTATTAAGTGGTTGATTTCAAATGTACGATAAAGATTTTTTCAATCATTCCAAATTTCCGGAATTTGTTTTTAAAATACTATTTACCCTGGAATACCAGGTAGGAATGTGGTTTGACTGTGACATCAAATGTCGTAATTTCATCTCTTTCCCTACCCCATATACGGCCATCGAGAGCAGTTTTTCCGGTAATTTCCTCACCCGAAAGAATATTATTGAGTTTTCCTGTCTTTTTATCAGTTATAATTTTAATGCTGACATCTTCAGGCAGGAAAGACTCTACTATAAAAGTACCATTATCATATACATATAGGCTTACCTGAGCGGGACCTTCAATTCGTACATTTATATCCTGAGACAGTATGTTTCTGATCCTGTTTAAAACTTCAGGCGGTAAGTTGTATATATCCCCGAAATTTTCAGGAACAGTAAGTACGAAGAGAGAGCCATTTGCATAACGGGCCTGATGGAGAATTGGCCAGCCAATACCCGATGCAATACACGATATATCTTCCCACGAATCGTTAGTAAGATACTGTATCTGAGGAATTAATATATCTTCTCTCGACTGACAATCATTCTGCCATCCAACCACAAATTTTTTAATCAGAGCTTTTTTGTCGGAATACCTGAGTTCAACAATATCTTCAATCCCTTTGCCTTGCAAAGCTCTGAGTAATCCGGAGGTAATCATAACATT
>Ga0182011_10004550_pt1 | contig 11087 bp, 6 predicted proteins | sample 711E1DmetaG_FD_120481 | JGI IMG/M metagenome (GOLD analysis project Ga0182011, IMG submission 120481) | Permafrost microbial communities from Stordalen Mire, Sweden - 711E1D metaG | ecosystem: Environmental > Terrestrial > Soil > Wetlands > Permafrost | place: Sweden: Stordalen | collected... | reverse complement strand
GATTGGATCTTATTTCAGCCGCGCCCTCAAATCAAGCGAAAAAGCTCTGGCTCAAATATCACACGCAAGTCACTGTGGTATAAATACTTAGCTCCGAATGCGTTTTTCGCCGATTTGTGCAAAAGCCTGTTCAAGACGCTGTCGAGAACCTGTGGATCTGTTCCAATCGAAACAAAAAGAGGATGTTATGGTTGTGAAGAGTCCCTGGAGCGGTCCTCCAGGTGCAATAACGTCATGGCATCGCCCGAAGTGCCCCATCCGAGCCTGCGAAGCACCGCCACTGCCAGCCCGGCGACCACACAGAACACCAGAACTATCCCGGTCAGCATGAAGATATTCAACAGGAGGTCGGCGACATTGTCGCGCGCGGTGGGGGCGCGCTCGTCCTCAGTGACAACGGCCTTGTACCTCACCAGGGAAAGAAGCCTCTCGGCGGCATTGGGATCCTGGGGCGCAAGCACGACGGCCACCATGGGCCCGGCGCGCTTGGCCATGGCCCCGGGCAGGCTCTGGAACTGCTGCACTCTCTGGATGGCTATCTGCGGAGTGGGGTAGGAGAAGACCGCCAACTGCATCCGGCCGGCCGTCGTATCGTATTGGCCTACCTCGACTTCCGCCCCCATGCTGAATGCGGCAACCGCCGGCGGAACGCCCTTCTCGAACCGGTCCAGACCGGCTGGCCCGAGCACGTACCGTTCCGTGCCAGGCGCCAGGCCCTGGGCAGGCAGATGGACGGAGGGGAGCGGGCTCTGGTCCAGGCCGGGGAGGCGTGGCAAAACATCCATTAAATCAGCCCCTTGAGGCTTCCAGCCCTGGAAGCGAAGCAGGTAGTTCCCGAATACCATGAGCACGCTATCGTGAGTCTCGGCGGCGGCATCGCCCAGATTGCAGGGCTTGGAATCGGCGGGCCGCTGCCACTCGAAAGCCCCGAAGGCGCCCGTGGTGTCCTGAAACCGGAAGGCCGTGGCCGTGAAGTGTCTTGCGCCGCCCGCATACTCGGCCTGTTCGCTCAGGTTCAGGCCGTACTCATCCCAGAGCGCCCGCTCCTGGGCCGCCAGTGGGACAGGCCTCCGGCCTGTCGCGGACAGGACGGAGGCCTGTCCCACCTGGTCTGGCCAGACTGCGGCCCCTGCCGCGCCGGCCATCAACAGGCCAACCAGCAGGCTCTTCATAAACTGGCCCCGCAGCACTTCTTGTACTTCTTGCCGCTTCCGCACGGGCAAGGATCGTTCCGTCCGGTCTTGGCGCCCCGGACCACCGTAGCGCTGGATGAGCTCGCCTCGCCCCCCACGAACTGCAGGGAGGCCATCTGCCGCTCGTTCTTGCGCTGTATGTTGCGGGTGAAATCGTCGATGGAGGATTGGGCCGCCAGCCGCTTCTGCTCGGCTGCGGCCGCCACCATCTGTTGCTCTTCCTCTTCCCTGTCCGTCTCCGCCTGCTCCTCATCGGTCTGGAACGGCATCAGCGGCTGCCGCGGGCCCGGGCTGCCGTCACCCGGACCGCCCTCCGGGCCACCGCCAGGGGCGCCCTCCACAGCCTGCAGGAAGAACAGGTAGCGGATGGTCTCGTCCTCGATCCGGTCCATCATGTCCTGAAACAGGATGAACGATTCCTTCTTATACTCGACCAGCGGGTCCTTCTGGCCATAGCCCCGCAGGCCTATGCCCTCCTTCAGGTGGTCCATCGAGAGCAGGTTATCCTTCCACTGCGTGTCGATGACGTGGAGCATGATGAGCCGCTCCATCTCACGCATGGCCTCGGGACCGACAAGCTGCTCCTTCTCCTCGTATTTCTTGACCAGCCGTTCGAAGATCGCGTCTTCCATCTCCACGCGCGAGAGCTGTTGGATCTCGGTGGACCTGATCCGCAGGCCGAACTCGCTGTTGATATCGGTCTCGAGGTTCGCCAGGTCCCAGGTGCTGGCATGGGTCTTGGGCGGGCAGCGGAGGTCCATGTAGGAAACCAGAATGCCGCGGACGATATCGAGGATCTTCTCGCGCTGGTCGTTCTTCTCGAGTAGTTGCCGGCGCCAGCCGTAGATGGCCTGGCGCTGCTTGTTCATGACGTCGTCGTACTCGAGGAGGTGCTTTCTGGAGCCGAAGTTCTGGGCCTCCACCGCCTCCTGCGCCTTCCTGATCCTGCGAGTGATGAGCTTCGACTCGATGGGCACGTCCTCTTCCATGCCCAGCCGCAGCATCAGGTTCTGAATGCGCTCGCCGCCGAAGATGCGGAGCAGGTCGTCCTGAAGAGAGAGGTAGAAGCGCGAGCTTCCTGGATCGCCCTGGCGGCCCGCGCGCCCGCGCAACTGGTTGTCGATGCGCCGCGATTCGTGCCGTTCGGTGCCGACGATGTGCAAGCCGCCGAGTGAGACCACGACGTCGTGCTCGGCGGCGGTGTCCTGCTGGTGGCGGGCGTAGATCTCATCCCACCGGGATCGTCTCACGCGGTAAAACTGCCCCAGGTGCCCGAAGTAGTAGTACTGGTCCCCGGCGACGCCGGCCTGCTCTTTCGGCAGCAGCTCGGCGACCTTCTCCTTCAGGCAATCCTCCTTGGTCATGAACTCGGGGTTGCCTCCGAGCAGAATATCGGTGCCGCGGCCGGCCATGTTGGTCGAAACCGTCACTTGCCCCTTGCGGCCGGCCTGGGCCACGATGAACGCCTCGCGCTCGTGGTTCTTCGCGTTGAGGACCTCGTGCCGGACGCCCATGCGCTTCAGGATGCCCGAGAGCCGCTCGGACTTTTCAACCGAGATCGTGCCCACCAGCACCGGCTGCCCGCGTTGGTTCGAGTCCTTGATCTCCTTGGCCGCGTTCCGGAACTTCTCGTCTTCGGTCCGGTAGACGACGTCCGGGTTCTCTTTCCGGATCAGCCCGCGGTTGGTCGGGATCACCACCACGTCCAGCTTGTAGATCTTGTCGAACTCGGCGGCTTCGGTTTCGGCGGTGCCCGTCATGCCGGCGAGCTTCTTGTACATGCGGAAATAGTTCTGGAAGGTGATGGTGGCCAGGGTCTGGTTTTCCCGCTGGATCTTCTGGTTCTCCTTGGCCTCGACCGCCTGGTGCAGGCCGTCGCTCCACCGCCGCCCCGGCATCAGCCGCCCGGTGAACTCGTCGACGATGATGACCTCGCCTTCCTTGACCACGTAGTCCTTGTCCAGGTGGAACAGCACGTGGGCCTTCAGCGCCTGCTCGACGTGGTGCTTCCACTCGATGGTCTCGAGATCCCAGATGCTGGCCAGGCCGAGCAGCCGCGCGGCCTTGTCGAATCCCTCATCGGTGAGGGCCACCGAGCGGCTCTTCTCGTCCACCGTGTAATCGCCGGTCAGGTACTTCTCGCCCGGCTCCTTGCCTGCGATCTCCTCGCCCCGGATCAGCTTGGGGATGATCCGGTTGGCCTTCATGTACTTGTCGGTCGATTCCTCGCTCGGGCCGGAGATGATGAGCGGCGTGCGGGCCTCGTCGATCAGGATGGAGTCCACTTCGTCGACGATGCAGAAGTGGTGGCCGCGCTGGACGCATTGCGCCAGCGAGAACTTCATGTTGTCGCGCAGGTAGTCGAACCCGAACTCGTTATTGGTGCCGTAGGTGATGTCGCAGTTGTAGGCTTCCTGGCGCTCGCCGTCGTCCAGGTCGTGCACGATGACCCCGACCGACATGCCCAGAAACTTGTACAGCTTCCCCATCCACTCCGAGTCGCGCTTGGCCAGGTAGTCGTTGACCGTGATAACGTGGGCGCCCTTGCCTTCGAGGGCGTTCAAATAGACCGGCAGGGTGGCGACCAGCGTCTTGCCCTCGCCGGTCTTCATCTCTGCGATTTTGCCGCGGTGGAGAACGATGCCGCCGATGAGCTGGACATCGAAGTGGCGCATGTTCAGGACCCGCCGCCCGGCCTCGCGGACCACGGCGAAGCCCTCGACCAGCAGGTCGTCGAGCGTGGCGCCCTGAGCCAGCCGTTCCTTGAATTCGACGGTCTTGTGGGCCAGTTCCTCGTCGGAGAGTTGCTGGAAAGCGGGTTCCAGGGCGTTGATCTCCGCCACCAGCGGGAGCATCGCCTTGACCTGGCGTTCGTTCCTGGTGCCGAAAACCTTGGCGAAAATGGCGTCGAGCATAATGCGAGCTTGGCTTCCATTTTATCAGTTGTGGACGCGCGGCCCCAAAAACTCCTTCATCGCCGCGGCGAACTGAGCGGGCTGGCAAGTGGCCGGAGCCCGGATCTCGACCATGCGATGGTTCGCCCCCGTGGGGCAGGCGGTTCCGCCTGCCCGGCCCCTAGTGCGCCCCCAAAAACTCCTTCACCGCCGCGGCGAACTGGGCGGGCTGGTCGGCGAAGACGAAGTGGCCGGCGCCCGCGATTTCGACCATGCGATGGTTCGGGAACAACTCGGCAAAGCTGCGGCTCCAGGCGGCGGGCTGCAAGTCGTCCTGGCCGTGGATCACCAACACCGGCACTGTGACCTTGCGGAACGCATCGCGGTAATCGTGGCGCCGCCCCATGCTGAGGAAGACGGCCAGCGACATGAATCCGCCGTTCCCCTCCATGTTGCCGCCGCCAGGAGGCATTGTCGCCGCGGGCGAGGCGGCCATGTAGAACTGCCCAAAGCGCCGGTACAGCGCGGCGAGCTGATCGTCGGTCTTCTGCACCCCGCCCCGAAAGTCGAAGTACTCGGCCAGGAAGCGCCGATACTCGGGCAGCTTCTCTGCGGGCAGCCGCTGCCGGATCAGCTCGAAGAGGTCGCCATCGGGGTTCGGAAGGACTGCCACGCTGGCCGGCGCCACGGCGATTAGGGCGCGAACGTGTTCGGGAAACTCGGCCGCATAGAGCGCGGCCAGGAAGGCCCCAAAGGAATGCCCGGCCAGAATCAGCTTGTCGTGCCCCAGGATGCGGCGGATGCGCTCGATGTCGGAGACCTGCGCCGGCAGGCCCAGCGTGCCGTTCAGAGCCTGCATCGAGTGGTAGAAGTCCTGCCCGGCCAGAGAGCGGATGGGCCGCGTCGAGGAGCCGCAGCCGCGCTGGTGGTAGTACACCAGCCGGTAGCCGGGCGCCAACGCCGCGCCCGCCGGCCACGGCGTGGAGGGCGGGAAGCCCGGGCCTCCGTGGATGGTGAGGATGTCTTCGCCCGAGCCTTCTTCGAAATGGAACAGCTCGATGTCTTCGGCGACGCGCCAGTATCCGGGCCTCGCGCCAGCCTGCGCGGGCGGGGCCAGAGGTTCGCGGAGGTTCTTGCCGGCCCGCACGTCTCCGGGCTGGTAGAGCGGAGCGTTGAACCAGCGCCAGGCTGCGGCGGCCAGAAGTGCGATGACGATCGCTACGGCAATCAGGACGGTGAGTTTCATGCCTCGATAGTATTCTGGAACCGCCCGCCGCGCTTGACGGTCTTTGCGGATTTCGGGGCCGGCGGAGGGGGCCGGCGGAGGGGGCCGCGCGGCGGATCAGTTCCCTCGCCCCAGCCGCCGCGCCTGCTTCTGCGCCTGGCGGCTCCACCTGGCGACAACGTGCCGCCGGTAATGTGGCGCGGTGCGAGCCGCCTCCACGGCGCGGGCGTACATCTCGCGCGCGCCCGCCGCGTCCCCCGCGTGCTCGAGCGCCAACCCGCAGTAGTATAGTCCTTCGGGATCGTACGGACGCCGCTCGACATACTCCGCCAATTCCCGCCGCGCATCCTGATACTGCCCCGCGGCGCAATACACTTCGCCGATCTCGCGGAGAGTCTCGTTCGAGCTGTGCCGCTCGTCCTGGTTCAGCACCATCTGGAAAGACTCCAGCGCGTCTTTGAGGCGGCCCTGATCGCGCGCGATGCGGCCCAACTGGAAATGTGCGTCGGTTTCTCCGGGATCGATTGCCACGGCGTTCTTGAAACGCTGAATGGCTTCCGTGTACTGGCGGCGCTGCTGGCAGATCAGGCCAAGCTGGTACTGCGCTCCGGCATCGTGCGGGTTCAGCGTGGCCGCCTCCAGCATCCGGCGGAAGTTCTGGCGGCTGCGCAGGCCCGTGCCCAGGTTGCGCAGCTCGCCGCCCAGATAGTAATAGGCAAACAACAGAAAGAAGGGCGAGGCGGCCCAGCCCAGCATGGAGACGAGCGACTCGGCAACGCCAAGCCCCACCGCGGCCGGAATCGCCGATAGACAAACCACTCCCGCAGCGGCTGCATTCCCGGCGCCCGAGACCGTCCGCACCGCGAAGAACATCAATACGGCGAAGTACAGGTACGAGGCCACGGCCACCGCGCCGAATACCGCGAGCGGCGCCAGCCATGCCGCCAGAACGAGCGGAATGTTGGCGGCCGCCCAAGCCAGTGACGCGCAGGTCAGCAAGGGCGAGTAGTCACGCCGGAACACCGTCCCGAATCCACCCTGGCGGACAATCAGGTTACTCAACAACAGCACCCCCGGAACGTAGAAGACGGCCAGCAGGAGCAGAGGAGTGTAGAAACGGAACGGGAATCCGGGATGCGCGTGGGTTTGCGCGTGCGGCAAAGGCAGAACCGCGTCCTCTGGCGGGACGGCGCCCGGCTTCGCCGCCGCGGCGCTTTCCGCCTCCGCTTGCGCCCGCAGCAACACCGGCAGTACGCTGGCCTGGACGAGCAGCGAGACCGCCAGAACCGCCACGCACGCCCACAGCAGGCTGCCGCGGTCCAGGATCTCGCCCATGGCCGCCGCCGGCCGCCAGAACAGACGAAAAAGTGTCTTCAAGGTGTATGCCAACATCCGAACAGAGGCTATCACACATGTCCGAAAGTCGTGGAACCGATCTGAAGGTGGCCTGGGCGATGGCCGCGCTGGCGGTGCTCGTTCAAGTGCTCACCAATTCGCGCTACGGCTACTTCCGCGACGAGCTCTACTACCTGGCGGCCGGCGATCATCTGGCCTTCGGCTACGTCGATTTCGCTCCGCTCATCGCATGGCTGGCGCGCGGGAGCCGTCTGCTGTTCGGGGACTCCCTGCACGCCATCCGCCTCCTGCCGGCGCTGGCTTTCGGCGGCGAGGTTCTGATTACCGGCGCCATCGCGCGGGAACTCGGCGGCAAGCGCTGGGCCATGCTGCTGGCGTGCCTCTCGGTGCTGGTGTGCCCGGTGGTCCTCGCTAACGGCGGGCGCCTGGCGATGAACGCTCTCGAACCGCTGTTTTGGATGGGATGCATCTGGGTATTGCTGCTGGCGCTGAACCGGGAGCAACCCAGGCTGCTCCTCGGCTGCGGCGTGCTGCTCGGCCTGGGGATAGAGAACAAGCACTCGACGGTATTCTTCCTGGGCGCGCTGGTGGCTGGCCTGCTGGCAACGGCCTCCGGCCGCCGCCTGATCGCGACCCGATGGTTCTGGATGGCCGCCGCCGTCGCCGTCCTCTTAGCCCTTCCAAACGCCATCTGGCAATACCAGAATCACTTCCCCACGCTCGAGGACCTGAGAAATGTCAAGGCGCTCCACAAGAACGTCGAGCTGCCGCCGCTGCCGTTTCTCTGGCAGCAGGTCATGATGCTCCTCCCCGTGACCGCCCTGGTGTGGATTCCCGGACTTGGGTTTCTGCTGTTCGGGCGCTACCGTGCCCTGGGCGTCACCTATCTCGTCTTCCTGGCGGTAATCATGGCGCTCAAGGGGAAGGACTACTATCTGGCCCCGATTTACCCCATGTTATTCGCCGCGGGCGGCGTTCTCTGGGAACAATGGACGGAATCGCGCCGCGGGCTCCGTTGGGTGCGCTTTGCGGTTCCAGCGGTGGTCGCCGCCCTGGGGATTGTCGCGGCGCCCCTGGTTCTCCCCATCCTTCCGCCGGAGAGGATAGCGCCATACATGGAAGCCCTGGGCATCAAGCTGGCCCGTACCGAGAACGGCATGACCGGACGGCTGCCCCAGCACTTCAGCGATGAGTTCGGATGGCCGGAGATGGTCGAGACCGTGGCCGGCGTCTACAACTCGCTGCCCGCCGCCGAGCGCGCCAAAACGGCCATCCTCGCAGGCAACTATGGCGAGGCCGGCGCCATCGACTTCTTCGGCCCGCGCTACGGATTGCCGAAGGCCATCAGCGCGCATCAGAATTACTACCTTTGGGGACCGAGGCAATACACGGGCGAGAGCATCATCCTGCTCGAGTGGGGCCCCAAGAGCTCCCAGCGTTGGTGCCGCAGCGTGGACGTCGGCCCGGCTATCGCCCCCTACTACGGCATGGGCTCGGAGTATTACAACGTCAGGATCTGCCACGGCCTCAAGAAACCGCTGGCGGAGGCCTGGCCGGAGTTCAAGTTCTGGAACTGAGCCGTCGAGGGCCGCCCCGGCCGCAGTCCGGCGGAGCGGAACCGGACGGCTCGTTCCCAAAAGCGGACACTCTCGGCCCACCATCGCGATCCCGCGGCCCCGCGTTTCCAATGCTTTGCGAAATGGCGCCGGAAATGCCATAAAAGACCTCTATGCTCACCGACCTCCGCTTCACCCTGAGGACTTTCCGGCGCAGCCCGGGCTTCGTGCTGGTCGCCATCGCGTCGCTCGCCCTGGGCATCGGCGCCAACACGGCGATCTTCTCCCTCTTCGATCAGGTGCTGCTGCGGTCGCTGCCGGTGGCCGATCCCGCCCGGCTGGTCCTGTTTCACAGCGAGGGCCAGGACCCCGGCTGGGCCACGGCCGACAACTTCGACACCGTTTATTCCTACCCGATGTACAAGGACTTCCGCGACCGCACGCCCGTCTTCGATGGCGTCATCGCCCGCGCCGGCGCCTCGGCCACGGTGGTTGAACCGGCCGGAGCGGCCAACGCCAGGGTCGAGATGGTCTCCGGCAACTTCTTCCAGGTGCTGGGAGTCCGCGCCGCCATGGGCCGCACCATCCTGCCCTCGGAGGACGCCGCGCCCGGGGCCAATCCCGTCGTCATGCTCAGCTACGGCTACTGGAGCCGCCATTTCGGCTCCAATCCGAAGGCACTCAACAGCCGGGTCCTGGTGAACGGGAATCCCATGACGGTGGTCGGCATCCTCGAACGCGGGTTCCTCGGCGTGCAGAGCGGACAGATGCCCGATCTTTATGCGCCCCTCTCGATGAAGCAGCAGATCAGCCCGGGTTTCGACGCCTTCGGCGATATCAGCGGGCGCTGGCTGAACCTGATGGCGCGCCTCAAGCCCGGCGTCTCGATCGAGAAGGCGCAGGCCGCGACGCGAGTCTTGTACAAAGCCGTCCGCGCCGCGAACCTGCCGCACATCCGGCAAATGGACCCCGGCGAGATCGCCGATTACGCCCGCCGCACGGTGGATCTCCGGCCCGCGGCGGAAGGCATCAACCTGCTGGGCTTCTTCCTGCGCACGCCGCTGCGGGTGCTCATGGCGATGGTCGGACTGGTGCTTCTGATTGCCTGCGGCAATCTGGCCAACCTGTTGATCGCCCGTGCGGCCGCACGCGAGCGGGAAATGGCCGTGCGGACCGCCATCGGCGCCAGCCGCGCGGCGATCCTCCGCCAGTTGCTGACCGAGAGCCTGACACTCACCATTGCCGCCGGGTTTGTGGGACTGCTGCTCGCGTACTGGGCGGTGGCGGGACTGGTGTGGCTCATCTCCGAAGGAGACGATCCCGGCTGGATCGGCGCTCACCTCGACCTCAGGCTGTTCGCCTTCACCATGGCCCTCTCCACGCTCGCCGGCCTCGTATTCGGCTGCGCACCCCTGCTCCAGACCTGGAAACTCGACCTTGTTGCCGCGCTCAAAGAGCAGGCCGGGACCTCTTCACCCGCGCGGCAACGGATGCGGAAGGCGCTGGTGGCGGTGCAGGTGGCGCTCGCGCTCATCCTGCTCACGGGCGCGGCCCTGTTCGCCCGTACGCTCGCCAACCTGAAGCACACCGCGCCCGGCTTCCAGGCCGCCAACGTGCTCCGGTTCGCCATCGAGCCGCGGCTCAATGGCTACGATAAAGTCCGCTCGGCCGCGCTTCTGCACACGGTGCGGGAACGCCTGGCCGCTCTTCCCGGCGTCGAATCCGTTGCCTACGCCGCCCTGGGACCGTTCGCTGACGGCGAGATGGGCACCAGCATGTTCGTCGAAGGCTACCACGCCGGGGCCAACGAGGATGTCGGCGCCAGCAAGGACGACCTCAGCGCCGCGTATTTCCGCACCCTGAGGATTCCGCTTGTAGCCGGCCGCGAGTTCACCGAGCGCGACAACGCTACCGGGCCCAAGGTGGCGATCGTCAGCCAGGCGCTTGCGAAGAAGTACTTTCAAGGGCGCAACCCGCTGGGCCTGCATGTCGGCACCGAACGGAAGGACGTCAGCTTCGAGGTGGTTGGCGTCGCTCGCGACATTCTCCACGGTTCCTTCCGCGACGCTCCCAAACCGTTCCTCTATCTTCCGTACGAACAGGACCAGCCCGACCGCGCTGTGTTCTACGTGCGCGGCTACGGACAGCAGCTCGGCCCGGCCGTGCGCGCCGCTCTGCGCCAGACGGATGCCAACCTGCCGGTCATGGACATGGCGACCATGCAGGCGCGTCTCGACGACTCCGTCCGCATCGAACGTTCCATCGCCACGCTGTCCGCCGGGTTCGGCCTGCTGGCCACGTTGCTCGCCGCGGTGGGACTTTACGGGGTCATTGCCTACTCGGTAGCCCGCCGCACCATCGAAATCGGTGTGCGGATGGCGCTCGGAGCAAGGCGCGCCGATGTCTATGGCATGGTCCTCAAAGAAGTCGGCGCTCTGCTGCTGGCGGGAGCCGCGGTGGGTCTGGCGGGGGCGCTGGTGCTGGGCCGGGTGGTCGAATCTCAGCTCTACGGCGTGAAGCCGCACGACCCGGTTCTGATCGCCGCCGCGCTGATGGTCCTGGCGCTGGTGGCGCTCGGAGCGGCATTTGTCCCGGCGCGCCGCGCCGCCCAGATCGATCCGTTCCGCGCCCTGCACGGCGGGTAGACCGGGGGTGCCAGCGGGCCGCGGCGCCCCGATCGATCCGTTCCCCGCCCTGCATGGCGGGTAGACCGGGGGCGCCGGCGGGCCGCGAGGCGGGGGCGCCGGCACGCCGCGAGAAGATCCGCGGCAGGCCAGACGCGGACGCGCCCCGGACCGGCTTCTCCGCTACCGTGCGCTGGGCTGGCGCGTATAGGCTCTGCGCAGGCTGCCGCCGGGAACCG
>Ga0182011_10004549_pt1 | contig 11091 bp, 10 predicted proteins | sample 711E1DmetaG_FD_120481 | JGI IMG/M metagenome (GOLD analysis project Ga0182011, IMG submission 120481) | Permafrost microbial communities from Stordalen Mire, Sweden - 711E1D metaG | ecosystem: Environmental > Terrestrial > Soil > Wetlands > Permafrost | place: Sweden: Stordalen | collected... | reverse complement strand
GTCATGCCCAGGCACATGTCGCGGCCGTTGCGGTCCTTCAGCCGGAACATGTCGTGACCCATCACGTCCCAGCGGCCCGATTCCTGCCACAGTTCGGCCGGGTGCAGCGCCGGCAGCAGCATCTCCTGCGCTCCGATCCCGTCCATCTCCTCACGAACGATTGCGACGATCTTGTTCAGGGAGCGCTGCGCCAGGAACAGATAGCTGTAAATGCCGGCCGAAACCTGGCGGATATAGCCGGCCCTCAGCAGCAACCGGTGGCTGACCACTTCAGCCTCTACGGGATCTTCCCGCAGTGTCGGGATGAAAAGTTGGCTCCAACGCATAAAAGGTCCTTCCGATGGGGGGTGGCCCGGGCGATTCGGCCTGCCCCACGCGGCTGCGCCGCACGGAGCGGACGCAAGCATCGAGCGTCCAGACGCCCCAGAACAGCCCTGGCCGGCTCGGGCGCGAAGCCGCGACCAGGCTGAGCGCCGGCAATACGAGGCAGAACGCCATTTGCTTCCGATCGCTCACGATGGCGCTTTGGCCTATCCTGGCTCCGCGGGAGAGGTCCCGAACAATGAAGCCGTAAAGCGATGCGGGAAGAAGCGCGAGCAGCCTGCAACAGGCCACACGGTTTCCCGTCGCGTGGATGGCAGCGGCGACGATGACAAGAAGGATCGGGACAGATTAACACCCCACGGAACATCGATCTTAGCATGTTAGAATGGCTCTACCCCTTATGAAAGTTGCCGTTGGCGCCGACCATGCCGGATTTGTCTTAAAGGAGCACCTCCGCCGCAGACTGGAACAGGAGGGCCATCAGGTTGTGGACGAGGGCACCGACTCCACCGCATCCTGCGACTACCCGGATTTCGCCGCGCTGGTAGCGCACGACGTGACCGAGGGACGCGCCGAGCGCGGAATCCTGGTCTGCGGGACGGGCATCGGCATGTCGATCGCGGCGAATAAAATCTCCGGCATTCGCGCCGCGATGGGCACCGTCCCGGAAGAGGTCCGCCTCTCGCGCGCGCACAATGACGCGAATATTCTGACACTGGGCGCCCGGTTCATCGAAGAACCCGCCGCGGACGCCCTGGTGGATGTTTTCCTCGCGACCGCTTTCGACGACGGGCGGCACAGCCTGCGGGTCGCTAAGATCGCCGCGCTGGAGGGAGAGCAATCATGAACGAGCAAGAGGCAATGTCCCGGCCCCTGGCCGAGGCCGATCCCCAGGTGTACGATGCCATCCATCAGGAGTTGCTGCGGCAGAACTCGCGGCTCGAACTGATCGCCAGCGAGAACTTCACTTCCGAAGCCGTCCTCGAAGCCGCCGGCAGCGTCTTCACGAACAAGTACGCCGAGGGCTATCCGGGCAAGCGCTACTATGGCGGCTGCCAGAACGTCGATGTCGTCGAAACGCTGGCCATCGAGCGCGCCGAGCAGCTTTTCCACGCCGAGCACGCCAACGTGCAGCCGCACTCCGGAGCGCAGGCCAACATGGCGGCCTACGCCGCGGTCCTTCAGCCGGGCGACACCGTTCTCGGCATGAACCTCTCGCACGGCGGCCACCTCACCCACGGCAGCCCCTACAACTTCTCGGGAAAGCTCTACAAGATCGTTCCTTACGGCGTCAACCGCGAGACCGAGCGGATCGATTACGACGAACTGGCCGCGCTCGCCGCCGAGCACCGGCCGAAGCTGATCATCGGAGGCGGCAGCGCCTATCCGCGCATCATCGATTTCCGCCGTATGCGCGAGATCGCCGATTCGGTGGGCGCCATCCTGCTGGTCGACATGGCTCATTTCTCGGGGCTGGTCGCGGCGGGCGTCCATCCCAATCCCTGCGACCATGCCGACATCGTCACCTCCACCACGCACAAGACGCTGCGCGGCCCCCGCTCCGGCATCATCCTCTGCCGCGCGCAGTACGCCCAGGCGGTGGATAAGGCGGTCTTCCCCGGCACGCAGGGCGGCCCGCTGGTTCACATCGTAGCCGCCAAGGCGGTCTGCTTTCTCCAGGCCACGCAGCCCGATTTCGTGGAGTACCAGAAGCGCGTCCTGGCGAATGCCGCCGCGCTCGCCGCGGGCCTCGCCCAGGCCGGTTTCCGGGTGGTTTCCGGCGGCACCGATACGCACCTCATGCTGGTCGACGTGTTCTCCAAAGGCATCCGGGGCAAGGAGGCCGAGGAGGCGCTCGACGAGGCCTACATCACCGCCAACAAGAACACCATTCCGTTCGACACGAACAAGCCCTTCAACCCCAGCGGCATCCGGCTCGGCAGCCCGGCCGTGACCACGCGCGGCTTCGGCCCGGAGGAAATGCGCGAAGTGGCCCTGCTCATCGCCGAGGTGCTGAACGACATCGGCTCCCAGGAGACCCGCGCGAAGGTCCGCGCCCGCGTGGCCGCGCTGACCGCGAAGTTTCCGCTCTACGCCTGGAAGCTCGACCCCGTGATGGCGCCGTAGATGCCGTTCCGCATCGCCATCGACGTGCGCCGCGCACGGGACTTCGGTGTCGGGACCTACATCCGCAACCTGGTGCACGCGCTCGCGGCCCTCGACCACGAGAACCACTATGTCCTTGTGGCCCTCCAGGCCGACGACGCCGAGTTGCCCGAACTGCCTCCCAATTTCGAGATCGCCCTCTACCGCAGACACGATACCGACTGGACCGACCAATTCGCGTTCTACTTCTTCCTCCGCTCGCTCCGGGCCGACCTCGTTCACATACCCCTGAACCTGGTCCCGCTGCTCATGCCCAGGCCCTATGTGGTCACCATCCATGACATGGGCAGCCTGCTTTTCGGCGACCGTGCGCAGATGCGCGCCGGTTTCCGGATGTTCCTGTTCCGGCGCGGCCTGCTCCGCGCCGCCCGCGTCATTGCCGTCTCCGCCGCCACTCGCCGCGACGTCGAGAGCGTTCTCGGCATCCCCTCGGACCGCATCCGCCAGATCTACGAAGCTCCCGACCCGCATTTCGTCCGCGCTCCGGACTCCGCCGCCAGGTCCGCCGAGCACCAGCAGACCCTCGAACGCTATCAGATCGATTACCCATTCATCCTCTATGCGGGCGCGGTGCGGCCGCAGAAGAACATTCCCCGCCTGGTCGAGGCATTTGCAGTCCTGCGCGGCGATCTGGAGCGTCATCCCGTGTACAAGGACCTGCGCCTGATCATCATCGGCGACGAGATTACCAAGTATCCGGCTCTCCGCCGGGCCGTCATCAAAACCCGCGTCGAAAAGCTGGTCCGTTTCCTCGGTTTCGTTCCTCTGGATACGCTGCGCGTCTTCTTCGAAGCTGCCTCCGCTTTCGTGTTTCCCTCCCTGCACGAAGGGTTTGGGTTGCCGCCCCTGGAGGCCATGGCAGCCGGAACTCCGGTGGTCACTTCGAATGTCAGCTCTTTGCCGGAAGTCGCCGGGGACGCTGCCATGCTGGTCAACCCGGAGAACGTCTTCGACATCGCCAGGGGAATCCGCGAGGTGCTGCTCGATGATGAACTGCGCGCCGGCCTAATCCGCCGTGGCCACGAACAGGTTCGGCGCTTCAGTTGGGCCACCGCGGCGCGCCAGGTGCTGGAGATCTACCAGGAAGTCGCCGCTTCCCGATATTCGCGGTAAGACCTAGAAGATCTCCTGCGGTTGTGGATCGGCGGCGCAGAATTGCTCCCGGTTTTGCCAGCCATCCGCGCCGATGCCTGCCAGGACCCCCTCTTCACCCGGGCCGGCGGGCGCCATCTCCGCGGCTCCACGGGGAGCCGCGACCCCCTCCAACAGGTCCAGCACCGTCCAGTCAAGATGCCGCAGGATACGATCCGCGATCTCCAGGGAGAGCGCCCGCGCTCCTTTCAGAATGTGATGCATGTGTGGCTGAGAGATGCCGATCATGCGGGCCAGGCCGCGTTCGGTCAATTCTCCGTTCCGCACGCAGTCTCTGACTCGCGATAAGAGGCGCCGTTGCAGGGTCTCGAAATCCATCGTGCCACTCCGGGCAGGTGATTCCTCACTGAAATAGGTGAGCACAGAACCCTGGCTATCTCATGCTATTAATCCACTTTAACTATGCTATTTACAGCCAATTGTTGCCGCTCGCCGTTGCCTGCGGCTTCCGCCGCGAGAACGCCGCGCCCACGTCGGGAATTGACCCATTTTCGATGGCGGGTACTCTTGGGACAGGTTATTTGGGGCGATCCCCGGATTTTCCGAGGCGCCCGTCATACGAGGACATCGATATGGACTGGAGCCGAACAGAAACAGTAGCACTCGCTAAAAACTCCTGCACACTTTGCCACGGCCTCGGGCTGCAACTCGGACGTGGGGGAAAAATGAACCCTTGCACCTGCGTCCTGCGCGCCATCTTCCGCGCATGTTATGCCCGTTTCCGTCACTGCGTCGGCAAGGAAAAATACATGAGCAAAATATCGCTCGAACTCATTTCGGGACGCGAACGCAGTTTTAGTTGGGGCCGCAAGGACGAGGAATACATCGCGGACTTCGTTCTCGTGAGCCGCAGAACTCTTCCCGAATTCGAGTACAAGGTGTTCAACTACCACTTTCTTCTGGGGGCGGATTGGAGGCTCTGCTGCCGCCGCCTGGCCGTCGACCGGGGGACCTTCTTCCATGCGGTCTATCGAATCGAGGAGAACCTGGGCCGAATCTTTCGGGAGTTGGAGCCGTACGGCCTGTTCCCCCTGGATGAGTACTTCCACGGGGCGGTCCGGGCCGAGCCGGTGCAGAACCGGCGCGCTGCGATGTCCATCCCCATCGGCCCGGCGCGTGCCTGGCGCGGCCTTCGGCCGGCCCTTTTGCGCTCCGCCTGAGTTCCCGTGGGCAAACCTCCAGGACTGCGCGGGTCCTGGAGGCCCCTCTCTTCGCTCGAAGAATGAAGTGCCCGCCGGGCGCGAAAGGTGCGCCTGACGGCCGGGGGAGAACCGAGGGACGTAGCGCCGGAGCACACGCGCCGCGGGGATTCGACCTGCGGACGTCGCGCAGAGGCATACGCGCCGCGGGGTTTCGGCCTACGGACGTCGCGTAGGAGCATACGCGCCGCGGGCTTTCGACCTACCCCCGGCGCGTCTCGAAGAAACGACGCAGCAGGGCCAGGCACTCCGCCGCCAGAACGCCTTCGACGATCTCGACGCGGTGGTTGAGCAATTCCGAGTCCGCCAGGCGGAACTTGCTGCGCACGCCGCCGAACCGCAGGTCTCGCGCGCCAAACACCAACCGGGCGATGCGCGCGGCGACCAGTGCCCCGGCGCACATCACGCAGGGCTCGAGGGTGGCGTAGAGCGTCGCGCCCTCCAGGCGGTAGTTGCCCACGGCCGCCGCCGCCTCCCGCAAGGCCTGCATTTCCGCGTGCGCGGTCGGGTCCAGTCGCGTCACCATCGAGTTGCGGCCCCGCCCGATGACGGCGCCGCCAAGCGTTACAACCGCCCCCACGGGGACTTCTCCGGCGGCCTCGGCCTCGCTCGCCAGTGCCACCGCCTCGCGCATCGGTTCTTCGTCGTTCACCGGGGCCAGTGTAGCGCGGCCGGGACCCTGGCCGCGATTCGCCGCTTGCCCGCCGCCGTTGAGCGGTCCTTCCCGGCAGCTCGCCGATCCCGGATTTGTGCCGCCGGACCCTTCGCTAGAATAGATGCGATGGGCCGGTTCATCCCACTTATCCTGAAGAACTGCGGGCGCAACCGCCGCCGCACGCTGCTCACGGTGTTCAGTATCGGAGTTTCGCTGTGCCTGCTGGGCGTGGTCATGGCCATGTACAAGGCCTTCTACTACACCAAGGCCAACGACTCCCAGGCCCTGCGGCTGGTTACGCGCAACCGCGTTTCACTCACCCTGCCCATGCCGCTGTTTTACGGCCAGAAGATCGAACGGATCCCGGGTGCGCGCGTGGTCATGATGTCGCAGTGGTTTGGCGGCACTTATAAAGACGCACGCGACCCCAAGAACTTCTTCGCGCGCCTGGCCGTCGAGCCGGAGAAGCTGTTCGACCTGGTCGGCGAAATGAGGATTCCGGAAGACCAGAAGAAGGCCTTCCAGCAGGACCGCACCGCCTGCATCGTCGGCAAGAACCTGGCCCAGCGGCTCAACCTGAAGCTCGGCGACCGCATCACGTTCGTGGGCGACATCTATCCGGTCAACATGGAACTCACCATCCGCGGCATTTTCGAGCTGCCCGAGGACGACTCGATCGCCTACTTCCATTGGAAGTACCTGGAAGAGAGCATCCCCCTCGCGCGCCGCTCCAACGCCGGCACGTTCACCATTCTGGCCGACAGCATCGACGACGCGCCGCACGTGGCCAAGGCCATCGACGATACGTTTCACAACGCGACGGTCGAGACCAAGACCGAATCCGAGCAGCAGTTCGGCCTCAGCTTTCTCGCTTTCCTCGGGAACGTGAAGGCCTTCCTGCTGAGCATCTGCGGGGCGGTGACGTTCAGCATTCTGCTGGTTTCCGCGAACACCATGGCCATGTCCGTGCGCGAGCGGGCGCGCGAAGTCGGCATTCTCAAGACCATCGGGTTCACCACCGGCCAGATCCTCGGCATTGTCCTGGGCGAAGCGGTGCTGATTTCGGAGGCCGGCGCGGCGCTGGGCCTGCTTCTGGCGGCGCTGCTGTGCGCGGGCGTGGGCCAGGCCGTCCCGTCATTCTCGAACCTGCGGATCCAGCCGGTGGTGATCGCCGTCTCGCTGGCGCTGGCCGCGGCGATCGGCCTGGCCAGCTCGCTGATACCGGCGCTCGGCGCCGCCAGGACGGCCATCGTCGAAGCCATCCGGGATAACGGCTAGGAGACACACATGGCAATCCCGATCGCTTACAACCTGCGGAACCTGGCGGTGCGCAAGACCACCACCATCATGACGGCGCTGGGCATTGCCGTCACGGTCGCGGTCCTGCTGGCCATCCTGGCGCTGGTCAACGGCCTGCGGACGGCGTTCGAGGCCTCCGGCCATCCCCTCAACGTGCTGGTGCTGCGCAAAGGCTCCGATTCCGAGCTGGCCAGCAACTTCACGCGCGCCTCCTATCTCGAACTCAAGGTCAAGCCGGGCATTGCGCGCAGCAGCGGCGGCGGGCCGCTCGCCTCTCTCGAAATGGTGACCGTCATCAACCTTCCGAGCGACGCGAACCCGGACGGGGCCAACGTTACGCTGCGCGCCCTGTCGCCCGAGGGGATCGAAATGCGCGACCAGGTGAAGCTGGCGGCCGGGCGCTGGTTCGCGACCGGCAGGCGCGAGGTCGTGGTGGGCGCCTCGATCGCGCGCCGCTATCCCACCGCCGCGCTCGGCAAGGTCCTCCGCTTCGGCCGCGGCAGTTGGCTCGTCGTCGGCGTCATGGATGCCGGCCACACCTCCGCCGCGAGCGAGATCTTCGGCGACGTCAACCAGATCAGCGCCGATTTCAACCGCTCCGAAGTGGTCAGCTCCGCGCTCGTGCGTGCGACCGACCCGGTCGCCGTCCGCGCCCTCATCAACGATATCAACGACGACCGCCAGCTCAATTGCACCGCCCAGACCGAGCGCGACTACTACGAGTTGCAGACCGATTCCGGCAAGCCGGTCGAGTACGTGGGCATCGTGGTGGCCATCATCATGGCGGTCGGAAGCAGCTTCGCGGCCATGAACACCATGTACGCCGCGGTGGCGCGGCGCACCCGCGAGATCGGCACGCTGCGGGTGCTCGGCTTCTCGCGCGGCGGCATCCTGTTCAGTTTCTTTATCGAGTCGTTGCTGCTGGCCGGATTGGGCGGCCTGGTCGGCTGCCTGCTGGTCGTGCCGCTGAACGGGATCGAAACCGGCATCGGCAATTTCGCGACGTTCAGCGAGATCGCGTTCGATTTCCGCATCAGCCCGTCCATCATGGCCCTGGGCATCGGCTTTTCCTTGCTGATGGGCGCACTCGGCGGGTTCTTCCCGGCCCGCGCGGCGGCCAAGAAGGAAATCCTGAACGCTCTGAGGGAGGCATAACGGTGGCGGACCTTGAGGACCTCCGCATTGACCGCCAAGTCCGCGACTCGGCCAGGCCGCCCAGACGCACCGGTCGATGGATCGTCGCCGCCGGCGTCGTTCTGGCCCTGCTCGCGGCCGGCGCCTTCGCCTACAGGAGCCTGAGCGCTGCCGTCGAGGTGGACACGGTTCGCGTGGCCGCGGCGAACGCCGCCTCAGCCGCGCCCGGCACGATTCTCAATGCTACCGGCTACATCGTGGCCGCGCACAAGATCGAAGTGGGATCGAAGGTGATGGGGAAAGTCGCCTGGATCGGCGTCGACAAGGGCGACCGCGTCAAAGAGGGCCAGGTCATCGTGCGTCTCGAGGACGAAGAATACCGCGCCCAGCTCGAACAGGCCCGCGGCCAGTTCGCCAACCTCCAGGCGCGCCTGCTCGAACTCGAACACGGCTCGCGGCCCCAGGAGATTGCCGGCGCCAAGGCCGATCTGGAACAGGCGCGCGCCGACCAGATCGACGCCCGCATCACGCTGCAGCGCACCCGGCAACTCACGGACCAGAAGATCATGGCGCCCCAGACCCTCGACGATGCCCAGGCCAAGTACGACGCCGCGGCCGCGCGCGTGGCTTCGCTCGACGAGCGGTTCAGACTGACCCAGCTCGGCCCCCGCCAGGAGGAGATCGATGCCGCGCGCGGCCAGGTGCTTCAAGCTAAAGGCACGGTCGATTTCTACCAGAACCAGCTCGACAACACCGTCATCAAGGCGCCCGTCACCGGAACCATCCTCGAACGAGAGGTGGAAAAGGGAGAGTTCGTCACCACCAGTTTCGTTGGCGACCGCGGCGCCAAGGGCTACGTCGTGTCCCTGGCCGACCTCAACGATCTCGAAGTCGAGTTGGACATCAGCCAGAACGATTTCGCCAAGCTCGCGCACGATCAGCGCGGCTGGGTCACCACCGACGCTTACCCCGATCGCCGCTACGACGGCTACATTCGCCAGATCTCGCCCGAGGCCAACCGCCAGAAAGCGACCGTGCAGGTGAAGGTCAAAATCCTGAATCCCGACGCCTACCTCCGGCCCGATATGAACGCCACCGTGGCGTTCTACTCGGAGGAGAAGACGGCCGCGGCAGCCGCCAAACCGGTCGTCGTGGTGCCGCCATCGGCGGTGCGGGATGGCGCGGTTTTCGTGGTGCTCGATGGCCACGCCGTGCGGCGGCCCGTCAAGGCCGGCGCGGCCTCGAGCCAGGGCGTTCGCATCGAGGATGGGCTGATCGGAGGCGAGGACCTGATCGCGAACCCGCCCGCGGAGCTGAAAGACGGCGACCGCGTGCGGGCCAGAAAGGCATAGACATGAGCGAGATCATTATTCAGACGCGCGGCCTCGACAAGGAATTCGGACACGACGGGCTCCGCGTGGCGGCGCTGAAGGGCATCGACCTGACGGTCGAGCGCGGCGAGTTTATCGCGCTCATGGGCCCCTCGGGCTCCGGCAAGTCCACCCTGCTGCACCTCATCGCGGCCATGGACCGCCCCAGCGGCGGCGAGATCCTCGTATTGGGCCAGAACCTCCGCAGCCTCACCGACAGCCAGATCGCGCGCTGGCGCAACGAGCACATCGGCTTCGTGTTCCAGTCCTTCAATCTGATTCCCGTGCTGACCGCGATGGAAAACGTCGAGCTGCCCCTCAAGCTGACCCGCCTGAAGAAGAAGGATCGCATCGCCCACGCCATGACCGCGCTCAAACTGGTCGGCCTGGAGGATCGCGTCGATCACCTGCCGCGCCAGCTCTCGGGCGGGCAGGAGCAGCGCGTCGCCATCGCGCGAGCCATCGTCACCGACCCCGACCTGATCCTGGCCGACGAGCCGACCGGGAACCTCGACGCCGCCTCCGCGCAGGAAGTCCTCACCTTGCTCGCGCGCCTGAACAAGGAGTTCAACAAGACCGTCCTGCTGGTGACGCACGACCCCCACGCCGCGCACTTCGCGACCAAGATTCGCTACCTGGAGAAGGCCGAACTGCTCCCGCCGGGCGACGTTCCCGCCGACTGGAAAGGCCCCGCCCTTTGACGTGTGCCGCGCGCTTCGGAGGCCGCTGAAGGAGCAGGGAAGCGCGGCCTCGGGTTTCGCCGTCAACGGCGCCGGCTGGCAAGCCAGCACCCAACCGCGGCCGTGGTTCGCAAATCGCGCCCTCAGGGGAAACTACGAAAACAGCTTACCGAGTGCAGGAAGGCGCCCAGAAAAACTGGCAAAGGCACTCCTGCCGCCGATGAACGCGGATTAACACGGATAAAAGAATCTTGTTCTCGTTTTCTTATCGGCGTTCATCTCCGTTAATCGGCGGCAGTTCCGGGATGCGCGGACGAGGATCTATCGGACAGGGTGCGGGCGCGAGCCCTACCGCACCCCGCTCCGCAGCCGCGCCGGCAGAAACTCGTCGTCTTTGTTCCACGTCGGAAGGCGGTCCAGGTTGGCCGCATCCACGCCCAGCGTCAAGGTGAACCGCGCCAGTTGCTCCAGGCCGGAGAAGTCCCAATCCTCCTGGAATTCGTCGGACGGCTGGTGGTAGTGCTTGGCGTCGTATTCGTGGATGCGATCGGCCCCATAGCCAGCGGGCTTGCCCAGGACCTCGTCGCCCTCGCTGACCGAGAACGCGGGGATTCCAACGCGCGCCAGCGAGAAATGGTCGGAGCGGTAATAGTGGCCCTGCTCGGGCTCGGCTTCGGGCTTGATCGCGTAACCGAAGCGGCGCGCCGTGTCCTCCACCAGCGGCCACAGCGTGGTGCGCTCCGCCCCCGTCACCACCACGTCGCGGGTGCGCCCATAGGGATAGATGCCATCCATATTGAAGGCCGCGGCGGTCTTCCCGGCGGGGATCGCCGGGTGAGCCGCGTAGAATTCCGAGCCGCGCAGGCCGGCCTCCTCGGCCGTGAAGGAGATGAAGATGGCGGTTCGCCGCGGCTTCTGTTCGAGCGCCGCCCAGGCCCGCGCAATCTCGAGCAGCATCCCGCAGCCGGTCCCGTTATCCACGGCGCCGTTGTAGATGGAATCTCCATCCACCGCCGGTCCGATGCCGAGGTGATCCCAATGCGCGCTGAAGATCACCGCTTCCGATCTCAGATCGGGATCGCTGCCCGGCACTTCGGCCACCACGTTGCGCG
>Ga0182011_10004547_pt1 | contig 11095 bp, 11 predicted proteins | sample 711E1DmetaG_FD_120481 | JGI IMG/M metagenome (GOLD analysis project Ga0182011, IMG submission 120481) | Permafrost microbial communities from Stordalen Mire, Sweden - 711E1D metaG | ecosystem: Environmental > Terrestrial > Soil > Wetlands > Permafrost | place: Sweden: Stordalen | collected... | reverse complement strand
GAGCGTATTGCCTGTGATGTGACTTTTCTTTTTCCAGCAGCGCCGCCTCAGCGAAATAATACGATGAACCGCTGCCGGCTTTGGGATAAATGTCCGATAACTCACCATATGAGACGGCGGTAAGAAAAGCCAGAACGAGGGCGGCCACCAGGCCTGTCCACATCTCACTGGCGGTGGAGACCGCTCCGTTCATCTGGGCTGCTTGTAACTGGAAAGTAGTCCAGAGAAAAGCTCCCGGCGCAATTAGCGCCATGGCATTCACGGTGAGGGAAGTGAGATTTAAAGTTCTTTTAATCCCTCCGGTTGTTTGCGTGCTGCTCGTGGTGGCAGCTGTTTGTTTCGCTTGCATTTTCTCCTCCTTCTCACAGTTCAAACCCTGCCGGCAATGGCTGACTGTGCAATAACTTATAGTTTTAGTTTAAGGAGAAGATGTTTCGTACAGGTTATCAATGCATTACGGTTTTGTTAATTCTGTATTACGGACATGTTTCGCAAGAAAAAAAGTGATAACCGGTATATACATTAAAAAAAGATGATAAAAAGATTGTTTGCCTAATTGGATCCTTAACGTAAAATAAATGAAGCGGCCCTTCGTATCAAGGCCGCTTCATTTGTTTCGTGGTTGGTTGTGGTTGTTTCTTAATAAACTATTGGTTTGGTAGTAGTAGTGGTCGGATTAGTCGGTGGAGACCCACCCCGATGACCCCACCCCTTCATCATCCCGCCAAATCCCTTGCCGAAAAAGCCTGGGCCGTTACCGGGTTTTCCTGTAGTGGGCGGCTCCCGGTTCTGCCAGGATTGACTCTGGCTGGCTTCAGCCGAGGTTATGGCTGCCTGAAGTTGCGATTCGGTTATTGTTTTTCCCGCGGCAGTGCTGAGCAGCGCAGCTACCTGAGTGAACAGGGCAGTATTATCAATGCCCGGTCCCATCATCCCTTTGCCGGGAAATCCTAAAATAGATTTCCACGCATCAGAGTTGGCTAATTGCGGCTTCGCGGCTTCCCAGGCTTTCATATTATCTTTCGTCGGGGAAGTCGGTTTCTGAGATAACCAGGTTTGAATGGCAGTAGATTCTGCCTGGGTAATTGTCCCATTGGTTACCGCCTGTGCCAATGCTGCGGTAATACTCTGCTGCTGTGCTTGCGCACCGGCTTGCTGGAAGGCATCGGCCAGCTGCTGTTCAGTCACCCCGAGTGTCGTGGCCGCGGCGGTAAATAACCCATTGCCGAAGGTCCCGTTACACTGTGTTGCGGGTATGGTTGTCGTTGTCGCCGGGGTTGTAGTACTGGTCGCAGCCATCACAATTGCGCCGCCGCCCAGCGATAGTACCACCACACCTGCAGCTAACGCTAAAACGATCTTTAATTTTTTAGACATATCACTTCACCTCCTCCTCAATTTGACTAATTCAGGGCATTAATGCCCTTTTACTATTCAACCTCAGTATAACACCCTAAAATGAATCCACCATTAACGAAGTATGAATTTGGCAAGGTTAAAGATTTCTCGAAAAGTAGAATGAATTCGGCTTTACAGGTCACAACGATAACTGTTCCTAGGCTTTCTTTTGTGCGCGTAAAATCACCGCGAAAAGCGCGGCAGTAATAAGCATAAAACCGGCGCCGATTGCGGCCGCACCCCAAATAGTTATATTGAGGCTGAAAGACGAGAAAGCGCCGGCGATGACCCCGAGCACTGCGGAAATCATCATTGCCGCAAATATCAATACAATTCGGTAAACATGTCCGGCAACTTTCTTTTTCAGGCCGCCGGTATCAAAAATTTTTATTTCATTCGCAGATACCGCGGTTTCCAGTAAGCTGAATTCAGCGGACAATAACTCTTCGGCAAAATGCTTTTCCGTGGGGTCGGTGGCAATTTTGGCTTCGATGTTTACTGCCGAGCCGGCGTCTTCCTGTTTTATCTCGACGGATAGGGTGCAGTTCCAGCGCCTGGGGTCGAAGCTGGTCAGTACGCCCCACGTCGAACCGCGCTGAAAAAGCAGGCTGCCGCCGGTAGAATCGGGCAGTTGTTTATAGCCGGCTTGAACCATGAAAACTATGGTTTGTTCCCGTAGGGCAGCTTCTGTGATAGGGATAAAAAAAGAATGCTCGATTTTCATTGTAAGTTATTATACATCGTTTTATTATTAGTAATTCGTATCGGATGCCTTTCACTTAGCCTGGGAAATTGAAATATCGCCCCGCCTTTTGTTCGTTTGACATATACTCCTCGTTTTCATATCATTTAACTAGGAAATCCAATATCCTTCCGGCATCTTCCTCGCCATGTTTTGAGTTTAGTTTAGATTTTGCATCGGGAAGATGCCCGTAATGTGTTATTTTATTGCGTTAGACGAAGTCAAACCAAAAAGGTAGTTTGCTAGGAGGTTACCCCCATGGCTGAAAACACTGCTGTCCCCGGAACAACCCCGACCGCGCCGGTTCCCGCTCCTGTTCCCGCAGAGGCACCTGCTCCGGCTGTCCCGGCTTTTCCCGGAGGCTATAACGGAAAAATATTACGTGTTAATTTATCCACAGGCACCACTTCGACGGAAGCGCTTACGGAACAGTTCTGCCGTAAATGGCTGGGCGGCGCCGGATTTGTTGCTTATTATCTCTGGAAAGAATTAAAGCAGGGCGTCGATCCGCTTGGCCCTGATAACAAATTAGTCTTTGCGGTCGGTCCGATATCCGGATTGTTACTGCCCGGTGCTGCCCGTAACTGCATCGGGGCGAAGTCTCCCCTGACGGGCGGTATCGCCAAATCCGAATGCGGCGGCTTCTGGGGCGCCGAATTGAAACGGGCCGGCTTTGACGCAATTATTATCGAAGGTAAGGCGGAAAAACCGGTTTATCTCTGGGTGCATGACGGCGAGGTCAGTATCCGGGATGCCGCTCATCTCTGGGGTAAGGACACCATGGATACCGAAACTGCGGTCAGAACCGAACTGGGAGATGAGAAAATCCATCTCGCCATGATTGGTGCCGGCGGAGAGCACATGGTGCGCTATGCCTGTATCATGGAAGGCTGCAAGGATGCCGGCGGCAGAGGCGGCCTGGGCGCCGTCATGGGTTCTAAAAATCTGAAGGCCGTGGCGGTCCGCGGGCACAATTTGCCGGCGGTTGCAAATCCGGATAAGGTCAAGGAAATCCGTCAGCGGATGGTTGCCATTAAGCATCCACTGTCAGTTTTTGGCACGGGCGGCCCCGATATGGCTTTCCACGAATCTGTAGGTAACTTACCGGTCCGTAATTTCCAGGCCGGTGTTTTCCCGGATGTGGCTAAAATTAACGGCGGCGTGATTAAAGATACGATGAGACTGGGGATGGAAGGATGCTTTGCCTGTCCCATCCGCTGCAAGAAAGTTTGTAAATTTGACGAGCCTTATAAAGTAGATCCGGAATACGGCGGCCCGGAATATGAAACCCTGGCAGCCTTCGGTTCCGATTGCGGCATCAACGACCTCAAAGCTATTGTTAAGGCGAATGAGCGGTGTAACGCCTATTCGCTGGACACTATTTCCTGCGGCTCCACCATTGCATTCGCCATGGAGTGCTTTGAGAGAGGTTTCCTCACCCTGAAAGATACCGGCGGCCTGGAATTGAAATGGGGCAATGCTGACGCGCTGTTGAAAGCGGTTGAATTAATTGCTCACCGTGAAGGTTTCGGTAACGTTTTAGCTGAGGGTACTGCCCGGATGGCCCGTAAAATCGGGCACAATTCGATTGACTTTGCGATGCAGGTCAAGGGCCAGGAAACTTCGATGCATGAACCCAGAATTAAAGCCAACATGGCCTTCGGCTTTATGTTTGCGCCGGCTGGAGCGGACCATTGCGGTTCAGCTACCGACGGCGCTGTGTCTACAGACAAAGGTTTGACTGCGTACCATACACTGGGTTGGCAGTCCGGCTTTGTCTCCAATGAAATCAGTGCCCGTAAAGTGGGCTTCTACAAAATCGATGCCTGCAACTACGCTGCAATCGATTCGCTGGTATTATGCATGTTTGTCGGTTACGGTCCCGAAGGGAATGCCGAGCTGTTGAAAGCGGTCACCGGTTGGGATACAGGCATCGGCGAACTTTTGCGCATCGGCGAACGTGTTCTCACCACGATGCGGTTGTTCAACATGCGGGAAGGACTTACTTCCGCTGACGATACTTTACCGGAACGTTTCTTTGGACCGAAGCTAGATGGTGCGGTGGCGAAGACGCAGCTTGACCATGCTAAAATCGATATGGTCCGGAAGTATTACTATACATTGATGGGTTGGGACGCGAACGGCGTGCCCCTGCCGGAAAAAGTAGAAGAACTTTACATCGATTAATCCCTGCAGACAGGAGGCCGGTATTGGAAGAGAAAATCGTTTATTTCGAAAAGCCCGGCGTCGGCAATACCGAAGAGACGTTACGCCTCGCGGTCGAAAGGGCTCAGGCCCGCGGTATCAAAAAGATTGTTCTTGCCTCAACGCGCGGTGATACGGCGCGGCTGGCCGCCGAACGCCTGGCCGGCACCGGGATTACCATGACTGTTATCCCGCACCAGTACAGCGGCGGGCGCGAACAGCGGTTTCCGCTTGAATTAAAAGAGTCGCTGGAAAAGCAGGGACACCACGTCCATTTTGCCACGTCATTATTTGCTACGGAAAATCTTTACGGCTCCCCTATCCCCAGGGTCATGGCTTTCCTTTTACGCACTTTTTCCCAGGGGATGAAAGTTTGTGTCGAAATGATGCTGATGGTGGTTGACGGCGGTTTTGTCGCCAGCGGCGAACAGGTTATCGCGATTGCCGGCAGCGGACGCGGGGCTGATACAGCCATTGTGGCAATTGCGGCCTCTTCAAGAAACCTGCCGGATCTGCATATTATGGAAATCATCTGCAAACCGCTTCAAAACTCACAGCATGTCCCCAATTATGTTCCTCCGGAAGGGTAAACAACACAATAGCGGGTACCTTTAATTATCCTATTCATTTCCATGATACCTTGTTGTACCATCTCTGAATAGCTTTTTGCCATTGACATCGCCCTGCTCTTTGGAGTACATTCCAATCAGTCACCTCCCATCGTCTTTTCTAAAGATTTTTCAGGAGGACGGAAATGGTTAAATCGAAAAACACCTCAAAAAAGACAGCCAAATATAAAATCAAAGTAACGAAAAACGGTCCTTATGTGGTCTCCGGCGGGGTGCCGCTGTCTGAGCAGACGATGGGCATTGATGAAGATGGGCAGTGTCACGGCTGGAAGGAAACGAAGAAGTATCCTGTAGAGGAAACTTATGCGCTCTGCCGCTGTGGTCACTCCGCTAATATGCCGTTTTGCGACGGCACCCACGGCAAAGTGAAGTTTAAAGGAAAAGAGACTGCCTCCCATCGTCCGTATCTGGACCAGGCCGAAGAAATCGACGGCGCAGGCCTGAAACTGACCGATGTCGAGAATCTTTGCGCCAGCGCCCGTTTTTGTCACCGCGGCGGCGGCACCTGGAAACTGGCTGAACAATCCGGCAACGCGAAAGCCAGGAAACTGGTGATTGAAGAAGTGGCGGATTGCCCTTCCGGACGGCTGGCGGCCTGGGATAAAGACGGCAAACCGATTGAACCGGATTTTGAGCCGTCTATCGGTGTCATTGAAGATGTTCAGGCCGGGAAAATGGGCCCGTTATGGGTGCGCGGCGGCATCCCCATCGAGGCGGAAGACGGCACCCCCTATGAAATCCGCAATCGCGTCACCCTTTGCCGCTGCGGCAAGAGCCTGAACAAGCCATTCTGCGATAGCCGTCACTTGAAATAGCAGTGATGACCCTCAAACTAAAATACTTCAAACGGAGTTTACATTAATGGAAAAAAGGAAACTGCGCGGCGGTATGATTGGCGGCGGTATCGGGTCGTTTTTCGGGCCGGTGCACCGTATGGCGGCCACTCTGGACGGACAAGCCGAATATGTCTGCGGCGCTTTTTCCTCAGACTCTGAAAAATCCCGCCGGTCAGGTCAGGAATTGTATCTCGCACCTGACCGGGTTTACCGGGATTATCGGGAAATGGTCGCAAAAGAATCTGTCCTGCCGCCTGACAAAAGAATCGATTTTGTTTCTATTGTAACGCCCAATGTCTACCACTTTGAAGCCGCGAAATTATGCCTGGAAGCCGGTTTCCATGTGGTTTGCGATAAACCGATGACCTGCAGCCTGGCAGAAGCAAAGGCATTGAAATCGATTGTTGATAAAACATGCAAGGTTTTTGCGCTAACCCATACCTATACCGGCTACCCGATGGTGAAACAGGCCCGGTTCCTGGTGCAGCAGGGTGCGCTGGGAAAAATCAATAAAGTCGTGGTGGAATATCCCCAGGGCTGGTTGTCTGGTTTTCTGGGGAGTGGGGTGACGGCCGCCACGATGTGGCGGACCGACCCGCAAAAAGCCGGGGTTTCCTTATGCATGGGCGATATCGGCATCCATGCCGAAAATCTGGGGCGTTATATCACCGGTCTGGAAATCGAAAACGTTTGCGCCGATATTTCTCATTTTATCCCCGGCAATCAACTGGATGATGATGCCGATATCCTGGTGCGCTATCAGGACGGGGTCAAAGGGGTGATTACCGCTTCCCAAATTTCTACCGGCGAAGAAAATGGACTCAATATCCGGGTTTACGGCACCAAAAACGGGCTTTATTGGAACCAGGAAAATCCCAATTACCTCACGATCAGAAGCCGGGAAGGGTATACTACAACCTATTCCAAGGGGAACAAGGTACTTTGTCCGGCGTCGCAAAATGCCGCCCGCCTGCCGCCGGGTCACCCCGAGGGCATTATCGAAGCCCTCGCCAATATTTATCTGGAAGCATTCCGGGCAATCCGTGACGGCGCTGTAAAGCGCAAAAACACCGTCTATGATTTCCCTACAGTAGATGATGGTGTCATTGGGATGGCTTTTGTCGAAACGGCTCTCGTCAGCGCATCCTCCGACCGCAAATGGACAAAGATGCTCTCTACAGAAAAATAGCAACTCCAGCTGAAGGCTGACAGGTCTGTTCGTGTTTTGGATTTAGTGCGGTGTATATTTAGCCGCCGGTCGGCATCGTCAGCAGCGCAATATGGTCGCCGTCTTTAAAATGCAAGCTTTTGTCGCCGTCAAACCCGTCGACATAAAATCGTCCCTGGATGTTGAATGTAAAACCGTCAATCATGCGGTCCTTACCGGGCACGATCACTTGGCCTTCCAGCGCGGGTACTTTCATTCTGAGTTCGGCGATAATATCCTGAAGTTTCGCCTCTTCTTTCAGTTCGATTTCAATTTTTAATGGTTTAATATATACGGGCAGCCCAAAAAAATCAACGGTACATTTCGGCATTGTCGTCACCTGCCTTCGATACCTATACTATCAACAGCAAGGCCTTAATTTCAATGGGATAAACTGTGAAAAGAAAAACCCCGGGGCATTATTTATTCGCCGCGGCTTCAATAAATTCCTTCGCGGCGGTTACAGTTGCCTGCCCCGGAAAAATTTTCTCCATCAACACTCTTTGGACCTCGTCGTCACGGTCCGCGCAGCAATCGGAGAGTACGATTAATTTATAATCGATATCCGCCGCCCACCGTACCGTGGATAAAACGCAACCGCTCGAGGCCACGCCCATCAGCACCAGTGTTTCAATCCCCAGTTTTTTCAGTCTTTCATTCAAATCGGTAGTGGAAAACGGCCCCATCCGGTGCTTGGTAAGCACCACATCTCCGGCTTGCGGAGTAACCTGGGCCAGAATGGCGTGCTCCGGTGTCCTGTCGCCGCGCACTACTTCAATGTAAATAACCGGGATCCCTTTCCGCCGGGCCGCGGTCAGCACTTTGTTCGCTCTGGCGGTGAGCCCGTCCTGGATTTCCTTCGAGAAAAAATTAAAGATGCGAATCTGGTAATCCATAATTAAAACGGCTGTCTTCTTCGGTTCAAACGTTATTCCGGCCATGAGTCATATTCTCCTTCGCATATTTATTATGTGGGTAGCTGTAATTCTATACTGTTTTTTAACCGCATTCAATCTAATGGAATGTAAAAAATCGCCATCTATTTTTGACAACTCTTTGTCCCCCAGTTATGATTTAATGGTTATGCTTAACGGCTCTGTGATTGAAGTTTCGAATCTGCGCAAGACTTATAAGTCGATTGCCGCTATTGATGATGTCTCTTTTCAAGTAAGGGAAGGGGAAATCTTCGGTTTGCTCGGCCCCAACGGCGCCGGCAAGACTACTACGGTCGAATGTCTGCAAGGCTTGCGTCACCGCGATTCTGGAATAATCAAGGTATTGGGCTTTGACCCCGAGGCCGATGCCTCGAGCCTTAAAAAACTGATCGGTTCTCAGCTTCAGGAGTCGGCTCTACCGGATCGGATCAAAGTCTGGGAAGCCCTCGATCTTTTTGCATCGACCGGTAAAATAGCCGTCGATTGGTCTGCTCTGATCGAACAATGGGGGTTGAAAGAAAAACGAAACGCTGCCTTCGGGACTTTATCCGGCGGTCAGCGGCAGCGGCTTTTAATCGCTTTGGCGCTGGTCAACAATCCTAAAGTCGTATTCCTGGATGAAATGACCACCGGCCTTGACCCCGCCGCCCGCCGCGTCACCTGGGATCTTATCAAGGCCATCCGCGACCGCGGTACCACGGTCATCCTGGTAACCCATTTTATGGATGAAGCGGAAAATCTCTGCGACCGCATCGCGATTATGAATAACGGTAAACTGGCGGCGCTGGATACACCCCAAAACCTGATCAATATTCATGCAAATCAAATTAAAGTTATCTTCAGCACCGAACGGACCGACATTGATTGGTTAAAAACAGTGCCCCATGTGCACACTTTCTCCCGGAACGGCAGGCAGGTTGCGGTTGAAGGTGACGGTCCGGTGCTGGCGCTGGTGGCATCTGAACTGGTTAAACACGGGATTGTCCCGTTGGACTTGCGTAAAGAGCAGCCCTCTCTTGAGGATGTTTTCCTGAAAATTACCGGGCGGAGTGTCGTCGAGTAATATGAAATCACTGCTGAAACTGACCTGGGTGGAACTGAAGCTCTTTTTCCGGGAGCCGCTGACGCTGGTGTTCTCCTTTGCCTTGCCGGTTGTTTTTTTACTGGTCATGGGCGGTGTTTTTGGTAATAAACCGGACACTACCGGAATGCATATCTACCGCGGAGTAGGGGCGGTTAATTATTATAATCCGGCTTATATCGCGCTGGTGCTCGCCTCGATTGGTATTGTCGCCATGCCGGTTCATCTTACTGCCTACCGGGAGCGTCGGGTGTTAAAACGTTTCCATGCCTCTTCGTTGTCGGTGTGGCATATCGTCGGGTCGCAGGTACTGGTCAGCTTTTTTATTGCTGTCCTGGGCAGTATTTTGCTTACTATCGTCTCGATGCTTGTTTATCACTCCGAAGCGCCCAAGATGTGGGGGTATCTAATTCCGGCATTTATCCTGGGGACACTTTGTTTCACTTCTCTGGGCGTAATGCTGGGTGCGATTCTGCCGAATACCCGTGCCGCGCAGGGCGTTGGGTTAATGCTCTTTTTTGTAATGATGATATTAGGCGGGGCCGGGCCGCCGCCTGAAGTTATGGGAACAGTAATGCGTGACGTCGGCAAGGCAACTCCGATATGGTATGTGATTGAGTTATTGCAAGACCCCTGGCTCGGTTTTGGCTGGCAGGTCATCGCTTCACTGATTGTCGGCGGGATTACCCTGGTCGCCACGGCGATTACGGTTAAATTCTTTAAATGGGACTAATTCACTATCACCACAGTCTTGCTGCTTTCCGCTTTAACCGTGCCGTGTTGTTTGATATGCGCTTTGAGGTCGACGAACGTTTTCAAGACGATCAGCAGGATTAGTCCGATAATTGGAGAACCCAGCGCCATCACTAAAAAGCCGCCAATTAATATGGTTAAGTGCAGGATGATTACTCGTCCGTAAGGCTGGACCATCAATTCGGGGAGAGTGGCTGTTTTATATTCACCGTTGCCGATGTAATTTGTAATAAAAGAAATCGTGTGGCTCAATATCAACGCCAGCACCGCTCCTCCGATTTGCAGACTTCCTATTAATCCAAAAACAGCGGAAAAACTTGGCATCAAACTGCCCTGTTGATTATATCCCCCGAAGAAAGTCAGAATCAAAATACCGTGGACCAGCGTGAACATGCCGTAATGCACGCAAAAAAACGGAATCAGAAAAATTTTACCCACCCACTGCCCGAAATTACCGGGGGCCGAGGCCAGCATTTTAAAAACATTGGATATCCCGATGATGACGTTTTCAATCCAGAAAAGGAACATCACCGGAAAAACCTGCCAACCCATGAACAACACCCCGTAGATGGGCACCAGGTTGGTTATGATTATTGCAATTACTGAAATCTTTTTGAAATCAGCCGGATTTATTTTTAAGCGTTCCAGGAAATCTACCACACTCGAACCTTTGAATTTAATGATGACAGTATACCCTAATTTATCATATCGAATCAATGGATTTCGAAAAACATAATGATTTCAATGTCACTATTTTCCTTTTTGACATTATTGTTTGGATTATATATGTTGACAGGTGATGACTTCATGATGCGACCTTAGTCACATCACTTCATCTTCATCTGAGTTAAATTTATTTTGCCATGTTCAAAATGGCCAATCTCGCAGTATAATTAGATACTTGCCGTGATAGGCATGGAGGGGAAAATGACAACCGGACAGGAAAAGACAGCTCAGGCACTCAAATATTGTATTCAAATGGAAATCGACGGCAAAGAATTTTACCTGAAGGCGTGCAAAGAAAGCACTAACGAATTGGGGAAAAAGTTACTGCAGTCGCTGGCGGAGCAGGAAGATTTCCACCGCCGGAATTTCGAACAGATATATGCCAAAATCAGTAAATCGCAAAAATGGCCGGTCATTGATTTCAAACCGGATGCCGGTCAGGTTTTAAAAACCATTTTTGCCGAAGCGGCAGGTGATGCTGTCCCTCAAGCCAAATCGGTCAAGACCGAGCTTGAAGCCGTCGAAAAAGCGATGCAAATGGAAGATAAGTCGTATGATTTATACAATCAGCGGTTTGAGCAGG
>Ga0182011_10004546_pt1 | contig 11096 bp, 10 predicted proteins | sample 711E1DmetaG_FD_120481 | JGI IMG/M metagenome (GOLD analysis project Ga0182011, IMG submission 120481) | Permafrost microbial communities from Stordalen Mire, Sweden - 711E1D metaG | ecosystem: Environmental > Terrestrial > Soil > Wetlands > Permafrost | place: Sweden: Stordalen | collected... | reverse complement strand
TCAGCAACAAACTTGTTGTAATCGTTGTATATGATTTTATCTGTTAGGTTCCAGGCGGGATCAAGCTCGGTATCATGTATAAGAACAAGGTGTGAGAATATGTGTTCCTCGATAGCTTCTGAGGCCAGTCGGTTGTATTCTATGTCCTCGTTTGTTTCCATCTCACCCCACAGGCACCAGACATTGGCGATCTCCCTGAGACGAAAGGTCCTCAGCTTCTTGTATTCAGCGAAGATGTTAACGAGTTCCTGGTCCGTAAAGACCAGGTTCTGGGGTTTGAACTCCTCCAATATTCCGTTGCTATAGATACAGATGGCCATGAAATAGGTTTTTATTATATATTTATGAATGTAAAAATCTTTATTATTTATAAAGAGAAAAACCCATAAAGTTTTAAGTCTATGGGTTTTCTCTGAAAATATTATATTTAAATAAAAATTATTTTCGCCATCATATCGGGTGAACTCCTATGTCTCATTTGAGACATTTTCCTTCTTCAACGTCTTGACTTCAATCCCATAAATGTAACCAAAGTCTATGTAAGACTCCAAAGGCGTAAATTCGGACTGTTCCAGCCCTATCTTCATTATGTTTTTAGCTGCGTTAAGGTCTCTATTGTGGGTAAAACCACACTCTTTACATGTAAATGATCTATCTGATCTTTTTAAATATAATCTGTTTCCGCAATTGAAACAAGTGTTGGTTGTTCTCTCGAATTGGTTAATCACTTTGGTAGTTTCCAAACTGATGAGTCTGGACTTTATTCCACCTAATATAGAATGTTGAATAGAAGTACCGTAGCTTCTATTTTGTTTCCAATCTTGTAAACTGTCATTTTGAATAACAATCCGATAATTTTTTAATTTATTAACTATTTTATTTATTATATCTTCTTTTCTATTAGATAATTTTTCATGTTCTCTAGCGATTAACCTGTTGTGTTTAAACCTATTCTTGCTTCCCTTGGTTTTCTTGTTCTGTTGTCTTGATAACCTCTTGAGTCTCTTGCTCTCCTTGATAGATATTTTATCTATTTGTTGACCATTAGAGATAACTAAAGTGTTTGAGATGTTAAAGTCTATACCTAAGTTTTCCCTTGGTTGAATATTTTCTTTTGGCCAATAGGTTGTTACTCTGAGATAAATTCCTGAAGGTTTTTTAACAAAAATAACTTGACCAATTTCCAAAGCACCTTTAATTTGATTTAACCCATAAATTTTTAATGGTGTTGATTGTACATCACTTTTCTTTTTGCCTTTTCTTGGTATACATAATTTATTATTTTTAATTTTAAAATATTTAAAAGAAACAGTATTAACTTCATTTCTAAAATGAAGTTTTCCAATTTTAAATCCTTTATTTTTAGTTTTAGCTAAATTTATAATATCTTGTTTAATTTTATCATATATAGTTTGTTTTACATTATATGGAAGATATTTTATTTCTCTTTCTTCAAATTTATCTTTAACTTTAACTTGAACATATTTTATATCAGTTATATTAATTTTAAATATATCTTCTTGAGATAAAAAATGATTATACAACCATTTAGCTTCAAGAAACAACATCTTAAAATATAATTCATTCTCTTTAATAGATTTGTTATCTATTTTAAGATTAAACGCTTTACACTTAAGTTGTTTTCTTCTTTTTAAAGATTTACGTCTAGCTTCTAATGGTGACATTGAAAAGAATTTTTGTAAAAATAACAAATAAATGTTTAACTAATTAACTTATCTTGTTAAAATCATGTTAAATTTTATTCTTTTTCTTCAATATCTTCATCTGCCATCATTTGAGGTTTGTCTTTGCTATCCAACTCATCATCAGTCACTATCTCCCAGTTACCTCCAAGTGACTTTATCTTGTTCTGGGCTCCCGTTTCATCGGTGGCAAAGTCCACGGTTGCTCCAGTCACCTTGTTCCTGAAGTGATATAGTTTCTTATCAATCGACGGGGTAGGTGTCTCCTTGGTCTCTGGTTCACCCTCCTCCTTCTCCTTGGGTGTGAGTTCCTTAACGTTGGTCCCAAGTCGTTTGAGCCTCTCGTTTGTCAATAGGATGTCTTTCTCGCTTCCATCTGTCTTGCCCCAGTAACCATCCTCATCCTTCTTGGTCAATGTTATCTTGGAGAACACCTTGTTGCTGTTCTTGTCCAGTTTGGTGAACTCATAGGTCTCTCCAATCTGTAGCTCTGGCCCAAGACGTTTGAGACGATCTGCATTGAGAAGTATGTCTACATTGGACCCTGAGGTCTTTCCCCAGAAACCGTCCTTGTCCTTTCTTGTGACGGTTATGTATGTGTTGATGTTGTACTTGTTCTTGGACAGTTTATCAAACTCGTATGTCTTACCTATCTCTGGTGTTATCTTTGGCTTATCAAGAATCACAACGATGGGCTTTTTCGTTTTCGTATCTTGTTTAAGGACAATCTCTTTGCTACGTTGTGAAACGCATCTCCAATCAGATTTTTTTAAATCATAGAAAGTGGCCACCTTTGGACTTGATGGTCTTATGCCCTTTGGGTGTTGACTCTGAGGTACATAACGCATCATGAGGGTCCCCTTGGCTGGACGCACTGTTCCATCCAACTTGATAAACTCAAAATTTAAAATTTTTTGTCTTAAAAGTTTACGTAATTCAGGAACTGTAATTGGTTCACCGAAAAGAAGTTGACCCTCAGTCAATAATTTAGTATAAACAAAATCAATAGTATTTATCTGTTCTACTGATTCGCACAATTTAACTCCAAATATTTCTTCAGATAATATCTTCTTTATCAAAAATTCTGTTATCACCACCATTTTTTACTTCTTTTTATCATTTTTTATTCCACCTTCGTGTGTTTTGGATCAGCAAAGAACTTATACTTTGTTTGCTTCTTGTTCAAGATCTCCAAGAGTTTCTTAGAGTAATCGCCCGCCCATTTATAACTGTTGCTTGTCGAGAACATGTTGCTATTTGCCACCCTTAACAACAATATGTAGTTTGTCGGGTTCTCATATATATCATCGATATCATCATCATGATACTTTGAGTTGATCAACCCCTTGTTCACTAATGCCAATGCCATGTTACCATGGATGAAGTCACCATCATATTGAGCAATGTATAGGTTCCCAGCTTTGTCACTGATGGCTCTGACCCCAGGTCCAAAGTTCTCAAGAGACTTGGGGTTCTTGAATATGGATATGATCTTTCCCTCATCTTTAACATATGCAACTGGGACAATGTCCTCCCTTGTTCTGAAGCCCTGGATTTCATCGGGTATGTTGAAGTTACGTTCAGCGTATCTATCGGCAACACCCTCTATCAGTGACTCTTTGACTATCTTTTTATTCACCTTATTTAAATAATTTTAATCGTTAAAGTATATTTTATATATTTTTAAAATTCTGTTAGATAGATATTCCCATGTACATCACACAGCTTCCTGATATCTTCCTCTGTGAAATCTCTCTTATTGTTAAAACAATCAAAGCTTCCATACACATATTTCGGGCAGTGTTCTAAAGAAGTTAACTGATTATCAGAGCAGGAGAAATATAGACCAACATTTTCGGGGCATCCTCTCAAAGATATCAACGAGTTTCCAGAAGAAACAAACGATCCAGCAACATTCCCAAACTTTATATAATCAGGGAACTCTACCAAATCTTTGTCTGTTATAATGATTGACACATGTGTGTCTATTGTGTGATCATCATTGATCGTGTAATCCTGGATATCCATCAGGTTCAACCAATCGATTATAAGTTGTTTCCTACCTATACCTAAGGCGCCAAATGGATCTCTATTCTTCTGGAAGTTCATGACTTCATCCAATGACTCTACTACCAATCTCTTATGCATAGATTTCTCCTTTCACATCGCATAGACTTCTGATATATTTCTTAGTGAACTTGATTTTGTTATCTCCACAGTGAAAATCCCAACCCACATATTCTGGGCATCCTTCTAAATTTTCTAATAGATTATCATTACACCTGAAGTTAAACCCAACGTGTCTTGGGCAACCATCCAATGAAGCTAACTCATTATTGTTACATGCAAAGTGATTATCAACATATGTCGGACAACCTCTCAAAGATGTCAACCCATTTATATGACAATAGAACAACCCATTCACTCTACCAAACTGGATGAAATCGGGAAACTTGATCAGACTTTGATCTTCCAAATGTATGTCATTTCTAGAGCCTAGGATAGATATGGTATAATCGTCACCGATCTTATAATCATCGATTTTCATCTCATCCAACCAGTCTTTGATCAGTTGTTTCTGACCTATTCCTAACACAGATAATGGATTGTCCATCTTCCTTTGGAAATTCATCTCGTTCAAAGACTCATACACAAGCTTTCTCATCTAAAAACATCGATTTATTTATATATTAAAAAATAAAGACTCCAAAAATCAATTTGGAGTCCCATATAAGTATTTAATTATCAATCAAGAACACTTGCTATGCCCACAGTTCTTGCACACCACACCAGGGTACTGTTATTTTTTCTTACATCCTTTAACCCAACCTCTATTTAAATAATCTTCAAGTTCTTCTTTTATAATCAATTTATTTTCAATATTATTATTTATCGTAATCTTTCCAAACCTTCCATTATGTACACCTGATTTATTAATTTCTTTTTTAAACATAAGTCCTTTACGCCAACCTTTATTTAAATAATCTTCAAGTTCTCCTGGTTTAACAAATTTGTTACTATTATTATTGTTTATTCCTATTCTTCCAATAAAATGATTATAATTTTGTCTTTGTTCTCTTAATAATTTTTTGGTATGTTCACATACACCAAGTGTCCAACCAGCATTTAGATAATATTCTAAATCTTTTTCTTTTACAAATTTTACTCGCGTACCATTATTTATAGTTGTTTTATTTTTTGATGCTACATTTGTAACAAATTTCATTCCTTTAATCCAACCATTATCTAAATAATTTTGTAACTCTTCCTTTGTAACAACTTTATTTTCTTTTGAATTATTTATCCAACATTTACCATATAGACCATTTCTTGGTCCAAAATTAACATAATTTTTACATTTATATTTAAGAGCACCTTTAAACCATCCTTTATCTAAATAATATTCCAATTCATCTTTGGTTATAGAAATACAATATAAACCGTTATTTACTCTTATTCTTCCTTTTGTTTTATTTTTTCTATTTTCTATATTTTTTTCTGATAAACCTTTACGCCAACCTAATTTTATCCATTCATCCAATTCATTTTTATTAATACTTTTTTGTTCATCTCCTCTATTAATATAACATTGTTGTTCTTTGTTAAGTCTTCCTGCTATCCATTTATTTTTTAAATAAATATGTAATTCTTCTAATTTAATGAATTTTTGTCTTTTATCATTATGCACAAGTATTTTACCCGATTGATCAGTATACCCAACGACACCAGGAATAACTCTATTATATCCATTAGGTTCAATAGTATTATTTTTTAAAATGTGAAACGTTTCTATTTCATATAATAAATTTAATTTATCCAAATCTATAAATTCTATTATTTCTTTTATGAAATTTTCTTTGCCTAATAATTTAATTTCATTGTTTAGATATTTACTAGATCCCCAATACCCATCATCATAAGGATTATCTTTGTAACAAATATGACTACCTATGTATTTTTTATTTGTTGATTTATTAGTTATGCAATAAATGTATAAAAATTTAAAGTTTATATCTCGCATGATCCTCCTGCACAAGCTATAGCACCAATAGTATCAATATCTGTATACTTTGGTTTTATATTAACATTTTTCCAATCAACATCTTCTAATTCTCTTTTTATTTCAATCCATTTATGATAGTTATGTACATCTTTTAAACAATATGCCATTTCCTTTATTGACGTAAAATGCCTATCTGCAAATTGTTTTGCTCTTCTAACCCAATCCTTTTTTAAAGCATGATTATGAACAGTCCCATTTAGTTTAGTGTCCATGTATCTTTTATATTCTTCTACTTCAGGTTTTATATAAAGCTCTGCCAATGTATCTAATGTTCCATTTTTAAATCCTAATTTTTCCCATAATTCTTTAGGTGTACTAAATTTTATTTTTTCTTCTACTTCTTTTTCAGAATATTCTAATTTTTCACCTATGCCTAATACAGTATCGCATGCTAACCACAGATTATCGTTAAACGCATTTAATCCATCAACTATTAAACCAGATGCAAACACAGCAGCATCGCCATATTTTTTTACTAATTCTTTAGGCGTTAATATTGTAGTGAAAGGAGCCTGATTATAATCTTTATCTCCTGAAATTGATAATAAACTTATGCCAGCGAAATATTTTCTATTTTCAAAAATATAATCCTCAACTTCTTCCCAATTATCAACTTGAATAGTATTACTTACATTATGTCTTATCAATGGATTTATACATAAATCTATATTAGTTCCTTCTTCTATCCAATTTTGTTGTGTTAATTTAACGTATTCTAATAATTTTACACCATATAATTGATCTTTAAAGATACTATTTTTATTTGATGTTATTGGAAAAGATATAACCCAATCAGAATTATTGTTAGACCATACAGAATCTGAAACCATTTTAGGATTAACATTCTTAAAATGAATGGCTAAATCATCTTCTTTATTCATTTGAATGTTTCTGATATAATTTTCGGAATGTTCACCATGAATACCTGAAGTAGTTCCTAATACCACAGAATTATGAGATACTATTCCATTATTTAACTGATATGAATGAGTTTGTTCTACTTCAATGTCACCAGTTAAATAAAGTCCGTCGCTTTTTGTTATTTTTTTAATTATCATTTCATTTTTTATTTTTTAATCTACCTTTTTTATAATTTTTATTAGCTGACAAAAAATCATCAAAAGATTTTTCTATTTGTTGTTTATTTGTATATTTAAATTCGTTTATGCTATCATTGTACCAACGCCCACCTTTATTTTTAACGCCACCTTTTTTTCCCCTGTCGCTTTGTTGTTTAATAAAAGTTTCGACAGTAATATTATTTTTCTCTCTATATTTGTGCGAAAGCATACCATTATTTCCTCCACTTGAACAAATTTCTAATCGTAATTCAGGATCATAGAATGCGCTAACTTTTTTTTCTTCTAAAGTTTTATGCTGTTTATCTCTAACTGTTTTATCAAATATTCCTGTACCACGTATTTTATTTATTTTAGCTGCTGCAAATCCTCCTCTTTGTGCAACTGAAGATCTTTCTTCACAGCTATAACCAAAAAAACCAGTTTTATTTTTCCTAGATAATTTGCCAAGAATAGATCTTATTGACTTTTGTTTTATATTATTTAATTCAAATTCTTCTTGAGTTAATTCACCTAAAAAATTAGTATGCATATTTGCATAATCATTTCTTTTCACAGCTATCAATAATAATTTTCGCTCATATAATAATGCATCATATTTATTATTAAATATTTTTAATATTTTAAATTCAAAATCCTCATGACCATATAATTTTATTAAATTTTTAATAAAATTTGATGAAGTAAAATACGTAATCCAAAAATAAAGAGGATTAGAATCTTTAGAATATTTAGCACCTATATATTTTATGTTAGTTGTTTTATTTTTTACAAAATAAACATAAGGAATTGCTACATTGTTCATTAAAAATTTATTATTTCATCATTTTCTTTAAGTTCATATACGTATTTCCAACCATTTTTTGTTTTTAATTTATGTTGGTCTGTAAATTTATAAGTATTGCCATCTTCAAATTCAATTTCGAAAATTTCTGATAAGCCATTTAAATAACAATTAGATATTATATTAAGATTATTGTTTTCATCATATACTTTCAGTTGTTTATTTGGAACAAATGAAGTTTTATCTGACATATTATTTAAATTGTTATCTGAACAATAGTTAAAAATATCTTCTAATGTCATATCACCGAATTCTGTTTTAATTTTAGTATCGAATGTTGTGCATGCATTTCCTGAAGGTTTTACGCATGTAGTTCTTGCTGCCTGATTAATGCCTATCATTTTTGCTACTTCTTTGTTTATTTGTTTAATTAATAAAGCACCTTTTTTCTGAATGTCGGGGTTTAATAAAATTTCAGGATTTGCCATAAACCCTGTTATTGAAACTCCTAATAAAGCTTCTTCATCAAATATCTTTTTACATATTGGATCCACATATTTAAAATCCGTATACGCCGCTTGTAAAGTTCCTATAATTGCTGCGGCTTTACAAGCTAACATGAATTTTTCTTCAGTTATACTTTTGCCACCGTTTATTTCTACCAAATTACATCCTTGAAACCCACTAATACCGTCACGAGATTGAGGCACCATGCCAATTTCTACGCAAGGATTAAATATTATATCTTCATTTTCAGTAAATATAAAGCCAGGCTCCCCAAATTGTTTAACAGAATTAAAAAATTCATGAAATGTATCTTTTGTTATGTTATTTCTGTTTAAAATTACACTGTTATTACTTCTTGCCCGTTGGGGGTTCTCTATAAACCAATTTCCAATCTTAGCATTTATCATTTTTTCATCATCAGGACTAAACATGCATATAGTAGCGCTTCTTCTTACTCCACCGCTTAAAACTGCGTCTCCCATATACATAACTATATCATAAGCAACTATAGATTCAACTACACCATCGAAATTTAATTTGTTTAATTCTCTTTCTAATAAATCTTCAATTTTTTGTAAAGCTATTCTAAGACCATCTGGACCTGGTGCTTTAAACCCACCACTAATCAATGCACCTTTTGGCCGAATGTTAGAATAATCAAAACTAATATGACAATTTTGATATTTTGGAAATGTGACTTCCCCATCAAAATATGAAGATAATAAGATTCCTATTGCATCTGCCCAACCCTCTATGCTATCTTCTATAAGATGTACTTTTGATCTGTTACTTCTTTCTTTTATTTTAGGTAATTTAGATATATGTTTATATTGTACAGAAAATCCTACCCCACAACCGCTTAATAACCAATACATAGTATCTTGAAAAAATCTAACTCTATCACAATAACTCGTTAAACAATTAAACATCTTACTGTTATGTTTTAAAATAGGTTCACCACCAAATTGTAAAGATCGTTGTGAAGCTAATACCAATTTATTTTTATAGGCGTCTTTAGCAAATTCATAATATTCTTTAAATTTTATATCATTGTCATATATTTCTTTAAATTTAATTTTATGCATTCCATCAAAAACTCTATCTACTGCTTCTTCCCATGTTTCATATCTTCCTTCTTTTTCATTAAATTTACTATAACTAGAATAAAATTTAAAATCAGAAAGCAATTTACTTCCACTTTTACTATTTTCCATAGAAATCAAATTATTTTTTATATTTTTAATTGGATGGGGGTCGTTATTCATTCATACAAGCTTTTGCTTAGTATATATTAAAGTCCCGGGTGCACAAACATCATAATGATTTCTATGATATTAGGCTCTTCTCTGTGTTTGATTGTCTTTCCTTTAGTATCTTTTCCAGTTCATTTGCCTCTTTCTCTGCTCTCTGGGATGTTGTCTTGGCCTTCTTTCTTTGGTTGTAGTAATCTGTCAGTATCTCAGGGATGAGTGGCTCATAGCTTGCATCAAAGACCGCACCGCTCGATGTCTTTATCTCATTGTCCATTGGCACATAACTCTTGTCCTTGAACTTGAAGTTCTCTATGGATATCTTGAATTGTCTCATTATCGTTGGATACAGCGAGGCTGCATCGAATGAAGCTATCCATGGATATATGCCAGGCACTGGTTCGAACACAAACGCACCCACATATTCCTCTCTCTCCTTCCTTCCCTCTGTCTTTGGAAAGACCAGACCCTTGTGGTACGCGTATCTTGTCATCGTTGCTTCCAACATGGCGATGGGAGAGAATGCACTCATGGCCTCCACCCTTGTGATGTTTCCCAACCCCAGGAATGTCTTCATGGTCTTTAGTTTTTCATCCAACAGTTCTACAAGCACCGTGTCTATCGCATTGTAGAAGACATATTGCTCATAGTCCTTGAGATACAGATCCTTTAAAGACCCAGGGTATTTGACCTTTTGTATGCCAAGTGCTGCATCTGCGACGAAGTCGAGTGAATCATTCTCCTTCACCTCTATCGTCCTGTCCCATTTCTTGTAGATGGCCATGTAATCGACTATCAGTTTGTGTTGGGGCAACATGATGACCCTCTTCTCATTCTTGTCCATTATCTTATATGGATACCACTGTTTGGTTGGTGACATCCAAGATATGTCCATGTTCAATCTCTTGCATCGATTGGAGATGTACTGCCAATCATATGTCCAAAAGAACCACCCAGTGATGAGAGGTGCATGCCTCGCATAGTTATAGAGAAAGTCATATATCATATCGGCCTCGTTCTGAAAACACTTGTAGGTGAACCTATATGCCCTGTCAAACTTCTTAACATGTTTGTTTATGTCGTCCTCTATGCGCTGACACTCTTCGCCAGACAACTCTTTCAACCCAAAGACCATACACTCTGGATAATGGGTCCATGCTATGCTGTTTATCCTGTTGTTTGCGGAGGATGGTTCGGCAAAACCATCATCTGTCACATCAACCTCTATGTCACAGGAGTAAAGGTTTGGAAAGTTCTGTTCAAACAGATGTTTTGTGAGATCATCACCGGCATCTATGAGAAACTCCTGGATCCTGTTACGAGATAGAAACTGTGTGGCCACTCGTCTGACTGGTTTGTGATCAAAAGTCAACACACCAGGTATGGCCTGTGACTTCTGTTTGCAGTCGACCCACAGATACTGGTGTGCAACTGGGATGTTCAACTGTGAGTAGGAAACATTGCCATCCTTGTTGACATAGGATATGATGAGTTTTCCCTGATGTTGTTCCACGTTTATTATCATGTGTGTTTATTCTTTATATGAATAAAAATGAAAAAGATTTAAAAATTGATCGTATCATATAAATTTATTAAATTATTTTCTCGATGGCATTGGTTGGAATAGTGTTATATGTATAATATTCATTAAAATCTTCAAAACATTTGTGTAAATACATAATATCTGTTTTATAAACTCTAAAGTAATCG
>Ga0182011_10004545_pt1 | contig 11096 bp, 11 predicted proteins | sample 711E1DmetaG_FD_120481 | JGI IMG/M metagenome (GOLD analysis project Ga0182011, IMG submission 120481) | Permafrost microbial communities from Stordalen Mire, Sweden - 711E1D metaG | ecosystem: Environmental > Terrestrial > Soil > Wetlands > Permafrost | place: Sweden: Stordalen | collected... | reverse complement strand
ATCATCTGCATCGGGCGCAATTATGTTGATCATATCAGGGAACTCAACAATGCAATCCCCGGTGAACCAGTATTTTTCCTGAAACCCGATACTGCCCTGCTTATCAGGAACCGTCCTTTTTATTACCCTTCCTTTTCCACGGATATCCATTATGAGCTTGAACTGGTGCTGAAGATAAGCAAGGTTGGCAAACATATTCAAAAGCAGTTTGCATCGACATATTTTGATGAAATCGGGTTGGGTCTTGATATGACTGCCCGGGACCTGCAGGAGAATGCGAAAAAAAAATCCCTGCCCTGGGCTGTTGCCAAAGGTTTTGACCAGTCGGCTCCCATCGGCAGGTTTCTTTCAAAAAACATGTTCAGCGATTTCAGGAACATTAATTTCCATCTGAACCTTAACGGCAAGACTGTCCAGAATGGAAATTCAGGACTGATGATTTACTCCTTTGAAGATATCATCTCCCATATCTCGCGATATATGACACTCAGGACAGGCGACCTGATCTTTACAGGGACTCCGGCCGGTGTCGGGCCTGTTAAGATCGGGGATGTATTGGAAGGCTATATTGAAGGTGAACGAATTCTCAAATGCGAGATCAAATGATCCCTGCCCTATTTACCTGAAAACTATATCCTTTATCAGTTCCCTGTCTGCAGACCTGTTAAGCAGTTTCAGCAGGGTTTGCTTCCTGTATTGCAGTTCCTGCCTCAGAGCGGCAGAATCAACTTTCACGAACAATGTCTTATCTTTCACGAACAGTCCGCTGGTATGCGACGTTATCATCGGCCCGCACACAGCCGGCCAGTTTTCAATAAGCCGGGTCTCCTCAAGATGATCCTCAAGCCTGTACTTCCTGAGGATATCCTGCACTACGTCCTTAAGCAGGCGATCGTTTGATTTCATAGTTTAATCCTGAAAAGGGAGGCTGAAAAACTTATGGTCTATATCCATGGCATCGAAGATCCTGCGTATCCTGTCTTCGCTTGTATCTGTAATGAAGACCTGCCCGAAATTATGCTTGCTGACCAGGCTGATGAGTTGCTGAGCCCTGATGTCATCCAGCTTATCAAACACATCGTCGAGTAACAAAACCGGCTTGTACCCTTTGATATTTCTGGTGTAATCAAACTGCGCAAGTTTGATCGCAACCACGAAGGATTTCTGCTGGCCCTGGGAACCGAATTTCTTTACGAGGAAACCATCAAGGGTAAATTCCAGATCATCCTTATGGATCCCAACTGTGGAGAATTGTGCAGACCTGTCGCGTGAAAGGTTTTCCCTGATCAGGGTTTCCATTTCCGTCCTGCAAAGATGGGAATCATACTTCACATCCACCTTTTCAATGCCTCCGCTTATGTAAGTATAATAATGCTGGAAAATGGGGACGAATGATTCGAGGAATGTGCTTCGTTTCAAAAACAGCAGCCGGCCAAGACGTATTAGCTGTTCATCCCATGTTTCAAGCTGGGCAAGGTCGAAGAAATTCCGTTCTGCAAAGGATTTCAGCAGGGCATTCCTCTGAATCAGCGCTTTGTTATATTGAATAAGGTCGTCAAGATACAGTTTGTCGAACTGGGATATTACGCTGTCGATATACCTCCGCCTCACTTCTGATCCTTCATTGATCAGGTCTCTGTCGTATGGGGAAATCATAACCAGGGGGAAATTCCCAATATGGTCGGCAAGCCGGTCGTATTCTTTTTTATTCAGCAGGAAACGCTTGCGCTGATTTCTTTTCTGAATACATTGAACCAGGTCGGGCTTATCGCCGTTTCGCAGGAAACTACCGCTGATTCCAAAATAATCCTGGCCGTGCCTGATGTTCTGGGTATCTGCAGGGTTAAAAAAACTTTTGCAAAACGAAAGGTAGTGGATGGCATCGAGCAGGTTTGTCTTGCCTACTCCGTTGTTTCCGGTAAAACAGTTGATCTTGTCGGAAAAAATCAGATCGGCCAGCTCGTAATTTTTAAAATTTGAAAGTGAAAGCTTATGGAGAAACATCACGGGAAAAATAAGAACCGCAAAGATACGAAGTCCTTATTTCTTCTTTGTGAATTCCGAAAGATTAACCGCAACGGTGAAATAATTGGGATTCTGGCCGCCGGCCTGCATACTGGCCCTGGTATAGCTTATATTGAACATTTTTATCCTCAAACCGAAACCAAGTGTGAAACCCGCGAGGCCGGCTTTGCCATATAGTTTCATTTCCTGGCGGTCGCGGTAGTTATAACCGAGCCGGACGGCAAACACCTTTGCGATAGTTATCTCGCCTCCCAGGACGACATGCCTCATAAAATTATCCGCAAATCTGCTGATCCATGATTTTGATTGTGTCTGGCCTGTGATAGGATCTGCCTGGTTGGCCGGATTGTTTGGATCGGTATAGGAAAGATCCCATTGCTGAAGGTCGGTAAACAACTCGTAGAAACGAAGAGGGAGGTGTTTTAACTTTTCACTGAAACCGAGCTGTATCTGAAAAGGCAGAGGTTCGTGGTTGCCGGCTGTATAGGGAACTATCTGGTACCCTATATTCCTGAATATAAGTGAAGTATTAAACACATCATCAGTGGCTGTATATGTACCGGCCACATCCACGGCTATTCCAAAAGAATGGTATGTTTCGAGTGAGGAATAAATAAGCTTGGCATTGGCGCCTATGTTGAAGTGCGGACTCAGGGGCCTTCCCCACCCTATGTTCAGGGCATATTCGGAAGCTGTAAATGTTCCGGTTATATTACCGGAAGCATCGGCCTGAGTAAAACTGCCATAGGAAACGAACTGCAATGCTCCCATAAAATTCCCGGCTTTACTGAAGGAATGAGCAAACATCGCGTAACCATAATTCGCGGCCATATAGTTAACAAAACTGAAAGCAAGGCTATTGTTCATCTCGGGAGTAATGACCGAAGGATTGGCCAGGGCGATGGTAACATCATTATCCCGCACAGGCAAAAAATTCCCTCCTATTGAAGCAATCCTCGCTGAATTGGTCAGATTAAGGAACTCGTATGTACCTGAACTCCCGCTTTGAGCAAAAAGCGGGTTTGTACTAAAAGCCGGTAAAAGAGCGAAAACTAAAAGTAAGCGTATAGGACGGTGCACGTTTATTAATTAATTTACATATTAAACGAAAGCCGGGACGAAATATTTTATCCGGTTCAAGAAACTATTGGATCAGCCCTCTGCCTGACTTTTTAATGAGATCCTGTTCTTTCAGGTCGGCCACCAGTTTATCCAGTATACCGTTGATGAACTGTTTTGATTTCTGGGTACTGAAATGCTTGGATATTTCGATGTACTCATTTAATGAGACTTTGACCGGGATCTGCGGAAAATAAAGCACTTCCGACAGAGCCATCTTCAGAATAATAACATCGGTAAGGGCAATCCTTTCCAGCTCCCAGTTTTTCGACCTGGAACTTATCAGTTTCTCGAATTCCTCACTGTGAAGGATTGTTTTACTGAACAACTGACTGATGAATTCATTGCTTTCGGCAGCTTCATCTTCATTATCCTTTGTGAAAAGATTAATAATATCCTCCTTATTTGAAAAGTTTTCGGGGAGTATCATTAATGCCTTGATTGCATAACCTGAGATGATATCAAAGTCGTCGTGCCAGTATATGCTTCTTTCCTCACAGAAGGATCTCAGGTCTGGGTTATTGGCAACATTTTTCCTGAATAGCCTGATCAGGTATCTGCGGTCCTCTTCAAATGAATTCTCCCCTGAATTAAAATAAGTCTGGAGGTCTTTTGAAGCTTTGAGCTTCATGGCGGTTTTTCTGATCATTTCCTGTTCTTCGGTCCATGAGATGGAATACCTTTCGATATGATTCTTCAAGGGTTCATTTTCCATCAGGATCTTCAATAACCTGTTCTGTAAAAGTTTCAGGCTGGGGTTCAGCTCATCCGCGGTTGGATAGAATTTATTTTTGGATTCTTCCATCCTGTATTCATAGAAGTGAATCAGTTCGAACAGGAAAGAAAACTGAAGGCTGAGAAGCTGGTAGACCATTTCAATACTTTTCAGAAGGTTTTTTTCGGCTATTTCCAGCCTCGGTTCTCCACCCTGAAAAAACGCATATAAAGCCTGCAGCACTTTTACACGGTAATGTCGTCGTCCCAGCATTTGATCTGTGTTACGCTTTCTGTTCTGAATCGTTGACAAAGCTAAAGAAAGAAGCCCATAGTTTTCAAATATTATTTTTAATTTTGCGTTTACTCAATATCGAAGAAACCTAAAACCAAATGCCAGCAAACGATGGAAGATACTGAAAATAAGAGTAAAGAAAGAGGTGAAATCTTCTCAAGGGCCATAAGGGCAGGAAAGCGTACTTACTTTTTTGATGTCAAGACCACAGTTGAGGACGAAGCTTATTTGACCATTACCGAAAGCAAACGCAGGTTTAATGATCAGGGAAAGTTCTTTTATGAAAAGCATAAACTTTTCTTATACAAAGAAGACTTTGAAAAATTTCTTAACGGGCTTAACGACTCCATTGAATTCATAAAGTCAGGCAAGGCCCCCGATCGCCCGGTTCCCGGGAATATCTATGGTTCTTCGGAGGAAACCGATGGTAAAGCCCTGAGGAATGAGCCCCATTCCATTGAATTTGAGGACCTGGCATCCGAAGCTGAACCCAACGTTTAAAAATTCAGTTCAAACACAAGTCTGCTGCCCCTAAGGCAGCTTTTTCACCATATATTAAAACTTATTAACATAGCCTCGGCAAACGGCATTTAACTCTAAATTTGTTCATTGATTAAAACACTGTATGGGGAAAGTAATCGCTATTGCAAATCAAAAAGGGGGTGTAGGAAAAACAACTACGGCAATCAATCTTGCCGCCGGTCTTGCTGTGCTCGAGCATAAAACACTTCTGATTGATGCAGATCCTCAGTCCAATTCCACATCTGGAGTAGGTTATGATCCACGCAGTATTGAAAACAGCATTTACGAATGTATTATGGACAATGTTGATCCTTTATCCATAATACTTAACACATCAACTCCTTTTCTTGACCTGCTTCCTTCACATATAGACCTTGTAGGAGCCGAGATCGAGATGATTCAGATGCCTAACCGTGAAAGGGTAATGAAGAATGTTACCGAAAAAGTGAGAAACCATTATGATTTCATAATCATCGATTGTTCTCCTTCTCTTGGCCTGATCACTGTAAACGCGCTTACTGCTGCCGATTCGGTTATTATTCCGGTTCAATGCGAGTATTTTGCCCTGGAAGGATTAGGCAAACTCCTCAACACTATAAAGATCGTCCAGTCCCGTTTGAACATGGCTCTGGATATTGAAGGTATACTGCTTACCATGTATGATAACCGCCTGAACCTGTCAAAGCAGGTAGTTGAAGAGGTCAAGACCCATTTCCAGCAGATGGTATTTCACACCATTATCAACCGGAACACGAAGCTGGGTGAAGCTCCAAGTTTTGGCCAGACCATTATGATACATGATATAAACAGTACGGGTGCAATGAATTACCTGAACCTGGCCCGTGAGATTATTCAGAATAATAAAGAGCCGGTGATAAGTCCGGTTGAGCAAGATATAAGCCAGTAACATGCAAGGAAGAAAGAAGGCATTGGGAAGAGGTCTGAGCGCTTTGCTTGAGGGCAGCACTTCAGAATTGACAGGGGAGGAATTGCCTGCCATCCCGGCAAGTCATATGGTATCAGCTATTCCGCTGGATCAGCTTGAGACCAATCCGTTTCAACCCAGGTCACAATTTGAAGAAAAAGAGCTGTCCGAACTTGCAGTTTCCATTCAGGAACACGGAATTATTCAACCGGTTACTGTCAGAAAGATCGGACCGGACAGGTATCAGCTGATCACAGGCGAAAGAAGATGCCGTGCGGCGAGGATCGCAGGCCTTACGGAGATGCCTGCATTTATCAGGCTTGCCAACGACGAGCAAATGCTGGAAATGGCCATTGTTGAGAATATCCAGAGGACGGACCTCAACCCTCTCGAGGTGGCGTTGAGTTTCCAGCGGCTTATTGAAGAATGCCGTATCAGGCAGGAAGACCTTGGCCAGAAAATCGGCAAAGACCGGTCCACTATATCTAATTATATCCGTTTGCTCAGGCTGCCTGCCGAGATTCAGGTCGCGGTCAGGGACGGCATTATCAGCATGGGACATGCGAGGGCGATCATCAGCGTGGAAGATGAAAAGCAGCAGCTGCAGTTACTGCAGAAGATACTTGAAAAGAAACTGAGTGTACGCCAGGTTGAAGACCTGGTGAGGGACCTTCTTAAACCTGCAAAACCCACCTCACCGGCCGGCCCCAAACTCCTGCCCTCACAGTATGAGCAGGCCAAAGACGCGATCAGTGGCAAACTGCAGTCAGTAGTGGAAATCCGGCTACAGCGCAGGGGTAAGGGAAGTATATTGATACATTTCAATTCAGAAGAAGAATTTTACAAATTAATTTCTAAAATGAATCCTGAATGAGATTGCTTTTACTGGCGGTTGCTTTTTTCTGGATTGCCGTTTTACCCTTTAAAACTGCTAAAGCCCAAACCGACAGTATTCCTAAAGAAATGCCGGATTCAATCCTTGAAAAACAACATTCCCCGACAAAAGCTACTATCATGTCGGCATGTCTCCCCGGGCTTGGTCAGATTTACAATCATAAAATATGGAAGGTACCTATCATTTATGCCGGCTTCGGGATCATGGCCTATATCATTGTATTCAACACCAATTATTATCTGGATTACAGATGCGCCTATATCGAATCAGTCAATGGTGATAAAAACGGGAACTATGCATATCTTGTGAACCGCTATACTTCGGACGAACTGGTATCAGCCCGGGAATATTACAGGAGGAACCTGGAAATGACCTGTCTGGTCAGTGCCCTGTGGTATATTCTGAATATTCTTGATGCCACAGTGGATGCTCACCTCTATAGTTACAATATTAATAAAACCCTGAGCATGAAAATTGAGCCAACGATGTTCAGCCCGGTTGTTTCCGGTAACATGGCCGGGGGAATAAAATTATCGTTGCATTTTTAAATTCAACCTATGAAGATCGCATTGCTGGGATACGGAAAAATGGGACAGGAGATCCACAAACTAGCCGAAAAGCGGGGCCATGAGATCATCCTGATCATTGATAATGACGAGGAATGGCAAGAGAAAGGTCCACTGCTGAGGGAAGCTGAAGTAGCCATAGAATTCACTACTCCCGATTCGGCCGTGGATAATATCATGCATTGCTTTGAAAATGACATCCCTGTTATTGTAGGCACAACAGGCTGGATAGAGGACATTGATACGATCCGCAAGACTTGTACAGATGAAAATAAAAGCCTGTTCTTTTCCCCGAATTTCAGCATAGGTGTCAACCTGTTTTTTGATCTGAACCGTTATCTTTCATCGCTGATGGCCAAGTGGGACAATTATGAGATCTCCATTGAAGAGACCCACCACATCCACAAACTTGATGCACCGAGCGGCACTGCAATTGTTCTTGCAAACGACATTATCCGCAATATTGAAAGAAAGGAGAAATGGGTCAAGGAGCTTCAGGAGAATCCCGATGAGGTGGGTATCAAGTCATACAGGTCAGAGGATGTTCCGGGAACACATATAGTGCGTTACGAATCGGAAATGGATGCTATTGTGATCACGCATACGGCTAAAACACGCAGGGGTTTTGCCCTTGGTGCACTTCTCGCAGCGGAATGGATCAAAGGGAAAAAGGGGTTCTTTGAAATGAAGGACCTGCTGAATTCGCAAAAAAGTAATCCCTGACAGCAAGAATTCAATGAAAATCACGTTATTATAATATAAACTCATAAAATGAACTTTTATCTTATCTTATCCATTCTTTTTACCATAGCCAGCATCACAGGCCTCTGGGGAATTTTCACAAAGGCGGGGGAAGCAGGCTGGAAAATCCTTGTCCCGTTCTATAACCTTTACATCTGGCTTAAAATAGTCAGAAAACCGCTTTGGTGGTATATATTCCTGCTCATACCCTTTATTAACGTTTTTGTCATTTTACTCATGGTCGTTGAGACCCTGAAGTGTTTCAAAAAATATGGCCTGCTGGAACAGGCCGCCGGGGTGATCTTTCCATTCATCTGCCTGCCCTACCTCGCGTTCTCGTCTGACGAGAAATATCATGATCCCAGTACCCTTCCTCCGGTCAGGAAAACCGCGGTGAGAGAATGGGTGGATGCCATCATTTTCGCTGTTATCGCAGCAAGTATAATCCGGATCTTCTTTTTTGAAGCCTATACCATTCCGACCCCCTCAATGGAAAAATCCCTCCTGGTGGGAGATTACCTTTTTGTAAGTAAAATCAGTTATGGCCCAAAAGTTCCCAACACACCGCTGTCGTTCCCCTTTGTGCACCATACACTGCCTCTTACTGAATCAACCAAATCGTACCTCGAGTGGATCAGGCTGCCTTATTACAGGTTCCCGGGTTTTTCTTCCATTAAAAATATGGATGTGGTTGTGTTCAATTATCCCGATGGTGATACACTGTCGACCAAGCTTCAGAGTAATGTCAGCTATTACCAGCTTGTAAGGCAATTCGGCCGGGATGCAGTCTGGAACAACAAGCAATACTTCGGCGACATTATCGCCAGACCGGTCGATAAACGCGAGAACTTCATAAAGCGATGCATAGGGATACCTGGCGACAGCATTCAGATCGTCGACCGGAAAGTGATTATAAACGGACAGGAAGAAAAAAATCCCGGGAAACGTCAGTTCAAATACCTGGTGCATACAGACGGCAACCCGATCAACAGAAAAAACCTGGAAAACCTTGATATTACTGAGAATATTTCAACCGACAACAACGGCACATACGAACTTGTTCTTTCAGATGCAGCACTTGAGGGCATCAAACAGTTCAGCAATGTGAAATCCATTGAACCTGTGATAGTCAGGAAAGGGATATGGGATCCCAACATCTTTCCATTTGATTCGGCCTACAGCTGGAACGTGGATAATTTCGGCCCCATCTGGGTACCCAAAGCAGGTATTACGATTAGAATAAACACTTCAAACATCATGCTGTACAAAAGGATCATCGGGGTTTTTGAAGGGAATAACCTGCAGATACATGCCGGAAAAATCTTCATTAACGGAAAGGAAGCCGATTCCTATACATTCCGCATGAACTATTACTGGATGATGGGCGACAACCGGCATAATTCAGCTGATTCCCGGTATTGGGGGTTCGTTCCTGAAGACCATGTTGTAGGGAAAGCTTCTTTTGTATGGCTTTCACTTGACTCGAATAAAACTCTCTTTGAAGGGAAAATCCGCTGGAGCAAACTCTTCCATTTTGTTAACTGATTCCTGAGAAAGTAATTACCTTTTATGAATTTCTCCCGAACCCGGCTTCTCTTCCTGCTTATCCCGGCCAGCCTGCTGGTAACAGAAAACCTTATTGCAGGACAGCCTTTCGAGGGAGTCATCACTTATAAAATAACCTACCCCGGGACTAAACTTACCGAAAACCAGTTTGCCTTATTTCCTAAAGCCTTAACCGTAATGATTAAAGGAGGAAAATCAAGGACTGATATTTTGACGGGTGGAGCAAGCCGGGTTGAGATCACCGATCACCAGGAGAAAACAAAGATCAAACTTCTGAATATGATGGGACAGAAGTTTGCCTTAAAATATACTGCAGATGACATTGCTAAAGAAACGGCCAAAGAACCTTCCGTCAAAGTTGAACTAACCAATGAAACTAAAAACATTGCCGGTTATCAATGTAAAAACGCCATCGTAACGGTATACGACAAGAGCGGGCAATATACTATTAATGTATACTATACCCCGGAACTTGGCGGGAAACAGGCTAATTTTGACAAGGGACTTTACAAGGATATTGAGGGTGTACTCATGGAATTTTCAATGAAAACACCTGAATTGATGATGAAATTTACTTCCAATTCCGTGGAGAAGAAAGCAGTTTCACTTAAAGAATTTGAGATACCCCCTGATTATTCCATAATTTCAAAAGATGAATTGAAAAGTAAAATCGGAAGCAAGTAATAGTAGCACATGGCGAAACAATACAACCCCTTAAAATCAAATACGTTAAGAGAGGAAGTCAATTCCCCCGGGGAAGAATTTCAGCCTGGGCATGAGGAAAATTCTAAATCAGGGAAAGCAAAAAAAGAGAAACCTGTCAGGGAGAAACCACCTAAGAAGGAGAAACCGCCCAAAAAGAAAAAAGAACTTAGCGGAAGGCAGATTGAGAAGAAAGAGAGAAGGCTCAGGGTTTGGGGCCTTGCCTTTATTCTTCTTGGAATCTACCTCCTGTTGTCATTCGCCTCTTATTTGCAAACCTGGAAGACTGATTACAGTTATACCGATACTGTTTGTAAACATTTTTCAATTGAAGCGTTCCGTGCAGGGGACTTCAGATGTGAGAACTGGATGGGGAAAACAGGGGCAATTGTTTCCTATATGTTCATTTCGAACTGGTTTGGGATTGCCTCTTTCTTATTTGCTGTTGTGCTTCTTGTGTGGGGTATCAGGTGGATGATCAGACTCACCATTGTATCTCCATGGAAAACCATGGAATATTGTTTCTTTGGTATCTTCTGGCTGCCTGTATTTCTGGGGCTTGTCCTGCCCACCGACCGCATTGCAACAGGGGTTTTATTTACAGGTGTTTACGGATTCCAGATGAACCTGTGGCTTGAAGATTTTCTGGGGTCTTCGGGGCTGGCCATTTTACTTGCCTTTACATTTCTTAGTTTCATGATCCTTGCTTTCAATATTCCTTTCCGATGGATAAAACCAAAAAAGCCTGAGGATGATATTTTAAATAATATGACTGCGGATGTCACCGCACCTGAACCTGTCATTGCAGTACCTGATCAGGCAGAGGTTATACCGTCGAACATATTCATGGAGGAACCGTCAGAAGAAATACATCAGATAGACCTTGGTGGTCCATCAGATTCCGCAACACGGGAACCTGCTCCTTCAGGCATTGAACTTCAGATTGAGAGGCCTGAGGAAGATTTAAAGGGAGAAACCAGGGGGCCTGTTCAACGGCAGGGACTGGATACTTTATATGACCCAACT
>Ga0182011_10004544_pt1 | contig 11097 bp, 9 predicted proteins | sample 711E1DmetaG_FD_120481 | JGI IMG/M metagenome (GOLD analysis project Ga0182011, IMG submission 120481) | Permafrost microbial communities from Stordalen Mire, Sweden - 711E1D metaG | ecosystem: Environmental > Terrestrial > Soil > Wetlands > Permafrost | place: Sweden: Stordalen | collected... | reverse complement strand
GGCTCCTGCCGTTCTTCAATGGGTTCAGGACCGCGAGGATGTTTCCCCCCGCGGTGTTCCCGTCCACGGTCCCTGTCATGTTCTCCAGCTCGAGATCCCCTCCCGCGCTTGTCGCGCGCACGGTCCCGGCGGCGCCCCGCAGCATCACGTTGCCGCCCGACGTCGTCAACCGGGCACTGCCGGAGACGGACCCGGCCGTGATGTCACCTCCCGACGTCGATACCGTCGCTTCCCCTCCGACATCACCTACGGAGATATTCCCCCCCGAGGTGTTCGCATGAATCGTCTTCCCCACGTTTGCAACGGTGATGTCCCCCCCGGACGTTGTCACCGCCGCGTTTCCCGTGACCTTCCCCATCACGATATCCCCGCCGGACGTATTGAGGTCCAGATCCCCGCCGATATCCCCGGTGGTGATATCGCCGCCCGAAGTCCGCATCTCAATTGCCCCGGTGAGGTTCCCCAGGCGAACGTTCCCCCCTCCGGTCATCCCTTTCATTCTCCCTTCAAGCGGACCGTTGATCTCAATGTCGCCGTTCGAAGACTGGAGCCGGACGTCAAACCTGGGCGGGAGATTGATTTCAAGCGTGATGTCGTCGGACGATTCGTCCCTATCCTCGATCGTGACCGTCGTTCCGCTCCGGGATATGGCGATGCCCTGATCCTCGTCGCTGTCGACACCCGTGATCCGTACGCGCACCTCGTCCCTGTCCCACGGATTGATCGTGATGTTTCCCCCCCGTATCGTCACTTCGAGCTTCCCACCCCTGCCGACGGGGAACGTCCGGGTACGGTTCCCGCCGTCGTCTGCCGCCGCGGAGATGGACGTTGCGGCGAGGAAGAGCGCCAGAAACAGACCTTCTGTGCGATTCATTGCTTTGTCGCCTCCTGGATGACCGCGCGGGCTTTCACGCGGATATAGTTGTTGTCGTCGGTCTCGGCCTTCTGTTTCAGAATACCGAGCATGTCGGAGTCCACGCCGAGCGCACCCGTCCGCGCCGAGTCGAGGGCGTTGATGGCGGCGACACGCAGCCCGGGATTGCCGTCCGACATGAGCGCGTGGAGAAGAGCTTTCTTGATCTCGGCGTCGAACGGAAGCCTCATGAGCGCGCTGAGCGCCTCTTTCCTGACGCCCGCGTTGCTATCGGTCTCCATCGCCTTGATGAGGGCGGCCTTCGTCTCGACGTCCTGCGTTTCCAGACCCTGACGGTTTATCGCGTTAACCGCTTTCAGGCGCACGCCGGGATTCTCCTCGTTCAGCATCGCGTGCGTGAGGACTTTCTGTATCTTCGGATCGTCGATGCTGCCGCGCATGCGGACAGGCGTGACGGCGTCGAACGTGAATTCGATTTCGTCCGAACCGCTCCGGTGTTCGGCGAAATGGACGTTCGTGATCCGCGTCTCCTCCTCGACCGGACGGACTCCGCCGGCCGGAGAGAGGGACACGGCGGGGGAAGGCAGCTCGGCCGCGGACGGGGGGAAAGCGATCCTCCCGAGGAAGAATCCGAACGCCACCGTGCACGCCGCCCCGAGCGCGAGCCCGGATGCGGGCGCCAGCACCGCCGGATCGAACCATCCGAACCAGGAGGAGCGCCGCGCGACCTCTTTCCTCAGCGCGATCCTGAACTCCTGGCGCGCTTGGTTCAGCAGGCGGTCGTCCGGCTCAATCCCCGGACGGTGCGCAATGAGGCGCGCGTGGAGCTCCTCCAGTCCCGCATATTCCCTCCTGCATTCTTCGCACGTCCGGAGATGCCTCTCCAGGACGTCCCGGCCGTCGGCGTCGATCTCCCCCGAGGCGGCAATGAAGAGAAGTTCCCTGTAGTCGTCGTGTGTCATACTGCGTCCTTCAGTTGGTCACGCATCCGCCGCGTGGCGGTAAACAGATACCGTTTCACCGTGCCTTCCATGCAGTCCATCATCTGTGCGATCTCGCCGAGCCTGTATCCCTCGAAGTGCCTCAGCGTGAACACCATTCTCTGCTTCGGGGAGAGGACCCCGAGTGCGCGCTCAATCCTCGATGCAATGTCCGCGTCGACCGCGAGATTGTCAGGCCCCCCCGCGGGATCCCGGATTTCCCCGTGCGCCTCACCGTCTTCGTCCCTGTCGTCGAGCAGGAGTGTCTGCATCGTCCGGCGGCGGCGCGACCTGTGCGTGAGGCAGACGTTCACCGTGATCCTGTGGACCCACGTGGAGAACTCGCTCCTGAAACGGAATTTCTTCAGTCCCCGGTACACCCTGAGGAAAACTTCCTGATAGATGTCCTTGGCGTCATCCGCGCTCGTCACGTACCGGGCGGCAATCGAAAGGACCTTCTTGTCGTGCCGGAACACGAGCTGCTCGAACGCGAGAATATCCCCCTGTTGCGCTTTCCTGACCAGATCAGCGTCTTCCATCATGAGATACGATCGTTGTGGGTTGTCCAGGGACATTGAGTTAGACCTGCTGATGCGGCGGATAGTTGCCGGAGGGAGGGGCGATATCAACGTCCATTTTCCGGTGGATTTCGAACCCCGTATCTGCTATTGTTACTGGAAAACAGGGGTGCATGTTTCATGAAAGGACCAACAATGACGAGCCTTCCCACGCGATCGGAAATGGAGCGGGCCTACACGCAGAGCGATTCCTCGTACGACGGGGTCTTTTTCCTCGGCGTAAGGACAACCGGCGTCTTCTGCCGTCCCTCCTGCCCCGCCAGGAAGCCCCTCCCCCGGAATGTGGAGTATTTCGCCACGCCCCGGGAGGCGGTGTTCGCCGGATACAGGCCGTGCAAGCGGTGCCAGCCCCTTTCAGCGATCGGGGAACCGCCCCCGTGGGCCGGGCGGCTCCTATCGGAGATCGAGCGCGATCCTTCCCGGCGGTTTACAGACGCGACGCTCCGTTCCATGAACATCGATCCGGCCCGAGCCAGGCGCTTTTTCAACAGGAATTACGGGATGACATTCCAGGCATACTGCCGCGGCAGAAGGCTTGGCAAGGCATTTGACCGGATACGAAAGGGGGAAAGCCTTGACGACGTGACGTTCGATCACGGCTACGAATCACACAGCGGGTTCCGGGAGGCATTCGGACGGATATTCGGAACACCGCCCGGCAGGGCGGACGGCACGGAGTGCATCACTGTCGGGTGGATTGAAAGCCCGCTCGGACCGCTCGTCGCCGGGGCGACGGACAAGCACATTGTGCTCCTCGAGTTCACGGACAGGAGAATGCTCGAGGCCCAGATAGGGACGCTCGGAAAGGTGTTCAAGCGCCCCATCGTCCCGGGGAACAACGACGTGCTGCGACAGCTCAAATCAGAGCTGAAGCAATACTTCGCGGGGAAGCTGAAGAAATTCACAGTCCCGCTCGAGTTTCCCGGATCGGAATTCCAGCAGCGGGTCTGGAAGGGGCTTCTCAGCATTCCATACGGGGGAACGCTCTCCTATGAGGCACTGGCCGCAAAAGTGGGAGCGCCGGGGGCGCAGCGTGCAGTGGGCCATACAAACGGGCTCAACCGGATCGCGATCGTCATTCCGTGCCACCGGGTCGTCAACAAGGATGGAAAGCTCGGGGGATACGGAGGCGGCCTGTGGCGCAAACGCGCGCTTCTTGACCTTGAGCGCGGTGAGCGTGTGTACGAGGCGGACTTATTCGCGTCCGTTCAGGCGGCGCCCGGAAGCCTGCAGATCCGGGAGACCTGATAACGGTGATCCGCGAACGTTCTGTAGGCCAGGTTGAAGACGTTTCGCAGGAGCGGAGCCACAGAGAAGAGATACAGGGGATATGCCCACCATATGCGCTTCATCGCGTAACGGTAGACGTCCGCACCCTGAACGCCGCGCCCGCCGGGGAGGAGAAGACGCAGGTCTCTTGTAAGATCCTCCGTGGGGAGATTCAATCTCCCGGCCACCCATGCGGACTGGAGCGGGGCGAAGGCGAATCCCCTTTTGCGAAGCGTCTTTTCACCGAAGGGGATCAATGTGCGGCATACGCCGCAGGAATCATCATAGAGTATCCATCCCGCGGGAGCTGGATCTGGTTCATTGATCGACACTGCCTGGCTCCCCATCTATTCCCTCACTTTGCGACCGGTCGAATCACGCACGTGTCTCTGACAATAAAACGAAGACGTGCATGCCGGAAGTTCCAGCGGCTTGGGTGAATGACGATCCCTTCTCCCCGGCTCTCCGGGGAGGAAATCAGCCGGTAATCGTAATGATAACGGAAGATCCACGGCGGGGGCGGAGGAGGAGGGAACCGGGCGTGCTGAGCATGTGGGTTGTTGACTGACCCGAAGGAGGGATGATTCCCACCGAAATTCGTTCGGCCGATACAGTCTCATTCACGGAAATCGCGGAAGGCGTGACCGGGCCGGAAGCACCTGTGTGGACAGGCAACACCACGAAACGGACAGTTTCCGAGACGCTCGCCGAATGCTGCGCGAGGGCAAATCCGTGTATGCCGGGGACAATGATCAAAAGCAGGAGCGCAACGAGAGTCCTTTTTCCTGTCATTGCCATTCTCAATCGGTTAATGTCAGTGTCACGGTCCGTTCCCCGGACGCAAGTTCAGTAACACCGGGAAGAGCGGAAAACCTGTACATGATCCGCTGATCCGTCTCACCCCCCGGCCCTATCCCGGTCACGACTTCGGCCGAGCCCGCAATTTCCACTTCTCCCCTGCTCACCCCTTTCGTGCTCTCCAGCATGATCGCGAGCGATGTCCCTGAAGGCATGGGACTGTCAATGGATGCCACGATCTTCATGCTCTTCAGATTCGTCACAAGACTGTACCTGGAACTCGCGTCGGTCGCAGAGGAGATCCCTCCGCCGGAGGAGACAACGAGCGGAAGCGGCGCGCCGGAGACGATGAGCCTCGTGACGGGCTTCACCTCGATCGCGAGCTCCTGTGTCGCCGAGGCGTTCTGACTGCGGGCTCCCGGGGAACACATGAGTGACAACCCGGCTGCGACAATGTATGTAGTGCGGGATGGTTTCAGAGTACACACTCCTGTTCTCGAGACACCGGAATCGCAAAGGTGATGCCACGAAATTACACGCATCACAATTCATCGAGCCCCTAGAAAACTTGACAATCCGGCGGCAGGCCGGAATTGTTTCGCGAATACCCGCGAGGAGGAGATGGGGCTTATTGCAGATTCTACACAACTCTGATCGATGACATGCGCGTTACATACATGCGTGCGCGTTCAGTTCTATTCTGAAGCGGCTTTCTTTCCTGAATGTTGAAAGGCGGGGAAGGAGAATTCTCTGTACGGTTGAATCTTACGGAAGAGTTGCGACAATCACAAGATCCTTCGAGGCTGCGGGGTCGAACCGGTCCATCGCGATGCTCCCGAATTTCAGCACGTTCCGATAGCCGGATTTCTCCAGCAATTTCGTGATGCGCGAGCTTGTGATCGGAATGAGGGGGACGCTCATCAGGTTTGTTTTGAGATTTCCTTCGACCCTCTCGATTCTGAGTATGTTGAAGAGAAGCCGACTGCCGCCCGCTTCGAAATCATAGAACCTGACGTACGTCACGCCGTGAGCTTCCCCGGCGCCCTGTATCCGTTCCCGCGTCACCAGAATCCTTTCATAATTAAGCATCTGCAGGATGAGTATCCCTCCGGGGAGTGTCCGGGAGGCGAACGCGGAAAGCGCATTCACTAATTCAGCGTCTCCGGCGAGATGCGGGAGTGTGTTCCCCATGCAAAACACGGCGTCATACCGCTCGCTGAGTGCCCGGCCGATCCCGGTGAATTCCGAATGGACGCCCCTGATAGAGAGGCCCATCTCCTTCCCGTGCTGATCAAGCCTGGCGATCATCTCGCGCGAGGCATCCACCGCCGTTACACGGACACCGAGCTGCGCAAGAAGAAGGGAATGGAATCCGGTCCCGCAGCCGGCGTCAAGCGCGGTCCCTATCCGGTGATTCTCCACGATCAGCTTGAAAAAAGGGGTCTCCCTGGCAAAGCGCTTCCCGAATCCGGTCATTTCATCGTAGTCGGGTGCAAGCCTGTCGTAGAATGCCGGCGCGTCAAGCGATGCAGGTAATCCGTTTTCAGTCATCGGGCCCATACTGCGGCACATGGCCGCGGATGTGCTTGTAAAGAGGAGAATCAATCTGTCCAAACCTCCGCTGATACTCGGCCCGCGAGATCCCGTTTTGCCAGTGTCCCGTCACAACAGCCAGCCCCGTTGTACCCGCGAACACACCCGCGACGAGAACGCCGAACACCCGGACGGGAACGGCCCGAGAACGATTTACCCCGCGACGCCGGCCTGGCCCCTCTCTTTCTTCGTCAAATCGAACACTGTCCGCAGAACATTCTCCCCGGCGGCCGAAAGGACGATCTTTCTCCTCCCCATGACGCGCCGGGCCACATCGAGGGCTCGCTCCAGATCGTATGTCTTGATCTCCTCGGCACCTCCCCAGGCGAATGAGGGGACGGATTTCGGAGGGAACCCGCTCCCAAAAACATTGCTCGAGACGCCGACGACGGTTCCAGTGTTAAACATGGAATTGATGGAGCTTTTCGAATGATCACCCATCACAAGCCCCATGAACATCGACCCGCTGTCCACCGTTTCTCCGTCAATCACAAGCTTGACGTTCCCATAGTTGTTTTTCAGGTCGCTGTTGTTCGTGTCGGCGCCGAGATTGACCCACATCCCGAGGTAGGCGTGACCGAGGAACCCGTCATGCTGTTTGTTGGAGAATGAGTGAATGATCGCCCCCTCCACCTCGCCGCCGACCTTGCATACCGGGCCTATGCTCGTATTCTCGTAGATCTTGGCACCGACCTTGATCATGGAACGGTTCCCGATATACGCCGGACCTTCGATGACGGCGTTGGGGAACACCGTCACGTTCTCCCCGATCCAGATCGGACCCGTCTCACCGTCAAGCACGACACCGGGCTTCACTTTTGCCCCTTCGCCGATGACGATATTCCCGGAATTGACGAGATGCGCTCCCTCGTAGACATTCCCCCGCATCCTTCCGGACTTTTCGGGAGCCATGAGCGCAAAGTCCGCGACAATCTCCGCACCGTTGAAGTTGACAAGGTCCCACGGATAGGAAACGGTCTTCACCGGAAGATCGGTCTTCGGCACGCCGGGGAATGCCGATATCCCCAGGCTCTCCGGAAGCCCCGCACGAAATGCGTCGAGCAATTTGCCGCTGACACGGGCGGCAATGAGCATCTCCCCCGCAACATAGAGCATATCCGGGCCCTCGAGAGGGACGTTCCGGGCAAATTCCTCAGAAGCGACGATCCTGCCGTTCAGAAAAAGGCATCCCTGACCTTCGATCCTGTTGACCGCCGTCCCGGGATTCTCTTCCCTGAGGAGATCCGCCAGATAGCCGCGCGAGTGAAGCGAGAGCCTGACTCCGGGATAGCGCTTCCCGACTTTCTCGCGGAGCGTCAGCATCCCGCAGCGGAGGTCGTACGCCGGACGCGTGTACACGAGCGGCAGCAGACGGCGATAGAACTGATCCTCAAAAAGACAGATTCTGTCAGTCATTGTGCTCAGTCCTCATTGAAAGATCTTCGATTCCCAGCTGTCGTTGTAGTTGCCGGTGAGCTTCGATGCTGCCTCCCTGTCAAGAAACACGAATGCCTTGGCATGCATCTGAATGATCGATGCGGGGCACATCGCCGTAATCGGCCCCTCGACCGCGGCCTGAACAGCGTCGGATTTTCCGGTCTTGTTGGCCAGGAGCAGGAGCTCCTTCGCATCCATGATCGTCCCGACCCCCATCGTGATGGCATAGCGCGGGACTTCCTCGTTTGTCTTGAAGAACCGGGCGTTGTCCATGCGGGTCGTCCCGGTCAGCGTCTTGATGCGCGTGCGGGATCCGAGCGAAGATCCAGGCTCGTTGAACGCGATGTGGCCGTTTCCGCCGATCCCGAGGACCTGCAGATCCACCCCGCCGTGCTCGGCGATCCTCTGTTCATACCACGCACAGAAGGCGTCGACGTCCTTCGCCATCCCCTGCGGGACGTGGATATGCCGCACGTCAAGGTTGATGTCCTTGAAGAAATTCTCCCGCATGAAATAATGATAGCTTTGGTCGTGCGACGGGGGAAGGCCGACGTATTCGTCGAGATTGAACGTCGTGACCTTCGAGAAATCGAGGCCTTCGTCCCTGTGCATCCGGATCAGCTCTCTATACAGTCCGAGGGGCGTGCTTCCCGTGGCGAGTCCCAGGACCATGTTGGGTTTCTTCCGAAGGCGTTCGGCAACAAGCCTGGCTGCTTCTTTGCTCATTGCATCATAGGTTTCTTTCACAATGACGAGCATGGGCGTGCTCCCTGGTGGTTGTGAGTGCTCTGTCGGTGGCGGGCGAGAACAGCATACGAAGCAGGGGAATGAAAGGCAAACGCGCCTGCGGGAACGAAGGGCGCATCCGGTTCCCGCCTCCACGTTCGGGATGCAGGATAAGCGGAGGCGGATCACCACAGACGAATTGCGGACAAAATCGCGCACGGAGATGACTGACAATGCGCGACTTGCGAGGAGGAGCGCGCATTCCGGACAAACTCCCGACAAATCGTTCAGGCCGATCCGAGTATGATCCCCCGGTAGCGTTGATACAGATACGACACCGCAAGGAGAATAATCCCCAGTCCCGCGAACGAGAATATCCGGTAGAGCGTATCGAGGAACGAAAGGTCGTATATGAATATCTTCAGTATGGACACACCGAAGAGGATAATCGCCTCGATCCGGACGACGCGCGCGCGCCTCCAGATTCCGATCGCCATGAGGATGATCGAATAGACGAGCCACCCTCCCGAAAGGAAAAGCTGGCGCAGATTCTGGAGCCTGTTCAGTTCATCTGCGATCGTTATGGAACCCGCCATGAGCGCCAGACGGTAGATCCCCCGCGCGTAGAAGTCCCACGTTTCTCCCGTTATCAGGACGAGAAAGAGAAGAACGATCCCCCCCTGGAGTCCCGGCGCGAACGTCCTGTACACGCCTGTGTACCCTTCCTGCGAGAGGAGGGCCCGCCGCGCAATAACACATTCGGCGATCAGAAGGAGGAGAAGGAGCACACGCATGTTCAGCACAGGCTCGAAATCACCGATCGGCGCGAACATCAGCCCCCGGAGCGCACCGAGGCACACGGCCATGAGGATCATCATGACCCCGGAGAGGACAATCGGCCGGACGGCATTGCGGCTCCCGCCCACTATGAGGGCAACCGCCCATGCGCCCCAGACTGCGGGGAGCGTCATGACCCGGAGGAATTCCCAATACTGTTCCCGGGCCACACCCGTGCTGCGGATCATCTGAGCGAAGAAGTCTATCGTCTCAGCGGTGAAAAGTGTAAACAGTGTCCAGCTCCAGGCAACGTGAAGGAGCATGCGTACGCCGGTGTGTCCCGTCTCCTCACTCCGTCCCCGGAGAACCGCGCTGAGCGCGATGCACGCGGAAAGAAGCAGGAACGTAAACGCCCGGCTGTTGAACAGAATCGTGAATGGCTCTGACACCGGGGCAATGAGCGCACCTCGTGTAAAGAGAAGCTGGAGAATCGCCGCGGCGATAAGCGCCAGCGCGCCCGCGATGACCGGACGGAGGCGCCACTGCGATCCCGCCCACGCCAACGCGAGCGCCTCGATGCTCCAGTACTGGACGAGCGCCAGGCCCTTGAACTGTATCCACGTCGCGCAGACCACGAGCAGTATCGCCGTCAGGAGGGAATGAAGGAATACGCCTTCATCACCCGGCCACTTTCGGGCAGCAAGTGAGGTCGCGCCATACAGGATCGCCGCGCCAAGTGTCGCCGGGACACGCCACTGCGGATGATCGTTGTTGACAAGGATATACAGGAGGACATAGACGGTGGCACCATGCATCGAAGCGAAGACCAGGCGGATACGCGCGTACGACGTGATATTCCGGACTATCCTCACCGTGTGGATCGCATGAAACATGACCCAGAAGAGGGCGAGAAAGAGGAAGCCGGTGAGAAAGTTCGTCTCGGTGTACCCCTGTGCAAGCCAGAGGGAATACGTGAAGTAGGTCCCGAACATGCTGAGCGGCTCGATGGACATCCACGCATCCCTGCGCCAGGCAACGGCGAGGAGTCCGAGATCGAGAAGCGCAAGATAGGTAAACAGCCCCGCAGGATTCATCTCGCCGGTGCTGAGGAGGAACGGGGTCAGGAAACCGCCGGTCAGGCCGAGGAGGGCGACGACGATCGAATCGTAGCGGAAGGCCTGGGTAAACGTGATGACTGTGACCGCGGACATGAAGACAAACGCCCACGGCTGCGCTACGAGGTGGTAATAATTGAATGACGCGTACACCGAGAGATAGAGGATCGCAATTCCCGCTCCGACAAGCCCCTGTGCGAATATCTGGAAGCCGCCGGAAGCGCTCCGGGCGGCGCCCGCAAGCAGCCCGATGCCGAGGAGCACGCCGATCAGGACGCGGACAGGCTCCGTAATCCAGTCGTTCGCAAATGCGTACTGGAGGAAGAATCCGACGCCGAGTATGAGCGCGAGCGCACCGATCCGGTTGAGGAGTTTCCCGCCGATCAGAGCCTCCCACTCCTCTTTTGACCGCGATTTTGCACGGACGGGGGGCGCCGCCGGGAGGGCCTGTGGCGTAACGGGCGCCGCCGGAATGGACGCGGGGACTCCGGTCTCCGGCGCGATCGGTCGACGGACCGGGGAGACCCGATCACGGGGCTCATCGAGTCCTCCTTTCCGGACCACGACCGGTTTCTCTTTCTCCCCGGGGGCCGGTTTTTCAATCCCGGCGATCAGAACCTGTGTGTCGCGCAGCTTCTTCTCCAGATCACCGAGCCGCGTGGCAAGGACGCTCATGCGGGCGAAGACGAGCATCAGAACGACGATGAAGACAAAAAGGCAAAACAGGACGAATGCCAGCATGGGGAGCCCCGTTGTCAATCGTGAAAGGTGAAGGGTGAAGCGCGCGCGCCCGAAAGTATGCAAAGATACTTTTCCCTTCGTGGAGAAACAAGGTCCGGAGCAGAACGGGAGCGAAGAACGGGAGCGAAGACGTAACCGATGTCCGCACAGTCCGGCTGCTGCGATGTTGCGTCTTGGCTCTCAACTCGTTAGTTTAGGACCTGTTAATC
>Ga0182011_10004543_pt1 | contig 11100 bp, 10 predicted proteins | sample 711E1DmetaG_FD_120481 | JGI IMG/M metagenome (GOLD analysis project Ga0182011, IMG submission 120481) | Permafrost microbial communities from Stordalen Mire, Sweden - 711E1D metaG | ecosystem: Environmental > Terrestrial > Soil > Wetlands > Permafrost | place: Sweden: Stordalen | collected... | reverse complement strand
TGCTGGATGAGCCATTTTCGGCTCTGGACGCCATCGTAAAAGAAAGATTGGAGCTTGATCTTATCGCCTTACAACACTCATTTAAAGGCAATGTTCTCTTTGTGACTCACGAATTAGTCCAGGGCTATAAACTCGGCTCCAGGATGGCTATTTATGATGCGGGCAAGATCGTCCAGATTGATAATAAAAATACCGTGATCACCTCGCCGGCGAACCGCACGGCTGCCAGGTTGGTCGGATTTAAGAACTTGTACGAAGGTTTCATTAACGAAATTAATCCGGTGTTTATCAGAGTCAAAATCAACGATTTGGAACAAAGTCTCAAAGTCACCTTTCGTGACAGCGGAAAACTTACCTTCAACCAGAAGGTGACTGTCGGCATCAGACCGGAAAACATCCGTCTGGTTGACCACCCGGGTGAAAACACTTTTCTTTGTATCGTAGACACGATCGTCGAAGAAATTTCAACAACATGTTACCGTTTGCACATAGTTACTGATTCAAGTATCAGGCATTTTATTGAATGTGTACTTTTAAAATCAGGAGCGCCTCTGCTTGCCGTCAGCCAGGCGATTTACGCGTATTTACCACCTGAACATCCGGTTATTATTAATGATTGATTGGCATTTATTTCTGAGTTGTTAATATCTGGGAATGTCGTTACATTTTGGAGGGATCAAGGTGGATAATATCACCTTTAAACCCATAGGAATTATTTATACACAATATTCCCAAAAAGAAGACACTCCGATACAGGGTTGTTTTGCGCAGAGTAACAAAGGGTATATTGAGTTGAATCCTGAATTTGCTGAAGGACTTCAGGATGTTCAGGGATTCTCATACCTGATTCTTCTTTACTATTTTCACAAAGCAGCCGGATATGCTCTGTTAACCAAACCATTCCTCGACAAGGATAAAAAAGGTATTTTTGCCATTCGCCACTATAACCGGCCGAATCCGATCGGTTTTTCCATTGTCAAGCTTTATCGGGTAAGAGGTAATATTTTGGATATTGGTGGCGTAGATATGATTGACGGTACTCCTTTACTTGATATTAAACCATACGTCCCTCAATTCGATATCAAAGCGGAAGCCGGGAACGGCTGGTATCAAAATGCCAGTGAATTATCCAAATACAGTCCGAAAGAATAATGCGGACTATGAATCTAATTGAAGAATTGTTTGATTATTAAAAGTGATCAGGAATTGAGACAACCTGTTCGAGTATTTTAACTGTCCAAATACCGATAATTACAAGGGGAAATAAGAAACATGGGCGACGCTGTTAAAACCGGGGTAGAAAAAGCTGCAAAACCTGCTCATAAATACGAAAAGATATTAATTGGCGGTCACAAGTTCGAGTTGATCCTGGTCACCAAATACCCAAATACAGCGAATAAAAAAGCGCAGAAATGCCGCAAGCACGGTTTTTATACCAGAGTTATCGAATTGCCACTCGGCGTGTTTTCTGTTTATCGGCGCCACAAAACAGAGACAGTCGTTTTTCAAAAACCGGAATCGTTACAAAGACCGTCAGATTCTCTCTGAGATATATATCGTTAAACTAAACTGATTGCTCGTGCAGTGTTTCTATAATCGCTTTACAATCTTTCGTAGCTAAATCATTGTAAATATATTGCTGTTATACTACATTAGTTTCAACCAATTTTGCCACAGGAGACACATACCAATACATCGGACGATTTACAAAAATCTTCAGAAACTTCCAAACAGGGCGGGAGACTGCCATCCACTATTGTTCACATAATTGGGTAATATTCGAAGAGCACCTACTTGCCCTTGGCGGCAATGATCTCCTCCACCCATTGCATGGCGCCAATCATCGTCGGGAAACCCGCGGTGGTCGTTGTCAGCAGCACTGCGTGCCTGATCTCATCCGGGCTCATCCCATCAGCTAGTGCCTGCATGGTAAGGTTTTGGACGTTACCTTCGTGGGCCAGGGCGATAGCAACACCCAATTTGATAAGATGCTGGGTTTTCTTGTCGATCGGTCCTGCTTTGGCGCATTCCGCACCCAACTGGTCGAAACTCTTTGCGACGTTGGGGAAGCGCTTCTGGAATTCCATGAAGTACTTTTTTGAATATTTCATTACCCTCTCCTTCTACGAATTAATCTTTAGGCAAAACTCGTTTTTTGCCTTAAAACTCTTCTCGGGCACTACTTGTATCGACACTATTGGTAAAACTTAGGCAAGTGCTGCGTTTTTTTCAAAACTTACACTCTAGTGATTATTTTATCAGAGAATTGGATTATGCATCATGTTAACCCCTTTTGTCTATATTATTTTTGGTAATTATTCACTTTTTATAGTATTTTTCCTGCCGCCCGACGGCTAAAGGAAATCGCCCGTAACTAAGTTCGTTAAGGATTGGCCCCAACTGCCGGATGAGCATTTTAAACAATATTTGCTGGACTGGGAACCACGGGGAGAGCACGGGATACCATATTACCCGACTCCGGATATCTGCTGTGAAATTGTCGATTGGATGGAAACCTTGCACAATATCGATGACGCCCTGGGCTTCTGCGCCGGTATGTCATCGTTTTGTCTGAAGCCGCCGTACCATATCCACAATATGCCGCTTTTAGTCTCCGCAGCGACCGGGATGGATATCGATGAAGCCGGAATTAAAAAAATAGTGAAGCGGAGCCGGAATTTACACAGGGCTCTTAATGTGCGACGAGGGATGAGAAGAGTGGATGAAAAGCCGCCGGAAGACCATTGGAAAAAAAGGTTTCCGGAACTCGAACAAAAACTGTTGGATACCTATTACAGATATAAGGACTGGAATAATGATGGAATTCCTACTAAAGAAAGTTTGCAGGCATTAGATTTAGGTTATGTTGCCGAAGATCTGGAACAGAGAGGTATTTTAAAAAATGGCTAAAATAACGAAGAAAATCAAGACGATCAAGATTGATGCCGATAAGTGTAACGGCTGCCGGTCGTGCGAGGTAATCTGCTCTTTCGTTCATGCAACGCCGAAATACAGCAGCAATAACCCGGCCAGGTCGCGTATCCGGGTCATTCGCCATCCGATCAAAGACATATGGGTTCCGGTATTCGGAGGTGAATATACTGCCGCCGAATGCATGGGCCGAGACAAATATATCATCGATGGGAAGGAATACGACGAGTGCGGCTTCTGCAGGGCTTCTTGCCCGTCCAGAGACGCTTTCAAAGAACCCGATTCCGGTCTGCCTCTTAAATGCGATATGTGTGAAGACGAACCTTCCGAAGAAAAACCGTTGTGTGTTCAGCGGTGCATGCATGATTTCCTGGTTTATGAAGAAAGAGAAGAGGAAGTAGAAGAAGAACAGGGGAAGTTGGGCGATGTAGAATTGCACCTGGAATCACTGGTAGATAAATATGGATTGGAAAAGGTCATTGATACTGTTGCCAGGATCGCACAGAAATAAATAACTTCACAGTGAGCTGCGGGGTTATTTATTTAACCGTATCGTCTTGAACACTGTTTCAGGGGACATCGGTAGTTCTTTAAGCCGCACACCGGTGGCGCTGTGAATGGCGTTAGCTACGGCAGCCAATGTCGGTATCATCGGAGGCTCCCCAACTCCCCGCACACCGAACGGTTCGATATCACTCTTAACCTCAACAAGCAGCACATCCATAAAAGGCAAGTCCACCGCGGTGAGCATGCGGTAGTCTAGAAAGTTTGGATTTTGTATAATTCCATTTTGGAAAACATAATTTTCCATTAGTGCCCGCCCGATACCCTGGGCAACAGCGCCCTGTATCTGACCTTCTATCAAAGTCGGATTAATGGCGAAACCAACATCCTGTGCCGCAGCAAATAATAGAATTTTAACCTTGCCTGTTTCTTTATCAACTTCAACATCGGCCATCTGCACGGCGAATATCGGACCGCGTTGGTTCGAACCGATCGAACCTCGTCCGACGACCGGCCCTTTACCGCTTCTACCGAGAGCAATTCTGATCAAAGCTGTTAAGGAAACCGATTTTTCAGGAACTCCCGCTGCCTGGACTTGTCCATTAACGAATATTAAATCAACCGGCTTTACTCCAAGTTGAGATGCAGCCTGCTGCGCAAGCTGTTCTTTGGCATCCCGGCAGGCACGGTAAACCGCTGTACTCATCTGCCGGGTGATCCTGCTGCCCGATGCCTGATTACAATGGGGAGCAGTGTCTGTGTCTCCGGTAACGAACGTAACTTTATCCGGAGAAATACCGAATTCCTCCGCCACAATCTGAGCCATCATGGTTCGTGTTCCGCTGAGGTCACAAACGCCAACAATCAGAACTATCGAACCGTCTGCAATAACGTTGATGGTAGCACCGAAGGCTCCACCCCCGGGATACCAAAGGCCGCAGGCAATGCCTCTCCCCCGGTTGTTTCCTTCTGGAATACTATGGGCAGCATATTGTTTCATTTTTAGTAAAGTCTCTTTGAATCCGATCCTGGGGAATTGCGTACCATCGGTAGCAAAATCACCTTCACTGACCGCATTCCTGAGCCGCAACTCAAGAGGGTCCATCTGCACCGCACGGGCAAGTAAATCCATTTGGGACTCCACCGCAAAAGCGGCATCTGGTCCATTTGGAGCCCGGTAAGAACCTGTCGGGGCTCTGTTTGTAACTACATTGTAAAGCTTTATGTCTAAATCAGGGATGCGGTAAAGACTTAACCCTGTGTTACTACTGCCTAAACAATCAATAACTTCCCGGTGGAAGGCTCCGATGTCTAAAATCATCGTATAAGCGGCAGCGGTGATAAGGCCGTCTCTGGTAACCCCCATTTTAATTGTAATTATTGACGCCGGCCCTGGATAGCTGGTGGTGAAGTCTTCTTGTCTGGTCATTACCATTTTGACAGGATACCCGGTTTTACGAGCCAGCAGGGCGCAGAGCGGAGATAGAGGTTGATATTGCTTGCCGCCGAACGCCCCTCCTACTTCGATCGGCATCACTTTTACATGACTGAGCGGAATATCCAGAAATTCTGCACATAATTCCCTGACCTGGAATAACCCCTGATTATCCGTCCAGACCGTGACCTTTCCATCGGGATCGACACGGGCTACTGCCGCCCGTGGTTCCAGGTAACCCTGATATGCTCTTTGAGTATAGTAAGTATTTTCAAGAACGACATCGGCCGCTTTAAAACCTGCCTCCACGTTCCCCCTGCCATATTCCACATGCCATGAAATGTTGCTTGGCGCAGTGCCTTTACTGATTTTTTTACCTATCCTCAAACCGGTAACCTTATCCGGATAAACCAGAGGAGAATCCGGTTCCATCGCCTCCAGTACGTCCAGTACCGGAGGTAATTTTTCATAATCAACTTCTATCAGCGTCAGTGCCTCTTCCGCAACAGATAGATTTATTGCTGCGACGACTGCCACCGGCTGTCCTGCAAACACCGTTTTTTCTTTCGCGAGAAACGGAACCCGGGATTCATCACTCCATTTTTTATCGGGTATATCGGCAGCAGTAATGACCGCTTTTACCCCTTTTAAATTTCGCGCTTTAGAGGTTTCCAAATGGCGAATCAAAGCGTGGGCGTGAGGACTGCACAATGTTTTACCGTAAAGCATATGCGGCAGACTGGTATCCCCGCTATAAAGAGTCCGCCCGGTGGCTTTGCTCAAAGCGTCTACCCGGGGGATCCGTTTTCCGATGACGGAATACTCAGGCATAGCGGCATCGCTCCTTGTAATATGAGTTTTTTCTCCCCCTGGGAAGTGGTCAGATGGTCTGACCAGAGCCTGTTTTTATGTTTTCTTTCCCAGGGGATTATTTTAAAACTGTTTGGACTTATTTCTTCATTGCCTGTAAATCAACTTGTACCCGCTTGAGGTTGGTAAAGTCATAAAGCCCGTATAAAGAACCCTCTTTCCCGATGCCGCTCTCTTTGTATCCACCCCACGGCAATTCCGGCCCCCAACCGTGACTTTGTCCTATTTGCACTGTGCCGGACTCGATTTGGTTCGCAAATCTAATTCCTCTGGCTGTATCCCTGGTCCAGACATATGCGGTCAGTCCGAAAACATTATCGTTGGCCATCTCAATTACTTTTTCATCCGAATTGAATTTCTCCATGAAACAGGCTACCGGACCGAAAATTTCTTCTCTGGCTACTTTCATATTCTGCGTAATACCGGTGATTATCGTCGGCATTACCCAGTATCCTTTGTTCATGGGCAGAGCAGTTGGTCTTTTTCCGCCGAGAATGACTTTGGCGCCTTCATCGATGGCTGATTTGATATACCCCTCAACCCTATTCCTGTGTTCGCCGCTGACCAGTGGGCCCATCTGCGTCCTTTCGTCAGCGGGGTCGCCCACTACTAATTTCTGCGCCGCTGCCGTATACTTTTCCAGGAATTCGTCATAGACCTTTTCGTGCACATAATATCTGCCGGGTGAACCGCATATCTGCCCGCTATTTCTGAATTGACCGGTCACGGTTTCTGCTACAGCTGCACTCACATCGGCGTCATCCAGAATAATGACCGGGTTTTTCCCACCCAGTTCCAGTTGAAGCCGTTTAATGGTTTGACTGGCCAGGGCCATGATTCGTTTTCCTGTTTCGCAACTCCCGGTAAATCCAACCATATCTACACTCCGGTGGGCTGCCAGGGATTCACCTACCGTGCCGCCGGGGCCTGTAACCACATTAACGGTGCTTGGCGGTAGTTCCAGTTTTTCTATTAACTCTGCCAGCTTCAGCGTCGTCAGTGAATTAATGCTTGGCGGCTTAATCACGCAGGTATTTCCCAGTGTCAGCGCCGGCGCCAGCTTTCCCACCACCATTGCCAGCGGCACATTCCACGGCGTGATAATCGCCACCACCCCGATCGGCTCCCGTTGCAGATAAACCAGGTCCTCGGCGGTGGATGGTACCGTATGTCCCATTAATGACCTGCCGTTATAGGCAGCCCATTCGAACCTTTGCGCGGTCATCACCACTGAAGCTGCTGCTGTTTTCGTCGGTGTACCGTGCTCCATGGTATCGATCGCACCCAATTCTTTGGCATGTTCCTGCATCAGCGCGGACATCTTCATTGCAATCTGTGAACGTTCCGCCTGCGGCTTTTTTGCCCATATTGGAAAAGCCTTCCGGGCGGCTGCGACCGCTTTGTCGACATCAGCCTTACCACCCAGCGGCACCTGAGCAATTTCTGTTTCCGTCGCTGGATTATAAACTGGATACGTCTTGCCTGATTCGGCCTCAACCCATTTCCCGTTTATCCACATCTTGAACTGCGACATCTTTTTATCCTCTTTCAACTCGTTATTCTAATTCGTTTGCCAGGAATGATAATCCCAAGAAATTTAAAGTTATTAATTCTTTTTGTGTAATGTATCACGTAATTAATTTAAAATATTTCTGCAGTTTCTCTGGAACCTTGCCGGATTTTCCGATAACCACGGGTTTCAATGGTTTCATCCCTATCTTCTCCAATGGAGTGACGCCGGTTGCGCTCAGAAGCAAATGCAGCCATTCAACGGCGAGAGCTTGATTAACGGAACTCCGGGGAATAGTCACTCCGAAAAGAATAGGTTCACCATGAAGAGTAATTGATTCTCCGTCCTTAACCCCGCTGATCATGACTACAGCTTGCGCGTAATAATCTTTATACCTGGAGTTGGATAAATTTATTTCATCCGGTAGTAGAATGTACTTCATGCCACTGCCGGCGGGAGGAATACCGTAGCTGAACATATATCCGGACTTGCTATCCTGGAAGTGGGATCGATCAAGTATTTTGCTGTGGGAGTCCATTATCTTTTGGTAAAAGCCCGGCACTTTGAAGTACTTTTCAGCCAGTTGCAAGACCATCAATGCCCGGTATCCGCCGGGATCACCGTCTGCATCCGGATGCCACAAAAATACCTCGTCTTTCTGTAAAATATCCGGCCAATTTCGATCATTAATCTGGGCGGCGTATGGGGATTCATTTGAATAACGCAGTACCATTTGATTGGCGGCAAAAAGGATACACCAATCAGCATAGTCCGGTAGCATCATTTTTACGATGAGGTTATAGTCTGCCGAAGCCAATATGCTGCAGGTTTTACCTTTGATTACATCCCGAACAAGACTGGCGCTGCCTCCGGGTTCATCCGATATTTCAATGGCCGGATACAAACGCTGGAATTCCCGATTTAGCTCGCTGAAGGCGCCGGACAGACTACCCGCGTGCAGGATCAACAACCGTTTAGAGCCTGGGTTTTGAATCATTTTAAGGGTTCTCCTTTCAACCAGACTATAAAGTAACGAGAAAACGCAGAGTATTTCATTATCGCATAAATCGATTTAAAAACTAAAATTTTACCGGATTCGGATCCCACCAGATTACATAGGACCTGGTTTCACGCCTGAATGTAACGCCGCCTTGTGAGTTTTTCGAGAGCCATTTATCACAATTTTCCCGGAAAACGGGGGGTATTGTGCCGCTAATACTATTCAACTGCCAGAGGTCCTGGTAAGCTTCTGCTTTGGAGGCAAAGTCTTTGGTGAATCCATCTGTTACAACCCTGATATTAGGCTCATAGCCCATGTCATAAATCATATTATAGGTAACGTTATAGCTGATTCTCCGGTCATTCCGCATCGGCGGGAATTTACGGGCTTCGGGCACGCCGGTGAAAAGGTCGCCAACAATATTCGGGATATTGGGTGCGTTTGCCCAGGCAATTGTCACCGCCCATTTTTTCGCAAAGCTGCTGAGCTTTTTCAGGTCGGAAGCACCGGTTGAACGGGAGGCGATGACAATATCATGCTGTTCGATGTTTTTACCTAATTCGGCGTCTTTCCAGTCCAACAGCAGTGTATTCAAATTTGTGACTCCTGCTTCCTGCGCATTCCGTTTACAATGTGCTAACATTTTTGGAGAGGAATCCAGAGAGGTTACGCTCTTGGCGCGTTGGGCCATGGGCACGGATATGCGTCCGGGGCCGCAGCCGATATCCAGTACAGTATCATTTTTTGATGTTTCAAAAGCGTTGATCTGATTCAACGTGTAGGATTTTTCCATTTTTGCAACCTGGTTGTACATATTGGCAGATTGATCGTTATCGAACATGTTAACGGAGGTTCCTTCCGGTTGCCTGGGAGTACCGGCTGGCATTGTCAATTGTCTCAATTCATCCCAATTGATTAAAGGGCTCATCATAGACTCCTTTCTACAAAACTACTCGGGTCAGTGAATTATCATTCCCTCAGGCTATGACTGTCACCTTAACTGAAGACGACAATCAATTAAGCCTGAGGGAACAACTTTTAATCTTATATGTTTTTATTTCGTCATCGTTGTGGATGGTGTGCCGGCAAGTATCGAAGCAATTTCTGTATCGCTGATGCTATAACCATAGAACTTGCTGTAATAATCTCTCACCACTTTATTCATATCGAGGTCAGTTAAGGCATCGCCGTGCATAATCTTGGCAAGCCAGAGCGGCATCATTGCGCCTTCGGCGCTGCGCACCGACCATAGATAAGTACCCCATGGTACTACAAAGATCTTGCCATTTTTTACAGCTGAGACAGACTGGAGTGTAGTTTGGGCAAGAATCGCGGCCTTGGAGTCAGCGCTATTGGTGATAATGACATCCGGGTTCCACTGGATAACGTTTTCGGCGCTGACGCTTGATACCGCAGTAACGTCCGCGGCGACATTGACCCCGCCGGCGACAGTCATATAGACCGAACAGATGTCAGTGGAGTTAATGGTGCTCATCACACCGGCGACAGAATTTAACGACAGGACTTTTACTTTCGGTAAGCTGCTTGTATTCTGGGTGCAATAGGCTATTTGTGCATCATAATAAGTGCAGAAAACTTCTGCCTTGGCTGGAGCATCGCCGCCGAGGATTTCCGCGATTTTTCTGATGTTCGCCTTCATTTGATCTACCGTGGAGAAAGCATTTAGCGGGATTACTGCAATACCGGCCGCTTGATATTTGGCAATCGTCGCCGCGTCGGTGATGGGACCATAAAATACCTGCGCACCGGAAGCGATAACATCTTCGACATTACTGGTGCTGAGTCCTTTGGGATTTGCCTGGACATAGCCGGGGAATATTTTCCTGAAAGTTGCATTCAGGCTTGAATCAGCGGCACAGACGATTTCATTCGAATCGCCCAGGAGCGCCGTCATGTGCGCCATTGCTCCGATCTGGGGAGCCACGCGGGTCACCTTATAAGGGATTACTACGGCATTACCGTTCTGGTCCATGACAGTTCTGGTTGTAGGTGTGGTGGTTGTAGTTACTGACGTCGTTGTTGTGGTAGTTGTTGTTGTACTGCCGCATCCGCTAAGCACAATACAAAGCGAAAGCACGATTGCGCCTATGATACATAGGACTTTGTTTGAAGATTTTCTCATTGTTTATACTCCTGTTCATTTTTATGCATACGCTATCAAGCGATATCACCATAGTTGCATTACTGTTTTTTAATCAAAGGGATACAAGAACTGACAGTTGTTTCACTAAATTTGTTTTTCACTACTTTGATCTCAATTCCGTAGGTATTTCGCATGTTTTCTTCGGTGATGATGTCATCAGCCTTTCCCGTGAGGAACACATTATTCCACTCGATCAATGCGACATGTCCATCGCATTGGAAGACATGGTCGGGAAAGTGGGTAGTCATGATAATGCCCAAACCATTATTTCTGGCCAGATCGCTGATGCATTGCAGAACATGCACCTGGTTGCCAAAATCGAGATTGGATGTCGGCTCATCCAGCATCAAAAAAACAGGTTCTTGGGCAAGCGCGCGGGCGATGAGCACCATCTGCCGTTCGCCGCCGCTGATTTCCGTATATGTGCGGTTGATCAGAAAAGTCACTCCGAGTCTTTCCAGCATGCTGGCGGCTATTTCCTTATCGCGGCGGCTGGGGATACCGAATGTGCCGATACGGGCAGTTCTTCCCATCATCACTACGTCGATTACTTTAAACGGAAACGGCGGGGAATGAACTTGGGGAACGTAAGCCATGATTTTAGCGAATTCTTTACGGGAAAGCGTATTGATCGCTTTGCCATCCAGCAGGATTTCTCCGCCCATCGGTTTTAAAAATCCAAGTAC
>Ga0182011_10004542_pt1 | contig 11101 bp, 8 predicted proteins | sample 711E1DmetaG_FD_120481 | JGI IMG/M metagenome (GOLD analysis project Ga0182011, IMG submission 120481) | Permafrost microbial communities from Stordalen Mire, Sweden - 711E1D metaG | ecosystem: Environmental > Terrestrial > Soil > Wetlands > Permafrost | place: Sweden: Stordalen | collected... | reverse complement strand
TCTCCATCGAATCCAGGAGCGCACGCGCCCTGGGGCCCAGGAGCTGACGCGCGCTGATGACGCTCGACCTGTTCATCAGCGAGTCTATCCTTTTCAGCGGGACGCCGAGGCCGGCGAACTTCATGAGCGTGGCCTGCCTGACCTTGCCGCCAAATGAGAGTTTCGCATCGGCCCCGTCCAGCATTCCGGCGCGCCTGATTGAGGCGAGCTGGGGCTTCAGATCGGACGTTCCGCGCTGGTACCACTGCGTGCTCAGGACGCGCGCCCCGAGCCTGGCCGCCTCCCGGAGAAAGGCATCGGCGAGGAATTTCGCATAGGTATCAGAGGGAGCGAGAACGGCCAGTGTGCGGAATCCGCGCTGTTGCACCGCATAGCGGGCCATGGCGCGTCCGCGCACGTCGTAATCAGGGTTTGCCTGGAACACGTACTTTCCCGTCGCCGCGATCCCGTTCGCGTTCGCCGTCGGGGTCACAAGCGGGAGACCGCGCGCATTGGCAACCGCCGCCGCGGAGGTTACTTCCGGCGAAAACACGGGACCGAGTATCCCCACCACATCCCTGTCGTCGGCGAGTTCCCGGGCAGCGCCGGTGGCAAGGGAGGGATCCCGTTCTGTATCCCTGGTCTCAAGCGTCACCGTGACGCGGCGCGCGGAATCGAGACCGTACCTTTCGACCGCAAACTGCACTCCCTGGTAGACCTCGTTCCCGACGTCTCTGACGGGCGACGGTTCCCCATGTTTCATGAGAGGAAGGAGCACGCCCAGCTTCACGTTGCTCCTGGCGATGATGCGGGCCCGGAGTTCCGCGGCCCGCTCCCCGAAGCGGTTTTCCGGGTACCGCCCCGCAAGAGAATCGAGCGCAACGACGGAGGCGACGATGTTTCCGGCGGACGCCTCCCGCTGTGCGATCTTGAGCCAGAGGTACGATCGTTCGGCGGGCGTCACCGCCTGGGTCAAAAACCTCCTGAGCGGAGCCGGCCCGAGTCGCGCGTCAACAGTGGAGTCCATCGCCGCTTCGATCCTCCGGGCGAGCAGCGGGGGGGAGGAAGGCTTCAGCGCACGGGCCGCGGCCAGGAGGATCTCCATCGCCTCCTCGGGACGTTCGATTTTCGCGTAGATCAGGCCGAGCGTGAGCTGGGCGTCGGGGACGTAGCTGCTCACGGGGTAGCGCGAGAGGAATGCCTTCAGCGTCTTCGCGGCATCAAGGTTCTCCCCCAGCCGGTAGAGGGCCTTCCCCTTCATGACGTACGCAGCAGTGACGCGGTGTCCCGCGGGGAATTCCGTGATGCACCTGTCGAACCCGACGAGAGCCTCCCGGGTGAACCCGGAATCGTAGCGCGCGACGGCAGCCCTGAACGCCGCCTCGTTCTTTTGCGAGAATTCCAGCCGGACCTGGCTCGCGGCAGGGAGACTGGCCATGAGCAACCCGGTGAAGAACGTCACGGAGCGAAGTGAAAGAATCATAGGTTCGCGCATTCAGAAGTCCCTCCGGAGGGTCATCAGCCCGACGCCCGTCGAACCGGCAAAGACTATCGCCGACAGAATTCCAACGGCGAGGATCGGGAGCACCAGCCAGCCCGGGGATGTGGTCCCCCGGATGATCAGATTCTCAAAATACCGGTTCAGGGGGACAACAAGCAAGGCTACAACAGCTCCCAGATACGCCATCCCGGCGAGGAACGTCAGGGATGCTCCCTGAGACGAAGCGATGCGTATGGGGTTTTTCTCGCGGAATGTCGCAAAATAGGATCCTGCGCCGAGATTGAGTGAGGTGAGTCCGAGTGCGACAAACGCCGTGCAGAGTGATCCGACAAATATGAGGACGGGAGAATCCCGGAGCATCGAGGTCGAAGCCACCGAGAGGATCTCCGCGGTTGTCGCGATCAGGAGAAACGATCCGGTGAATTTCTGCCAGTAGAGCTTCCGGAGGCTCACCGGAGCGGAGCGGATACACCAGAAAGCGTCCCCTTCGAGGCTCAGCGCGGGAAAAACGAACCTGAGGGATATCGATGCAATGAGAAACCCGTCAAACAGGAAGACCACGAGATAAGAAATCGTCTGGAGAAACGGCTGTGTCAGCTTCAATTGGAGAGAGCTGATCGAGACCAGGAAAACCATGAGGAGAACGATCATCAGCACGAGGTGGAGCCACTGGCTCGGTTCACGGAAAAAAACCCAGAAATCCCGCCGGATGACCACGTCGGCGGGGCGCGGGAGCATCCCTTCGCGTCCGAACTCCATGAACCGGAGATGGAGGAACCCGGGACTGCCGGACCCGGAGGACCGCGATTCCGATGCGTTGACCCAGCTCTTATAGTAGTAGGTGCGCGCAACGACCCACGCCGTCACGAGGAGCGCCGCGAGAATATAAAAGAGAGTCAGGAGGTGCCAGCTCGCACGGGCAGGCTCCCCCCCGACGGTCCAGTACAGGAACTCCGATACCCAGTGGTTCGGGAGAAACCGTACGAAGGGGGGATCGAGGTAGCCGAAGTACGCATTGACATCGGGATAGTGTTTCATTACTTCCTGCACCAGGTCCACCGGGTTGACCGCCGAGAAATAAAGATAGACCGCGGAGAGGTAGACGATCATGATTCCGGCCAGGAGCCACCGGATGCCGATGCGTGAGGCAACCCGGATGAGGATCATGAGCACGATGACGGCAAGTACCCCCGCCGTCAGCATGAACGGGAGGAGCACGGCTGCAAATGTAAAGAAATAGAACCATGGGGACATCCCGAAATACGACCCGTACCCCAGGAGGAGGGCCAGTCCGAGCAGGAGGAGCGTGCTGGAGCTGTAGAAGAAATTGTCGATGAACTTGACGGCAAATATCGTGACATGCGGCACCGGGAGGCCCATGAGGAACGTCACCTCTTCCGACTTGTACAGCGTCGCATAGCAGACAATCATGTTGCCGAGGTTGACGGTGATGAAAAACACATAGAGGAGCATCGAGAGGAATCTGTGGAAGAGGAAGAGGCCGATGTGCGCCTGCTGAAGCAGGTATCCTGTCGCGGCGCGGGAGAGGAGGAACACGCCGAGCGCCACGCCGCCGAATATCAGGACCGATGAGAGGTTCTTCAAGACGCTTTGCAGGCGGAAGTCCGTGACGTTCTTGATGAACGCGCCGGCTTTGACGTTCAGGATGAGAATGAACTGTGGCATCCGCCGTTATTTCGTTAATTCCAGGAACATGGTCTCAAGCTGGCCGTTGGACCTCCGCGCCCCGCCCCGGGATTCTTCGTAGATGATCCGTCCCTGTTTGATGATCGCGATCCTGTCGCAGAGCTCCTCCACGATCTCCAGGAGGTGCGTCGACATGAATATCGTCAGCCCCTGGGTGGTCCTCTGTTTGAGCGTGTCCTTCACCAATCGCGAGCTTCGCGGATCAAGGCCGACAAGCGGTTCATCGATGATGAGCACGCCCGGATCGTGAATCATCGCGGCGGAAAGGACAATCCGCTGTCGCATTCCCTGTGAATACTCTTCCCCCCTCTTGTCGATGAAATCGCCGAGCTCGAACATCTCGATGTACTCGCCGATCCTCTCCTTCACGACGGCCACGCGCATACTGAAGATGCCGCCGATGAAATACAGGAACTCGCGCCCGGTCAGCTTCTCGTACATGAACGGCTGGTCAGGGACGTACCCGAGTGAGCGTTTCGCGGGAACCGGGTCGCGATGGACGTCAAAACCGTTGATCAGGCAGGAACCGGACGTCGGAGAGTAGAGGCCGGTGATCATCTTGATTGTCGTCGTCTTCCCCGCCCCGTTTGGACCCAGGAATCCGAAGAACTCTCCTTTGCCGATGGACAGGTCCAGGTTGTCGACAGCCACGAAAGAACCGAACTTCTTTGTGACATTGCGGATCTCGACCGTCGGGCTCACGCTTCTCCGTGATGAATGTGGACGCAGCCAGTCAATAAGTCCAATAATTGCCTAAATATCAATTTTCATTCGCGTCTTCCTGAGGAGTGCGCGGTGCGAGCGGATGAGGGCGCGCGCCGTCCGGAGGCCATACGGATTGAAACGCCACATGTCGATGAACAGCTGTTCCGAGTCGCGGAGCGCTGTCCGGACAATCAGCCTCAGGTGGCCGTAGGACGCGGTCGACCAGGCCCTCTCCGGGATCGCCGCCCCCTCGAGGAGACGGCCGACATACTGCGTGAGAAGAAGCGTCTCCGCCATCAGACGGTCGTGCGCGGCCGGCGTCATGACGTGGAGACGTACACCGTGCGATCGCGCCAGCGAACGGATCCTCCCCATCCATCGCGCCCCGTTCCGTGAAGGTGAGACGACAACCCGCTGTCCCCTGAGCGATCCCGTGTCGCTGTCCGGGCCGAACAGAGGATGCATCCCGACGATCGACACCGAGGGAGGGAGCACCTCTTTCATCCAGTCGAGGGGCATCACCTTCACCGAGCAGACGTCGATGACGAGCCCCCCGGGAGGAACAAGCGTCCGTATCGAGCGGAGCACCCCCCGAAGCTCCGAGATGGGAACCGCCAGGACCACCACCGGTTGCGAGGCGGCTTCTGCAAGAGTGGCGCGGTGTATCCCCCTCCGGGCGCTGATGCGGACGCGCGGATCATGCACATACACCTCGGCCTGGCGCGCACAGTAGCGCGCCGCAAGCCTGCCGAAGCGGCCGTAACCGATCAGGCCGACTCCCCCCTTCATCTCCCGACGATCCCTTTCTGCGAGGCCCGCGCCAGTCCGAAGACATCAAGGAATATCCTTTCGATCATCTTCTCATCGAGGCCGAGATCGCGCGCGCCCGCGCGCTGTGTCCGCAGGACGCTCTTTTCACGCTTCCGGTCACGAACGAGTTTCCCCCGCCGCCGTTTGATCGCGCCGATCTGCCGCACGAGTCCCTGGCGTTCGGCCAGCAGCAGGAGCATATTCCGGTCGATCAGGTCTATCGTGTCGCGTAAATTCTGCTGCAGGCTCCTGGAAGCAAGGAGCCTCTGCCGCATAAGATGATCGATGATCGTCAGCGCAACCATGGATTCCGCTACGGGGACCACCCGGGGGCAGATGCACGGATCGTGCCTCCCCTCCACCGATATTGTCGCGGGTTTCCCTCCAAGGGTGACCGTTTCCTGCTTTTTCCGGATGGAAGAGGGAGGTTTGACCGCGATCCGGACGACGATGTCTTCTCCGTTGGAAATCCCCCCTGCGATCCCCCCGGCGTTGTTCGTGCGCGTCCGTACGCGCCCGGTCTTCCTGTCGAGGTACATCGGGTCGTTGTTCCTGCTCCCCCGGAGCCGTGCAGAGGCAAAACCGTTCCCCACCTCAAACCCCTTGATCGCACCGATGGACATGAGCGCCTTCGCGAGGTCCGCCTCCAGCTTGTCGAACACCGGGTCCCCCAGTCCCGCCGGGGGGTTCCTGACGACCACTTCGACGATTCCCCCGACCGAGTCTCCTTCTTTCTTCATCTTCAGTATGAGATTCTCCATCTTCCTGGCGGCGGCCGGGTCGGGGGTGCGGAGGGGATTTTTCTCGATCTGGTCCCTCACGAATCTCTTCGCCCTGATCCCCCCCGCCTCGAGCGTGTAAGCAAAGACGTCGATCCCGCGCGAGGCCAGGAGCTTCTTCGCGAAGGCGCCCGCGGCCACTCTCGCCGCAGTCTCCCTCCCCGACGACCGCCCTCCACCCCGGTAGTCGTTGACACCGAATTTCGCGAGGTAGGTGTAACCGGCGTGCCCCGGCCTGAACATGTCCTTGATCTTCTCGTACGCCTGTGGCTTCTGATCCCTGTTCCATATCAGCATGCAGACGGGTGTCCCGGTGGTCTTCCCCTCGAAGACTCCGCTGAGTATCTCCACCCTGTCGGCTTCCGAGCGCGACGTCGTGACCGCACTCTGCCCCGGACGTCTCCGGTCGAGCTCGTGCTGTATGAAGTCCATGTCGATCGGAAGCCCGGGACGCACGCCGTCGATGACAGCACCGATTGCGCGGCCGTGGCTCTCGCCGAATGTCGTGATGCGAACGTACGAGCCGAATGTGTTTCCTGCCATGGGTTATCGTCCTGAGTGATTGCTCATTTCCAACAACTGTTCCAGTTCTTCCCAGAACGCGGGGAATGATTTCCGGACGCACCCGGGGTCATCTATCTTCACACCGGGGACACGGAGGCCGATGAGGGCGAAACTCATCGCGAGCCGGTGGTCGTCAAGCGTCCCCAGCAGCGCCCCGTGCAGGCTCGACTGCCTGACACGCATGACGTCCCCCTCGACTCCGACCTCCGCTCCGAGCTTCGTGAGCTCCCCGGCCAGCCCCTCGAGCCTGTTCGATTCCTTGTAACGGAGCTGCCCCACCCCCCGGATCGTTGTCTCCCCGTCGGCGAAAAGCGCAACGGCGACAAGCGCGGGGACGGCGTCAGGCATCCCGTTCATCGTGACGTCGATCCCCCGGAGGGCCCCATACCGGGAGACGAGCGTCCCTCCGTCCCTCACCTCCACGCGGCATCCCATCATCCCGAGGATCGCCGGAAACCCGGCGTCGGGTTGGTGCGACGAAGGGAGGACTCCGGGGACGAAAACGTCTCCCCCGACAATCGCCGCAGCGGCGAACGGATATGTGGCGCCGGAAGCATCGCCTTCCACCGCGAACACCGCGGGACTGTACCGGAGCGGCGCATCGACCGTGTAGCGCTCCCCTGCCTCACTCCGCACCCGGACTCCGAACTTCTCCATGACATCAAGTGTGAGGCGCACGTAGTGCCCGGAGACAACCGTACCGGACGCCCTGAGCGTGCAAACGGTCCCGGCGTACGGGGCGACCATCAGGAGCGAAGAGAGGAACTGGGAGCTCCTGTCGCTCCTGACGGCGATCTCACCCCCCGGCAGCCCCGTCCCCGTGACTTCGAATCGTGTCGACTGCGGATCGTGCGTCACCGGCACACCCATCGCCCTGAGCGCATCAAGGATGTCGTCATTCGGACGCTCTGCCATCCTCTCGCTTGTCTCGATCACGGTTGTCCCGGAGGCAAGGACTCCGAGAGAGAGAAGGAACCGGAGTGTCGTCCCTGCGTTTCCCGACGGGACCGGGAATTTCGGCGCGTGGAGGACGCCTCCTCTCCCCTCAACTTCAAGGGCGGACTCCCTCCGGCGCACGAGTATGCCGAGCTGGTTGAGACCGTTCGCCAGGAGTGCGGTGTCGTCGCTCTCGGAAGCATTCGTGAGCAGGGAGTTTCCCTCCGCGAGTGACGCGCACACGAGAGCCCTGTTGGTGAGGCTTTTGGAGCCGGGGACGCGCATCCGGCCGGCGAGGGGACCCGATATTCTCGCTTCCCGGATCATTGACCGGAGATCTCGTAATCGACGACCATTTTCCCGGACTGGACCAGTCGAAGAAACCCGACGACATTCACATGCTCCGGATGCCGCTGGTATGTTTCCAGCGCGGAGGCCGAGGCGAACGTCCCGTTCAGCGCCAGATCGAACGACGCCGGCCCCTGCGTGCTGTCGATGCCCACCTCCAGCGAGAGTATCTCGGGAATCTTCCCCGGGAGATCCTCGAGCATGGCTTTCGCTTTCCGGAGATTCTCCGCTCTTGGCGCCCCCCCGGCGTGACCCAGGAATTTCCAACACACGATGTGCCTGATCATTATTCCTCCTCTTCCAGCAGGAGTTTCTTCATCAGAGAAATATTCGCGGGAACCCCCGCGTAGAGCGCAAATTGCATCGCTGCCTGGTTGATGTACATGTCTGTCCCCCGCACAATCTTCGCCCCCGCGCCGGCCGCCTCACGCAGGAGCCTCGTCAGGGGGGGGGTGTAGACGGCGTCGAAGACCGTCTTCCCCCTGAGCATTCCGGACGGGAACGGCGATTCGTGTGAGTGCGGCGCCATCCCCACGGGGGTCGCATTGACGAGTATGTCTGCCTCCACATCGCGGAAACCGGCCACCGGGACATACTCGATTCCGAGTTCCCTTGCCAGCTCCCGCGCAGCGCGGGGGGTCCGGCCGGTGACAAGGACCTGCGCGCCGCGGCGCGACGCCTCGTATGCGATCGCCCGGGCGGCTCCCCCCGCTCCCATGATCAGGATCCGTCTCCCCTTCACGGGGGATACGTGCTCGATCGCATCGAGAGCAGCGGGGGCGTCGGTGTTGGTCCCCCTGAGGCGGCCCCTCTTCCGTATCACCGTGTTGACCGCCCCGATGGCACGGGAGTGCGGATCCATGGAATCCAGGTACTTTGCGATCTCCACCTTGTGGGGGTGCGTGACGCTGAATCCATTCAGGAGCGGGACCATGCGGGAGAAGAATTTCCGAAGGTCCGTCACGGGGAACCTGCAGTAAACGGCATTCTTCTCAGCACGCGCGAAAAGGGGGTTGTGGACGAGAATCCCCCGGCTCTGGCGGACCGGATTCCCCACGACGCCGAATATTTTCGTGGAGGGTCCGAGCCGCTCGGTCCTGTAAAGATCGGACAGAACGCGCGCACTCACCTGCCCCGGTGCCGCCGCTCTTCCCGATTCCGGAGCCGCGTACGTCCCCCACCCGCCGAACACGCGGTACAGGACCCTGCTCGGTTCCCCCGCTTCCCCCATCGCGATGGCAATCGCCCGCTGGCGGTCGTGCCCGGCGCGCCGGAGAAAATCGAACGCGATCCGGTTTTCCCACGCATCGCGCGCGACGAAAGCAAACTTGAGTATGTCGGCCCCGGTCTTCCTCATCCGCCTGTAAAGCGCCGGGACACCCGGGCGCGCGCCCGGGGGAGCGTGGTAGGAGACGATCACGCTGCTCTCGCGGCGCCGGCCGAGGAACTGGCGGAGCGCCCGTGCGCCGGCACGCAATTCGATATCGACGTATTCCGCCCCCAGAAGCGATGCCGCGGCGAGTATGTCGAGACGCTCCTCCTCCGAACCCCGGAATTCTCCCCCCTCCCAGACCGGCCGGCATGTTGCAATCACAGGCTTCTTCGTGGAGAGAATGAGCGTGGCAATCTCCGGTTTCCGAATGAGGTCGAACCGGAACTCAAAAAGGTCCGCCCAGATGTCCGATGCCGCAACCTGTTCCAGTGCGTCCGACATGCGCGGGCCGCTCACCGAGACGATGATCATTTGCTCTCCGGATTCCGCGGACGGAAGAGACAATCCGGGTTTCCCCGCTCACCCATGCTTACTCTTCCTAGAGACAAGACCCATGGTTTTCCGAATGAGATCGGCCGGGACGGGGACGCCCGGGGCGCACTCGCCGATCCTGCGGAGGAGTACGAACCGCGTCCCCGTGACGTCGGATTTCTTGTCCAGCGCGATCGCAGACATGAACGCTCGCTCGTTGATGGTCCCGGGAGGGTCGACGGGAAGCCGCAGGGCCTCGAGAAGCCCCGTCAGCCGCAGGCAGGCCGGCGGGGGAAGGAGACCGAGCTCCCGGGCGATACGCGCCTCGGCCGCCATGCCGATCGCGATGGCCTGGCCGTGCTTCAACGCAAACCCGCCGGAGGATTCCAGGGCGTGGCCGATCGTATGCCCGAGGTTCAGCACCCGCCTCAGTCCGGTTTCACGCTCGTCTTTTTCGACGACTGACGCCTTGAGCGCAACCGCGGTTTCCACGATCTTCGCGTTCAGAGCCGTATTCTCCCTCCTGATCCGCGGGGCATTTCGCTCGATGTTGGCAAAAAAGGGAGCGTCCCGCGCGGCGGCGATCTTGACGACTTCGGCGAGCCCGTTTCTGAACTCGTCCTCGGGGAGCGTCAGGAGCGCCTCGGGATCGATATAAACAGCCGAAGGCTGGTGGAAGGCCCCGATCAGGTTCTTCCCCGCGGGATGATCGATCCCCACCTTCCCGCCGACGCTGCTGTCAACCTGGGCGAGGAGCGTCGTGGGGACCTGGACAAGTCGGACGCCGCGCAGCACCGTGGCGGCGAGGTACCCGGCGAGATCACCGATGACCCCGCCGCCGAGTGCGATGACGAGGCTGTCCCGCCTGACCCCCCCCCGGAAGAGCCTGGTGTAGAGCCCGTTCAACGTCGGAGAGCTCTTCGAGCGTTCTCCCGCAGGGACCTCCAGCAACGCGACCTCGCATCCGGCCGCCGCAAGCCTGCTCGCGAACTCGCTGCCGTAAAGGCGCGTGACGTTCGAGTCGGTGATAACGAACACGCGCCTCTTCCCTTCCGCGCGGGAAAGGAGCAGGGGAACCTCGGCAAGAATTCCCGGCCGGATTTCGACGGTGTACGACCTGTCGCGGAGTGCATCCAGGCGGACGCGGATTCGGGGCATTGCCAGTCGCTTTTCTGAGTGGTGTGCGGCAAAACAAAAAGACCCTCACCGCTCCCGGATGAAGGTCAGGCTCTCTCGGCGCCTTTTCAAGAGTATACACGAATCGGCGTACAATGTCAATATGCGGAGGGTGCGCGCCGCATCCTTGGAACTCTTCTTCACATTTCGTATTTTCGCAGTTCACAGTACGGATCACGTTGTGCAGAAACAGCACGTCCGCTCCCTGTTCGATTCCATCGCCCGCCGGTACGACATGCTCAACCATCTGTTGAGCGGCGGCATCGACACCTACTGGCGGCGCAGGGCGATCAACCGCCTTCGGGGGGAACCGGGCCGGCGGATACTCGACGTCGCGACAGGGACCGCTGATTTTGCGATCGCCGCCGCCCGGCTTGCGCCGCGCGAGGTGGTGGGGGTCGACATCGCAGATGCAATGCTCGCCATAGGCCGGAAGAAACTCGCCGCACGCGGACTCTCGGGCGTCATCTCTCTCCGGAACGGGGAGGCCGAGGGTCTCCCGTTCGCCGACGCATCGTTCGACGCGGTGATCGTCGCGTTCGGCGTCCGCAATTTCGAGAGCCTGGAAGGCGGCCTCGCGGAGATGCGCCGGGTCCTCCGTCCCGGGGGGAAGCTCGTTATCCTGGAATTCTCGCGGCCGCGACTCTCCCCGTTCCGGCAGATTTACCTGTTCTATTTTCTCAACGTGATTCCTGCCGTCGGCCGCCTCCTCTCCGGAAACGGCGAGGCGTACGCATACCTCCCCGCGAGCGTCATGGCGTTCCCGGAGGGGGAAGATTTCCTCGCAATATTAATGTCTGCCGGATTCACCCGGGTATGCGCCGAGCGGCTGACGTTCGGGATCGCATCGAT
>Ga0182011_10004541_pt1 | contig 11101 bp, 9 predicted proteins | sample 711E1DmetaG_FD_120481 | JGI IMG/M metagenome (GOLD analysis project Ga0182011, IMG submission 120481) | Permafrost microbial communities from Stordalen Mire, Sweden - 711E1D metaG | ecosystem: Environmental > Terrestrial > Soil > Wetlands > Permafrost | place: Sweden: Stordalen | collected... | reverse complement strand
TCTACTACGTCGGGTTCCCGCTTCGAGGCTGGCGGTGGACCAAACTGCTGCGCGGCGTCGGATACAAGGTCAAGGTCAAGGACGGGACCGAGATCCTGTTCCTGTCCTGGCTCGTGAACTGCATCGTCCCGGCCAAGCTGGGGGATCTCTATCGCGCCTACCTGCTCAAGCTCAACAGCCCGGTCTCGACGACCAAGACTCTCGGGACGGTCTTCATGGAGAGAATCCTGGACCTGATCGCCATCGCGGCGCTCGGTCTGCTGGCCGGTTACTGGCGATTCCGAGGCAATCTCAACGACCTATCGCAAACCACCCAGCTCATCTTCGCCATCGGCGTGATCGTCGTTGTCCTGCTCCTGGTCGCGCTCGTTGTCATGAGGAACTTCGGCCGCCGGGTCATCGGCAGCCTCCCCTTGCCGCACAAGGTCGTGGACTTCTACGATCGGTTCGAGGAGGGCGTCTTCGGTTCGATTGGCGCCAAGGGTTTGCCGCTGTTCGGCGCCCTGACCATCGTCATCTGGATGACCGAAGCCCTTCGCCTGTACCTCGTCATGCGCGCCCTCGGCTTCGCAGATGTCGATCTGGGCCTCTCGGGCGCCATGTTCGTCGCCCTGATCGGCTCTCTGCTGACGGCGATTCCCCTGACGCCGGGTGGTGTCGGACCGGTCGAGACCGGCATGGGCCTGGTCCTGACCAAGGTCTTCACCGCCAGCCCCAGCCACGCTTTGGCGATCGTCCTGGTGGACCGGATGATCAGCGTCTTCTCGATCGTCGTGTTCGGCTCGATCGCGTATGTGATCTCGTCCAAGCCGCGCGGCGGCGGCATGGAGGTCGAGGAGATCGCTCCGGCGAGGGCTCCGGCCGGCTGATTCGGCGGCGCGCTGTCGAGTTGGACCATTGCCTACTCGCGGGCTGCCCTCGAATTCGGGCGGCTCGACCTTGCCAGTACCTTGCCCGGATCGGCGGTAGTCGCTACGAATGAGGTACCAAAAGGTCATTCACCGTTTGCCCACCCCCTCCGATAGTCTCAGTATCGGAGCAAAATGCGCCGCACCGGGGAGCCCAGCAGGCGTATGACCGGACAGAACGGAAGAGCCTTCAACGAGTGGTTGAAGGTCCAGCTCAAGGCCAAGAAGATGTCCCAGCGACAGTTGGCGCAGCAGTCTGGCGTCGACCACTCGACTATCTCACGGCTGATCCGCGGGGACCGCATGCCATCGCTCGGGACTGCCACCAAGCTTGCCCGCGGCCTACGCGAGATTCGCGATGACGCGGACGCCCCGCAGTACCTGGGCGCCGTAGCTGCCGGAACCGCAAATCCCACAGCTCGCGTGGAGTACGCGCTGCGCGCCGATGAGGTGCTTTCGGAGCCCCAGGTGCGCCAGGTCATGGAGTACTACCTTGCCGTGCGGATGCGTCGCTTTGGACGTGGCTACGCGGGTCTGCGCACCGAAGACCGGCAAATGGAGCCTCGCCGCCTTCTCGACACTCGCCGGGACACGCCGCTGATCTCGGCCGCCGTGGCCAGCCAGGCGGTTCGCCCGATGGACCGCCAGATGCCGCCGCGGGCACGCACCGGCCGCGAAGCGAGCTGATCGGCCGTCGTTCTCTGGTTTCCTCGGGTCGACGTGGGCCGCGCCTCCGAGCCTGCGCGCCTCCGGGCCTGCGCGCGTGCCGGTCGGTCCCTCGCTTCAGGGTGCCCGCCGATAGACCGATAGGATGCGGTTGGGGGCCGGTGAGAACCTCCTGACCAGTTCGAGGCCACGGCCGGGCAGGTTGGTAGCGATCCAGGCGTCCTCCGCCGCCCCGCCACATCCGTCCTGGAACCCGACCGCGCACAGGACTACCACCGTGTCTGCCTCGCCGGGAGCCACCATCCTGGCGCCGTCGCGCCTGAGCGGATAGCCGTAGGCGTCGGATGGGTTGAAGGAGGGGAGCGAGACGAGCGCCATCGTGCCGCCGCCGGCATCCCGTTCCAGGCCGGCGGCGGCAGCCTGGGCCGCGGGCCAGCCTCCGTCGGAGGCCGTGAGGGGCGGCCAGTGCGCCACACCGACGGCCACGAGTCCCGCCAGAACGAGCGAAGCAAGAACGTGGCCCGACCACGGCCGACCTCGCAGCGGGGCGGCCCGCCAGAGTCCCCCGACGACCAGGCCGGCGGCGAGTATCACCAACACGTCAGCGACGACGTGGTACTGCTCCTGGTTGATGTTCGCGAACTCGGAGAGTTGCTTGAGGCCGAGGCTCAGGACGGCCGCGATGAAGAGCAGCGATCCGCCCACGAATAGCAGGCCCTGACGTTCGATGATCGAGGCGTGCCGGGCCTCGGGGTCGACGGCGCCCAGCGCGGCAGTCGAGCCGGTCGAGCCGGTCGAGCCGGTCGAATCGACCGCACCTGTCGAGCCGTTGCCCGCCGCCGTCGCGCTGGCGGTCCGCTCCGGCTTTGCGGCCAGCGCCCCGGTGACCCGCCAGATCATGCCCGTGGCCACGACCACCGCGACGATCGAAGCCGCCGGGAAGCCCGAGTTGAAGTCGGATAGAGGCCAGTGCGTGAGGGGCCACGCCAGGATTCGGATCGTGCCAATCAAGAACCGGCTGAGCGGGTCTGCGCCGGGGGGGCCGGGCTGCTGGAACGCGAGTATCCCTCGCGTCTCGGCGAAGTCGTGGGTCAACTCGTAGGCGATCCACGGCACCCACGTCAGCACGAAAAGGGCCGCGCCCGCCAGGCCCCAGGCTATCAAGCGGCGGCGTTCCGCAGCAGGGGAGCGTCGGATGGCCACGAGGTAGAGAGCGGCCATCGGGAAGACGAGCACGAGGCCCGTGAGGTGCGCTTGGGATGCGACCGCAGTGCCAGCAGCCGCCACCAACCACCACCGGGGCCCGCGCGTAGTCCACGCCTGCCATGCGCCGAAGCAGGCAAGAGCCACTCCCAGCTCGACCAGGACGGGGTTCCAGATCAAGGTGGAGTAGTCGATCAGACTCGGCGACACCGCAGCAAGAACGGCCGCCGCGAGTCCGGCCGATTGACCGCCGATCGATCGCGCGGTCCACCAAACTAGCGGCACTACGAGCAGCCCGAGAATCGCGATCGCCGTCACGATGGCGTTCGGGTCGCCGTTGCTGACCCATGCCACGGGGATCATCAGGTCGTAGAAGAGGGCGCCGTGGTGGAACGTGCCGCCGGTGGTGAAGGCAGGCGAGCCAAGGGCAGGCAACTGGCGCGTCACGACCGCGTTCCAGATCGCGCCCACTTCGAAACCCTGGTCGGCGTCCCAGATGTACCGGTTGGGAAGACTGACGAACCGGTCTGCGACCGCGAGGAACAGGATCGGGATAAGGGCCGCCCACTCGTGAGCGGGGACTCCGAGGCGGCCGAACGAACGGCCAATCGAGTGTCTGGCGAAAGAGACGAGCCTACGCGGACGTGTCGGTATCGACGGGTACTCGTCCATCATGGCCCGCGCCGGTAGACGGTCAGGATGCGGTCGGGAGCGGCCCGGAACTGATACTCCTGGACGAGGCCTCGGCCCGCTGGGTTCGTGGCCACCCAGTTTGCCTCTGCCGCGCCGCCGCAACCGCCGAGCCAATAGACGTCGCACAGAAGCACTACGGTCGTGGCCTCTGCCGGCGCTACGAGCGTGAAGCCGTCGCGGGTCAGCGGATAGAGATAGGCGTCGATGCCCTTTTCCTCGAACAATGGCACGAGCGCGATCGAGGAGCCGGCGGCGTAGTGCTCCACTTTCGTTGCGGCAGTCTGGGCCGCTGGCCACCCACCATCGGGCGCGGTGAGCGGTGGCCAGTGCCCGACGTTCCAGGCCAGCAGCGCCGCGAGAGTCACGACCGCGGCCACTCGCCGCGAGACGGTGAGCCAGCGCCGCGGCAGCGGCCGCCACAGGCCGCCGAGGATCAGGCCAACGGCCACGAGCACGAGCGGATCGGCGACTACGTGGTACTGCTCGGTCGGCAGAGCCTGGACCTCCGACACGGCATGGAGGCCGAGCCCCAGGGCCAGGATGATGAGCAGCAGCCAGCCGCCGATGAGCCGGACGCCGAAGCGTTCGGCCGAGGGCGGGTCGGGCGAGCCGGTGGGCGCGCCGGGACGGTCGTCGGACGTCTCCTCCTCAAACACTTCGCCCCGCGCCGTGACCCCCAGCCGCCAGAAGAGCCCGATCATGATTGCCGAGGCCGTCGTGAAGGCGACCAGGAACGCCGGCTTGAGATCGACCATCGGCCAGCGGGTCAGCGGCCAGGCGAATATCCGAATGGCGGCGAACAACAGCCGCAGCAGCGGGCCGGTCGACGACGCCGAATTCGGTTCGGTGAAGTAGGCCAGCATTCCGCGCGTATCCGAGAAACTGTGGCCGAGTTCATTGACGATGAGGGGCAGGTAGGAGGCCACGAACAGGACTACGCCGGCCGCTCCCCAGGCGGCCACTCGGACCCGCCGCGGGGCGGGTCCTCGCCGCAGGTCCACCAGGAATGCCACCGCAAGCGGCAGGACGATCACCGCCGCGGCGATGTGTGCCTGGACCGCCACCGCTGCCCCGGCCGCCGCGACGACCCACCACGCGGCGCGCCGCGTGCGAAGCGCTTGCCATGCACCGAGGAATGCGAGGGCGGCGCCCGGCTCCACCAGCGTGGGGTTCCAGATGAACGTGGCGTAGCCGATCAAGCTGGCCGACGCCGCGGCCAGAAGAGCGGCACTGAGGCCGGCGGCGGTTCCGCCGATCGACCGCGCGATCCACCACACGATCGGCACCACGATCAGGCTGAGCAGCGCGATCTCGGCCACGACCCAGGTCGGGTCGCCGTTTCCCAGCCAGGCCGCCGGCAGCAGCAGGTCGTAGTAGAGGGCGCCGTGATGGAACGAGTCGCTGACGCTGATCGCCTCCGGCCCGAAGGTCGGCAGGTGGCCGGTCGTCAGCGCCGACCGCAGGGCCAGCATCTCGGTTCCCTGGTCCGAATCCCAGCCGCCCCGGGCCGGCAGGGCGACGAGGCGCAGGATCGCGGCAAAGAGGACGATCCCACCAAGACCGGCGAGCTCGCGCACCGACACGCCCAGCCGCCCGGCAAGCCGGGGCAGGCCCAGGGCGTTGAGGATCCGATTCCCGACCGAGCCCGCGGCACCGGTTCTCATGCCGAAGCTTCGCCAAGCGCGCCGCGGCCGGCAGGCTCGGACTCCTCATCATCGGCGACCGCCGTCGCGTCCGAGGCCAGTCCGGGTGTAAGCGGCCGGCCGGCCGCCAGATCGCCTAGCCTCGCGACGTTCACGGCGTCGTAGCCGTCCTCCATTCGAGGTGTCTCCAGGTAGAACGCCACGTGGTCCAGGGCCGGATGGCAGAGCAGGTGGGCCAGGCCGTCGCGGCCGATCCGACCCTCGCCCAGATGCGCGTGGCGGTCGTGCCGAGATCCCTTCGCCGACTCGGAGTCGTTGAGGTGGATCATCACCAGCCGCTTCAGGCCGATCAGGCGGTCGAAGGTCGCCAGCAGGTCGTCGACAGCCGCAGGGTCGGATACGTCGTAGTCCGCCCCCCATAGGTGCGCCGAGTCCAGGCATATGCCGAGCCCGTAGCCGATGCCTCGCGCCGCCGCCGCATCGAGGACCATCGCCAGCTCCTCGATCGTCGCGCCGATTGCGTACCCGCCGCCCGAGGAGTTCTCCAGAACGATCATCGGCGCACCGGAGTCGGCGCCGAAGGGCAGGCCGTCGGTGGCCCGTTCGAGGCCGTCGATCAGCCGTTTCACGCCGGTGTCGCGGCCGGACCCTCTATGAGAGCCGACGTGGACGTTGACGAACCGGGCCGCGAACTCGGGGGCGCCTTCAAGCTCGTGGCGCATCAGCTCCACGGACTTGCCGAACAGCTCGTCATCCGGCCCGGCCAGGTTGACGAGGTATGGGGCATGGATGGCCACCGGACCGATATCCAGCTCCACCAGCCGCCGCCGAAACGCCGCGGCGTCGGGCGGCGCGCCTTCTCGCCTGCGCCACGCCGTCGGGTTGTCACTAAAGATCTGGAGAGCCGTGGCGCCGATCTCGGCCGTTCGTTCCGCCACCCGGACGAGGCCCATGCCCATGGGCAAGTGGGCGCCGGCCCGTCGACCGCCGGGCAGCTCGACGCGCGCTGCCGGTCCCGGGGACCCGGTGACTTCCCCCTCGATGCCCCTCGCACATTCGATACTCAAGCGGCTAGCACCCCTCAGACGGACGTTCCCTTTCCTCAGATCGCGATCAGCCGGCTGGATGGCCGTTGCGATGCGGCGTGTATTCGCCCCCGATCACCGGCTCGATCAGACCGTAGTCGCCGCTGCGGCGCTTGTACAGCACGCACAGTCGCTCCGACTCGGCGTTGACGAAGATGAAGAAGTGGTGCCCGAGTTCCTCCATCCGCCCCAGAGCGTCCTCCTCGAACATCGGCTCGATCGCGAAGCGTTTCGTCTTGACGATCCGCGACGATGGAGCTTCCGCCTCCGCCAGACTCTCGGGCTCCTCGCCGGCGAGTCGCCGCACTCGAGCCGCTTCCGGCCGGACCTTGCCGCGCGGCTTCTCGCGCGCATCCACGGCCTGGCGCTCGATCCTGTCGATGGCGATGTCCAGGCTGGCTTGGAACGTCGCGCCGGTGGCGTGGCTGCGAAGCATCTGGCCGTCGACGGTCAGCGTGGCTTCGGCGATCTGCGAGTCGGCGGTGCTGTGGTGCGTCTCCGTCGAGAGCTCGATGACCGCATCCGTACTCTCGTCCAGCAGTCTCTCGAGCCGGTGCATCTTGCGCTCGGCGTATTGCCGCACGGACTCCGGGACATCGACGTTCTTGCCCTTGACGATCGTCCTCACGGCTGACCTCCACAATGCGTATCACGCACGTCCAGCGGCCCGGAGGCCGACCGAAGCGCACGCACTTCATGATGAGCCGCTGCCACGCGGCCAGTATAGGAGCCGGCCCGGTGCCCCGGCCTCACCTGTTGCCCGTAGTGGCCCGCGGTGCCGGCGGGATCCCGGACAGCGACGCCGGCGAGCTCTCCCCCTGAGTGCCGGCAAGCCTCGACGCGCGGCATCTCTCAGCGTTCGCGGGCGACCGTCACCGCCGAGACGGCCATGGCGCCGGCCTGATACAGCGCTTCGGCGCAGGCCACGAGCGTCGAGCCCGTGGTCACCACGTCGTCTACCAGCACGATCCACCGGCCTTCGACCCGAGCGGCGTGAGACGGTCCCGCCAGGGCAAAGGCGCCGGCAACGTTCGTCCGCCGGGCGATCCGCCCCAGGTCGAACTGAGGAAGCGTGTTGCGTGACCGCTCCAAAGCCGCGAGCCACGGCACGCCCAGACATCGAGAGGCCTCCGCCGCAAGCAGAACCGCCTGGTCGTAGCCGCGCCTCCTGGCCCGCTCGGCGTGGACCGGCACCGGTACCAGCAGATCCCCGCCGGCGCCGGCAGCTAGCCAGCGAGCCGCCACGGCCGCTCCGAGCGGCGGCACCAGCCGTCGTTCGCCCGCGTACTTGAGTTGGTGCAGGGCCGCCCTCATCACCCCGGAGAACGGCGCGCACCACTCCAGCTGAGCGAGTGGCACCGGCATCGCTGACGGCAGGCCGATCGGGACGCCGGCCGGTATTGCGAGCCGGCTGGTCAGCGGCCGGCGGCAGGTCGGGCACAGCGCCACTCCCTCGGCACCGCAGCCGGCGCATGAAGCCGGAAGGGCGATGTCCAGGAGAGACGCCGCCACGGCCGAGAACGCCCGAGATGCCATCCCCGGACACTACCGGGCGCGGCTCATCCGCCACGTATCTGCCGCTTATGCGGTGGCGAGTCGAGGTCTGGGCGGGCGGCAGGCGCCGCTATGCCGGGTCGATCGCGATTTCGTCGCCGACGACCGTGCCGCTGGCCTCGATCGTGCCGGCGGGCAACTCCAGGACCCCCCTCGCACCACGGATTCGCCACACCACGCCGCGCCACGGCGGCAATGCGCGCCGGACAGACAGGACCCGGTGCCGGCCGCTCGTGCCGTCCGCCTGCCCGGACACAAAGACCACGTCAATTGGGAACCTCATGAACAGCATGTGGATGCCGTTCTCTCCGGGGAGCCACAAACCGTCGCCTGCCGGCAGTGAGCCGCGCCCCATCAGGCCCATGAACTTGGCCCAGAACGAGGCGCCGTCTTCGAGTCGCTCGGCCAGGATCGTCTCTCGGCTGGCGTTGCGAGCGATCAACCGCCTTCGAGTCACCGCTGCGTCGGTCTCGTTTCTACGGACCGGGCAGGACGCCGGACCCCAGCGTCTTGACGATCGAGATGATGGCCGGGCCGAGAATGACGATGAACAGCGATGGGAAGATGCAACCGACTAGCGGGAACAGCATCTTGATCGGCGCCTTGGCAGCCATCTCTTCGGCCCGCTGGCGGCGCTCGATGCGGAGCTGCTCGGACTGGACCTGCAGCACCTTGGAAATCGAAACGCCCAGCTGTTCGGCCTGGATGATGGCGCCGATGAAATTGGAGAGCGGCTGGACGTTGGTTCGCGGAACCATGTCCCGAAGGGCGTCTCGGCGCGCCTTGCCGACGCGAACCTCGGCCAGTGCCCGGCGGAACTCGTCGGTCAGCGGACCGGGCAGTTTCTCGACCACCTTCGCCAGGGCGGCGTCGAAACCAAGACCTGCGCGAACGGAGATCGTCAGCAGGTCCAGGGTGTCCGGGATCATCCGCAGGATGAGCTTCTGGCGGGACTTGATCCGGCTGCCAAGCCAGAACTCCGGAACGAGATATCCGATCCCGAAGCCCACCATGCCCAGGAACACTCCCGCGACGATGCCCGCGGCGATAAGGCCGAAGACCAGGAACATGGTCACGCCCACGGCGATTCCGACGAGCATCTTGACGCCCATCCAGTCGGTCAGCTTCAGGTCGCCCGGGTTCCCGGCCATCGCCAGCCGCTTCTCGGCTGTATCGGTCGAGGACGCGCTGCTGAGCCGGCCGCCCATCCGCGAAAGCCGAGCCACGAGAGGTCGCAGCGTGCGCTCGGCGAATGGCTGCTGGAGCTCGAGTTCTTCCAGGTTCTTGGCCTGTATCGAGCCGAGCTGAGTCAGTCGGGCCTGGACGGGATCTATGGGCGAAGTGGATGACAGGCCGACGAAGAAGACCAGGATCCCGAAGAAGACCAGACCGCCAATGGCGAAGACGATCATCTCAGACCTCGATGGCGACGATGCGCCGGATCAGCATGAACCCGATGAACATAAAGAAACCACCGAATGCCAGGATGATCATTCCGGCGGGTAGACCGAAGAGGCCCGGGGGGTTCTCGAACAACGGCTTAGTGAACCCGGGAGCCGCCACGAACAGGAAAGCCATGAGGGCGATCGGCATCAGCGCGACGACGTAGCCGGAGAGTCGCTGCTGGGCGGTCAGGGTTCGGATCTCGCCCTTGATGCGGACTCGCTCGCGGATAGTGAAGGCGATCGAGTCGAGGATCTCGGCGAGGTTGCCGCCGACCTGGTGCTGGATCGTGATGGCCGTGGCCATGAGTTCCAGGTCGTCCGAGCGGACACGGCGGACCATGTTCTCGAGGGCCACGTCGAAGGCGAGGCCAAGGTTGACCTCACGTACGACTCGCCCGAACTCGATGGTGACCGGCGGCGAAGACTCGCGGACCACCATCTCGATCGCCTGCAGGAACGACGAGCCCGCTCGAAGGGCATTGGCGATGAGGGTGATTGTGTCGGGGAGCTGCTTGTTGAACGCGTTCAGGCGCCCGGCCCGGCGGCGGCTCAGCCACATCCGGGGCAGGAAGAAACCGATGACCGCGCCGATCGCCAGTGCGATCCCTGTTCCGAGCGGAGCAAGGACGACGCTGAGCATCAGGAAGATCGCCGGCACCGCCAGGACGGCCCCGGCCCAGATGGCCATAAACTCGCCCGGCTTGAGCTTGAGGTCCGCTCTCGCGATGTCGCGGGCAAGGTTGGCGCCGAAGTCGCGTTGCTCGACCACGCGGTTCAGACGTGCCAGGGCGACGCTCTGGCCGAGTATGTCGCCGAAACTGGCGGACGGCTGTCCCGGGGTCGGTCCGGTCGTCTCGGTTTTCCCGGCCGCATAGCGCTCGAGTCGGGCGCTGATGCCGCCACTCTGGCCCGAACTTGCCAGGCCGAGGAAGAACAGCATCACCCCGATGAAGACCAGGATGCCGATGACGATGATTATCATGACGCCTCTCCCCGCCTGTTCTACGCGAAGCCGAACATGCCGCGCGGCAGGTGGATGCCCATGATCTCGAACTTCTCGACGAACTTGGGTCGGATGCCAGTGGGCCGGAGCTTACCCTGGATCTTGCCGTCGACAACGCCTGTCTGCTCGAACAGGAACACGTCCTGCATGACGACGATGTCGCCTTCCATGCCCTGGACTTCGGTGATGTACTCGATGCGGCGCGTGCCGTCCTTCATGCGGGTCTGATGGACGATCAGGTCCACTGCCGATGACACCTGCTCGCGGATGGCTCGCAGCGGCAGATCCACGCCAGCCATGAGAACCATGGTCTCGAGGCGGGACAGCATGTCGCGCGGGCTGTTGGCGTGGCCGGTGGACATGGAGCCGTCGTGGCCGGTGTTCATGGCCTGGAGCATATCCAGGGCTTCGCCGCCTCGGCACTCTCCGACGATGATCCTGTCGGGCCGCATTCGGAGGCAGTTTCGGACGAGCTCGCGGATCGGGATCGCGCCGCGCCCCTCGATGTTGGGCGGGCGAGACTCCAGCGTGACCACGTGCTCCTGCCGGAGCTGCAGTTCCGCGGCGTCCTCCACGGTCACGATGCGTTCGTCGTTGGGGATGAAAGACGACAGCACGTTGAGGGTGGTGGTCTTGCCCGAACCGGTGCCGCCGGAAACGAAGATGTTCAGGCGGGCTTCCACGCACGCGCGGAGGAAGTCGAACATCTCCGGTGTCGCCGTGCCGAACCGGATCAGATCGTCAACCGTGAACGGCGACGCCGAGAACTTCCGGATGGTGATGACGGGTCCGATCAGCGACAGCGGCGGGATGATGGCGTTGACGCGGGAGCCATCGGTCAATCGTGCGTCGACCATCGGACTGGACTCGTCGATGCGCCGGCCGATCGGGGCGATGATCC
>Ga0182011_10004539_pt1 | contig 11104 bp, 10 predicted proteins | sample 711E1DmetaG_FD_120481 | JGI IMG/M metagenome (GOLD analysis project Ga0182011, IMG submission 120481) | Permafrost microbial communities from Stordalen Mire, Sweden - 711E1D metaG | ecosystem: Environmental > Terrestrial > Soil > Wetlands > Permafrost | place: Sweden: Stordalen | collected... | reverse complement strand
GCGGAAAAAGTTGTATTATTTACTGTTTTTCGTTAAACTCTTGCTGAAGGTAAGGAACTGCAAATGGATTCGGGGTGATTTCAATTTGTGGATTTAAGAAACCTCCGGATTCGCAATTGGCGATGATGGAGGTTTTCGTGTTTATAAGGGGATGCTTCCTCTTCGATAAAAAAGCAATTCTAAAAAAACGGGGATCCCAAGCATGAACAAGGAATTTATTGCACATAGACGAGAAAAAGATGGAGAGGCACAATCTCTTCGAAGCCATCTTTTAAGAACAGCGGTTTATTGTGGTCAATTTGCTGAAAAGATTGGATTGAAAGATGCTGGGAGAGTAATCGGTTTATTCCATGACCTTGGGAAAGCAAGCAATGAGTTTGACAACTATATCCAATCTGCAACTGGACGTATTAATCCAGATGCCGATGGTTGGGTCGATGCAAAAGCGAAAAAGGGAAAAATAGACCATTCCAGCGCAGGGGCACAATTTATTTTTAGAACTCTTTCCAAGCAAGGTGCGGCAGGAATCAATGCGGCGCAATTACTTGCGCTGTGTATTGCTTCACACCATTCTGGTATCATCGATTGCCTTTTGCCTTCCGGCGAAGATAATTTTACACGAAGAATAAATAAGAAGACAGAAAAAACTCATATCGATGAAGCACTATCATATTTCCAGGAAGAAGAGAAGCAGAAAATAACAGAAATGCTTTCGAGCGAGAACCACGTCAAACAGATTATAGAAAAAGTGAAATCACTAAAAGAGGACGGCGACAAACAAGATACTGCATTGTTTAAATACGGATTGCTTGCACGTTTTCTTTTCAGTTGTCTTATAGATGCTGACAGACTTAATACTGCCGATTTTGAATTTCCTCGAAACGCAGAAATCCGTAATTATGGGAAGTATTGCTCCTGGGATGTGCTAATCGAAAGATTGAATGCGAAGATAAAAGAGTTTGAAAACAAGCCGGATAAAAATGAAGTCGACGATCTGCGAAATGAAGTATCAGAACAATGCTTTAATTTTTCAACAAAGCCAAAAGGAATATACCAATTAACCGTTCCTACTGGCGGCGGCAAAACGATGGCAAGTTTGCGGTTTGCTTTAAACCATGCAAAGCATCATAAGCTGGATAGAATATTCTATGTTATTCCCTTCACTTCTATTATTGATCAAAATGCAGATGAATTACGAAAGATTTTAGAAGATAAAGACAGCAGTGGTAAATATTTAGATAGAGTTGTTCTTGAACACCATTCCAACCTGACACCAGATGAAGAAACAAAGAGACAGACTCTTTTATCAGAAAATTGGGATGCACCGATTGTCTTTACAACTCAGGTACAATTTCTCGAGACAATGTTCGGCAGCGGAACGAGAAGTGCACGCAGGATGCACCAACTTGCCAATTCAGTGATTATCTTTGACGAAGTCCAGACAATCCCTGTCAGATGTGTTCACATGTTCAACGTTTCCCTTCGATTTCTTGTCAATAATTGCGGAGCATCCGTCATTCTTTGTACGGCAACACAGCCATTGCTTGACAAAGCAAGCTGGCTGGAGAAAAAAATTGATGACGATAGTGCACATAGATTTTTAAATATATCTTCCGGTCAAAGGATTATACAGGATGAACATAAGCTATTTAAGAAATTACAGCGGGTCAAAGTATATGACAAAAGGAAAAAGACGGACGGTTGGTCTGAGAACGAAACAGCGGACTTGGTAAAAAAAGAAGTTAATGATGCGGGCAGTGTGTTGATCATTGTAAACAAAAAAGATTCTGCCCGATTGCTTTATGAAACACTAAAGGGAAAAAACACTCCCGATATATATCACCTCAGCACAAACATGTGCCCCGCACATCGCCTTGAAGTCCTATATCTTATTAAGGATAGAATTGAAAAGAAACTGCCTGTTGTATGCGTTAGCACGCAATTGATAGAAGCCGGTGTCGATATAGACTTCGGGACGGTTATTCGTTATCTGGCAGGTCTTGATTCAATAACACAAGCAGCAGGAAGATGTAATAGAAACGGAAGACGCAAAACAGGAAAAGTTTACATCATAAATCCCTGTAATAAGAGCTTGGACAAGCTTAAAGATATTAAGACTGGCGCGGATAATGCAGAGCGTGTTCTTCGAGAATACAAGAAGGCACCTAAGACCTTCGATAATGATAGAATTGGATTGAAAGCAATGAAACAGTTCTACACATATTATTTTTATGATCGACACCAAGAAATGTGCTATCCGGTCAATAGCAAATCCACCATAGAAAGAGACGACAACCTGTTTAATCTACTATCGATGAATTCTGTTTCCTGCAAACAATACGAAGACTTAAATCATATAAATTATCCGCTTCCGTTGAGACACTCTTTTCAAAGTGCGGCTAAAGCATTTCACGCAATTGATTCGCCAACGCGTGGCGTTATTGTTCCCTATGGTAAAGCAGGTGAACGGATCGTCAATGACCTTTGCGATGCAGTTATGCTTGAAAAGCAGTACAAACTTTTAAAGACAGCACAAAGGTTCTCTGTCAATCTCTATCCCTATGAATTTGAAGAGATGGAAAAGAAGCAGGTAATACGCCCTGTGCAGAATGGCGCTGATATTTACTATATGAATTATCAATATTACAGCAATGAATTTGGCTGGAGTAAAGAAATTGTGACAGAAATGAAAAGTCTAAATTTTTAAGGAGGAGACATGAAATACAAGAACAGTGTGGAATTCAAGGTACACGGCAAGTACGCCCTCTTCACTGACCCCCTAACGAAAATTGGTGGGGAAAAATGTACTTATCAGGTTCCGACATACGAGGCTTTGAAAGGCGTGATTAGTTCCGTGTATTGGAAACCGACAATTATCTGGATTATCGATAAAGTTAGGATAATGAAACAGATAAAAACACAGACACAAAGTGCAAAACCGATTATTTACAGCGGCGGCAATTCTCTTTCCATATACACCTACCTCGCAGATGTCGAGTATCAGGTCAAGGCACATTTTGAATGGAATGAAAAGCGAGAAGATTTAAAGCAGGACCAAAACGAGAACAAACACTTTTATGTGGCAAAACGGATGATAGAGCGTGGAGGCAGGCGGGACATTTTTCTCGGCACAAGAGAATGTCAAGCATACGTTGAGCCATGCAATTTCGGTGAAAGTGCAGGACAATACGATGATCTTTCAGAATTAGCCTTTGGTTTAATGTTTCATGGCTTTGATTATCCAGACGAAGGCGAAGATGGAAAGTTCATTGCTAGATTCTGGTGGGCTAAAATGGCAAAAGGCATCATTGAATTTCCATATCCAAAAGATTGCAACATCAGGAAGTTGGTAAGACCGATGCAAGCTCAAAAGATTGAAACAGTCGGATTAGCAGAAGAAGGTTTATTGGAAAGATACGAAGAAGCGGAGGTGACACAATGAGTTGGATAGAAAAGCTGTACGAGACTTACAATAACTGTGAAAACGCTATCGGCACTGGACCAAACAAAAACGATGTTCCGCTTCTTCCTATTTGTCACACAACACAAAAGGCACAAATAGAAATTGTATTAAACCAAAATGGGAAATGTGTAAAAGCACAGGCGATCCCAAGAGATGAAGCGCGAACAATCATTCCTTGTACTGAAAGTTCAGCCGGAAGGACCAGTGGAACCACACCTCACCCGCTATGCGATAAACTACAATATGTGGCAGCAGATTATGCCGAGTATGGTGGTGATAAAGAATCCTGTTTTCGTCTAAATGATTCACTTTATACTAAAAATCATATCGAGAGTAAATATTTTACGGAAGAAGTCGAAAAAGCTCAGTTAAACGTCATTGATGATTTGCAGAAAAATAAGACTCTCAATTCTCTTGCACTACTCAATAAGTTGATAAAAATATCAAATCTTGGAACTATTATTAATAAGAATGCGCATTTCGAACGTACCAATGCTGGTGTTGCAAAAGGGGAAACCATAATTGAAAATAAAAATCGACTCATTGAGATATTTCCAAAAACACTTGAGAAGACCATCACGTACGAATACCTGTTGGAACGGTGGTGTAATTCCTCTTCTGGGCACAAGAAAGCCAAAATAATTTTAAGCTATGTGAAAAAAGGACAGGTAATTCAAGATCTAGTAGACAAAGGAATATTGATTACTAACAAAGGGAAATTACTTAAAAAATGGGACGGTGATGCTAAGACAAAACCGATAATTTTCTCTCTATTGCAAAACACACAATGGCAGGCAGATGCATTTGTTCGCTGGATCGTTGAAATGCCTGGCGAGAATGAAACAACGGTATGGAATGATAAAGAATTATGGAAAAGCTGGATAAAATATTATTCACATACCAAACAAAATAAATCACTTTGCTATGTTACTGGCAAGGAAGAATGTTTTGCAGATCAGCATCCAGCAAAACTTCGCTCTGATGGAGATAAAGCCAAAGTCATCTCTTCAAACGATTTATCTGGGTTCACTTTTCGTGGCCGTTATACAACGTCAGATCAAGCTGCTGGCGTTGGATTTGAAACCTCTCAAAAAGCCCACTTTGCTCTTCGATGGTTAATAGACCGCCAGGGTTACAAAGGCAAAGACGGCCAAGCCATCGTAGCATGGGCAACTTCTGGGATCAAAATTATCCAACCAACAGATGACCCGCTGGCAATTCTCGGTTTTAATAAATTGTCAAGTAATGAATCGAAGGTTGTATCGACTGCGCAAGACTTAGCAATAAAACTTAAAAAGAAAATAGCGGGTTATCGTAAAGACCTTGGTGATGCAGCTGATGTTGTTGTTATGGGTTTAGATGCAGCAACACCCGGACGTATGTCTATAATTTATTATAAAGAATTAAAGGGTTCTGATTTTCTTAAGAGAATTGATAACTGGCACGAGCATTGTGCCTGGATACACAATTACGGCTATGATAAGGAAACAAAACAACACTTCACTTTTGTTGGTGCACCTGCACCAGACGATATAGCCGAAGCAGCGTATGGAAGGAGAGTTGACGACAAACTTACAAAAGCAACCGTGGCTCGTCTTCTCCCATGCATCATTGATGGTCAGCAGATACCACGCGACATTGTTGAATCTGCGGTAAGACGTGCATGTAATAGGATAGCACTGGATAATTGGGAGTGGAATAAAACACTGAGTATAGCTTGTTCACTTTATAATAAATATCATCCAAAGGAGGATTACAATATGGCTCTTGATGAAAACAGGAACACGCGAGACTATCTCTACGGGAGACTTCTTGCAATTGCAGATCGGCTTGAGGGACACGCGCTTTATAAAGCAAAGGAAAAGCGCGAAACAAATGCTGCACGCTATATGCAGTTATTTGCAGAACATCCTTTTAAAACATGGAAACAAATCGAGCTTTCATTGTCTCCTTACAAAGCACGGCTTGGCGGTGCAAATTACTATATCGGACTAATAGATAACGTTATGTGTAAATTTGCTTCAGATGACTTTAATAATGACAAACCATTAAACGGAGAATTCTTATTGGGATTTCATTGCCAACGCGCTGAATTATGGAAAGGTAAAGAGGAAGAATTGGATGAGACACAGAACAAGGAAAAATCTGTATAGGACATTCATTTTTAAATGTCCTTGATGGAAAACGACATGCAGGAATGCATGTCCTACAAAAAGAATTTTATTTCATTTATCATAAAGGAGTACTTATCATGGGAACAACAGAGAGTTTGAAAAATAAAATCGATTTTGCAGTTATCATTGGAGTAAATAGGGCTAATCCCAATGGCGATCCATTAAACGGTAATCGCCCTCGTATAACTTATGACGGGTATGGGGAACTATCCGACGTATGCATTAAACGAAAAATTAGAAATCGCCTTATGAACCTTGATCAAGAGATATTTGTACAATCAGATGATAATAAATTGGATGACTATCCGAGTCTTCGCAAAAGAGCAGAAGGAGAAATTAAAAAAGATGACTGGAAAGATGAAAAGAAGTTCCGGAACGCTGTATGTAAAAAATGGTTTGATGTGCGTGCATTCGGTCAAGTCTTTGCCTATGGGAGCGAAAACAAAGGTGAGGGTGTTTCTGTTGGTATCAGAGGCCCTGTTTCTATCCAGTCGGCGTTTTCTATAAATCCGATCAGTGATCGAACTGCGAGTATCCAGATTACAAAGAGTGTAAGTGGAGAAGGTGATGGCAACAAGAAAGGTTCCGATACTATGGGCATGAAACACCGTGTTGACCATGGAATCTACGTCTTTTATGGGAGTATTAATCCACAACTTGCAGCACCACCGCGTGGCACGGGTTTTAGTGACGAAGATGCAAAAGAAATCAAAAAAGCATTGAAAACATTATTTGTGAACGATGAATCATCTGCACGGCCAGCAGGAACGATGGAAGTACATAAACTTTATTGGTGGGAACAAAAAGAAGTGAAATATTCTTCTGCAAAAGTCCACCGAACAGTAAGAGATAAAGTAAAAACAAAAAAAGATGAACCTAAATCTATTGGCGATTATTACATTCCAAACGAATCTGAGATCAATACAGAGTTACCCGGATTGAAGGTCGAAATAATTGATGGTGAGTAAAAACTTTACTCCCAAAAGGAATTACAATAGAAAAGAAGCTAAAACAATATATATTCACTGAAGACGATTACATACAAATCAGCGCATTACAACATTAGATGCTTTGTCCGTCCAAAGGACTGCTTCGCAACGGCAATGTGGATTGATCTAAAGAAACCGAATGGAATAGTAATGAAGAAAGATAATAATTATGCCAAATATAAAGATTTTTGAACAAAAGAAGATCCGCTCTGTCTGGAATGAAGCGGATCAGAAAAGATATTTTGTTGTTGAAGACGTTGTTTCCGCATTGACCGATAGTAATGATCCCAAGCAATATGTGAAACGCATGAAACAACGCGATCCTGAGCTTGCAAAGGGGTGGGTACAATTTGTACCCACCCCTCGTAAATGTATGTGAGTAGAAAATGAAATTGTTGCAAAATGCAACGGATTGAAAGGAGATGCATGGCAAATATAAAACTTTTTGAAAACAAACGAATCCGCTCCCATTGGGATGAACAGGAACAAAAATGGTATTTTTCTGTCGTTGATGTCATAGAAGCGCTCACCGACAGCGATAAACCGCGAGATTATTGGTACCGCTTAAAGGAAAGAGAAAAAGAATCGAGCGGAATTGAGTTGTCGACATTTTGTCGACAACTGAAAATCGAATCTTCCGATGGCAAAAAATACAATGCCGAATGTTCAACTGCCGAAGGATTATTCAGAATCATTCAATCCATCCCTTCCCCTAAAGCCGAACCATTTAAACGATGGTTGGCAAAGATCGGCTATGAACGCTTGGAAGAAATTGAAAATCCCGAACTTGCACAAAAACGAATGCGCGAGATCTACAAAGCAAAAGGATACAGTGACGAGTGGATTGAAAAACGTGTGCGCGGTATAGCGGTGCGGGATGAACTGACGAATGAATGGAAAAAGCGAAACGTAAAGGAAGGAAAAGAATATGCTATCCTCACGGCGGAGATCAGCAAAGCAACATTTGGATTGGTCCCAAGCGATTATAAGAAGCTGAAAAGACTGACAAAGCCGGAAGAGAATCTTCGCGATCATATGACCGATCTCGAACTGATCTTTACGATGCTGGGAGAAGCATCCACGACAGAAATCGCACGAAACAAAGATGCACAGGGATTTCCTCAAAATGAAAAAGCAGCAATCGAAGGAGGAACAGTGGCGGGCAACGCAAGGAAAGCATTGGAGAAGAAATCCGGAAGAAAAGTTGTAACAAATCAAAATTACAAATCATTGGCCGATAAAAAGAAACGGAGAATTAATGGGTAGGACATTCATTCCTGAATGTCATTAAGAAGGACACATAGGAATATGTGCCCCACCAAAACAATTATGTACGCCGAAGACGATTATATACAAATCAGCGCCTTACAGCATTATGTGTTTTGCCCACGGCAGTGTGGATTAATACACGTAGAAAATGCATGGACGGACAACATGTTTACTGTACGCGGCGAAATCCTGCACGAAAAAGTAGATACGGACACATACGAAACACGCGGCACATTAAAAACAGTACGTGGGTTAAGAATTCATTCAAACCGATTGGGCATCGTAGGACGGTGCGATGTCGTTGAATTTCGTAAAGATAAGAATGAACAAGAAGAAATATTGCCGGTTGAATTCAAATCCGGCGAGCCGAAGGAAGACATTTCCGATAAAGTACAATTGTGTGCGCAAGCTCTCTGTCTGGAAGAGATGCTGAATACAAGAATACTGCATGGAGCATTTTTTTATGGTAAAATACGGCGGAGAAATCCGATAGATATCGATGGAGAATTGCGGACACAAACAGAAACCATTATTGATTCTGTTCATGAGATCGTGTCCAAGAAACAAGTGCCCCCGTCAAAATACTCAGAGAAATGCCGGAATTGTTCTTTAGAAGATGCCTGTATGCCGAAAGCGATGAATGAAAAAAAGCTGAAGCAGTATATGAAGGAGTTGTATTTATAATAATATCGACACACAGGAATGTGTGTCCTACCTAATTTGGTAGGGTATTCATTCTTGAATGCTATTATAAATAACAACACACAGGAATGTGTGTCCTACCAAATCCGGTAGGGCATTCATTCTTGAATGCCATTATAAATAACAGCCATTTCTGGTTGACAAACAAAAAAATATGGCGGAAGAATTAAAAATAACACGACGGCATTTGCCGCATTGGACAATTGACGGCTCTATTTACTTTGTAACATTTTGTTCGAATGGAATGGAATTTAATGAAAACGAACAACGCATTATTCTTGAGCACATTAAGGCAGGTGACGGAATATTCTATGATTGCTATGCCGCAATGGTGATGCCGGATCATGTGCATCTGCTTTTGCAACCAAAGGCAGAAATAACCTTAAGCCGAATAATGCACGGCATTAAAGGTGCGAGCGCGTATAAGATCAATCAATTACGAAAAACTAAAGGATCAGTATGGCAGAAAGAGTCGTTCGATAGAATTGTGCGGGATGGAAATGAATTCGACGAGAAGTTGAATTATATGTACAACAATCCAATAAAAAAAGAATTAACGGAAAACCCAGAGAATTATGTTGGATGGTATTATAATGAAAACAAATGCAAGTAGGACATTCCTGCTCGCCGCTTCACTTTGGCAGGCGGGCATTCCTGAATGTCATCATTGGAAATGACACACAAGAATGTGTGTCCTACCAAATTAAAATTGGTAGGTCAACCATTCCTGGTTGACATTTTTAAAATAACCGTATACCAACAATATTATGAAAAAACATCTTAACACGCTTTATATCACCTCCGACGATGCTTATGTACACAAAGAACGGGAAACATTTATTGTGGAGATAAACAACGAAAAAGTCTTTCAGGCTCCCATTCATTCGATTGAGAATATCGTGTGCTTCGGATTCAAGGCGCTCTCCCCCGCTTTGATGGCTTTTTGTGCGGAGAATAATGTCGGTATCAGTTATCTTTCGGAAAATGGAAAATTCCTTGCCCGTGTTCAAGGTGCTCAGCATGGAAATGTTTTGCTTCGCAAAGCACAATATGCAATCGCGGACAATGAACAGGAGTCGCTTAGAATCGCCCGCCCCATTATCGCCGCAAAAGTGGCAAACTATAGAAATTTGTTGCAACGCCACCAACGTAATCACCCTGAGAACGGCTCTGATTCTGTTGATTCCGCTGCGGCAATTTTAGGAAACCGTTTGAACGATATTGAAAAAACGATGACTTTGGATGGATTGCGCGGATATGAGGGGGAATGTGCGAATGTTTATTTCAGCGTCCTCTCATCGCTCATTATTGCACAACAAGAAGATTTTACCTTTACCGGAAGATCAAAACGCCCACCTCTCGATCCGGCAAATGCTCTGCTTTCATTTTTATATGCCATACTTGCCAACGATGTTCGATCAGCAGTAGAAACAGTGGGTCTCGATCCACAGGTCGGATTTTTGCATCAACTCCGATCCGGAAGACCGAGCCTTGCGTTAGATATAATGGAAGAATTTCGTGCATATCTGGGCGACCGCATAATGCTCAATCTTATCAATCTCAGACAGGTAACAAAAAAGGATTTTGAAATTCGTGAATCCGGAGAAGTACGCATGTCCGATGATGCACGGAAAGTCCTTCTTACAGCATATCAAAAACGCAAGCAAGAAGAAATTACGCATCCGTTCCTTGGAGAAAAAATGACAATCGGATTGTTGCCGCATATACAAGCACAATTGCTGGCGCGATATATTCGCGGCGACATAACAGAATATCCGCCGTTCTATGTGAAATCGTAGGACATCCATTCGTGGATGTCCGGGCAAATAATGACACGCAGGAATGCGTGTCCTACAAAATAATAGAAAATATTTTATGATGGTCTTGGTCAGCTATGACGTATCGACAAAAACTCCTGCCGGAGTAACACGCTTGCGGAAGATTGCGGAGATTTGCCTTGATTATGGATTACGCGTACAGAATTCTGTTTTCGAGTGCAATGTGGATCCGGCACAATGGGAAACTATGAAAGATAAGTTATTGTCGAAGTATAAAGCTGAAGAAGACAGTCTGAGATTTTATTATTTGGGTTCGAATTGGCAGCGACGCGTAGAACATTACGGATCGAAAGAGATACAGAGCATAGAAGATACGATTATCCTATAACGCTAATCGAAGCACACAATAAAATGCCGGTACCTTAGCGGCTTGAAAACGAACGAAAAACATTGTTTTTCATTTTGAACCGCTCATTGGTCTTTGAAAAATGAATAGTAAGCGATAAGAGTATATTTTGATTCGATATTTATTAGAGTAAATTGAATAACAGTCGCGCCCCTCGCGGGCGCGTGGATTGAAACCCGAATAAAATATGCCGTATCGTTTTTACAGATTGTCGCGCCCCTCGCGGGCGCGTGGATTGAAACTTCATCCGGTGCAAGTATGTTGTATGCGCTGTACCAGTCGCGCCCCTCGCGGGCGCGTGGATTGAAACCAAAAATCATCCT
>Ga0182011_10004538_pt1 | contig 11104 bp, 7 predicted proteins | sample 711E1DmetaG_FD_120481 | JGI IMG/M metagenome (GOLD analysis project Ga0182011, IMG submission 120481) | Permafrost microbial communities from Stordalen Mire, Sweden - 711E1D metaG | ecosystem: Environmental > Terrestrial > Soil > Wetlands > Permafrost | place: Sweden: Stordalen | collected... | reverse complement strand
CCTTTGCCGGTGAACGCCTTCATCATCTTCTGCATCTGGCTGAACTGTTTGACCAGCTGGTTCACGTCCTGGGTGGAGGTGCCGCTCCCGGCCGCGATCCTGCGGCGGCGGCTCGCGTTGAGGACGTGCGGGTTGTGGCGCTCCTGGGGCGTCATGGAGTAGATGATGGCCTCTATTCTCTTGAGCTGGCCGTCGTCCACCTCGAGCCCCTGCTGGCGCGCCATGCCGCTCATCCCGGGGACCATCTCCATCACCTTGGAGAGCCCTCCCATCTGGCGCAGCTGCTGCATCTGCTCCAGGAAGTCCTCGAAGTCGAACTTCTGTTTGCGCAGCTTCTCCTCGAGCTTGCGCGCCTTCTCCTCCGTCATGTGCTCCTCGGCCTTCTCGACCAGGGTGACGATGTCGCCCATGCCGAGGATGCGGGACGCGACGCGGTCCGGGTAGAAGACCTCGAGGTCGTTCATCTTCTCGCCAACAGAGGCGAGCTTGATGGGCCGTCCGGTGACCGCCTTCATGGAGAGCGCCGCGCCGCCGCGGGCGTCGCCGTCCATCTTGGTGATGAGGATCCCGTCGAACTCCAGCGTCTCCAGGAACGTGAGCGCGACGTTGACCGCGTCCTGGCCGGTCATCGCGTCCACCACCAGCAGGGTCTCACTGGGGTCGACCGAGGCCTTGATGTCCACCAGCTCCTGCATCATCTCAGTATCGATGTGCAGCCGCCCGGCGGTGTCGAGTATCACGACGTCGTTGCCCTTGCGGGCGCCTTCCTTCACCGCCTGCTCGCAGATCTCCAGCGCGCTCTTGTGCTTGTAGTAGGCCACCGGCACTTCGATCTGGGTCCCCAAGGTCTGCAGCTGCTCGACCGCCGCGGGCCGGTAGACGTCCGCCGCCACCAGCAACGGGGTCCTCCCCTGCCGGTGCAGCAACACCGCGAGCTTGGCGGCCGCCGTGGTTTTGCCGCTTCCCTGCAGGCCGACCAGCATGATGACCGATGGCGGGTGGGGGGCGAAGCGGATGTCCTTCTCCTTGCCGCCGAGTATGTCGGTCATCTCGTCGAAGACGATCTTCACGACCTGCTGGGCGGGCGTCACGCTTTTGATGACCTCCTCGCCGATCGAGCGCTCGCGCACGTGGTCTACGAACTGCTTCACGACCTTGAAGTTGACGTCGGCCTCCAGCAGCACCAGGCGGATCTCGCGCATGGCGGCATCGACGTCCTTCTCGGTCAGCTTGCCCCTGCCGCGAAGCCTCGTAAAAACATCCTGCAGCCTGTCTCCCAGGCTTTCAAACATGGTTGCTCCATCGCTTGTCTTACCGAATAAAGGGAGTTTACCATGACCCGTTGCCCCACATAATGATATTACGCGCACCCCCGGACGCGCTCAAGCAAGAGAACGGGCGCACCCCGGGCTTCCGTCCGGGCTTCCCCTGCCCGATGGCCGGACGCGCGGGCTGCGACGGCTCCCGCGGGGAGAGGGGTCAGGGAAATGAAAGAAGCCCGGCCGACGGCCGGGCCTCGTCCATCACCTTATCTGGAAAGAGAATCAGGCCTTGCCGGTGATCTTGAAGACCTTGGTCCCGCACTTGGTGCAGGTGCCTTTCAGGGCCTTCATCTTATTCTTCATGATGACCTCTTCAGGATCCTTGATCTCTACCTTCTCCTTGCACTTCACACAGTAAGCTTCAGCCATCTTACCTCCTTTGTACCCGGAACCCCCCGGATCCACAGATTACTCACAACACGTACATTTGTTCGGCTGTTCGCGCAAATATACCTTTGACCCTTCGGGCGGTCAACCAGTGCGGGGGCTCGAGACCGGTCCGGTGCTATACTGTCTGCGGCCGTGACAAGGAGGCGGAAGATGCCCGAATCGTTCGACGAGCTGCGCCACGAGTACCTCGAGAGCCGCTGCGAGACGGCGGTCAAAGCGCTGCGGAAGAGGTGGTTCGACGCCCACTGGTTCTCCAACGCGGATCGCGCGGTGAAGGCGGCGCTCGATGTCATACCCCAGGGCTCGCGTGTGGGAGCCGGCGGGTCGGTGACTGTGCGTGAGAGCGGGTTGCTGGAGGTCTTGAGCGAGCGCGGAGACCAACTTGTGTACCACCAGCCCGACATGGCGCAACAGCAGAGCATGGAGGTCCGCAAGGAGGCCATCACCTGCCCTTACTACCTGTGCTCCAGCAACGCCATCACCATGGAAGGCGAACTGGTGAACACCGACGGGATAGGCAACCGGCTGGCCGGGATGATGTTCGGCCCCGAAGTGGTGGTGGTGCTCGCGGGCGCAAACAAGCTGGTGGAGGACCGCGCCGAGGCGTTCAGCAGGATTCGCAACGTGGCCGCCCCGGCAAACGCGAGGAGGCTCGGCCTCGACCTGCCTTGTGTCGAGCGGGGAAAGTGCGTCGACTGCCGAACTCCCCAGAACATCTGCAGGGTGACGTCGATCGTCAGCCTCAAGCCGATGTGGACCGACCTCAAGGTCTTCCTGGTAGCCGAACCACTCGGTTTGTAGGGACAACTTCTTTTTCTACTATCGATACCGCAGTGGGTAGAAGAATAAGTGGAAAGTCTGTTCCCATCTCAGGGTGGGCGGCGGTACCAATCGATGAGGCGGGCCATCGGCGGGTATACCTTCCTGACCGCGATGAGGCTGTCGGCCACCTTTCTCGACCTCTCGGGCACAGTTGCCTTCGCCGATTTTATCGCCTCGAACCACTGGCGCGGGTCTTTCCTGGCCAGGATGCCCTCCAGGCTATAGACGCTCACGTCGCGCACGCCGGCCGCCAGCGCCGCCTCCAGGCCGACCACCAGCTCAGCGGGCCCGCCGAAGACCGGCTCGTCCTGGAGCACTCCGCCCCCGGTAAGGCCAAGCGATACACCCGCGCGGCCGCCGAACTTCTCGCGCAGGCGGGAGCAGTTATCGTACACCAGCCAGTTGGCGTCCTTCACGCTGATGGCCCTGCCGGACATGCCACACAGCATGCTCACATAGAGCATCGGGCTCACGACGTCCCATCCGATCCCGGAAGCCGGCGTCTCGGTCATGTCCTGCAGCAGCTCGCCGTCCCCCTCCATCTCCAGCCCGATCCAGGGCAGCACCGCCGTGAGCGTGCGAATCCCGGCGTCCTGCAGCTCCACGTTGAGCCTGTCGAGCTTTCCCTTGGCCCGGTAGTAGCGCTCGCGGTCCAGGTTCTCGCGCGCCGATGTGAACACCTTTCCGAGCTTGATGAGCGGGTTGGTGGCCCGCATCACTTCCCACATCTGCTGGATGGGCATCTCGAGGTCGATCGCGACCGTGTCGGGAAGGACGTCGTTCTTCTGAGCCCACTCCACCTGGTGGCGGACCAGGGCGCCGTATGAAGAAGCGTTGCGCTCGCCAGGAAAGTAGCCCTGCTCTTTCTCCATCAGAGGCCAGAAAGCGTAGTCCACTCCAGCCTCCTTGATCTTCTTGAGCGCGTTGGCGTTCTTCCGGGTCAGGGAGACCGGGTACATCGCGATGGCGACGCCCGCGGAGAACTCCTGCAGAAGAGGCAGGGCTTTCTTGACTATGTCGGGCGGAGCGAGCGACTCCTCCCAGAACCTCAGTTCGAACTGCACGATGACTCTTTACCCTTCCTCATCGCCCGAAGGTTTCCGTCTGCACCAAGCAGAGAATTCATACTATCAGAACTTCGATTACACGCCTGCTGTCTTTCATACTGGTCAGTAGATACTTCTATTTTCTGGGGGTCGAGGGAAGTCCCGAAGGGGGCGGGGTGAGCCTTTTGCGAGCGATTCGCAGCGTCTCGGGGAGCATGGAGAGTCTGCTGACTTCAAAGACGCGAGGACCAGCGAGCAAAAACCTCACCCCGCCTCCTCCCATTTCCTTTGAATTCAGAACAAGGCGCGGGCGTATTCCTCGGGGTCGAACGGACGAAGGTCGCTCATGCCCTCGCCCACTCCGATGTAGGAAACCGGTATCCCGAGCTCACGGCCGATGGCAAGGACGACCCCGCCCTTGGCGCTGCCGTCCATCTTGGTGAGCGCGATTGAGCCCAACTCCATGGCCTCGCCGAAAATGCGCGCCTGGCTGACGCCGTTCTGCCCGGTGGTGGCGTCGATGGCCAGTATCGACTCGGGCGGGTACCCGAGTTGACGCTCGGCGACCCGCCACATCTTGTTGAGCTCGTCCATCAGGTTCTTCTTGGTATGCAGGCGCCCCGCGGTGTCGACTATGACGATGTCGATCCCCCGCGCCGTCGCCGACTCGAGCGCGTCGAACACGACAGCGGCCGGGTCCCCTCCGGTCTTGTGCCGCACCACAGGCGCGCCGACCCGTTGCGCCCACATCTCCATCTGCTCTATGCCGGCGGCCCGAAAGGTATCGGCCGCAGCGAACAGGACCTTTTGCCCTTCGCTCTTGTACTGGTAGCCGATCTTGGCGGACGTGGTCGTCTTGCCCACCCCGTTGACGCCCACTATGAAGACCACATGCGGCTTCTCGTCGGAGACCGCGGGCCTCTCCCCGAAAGAGCGCAGCATCTCGGCGACCTCCTCGCGGAACACCTGCCGAAGGCCCTCGAGGTCCCGCACGCCCTCGGAGGTGATTCGCTTCCTGGCGGCTTCCACGATCGTGGTGGCGCTCTCGACGCCGGCGTCGGCGGCGATCAGCGCGTCCTCGGCGTCCTCCCAGAACTGGGGATCGATGGCGCGCCTGGTCGCGGCACGCGCGAACGGCCTGCCCAGGATCCGGCGCGAGCGCGACATACCCTTGCGAAGCCTGCGCTTCTCCTCGCCCTCCTCCGCCTCGTCCTCCTCGAGCCACTCCTCTTCGGTGGCCTCACCCTCGGCGACCTCGGGCGGGATGTCCGCGCCAGGAGCCTCTTCTACAGCGGGCGCGGGTGTTTCCTGCGTGTCTTCGGTGGGGAACTCTGGTGACTCCGGCTCGGGCTGCTGCTCGGCGGCCTCCGGCTGATCGCCCCCGACGGCGGCCTCAGCCTTCTTCCTGCGCTTCGGCTCCTTCAGGCGCTTGCCCTTGGCCATCAGGACGCCGCCTGCTCCACCAGCCTCTGTGAGACCACGCGCGACATGCCGTCGTCGTGCATCGTCACGCCGTAGAGGATGTCGGCGATCTCCATCGACCGCTTCTGATGGGTGATAAGAACAAGCTGCGACTCGTCCTTGAACTCCTTGACCAGGTCCAGGAACCGGTGCAGGTTGACGTCGTCGAGCGCGGCCTCCACCTCGTCAAGAAAATAGAACGGGCTCGGGCGCACCTTGAACAGCGAGAAGAAGAACGCCAGCGCGGTCAGCGAGGTCTCGCCGCCCGACAGCAGTGAAATCCTGCGCAGCTTCTTGCCCTCCGGCTGCGCCATGATCTCGACGCCGGAGGCAAGGATGTCGTCGGGGTCGGTGAGGCGCAGCTTGGCGCTGCCGTTGGGGAACAGGTTCGAGAATATCTTCTGGAAGTGCTCGTCCACCGCGGTGAGCGTCTCGGTGAACCGTTGCTCTATCTCGCGGTCTATCTGCTTGACGACCCTCTTGAGCTGGGTGCGCGCCTGGTCGATGTCGTCCATCTGCGTCTTGAGGAAGTCGTAGCGCTGCTCCAGCGACTCACGCTCGGTGATCGCCTCGGGGTTGACCGGGCCGATGTGCTCCAGCTCCGCGGTCAGCTCGACCAGCCTGGCCTCGAGCTCGGGCGTGAGCTCCTCGGCGGGGTAGGTCTTGAGGGCGAACTCCAGCGGGACCTTGTTCTCGTCGACGATGCGCTCGACCAGCTGCTCGACCCTCACCTTGAGCTCGGCGCGGGCGAGCTCCTCGGAGTGGATCAGGTCGCGCAGCGCGGCGTGGTCCTGCTGCTTTCGCGAGACCTCTTCGCGCAGCTCGTGGAGGCCGTCGGCCGCCTTCTTCTCCGCCTCGACGCCGAGGTCCGCCTCTTCCCTGACCCGCAGCCGCGCAGCCTGCAGCTGCCCGGCGAGCTTCTCGTGCAGAGCGATCAACATGCTCAGGTCCTCGTCGGCTATCTCCGGCGGTTGCGAGCCGCCCGCGCCGACGCCGCTCCTCGCGCGCATGTCGCGCTCGTTTATCCTTCCGATCTCCAGGCGCCTGGCGAGGGTCGCCAGCCGGGAGTCGGCCGCCCGCAGCCCGTCCGCGAGGTCGCGCGCCTGGCTATCGCAGTCGGCGTAGCGCGAAGCCACCTCCGCCTCTTCGGCCTGCAGCTCCTCGAGCCGCGCTCGCATCGTCTCCGGGTCGGCGGTCGCGGTCTCGCCGGCGCCCTCTTCGGGGCCCGGCTGAGCGAGGTCCGCGCGCAGCGATTCCATCCGGGCGTCGAGGGCCGCTACCTCAGAGCGCGCCGACAGGAGCGCCTCGGTGGTGGTGATCGATTCCTCGCGGGCGCTCGAGGCCTGGCCGGTCAGCCCGGCGACGTCCGCCTCTATCGCTGCGCGGCGCAACTCGAGGCCATCGGCGGACTCACGCGACGAGGCCAGCGTCTCCTCCAGCTTGCGCCTCCGGCCCACCGACATCTCCAGGGTCACGGGGTTCACGGCGGTGCTGCCGCCCTTGATCATAGTGCCGCCGGTGATGACGTCACCGTCGGGCGACAGGAAGATGAGGTGCGGATGTCCCTCAGCCAGCGCGACCGCGCTGTCCAGGTCGGCGGCGATGTAGACGTCCTCCAGCAGCGCGTCGAGAGCGTCCGAGAACCAGTCGGGCGCCTGCACCGCTTCGCGCGCGGGGACCGCTCCCTCTATCAGGCGGCGGCTCCGCTCCGTTGACGGGGCGGCCGAGTCGTGCCTGAAGAAGAGGCCCTGGCCCAGCCCTTTCTCCTTGAGGTGCTCGATCGCGACGATGATGGCATTGGTGTCGCGGGCTATGATCCCGCAAAGCCAGGGACCGATATAGCTGTTGATCGCGGTCTCGTGCTTCGGATCTATCTTGATGTTGCTGGCGAGCATGCCGCCCAGCCCGCCGTCAGTCGGGTCGCTCTCCAGCAGCGCGGCGGAGGTGTTGAGCGGGCCCCAGGTCTCGGTCTCCAGGCGGGTCAGTATCTCCAGCGTCGCGGTGAGCCCGGCCTGCCGGCGGTCCTGCTCCCGCAGTTCGCTGGTGACCGAATCGCGCTCCGAGGCGAGCGAGACAAGGCCCTCCTCCAGCTCCCTCAGCGCCACCCTGGCCCGCTCGGACGCCTGCTCCAGCGGCGCAATTCCAGAAACGATCGCCTCGCGCTCCGGACCCAGCCTCGCGAGCTCTTCTCGCTTCCGCTGCAGCCGCTCGGCGGCGAACCCGCCGTCGGCGAGCAGCGACTCGTTGAAGGCCGCGATGCGTCCCTCCGCGACCGCCCTCTGCCTGGACAGCTCGTTGAGCCTCGCCTTCAGCTCGGAGGCCCTGGCGGCGAGCTCGGTCTCCCGCGCCCGCATCGACTCCACCTGGAGCGTGACCTCGCCTTGCTCACTGGCGAGCGCCGCGTTCTCGGAGGTCACCTTCTCCATCTCCGCCGGGTCTGGAGCCGGCGCGGATGCCGCCTCCTCCTTGGAGTGCCTGGCCTTCTCGTCCCACAGCTCGAGCATCGCCTTGAGCCGCTCGTGCAGCGAGACCAGCCTGTATAGTCCGTTGTGGACCTGCTCCTCGCGAACGCGCCACTCGGCCTGCTGCTTCTCCAGCGACGCGACTACCGCGGCCCTCTCCGCCAGCAGAGCGTCCAGCGCCTCCAGCTTCCCCGTGCGCTCCTGCTGCCTGGCCTGGTGCTCCTCCCACTCACGGCGCATCGCCCGCAGGCGGGCCACGTCCAGCCTGAGGCGCGCCTCTTTCATCTCTCGCACCAGCGCGGTGTACTGCTCGAGCCTGCCCGCCTGACGTTGCAGGGGACGGAGCTGCCGGCGCACCTCTCGGGCCACGTCGTTGGTCCGCACCAGTTCCTCGTCCATGCGTGCCAGCCGGCGCATCGCCTTCTCGCGCCGCTTGCGGAACTTCAACAGGCCGCCGGCCTCCTCGATGTAGTCCCTGCGCTCTTCGGGCCTGCAGGAGAGGACGTCGTCGAGCGCGCCCTGGCTGATCACGGAGTTCAGCGTCCTGCCGACGCCGGCGTCGGAGAGCAGCTCCTGGATGTCGAGCAGCCTGCAGGCGCTGTTGTTGAGCCGGTACTCGCTGTCGCCGCCGCGTACCACGTTGCGGGTAATGGTGACCTCGGAGTAGTCCAGCGGGAAATCGTTGTTGGAGTTGTCGAGAGTGAGCGTGACCTCGGCGAGGTTGACCGGCTTGAGGCTCCCCGAGCCGGAGAAGATGATGTCCTCCATGCGGTTGCCGCGCAGGGAGGTCGGGCTCTGCTCGCCCAGCACCCACATTACGGCGTCTGCGATGTTGCTCTTACCTGAGCCGTTGGGCCCCACGATGATGGTGACACCCGGCTCGAACTCGAGGACGGTCTTCCTGGCGAACGACTTGAAACCTTTGATGGTCAGCGACCTGAGAAACAAGCTTTTCCCCTCAAGGAAATAGGACGAGCCCTGATAACTTCCACGATAATTCTATGAAGGGCCGCCTATCCCCTCCCACGCGATGGCGCCCCCGCCGACGATGCCGGCGTCCGCGCCCAGACCCGAGAGAACGACGTTCACTCCCCGGGTCAACTCAGGCAGTCCGTTCTCGGAGACCGCCCTCGATACCTCGTCCAGCAGGAAGTGACCGGAGCGGGACATGCCGCCTCCCAGCACCACCTTTTCGGGGTCGAACGCGTGTATGAGGTTCACCACCCCCAGGCCGAGTTCATAGCCGATGCTCCTGAATGCCGCCAGCGCCGCCGCGTCCCCACGCTCGGCCGCGGCCGAGACCATCTCACCGGTGATGGCGGCGGGATCGCCGCCGCATAGTTCGACGAGGAGCGAGCCCTTCTCCGTTTCGATAAGCGCCGCCGCCTCCCGCTGCAGGGCCGTCCCCGAGGCCACAGCCTCCAGGCAGCCGCGCCGCCCGCAGGCGCAGAGCGGCCCGTGTGGGTCGATGGTCATGTGGCCGAGCTCGGCCGCGGTCCCCTTGTGGCCGCGATAGAGCCTGCCGTCCACGAATATGCCGCCGCCCACGCCGGTCCCCAGCGTGAGGTACACGAAATCGTCCACGCCGATGCAAACGCCCGCCAGATGCTCGCCGGCCGCCGCGGCGTTGGCGTCGTTGTCCAGGAAGGCGGGCAGGCCGGTGGTCTCCGTCGCGAGCCTCTGCAACGGGACGTCCCTCCATGAGATGTTGGGGGCCGACAGCAGGAGCCCTTCAGCGTGGAGCACGAAGGCGGCCGCACCGATACCGCACGCGGCGACCTCCAAGCCTTCACTCTGAGCGGATTTGATGGACTTGTCCAGGAGCCCGATTACCTCGGAGACCATCCGCGCACCGTCTTGCGAGGGCGAAGCGGTCTGTTGCCTGAAGATGATCGCTCCGGTGGGGTCGATCGCGCCCACCGCGATCTTGGTCGCGCCGACGTCGGCGCCTATCACACAGGTGGACTCGAGCCGGGAGAGCCCGGTGGACGCCTCCACCTCGGCAAGCAAGTCGGAGCCAGGTGTGAGGCTATCGGCTCCCATGTGGGCCTTACCCTTTCTTCTTGCGCCCGGTGGTCCAGCCGAGCTTCAGAAGCGCGGCGCGCGCCGCCCCCTGCTCGGCCTCCTTCTTGGAAGGTCCGGCCACCGGCCCGTACTTCTTGTTCCCTACCTCGACGGTGGCGTGGAACGTCTTGAAGTGATCGGGGCCCTCATCCCTGATGCGGTAGCGGGGCACCGCGCCGAACTTCTTGGTCGCCCTCTCCTGCAGCTCGCTCTTGAAGTCGCCCGACCCCCAGCTCACGATGTCGTGGATCAGCGGGCCGAGGCAGGACATGACCATGCCGGCGGCGACTTCGAACCCTCCGTCCATATAGATGGCGCCGACCACGGCCTCGTAGGCGTCGGCTAGGATCGAGCGCTTGCGCCTGCCCCCGGTGGCCTCCTCGCCCCTGCCCAGCAGTATCAGTTCGGAGAGGCCCAGCTTGTCGGCGGCCTCGGCCAGCGCCGCTCCTTTGACCAGCGGCGACCGCAGCTTGGTCAGCTCGCCCTCGGGGTAGTCGGGGAAGTCCTCGAACAGCACGTGGGTCACGGCGAGCTCTATAACCGAGTCGCCCAGGAACTCGAGCCTCTCGTTGGACTCGATCAGGGGCCTGCCCTTCTCGTTGGTGTAGGACCTGTGGCTGAGCGCCTGCTCCAGGATCTGGCGATCGTCAAACGTGTAACCGAGGAGGTTCTCAACGGCGTCGAGTATCCGGTCGATCTCTCGCAAACAGATAAGCCTTTCAAGAGAAGCGTCGCGGGCCGCGCCCGCGGCCTACCTGAAGATGTGCATCCCTATCTCTTCGAGCATCAGGTCGAGGTCGAAGCCCTCCCTGATGAAACCCCTGATGCGCTCGATCTTCTTAGGGCTGTGCATCTTCTGGTGCCCTATGGCCGCCTCCACCATCTCCACCGTGGTGGCGGTGTCGTAGTCGACCAGGATTATAGGGACGCCGATCTCCTCGGCGTGGCCCAGCACCAGCGGGCTCGGCCTGTGGCCGCCCGTCAGGATGAGTGACTTGGTAGGGGTCTCCAGCGCGGCCAGCTGTATGTCGGAGCGGTCGCCGCCGGTAATGACCACCTTGTTCGCCTGCTTGCGGAACAGGCGCAGCGCCTGCTCCTGCCCCATCGCGCCCACCATCATCGACTCGATGAGCTCGTCGCCCTTGTCCGCGGCGCAGATGATGCTGCCGTTGAGCCCTTCGGCCAGGTCGTTGACCGTGATGGACCTGAGCACCCTGTCGACCGGGACGGAGCCGAACATGTTTATGCCCTGGCTGGTCAGGTACCGGCCCAGCAGGTTCTTGGTGAAGTCCATGCGCCTGGGCGGAACCCAGTTGAGCACGACTCCCAGGAACCAGTGGCCGAAGAAGTCCTTGGCTGAAAGGATCCTGTCCACCGAGAGCTCCTCGTTGAAAGTGTCGAGCAGCAGGACCTTCGCCTGCAGGACGTCGGCCAGCTCGAGGGCCGAGAGGTTGAGGATGCGGCCGTGCAGGAAGTTCTGCGCGCCCTCCAGTATCATCAGGTCCTTGCCCTCCGAGAGCTTGTTGTAAGCGTTCTT
>Ga0182011_10004537_pt1 | contig 11105 bp, 9 predicted proteins | sample 711E1DmetaG_FD_120481 | JGI IMG/M metagenome (GOLD analysis project Ga0182011, IMG submission 120481) | Permafrost microbial communities from Stordalen Mire, Sweden - 711E1D metaG | ecosystem: Environmental > Terrestrial > Soil > Wetlands > Permafrost | place: Sweden: Stordalen | collected... | reverse complement strand
CTTTAAGCCGCCCGCGCTGCGCTGGCCCAAGGGCGTCTTCCGCAAGTATGTGGATCGCGTAAGCTCCGCCAGCGAGGGCGCGACAACGTAATTCACACGACCGGGTGCCCCACCCTCGCCGCGTTTTTGTTTGTGCGGCTAGGGTGGGAAAGTACAGACACTTCCGATCTTTTACAAGGAGTCCAACCATGGGAACCAAGGCCAAAACGCAAGCATCGCACGACCACCCGACCACCCCCACCCGCCTCACCGGCGCGGAGATTGTCTGGGCCACGCTGGTGGGCGAAGGCGTCACCGACGTCTTCGGTTACCCCGGCGGAGCGATTCTGCCCGTCTATGACGCGCTGCGCAAGTTTCCCATTCACCACACCCTGGTGCGTCACGAGCAGGGCGCGGCGCACATGGCCGACGGCTACTCGCGCGCCTCGGGCAAGGTGGGCGTGGCAATCGCCACCAGCGGCCCCGGCGCGACGAACTTAGTCACCGGCATCGCCACCGCCATGCTCGACTCCATCCCCATCGTCTGCATCACCGGCAACGTCTCCAGCAAGGTGCTGGGCACCGACGCCTTTCAGGAGGTTGACATTACCGGCATCACGCTGCCCGTGACCAAGCACAACTTCCTTGTCAATCGCGCCGAGGATATCGCCCCGGCGCTGCGCCATGCCTTCCAGATCGCCAAATCCGCCCGCCCCGGCCCGGTGCTGGTAGACATCACCAAGGACGCGCAGCAGGGCACAGCTCTCTTCGACTTTGAAGCCGCCAAACCGCGCCCGGTTCGCATCCACCCCATGCGCATCGTCGAGGACTCCGGCCTCGCGCAGGCCGCCGAGCTGATCCGCAACGCCAGGCAGCCGGTCATCCTGGCCGGCCACGGCATCCTCGAATCCGGCGCCATGGAGCAGGTGCGCACCCTGGCCGAGCGCGCGCAGATTCCTGTGGCCCTCACGCTGCTCGGCCTGGGCGCATTTCCCGCCTCGCACCCGCTCAATCTGGGCATGATGGGCATGCACGGAGAGGCTTGGGTCAACCACGCCATTCAGGAGGCCGATCTGCTCATCGCCTGCGGAATGCGCTTCGACGATCGCGTCACCGGAACCACTTCCACTTATGCCACCAAGGCGAAGAAGATTCACATCGATGTCGATCCCGCGGAGATCAACAAGAACATCAAAGTCGATGTGGCCCTGATCGGCGATCTTGGCGAGGTGCTGGAGCGGTTGCTGCCCCGCATCGCGGGCCGCGACGGCCAGGCATGGCTCAAGACCATCGACTCCAGCAAGGGCGCGGCCGCCGTGCGCGACATCAAAAACCTCCCCGATTCCGGCCACCTCTACGCGGCCCACGTCATCCACGACATCTGGCGCATCACCGGCGGCGACGCCGTCATCGTCACCGACGTCGGCCAGCACCAGATGTGGGAGGCGCAATACTACCACCACGAAAAGCCGCGCTCCCTCATCACCTCCGGGGGCCTGGGAACCATGGGCTTTGCCTTGCCCGCGGCCATCGGCGCCAAATTCGCCTGCCCGGAGAAGGAACTCTGGGTCGTCGCCGGCGACGGCGGCTTCCAGATGACCGCCGCCGAGCTCTCCACCATCGCCCAGGAGAAGATCAAGATCAACATCGCCATCATCAACAACGGCTACCTGGGCATGGTCCGCCAGTGGCAGGAGTTCTTTTACGAGCGCAACTACGAGGCCACGCCGATGGTCAGCCCCGACTTCGTCAAACTGGCCGGCGCGCACGGCATTCAGGGGCTCACCGTCAGTACCCGCGCCGAGGTGGAAGGGGCCGTCAAAGCAGCCCGCTCCGCGCCGGGCGCCTTTCTCATCGACTTCAAGGTGGAGAAGGAAGACTCGGTCTATCCGATGGTCTCCGCCGGCTCCGCGTTGCACGAGATGATCCGCCGGCCGGGCAAGGACCCGCTGGTGGAGACGCCGGAAGACAAATAATGCAGCTTCTAGCTGTTAGCTTCTAGCTTCTAGCTTTTCGTCGCCATCTCCAACGTACAGTCGGCGCATGAAAAGTACGAGCAAGAGCTAAAAGCTAGAGGCTAGAAGCTAGAGGCTAAGATGCTGCACACATTCGTCGCATACGTTGAAGACCGCCCCGGCGTGCTCACGCGCGTGGCTTCGCTCTTCCGCCGCCTGAACATCAACATCGTCTCGCTCACCGTGGGCCGCAGCGAGCGCGCCGGCCTCTCGCGCATGACCGTGGTTGCCGAGGCCTCCGCCGAGGCCGGACACCGCATCCAGGCCAGCCTCTTCAAACTGGAGAATGTCGTCGATGTGGACGACATTGCCCAGACCCCGGCCGTTACCCGCGAGCTGGCGCTCATCAAGGTGGCCGCCACGCCCCGCAATCGCTCGCAGATCTTCGAACTGGTCGAGGTCTTTCGCGCCCGAATCGTCGACTTGGCGCCTGAATCGCTGATGATCGAGATCACCGGCGTCGAAAGCAAGATCGAGGGGCTGATCGAGGTGCTTCACGAGGGCGGCAACCAGATTCTGGAAATCTGCCGCAGCGGCAAGCTGACCATGCGCCGCGGCCATCACACCAGCAGCGTGATGCGCGCCATGGGCGCGCATGAAGCCGGCCCGCGGGAATCGCAGCCGGATGCTCCCGAAGACAGCGCGGCCTCCGAGCCGGAATAATCATCTGCCCCGTGCCCCATCCTTTCGCCAGTTTTTTCGAGAATAACTGGCTGGGTGCCCCACCCTCGCCGCGTTTTTGTTTTTGCGGCTAGGGTGGGAAAGCACCATCTCAACCAGACCGTTTAAGCTAACTTTAACCACGCAAGCAAAGGAAAATCATGGCCACCACGTATTACGATCACGATGCCGACCTCTCCCTCATCCAATCCAAGAAAGTAGCCATCATCGGCTACGGCTCCCAGGGCCATGCCCATGCGCTCAACCTCAAGGACTCCGGCGTCCAGGTGAAGGTGGGCCTGGCGCCCGGCTCCAAATCCATCGCCAAGGCCCAGAAGGCCGGCCTGGAGGTGACCACCGTTGCCGACGCCACAAAGTGGGCCGACGTGGTGATGGTCCTGGTTCCCGATCAGACCGCCGCCAAGCTCTATGCCGAAGAGATTGGTCCGAACCTCAGCGCCGGCAAGCTGCTGATGTTTGCGCACGGCTTCAACATTCACTTCAAGACCATCGTTCCCGCCGCGGGCATCGATGTGGGCATGGCAGCGCCCAAGGCGCCCGGCCACCGCGTACGGGAAGTATTCACCGAAGGCGGCGGCGTGCCCTGCCTCATCGCCGTCCACCAGGACTCGACCGGCAAGGCTCATGCGCTCTGTCTCAGCTATCTCAAGGGCATCGGCGGTACGCGCGCCGGTGTGCTGGAAACCACATTCAAAGAAGAGACCGAGACCGACCTCTTCGGCGAGCAGTCGGTGCTCTGCGGCGGCGTCAGCGCGCTCATCAAGGCGGGCTTCGAGACCCTGGTCGAAGCCGGCTATCAGCCCGAGAGCGCCTACTTCGAGTGCCTGCACGAGCTGAAGCTGATCGTGGACCTGATCTACCGCGGCGGCCTGGCCTACATGCGCTACTCCATCAGTGACACCGCCGAGTGGGGCGACTACGTCAGCGGCCCCCGCGTCATCAACGCCGAGAGCCGCAAGGCCATGAAGCAGATTCTCGCCGAGATCCAGGACGGCAGCTTTGCCAAGCGCTTCCTCGCCGACCAGAACTCCGGCCGCAAGGAGTTCATGGCCTTCCGCGAAGCCGAAGCCAAGCACCCGGTCGAGATCGTCGGCAAGAAGCTCCGCGCCGCCATGCCCTTCCTTGACCCGGTTACCGTGGAAGAAGTGGCCAAGAGCCGGTAAACAGACCTGCCCAAAAGCACCGGGCTTCCATCTGCGTTGTCCGGTGCCGGGCGCCCCACCCTCGCCGCGCCGGAAATCTCCCTGACAATGATTCCGCATTGCTTGAGCAATTCTGACCGGCCTAACTCCATCGAACGGGGCGACAATTCCCTTGGCGCTGGATCGGCATTCCACATCCGTCCATCCCGGTCCGGCAGCCCCGTCCAAAGGAGCTACCATGTCCGATCTGAATCCCCCTCGCATCTCCGACAACGCCGCCGGAGGCCTGGCCTACATCACGATCATCCCGGCCATCGTCTTTCTGATCGTTGAACCCTACAAGAAAAGCTCCTTTGTCCGTTTCCACGCCTGGCAGTCGATCTTCTTCTATGTGGCCTGGGCCGTGGTCCACATCCTGGTCGAGATTGTGCAAAATCTCGTCCCAACCGTCGTCTTCCTGACCCTGACTCTGTGGCAATTTGTGGATCTCGCCTTCTTCGTCGTTCTGGTCATCGTCTTCGTCAACGCCTTCAACGGTAAGCGGATCAAGCTGCCCATTCTCGCCGCCCTCGCCGAACAGCAGGCCAACCGGTAGCTGGGCCTCCAGCCGCAGCAAACGCGGGAACGGCCTCCGCATGGAGGCCGTTCCCGCTTACCGCCGCCGGCCCTTCTTGCCTAGCTTTTTCCGGGTTTTGAAGGAACGCGCCGGCGCTGCGTTGGCCTTCTTCTTCTTCGCCTTCGGGCGGGACTTGGGGGGCATTTTTCCGGTCAGCGGAATGCCCTCTTCCACAATCGAGAACTGCAGCTTGCGTTCCTGGGCCAGAATGCGGTCCAGGATCACCTGCACCCGGTCGCCGGCGCGGAAGCGGCGGCCCGTGCGTTCGCCGATGATCTCATGCGTGTTCTCGCGCCAGGTGTAGCGGTCGCCGCGCAGCGTATCGATGGGCACCAGCCCCTCGACGAAGAGGTCGGTCAGCTCCACAAAGAGTCCGTATTTGGCCGGGTTCAGCACCAGCGCGGCGAACTCCTCTCCCACACGCTCCTGCATGAAGCGCACCTTCTTCCACTCCACCAGCTCGCGCTCCGCCTCGGCGGCGCGGCGCTCGGTCAGGCTGCACTCCTCGGCAATCCGGGCCAGCTCGGCCTCGGGAATCGGCGGCTCGCCGGGGAACATCGCTGCGGCATTGGGTAAAAAAGCACCAACCGCAGCTCCTTCGACTCGCTTCGCTCGCTCAGGATGACGGAGAGAATGGGGCGCCCGGTTCGTTGGCAACCCCTCATTCGGATGCGTCCACGGCGAGCTGTGCCGTCCCTCGGCTACGCGGCCCTCGCCGCTGACCCCCTCCCTCAGCAGCGCCTTCGCGATGCGATGCACAACCAGATCCGGATAGCGCCGGATCGGCGAGGTGAAGTGCGTATACGTCGGCGCGGCCAGCGCAAAGTGCCCCTCGTTGATCTCCGAGTAGCGCGCCTGCATCAGCGAGCGCAGCATCAAGTAGCTCAGAATCCGCTCCTCCGGCTTGCCCTCGATGCGCGCCGCCAGCTTCTGGTACATCCGCGGCGTCACCGGAATCTCTTCGGGAACCTCGTGCATCCGGGCGTGGCGCCCGCTCCCGCGCGCCTCCCGCCGCTCCCCGCGGGTCTGGATGCGCTTCACCGGCAGAGCGCCCAGCCCCAGCGAGTAGCCGAAGCTGGCCGCCAATTCCTCAAACTGGACTACGCGGCGCGCGTCCGGCCTTTCATGAATGCGGTAGAGCGAGGGAACGCCCAGGTCTTCCAGCCAGGTGGCCACGCACTCGTTGGCCGCCAGCATGAACTCCTCGATCAGCCGGTTGGCCCAGGTGCGCTCGGATTTGGTCACCCCGCGCATCTGCCCCTGCTCGTCGAACTCGATCACCGGCTCGGGCAAATCGAAGTCGATGCTCCCCCGTTCCTCGCGCCGCCGGTTCATCAGCCCCGCCAGCGCGCGCATCCGCTCGAACTTCGGAACCAGCTCCGCGTAGCGCGCCCGCGCCTCCTCGCCGGGGCCCCCTCCGTCAGGTCTTTGTCCGTCGGGTGATGTGCCGGGGCCCCCTCCGTCAGGTCTTTGTCCGTCGGGTGATGCGTCGCCCTCCAGAATCGCGTGCGCCTCCGTATACGTCATCCTTGCCGCCGAGCGAATGACGCCCTCCACGATCTCGTAGCTCTCGATCCGTCCGCCGCGGTCCAACTGCATAATGCAGCTCAATACCAGCCGGTCCTCGCCGGGCCGCAGGCTGCAAATGCCGGTCGAAAGCTCCTTGGGCAGCATGGGAATGGCGCGATCCGGAAAGTAGACGCTCGTCCCCCGCAGCCGCGCCTCCAGGTCCAGATCCGTCCCCGCCCGCACATACTCCGCCACGTCGGCGATATGCACCTGCAACTCGTAGCCGCCGTCCTTCCGCTCCCGCGCCAGTACCGCGTCGTCGAAGTCCCGCGCCGTCTCGCCGTCGATGGTCACTACCGGCAACGCGCGAAAATCCCGGCGGCTTGATACCTCGGAGAGCTCCAGATGGGCCACGCCGCGCGCCTCCGCCAGCACATTTTCCGGAAAAATCCGCGGCAACCGGTGCTTGCGGATCATCATCTCCACATCCACGCCGAACTCCTCCGGCGAGCCCAGCACCTCGATCACCCGCCCCACCGCTGGCCGCGACGGCGTCGGCCACTGGGTGATCTCAACATCCACCACCAGGCCTTCCAAATCGTCGTACCGGGCCGCCGCTTCGCCGCCCAGCACCCGGTGCGCCCCGGCCGCTCCTCCGGCTTCGGCCAGCTCCTGCCCCTCGGGAATCAGAATCGGCTGCGTCATGCGCTCGTCGAAGGGCGCAACGGAATGTCCCTTCCACCCCGGCGGCGAAGGCCTGTCGCTGTAGGCCCCGGTTTGCTCCCTCGCGTTGCGCCCGTAGTGAAAGACCCCCACGACCGTCGGGTTGCGCCGTTCCAGCACCCGCGCAATCCGCCCCTGCCGCCGCCCATCGGCCTTCGGCGGCTCGACCTCCACCAGAACCTGGTCGCCCTGCATCGCGCCGTTCATCTCGTTTGGGGGGATAAATATATCTTCCTGGCCTGAAGCCTGCCGCGCATTCGGCCGCACGAATCCGTAGCCGTCACGGTGCAGATCCAGTCGCCCCGCGCTGAGGTTCTCCCGCGTGCCCCCCGCGCCGGAGACTGCCTGGGGAATGCTCCAGTGCTCCCGGTCCAGCTTGACCAGATCGCCGCGCGCCCCCAGCCGGGCCAATTGCTCCAGCAGCAGGCGCCGTTCCCGCCCGCCGCCCAGCCCCAATTCGCGGATCAGTTGCTTGTATCCCGCCTTCTGACCGGCAGAGCGGGAGATCCTCGCCACCAGTTCACGATCGGTCATAGGCTAAGAGTAGGCGATCGGCGGGCTGGCCAGCAGTATCTTTTGACCGGTTCCGCGGCAAAACGCGATTTCCGACATTGCCCCGTTGCGGGCATCCACTCTGTCAATATAAATTTGCTACCAGTTGTTCTTTTTCAACAACCCGCTCGATAATTTTGGTTTCAGGTCTTAGAATAGCGAGTACGGAACATTCTTGGCGGACCGCGAAGAGAAGGCGATGTGCTTGCGGTCGCAGATAGGGTCGCCGGAGACACTTTGACCGGCGGTCCGAACGTGAGGATTCTTGGGTTGCGGCTGAGGCTTTTGCCATGGCGGCCCAGTATCAGCAGGACAGGAAAGGAATCGAATACCTTGAGCGCAATGTGGAAACCCAGCCAATCTGGATCGATCACGCCTCCCATCACCCCGGAACCTCCGCGCCCCTCTCAGGCTGCTCCGGCCTTTGAAAACGCCGGCCGCGCCGTTGTTTCGCCCGCCGACCAGGCCACGATCAGCAAAGGCCTGTTCATCAGGGGAGAAATCACAGGCAACGAGTCGCTGTTCATTGACGGCAGAACCGAGGGCAACATCAACCTCCCCGGCAATCGCGTCACGGTGGGCCGAAATGGCCAGGTTGCCGCCAGCATCTCCGCCCGCGAGATCGTGGTTTTGGGCAAGGTTCGCGGCAATGTAACCGCATCGGACCGCGTGGACATTCGCGTCGAAGGCTCTCTGACCGGCGACGTGATCGCCGCCCGCATCAGCATCGAGGATGGAGCATTCTTCAAGGGAGCCATCGAACTGCGCAAGCTGGAAACCAAGCCGGCCGCTTCGGGCGCAGCGGCGCCGTCAGCGCCCGAACCGCCGAAGCCGGCACAGCCCTAGGGCCATCGCTTCGCTTCAGGGTTACTGCCTGGCTCGGGTTGCAAGGTCGTTCTCGCCCCAGGTCCCGCGACCTGGCGATTTTATCATCCATGCGGTCGTGGTAATTGAGCATCTCTCCAATGGGTATCTGGTGTCGATAGCCATTGACAATCCCTGCAAGATCATCGTGCGCCGGCCTCCAGGCTGGGGTGGCTGACCGGAGGTATCGCTGGCCTCCAGTGTGGCTATAGCATCGGCCTCCGGCCCAAGCTCACTCTTCACTGCATGGAAATTTGCTCCGGTGCGCCGCGCATTGACCCGGTTTTGAAGGGCTCTCGCCTGCCGAAATTACCCGCTCAGTCAGCCTTTGCGGCTCTTGGGAATCTTCCTCCTCGCTCCCGGAATCAAAGATGCGCAGTCGGTTCCGCTTGTTGGAGTCAACACCATGACCTTATCCGCTCTGGACATCAATCGCTTGAAGCAAGCCCCCGCTGTTGAGGGCGTATTGCCGGCCATACTGCGCCGCTGGAGCCCGCGTTCCTTCGCGGACCGCGAGGTGGACGCCGCCGATCTGGCCCGCGTCTTTGAAGCGGCGCGCTGGGCCCCTTCCTCCTTCAACGAGCAACCCTGGCGCTACCTCGCCGGGAGACGCCATTCGCTGACTTACCAGAGAATATTCGATGCCCTCATGCCGTTTAACCAGGGTTGGGCCGGCACAGCTCCGGTGCTGATTCTGGGCGCGGCCAAGACCAGGTTTTCGCACAACGACGCCCCCAATGGATTCGCTCTCTATGACCTGGGCGCCGCCTCCGCCTATCTCGTCCTGCAGGCCGCCGCGCTCGGACTCTCTGCCCATCAGATGGCGGGCTACGACCAGGCCGCCGCCCGCCAGGCGCTTGAAATTCCCGATGCTTACGCTCTGGGCTCCGTCATCGCCCTCGGCTGCCAGGGCGATCCGGACGCTCTCGGAAACAGGCAGTTGATTGCCCAGGAGACCGCGCCGCGCCATCGCAAGCCATTGAGCGAATTTGTCTTCTCCGCATGGGGCGTGCCGTCGGCCATGGGCTGATTGCAACCCTGACCGCGCCTGGCTGATTCCCGCCTGCGCAACTCTGGCCGCTGCGCTACAGTGGTGACTGGAGGCAACTCTGGTGACCGGTTCGCGCCCATCCCGCAAAGCGCCTCTTCGCCGGCTCAGCCACTCGCGCGCACCGGCCCGGTCGCGCAGGCTGGGCTGGCGGGACAGGCTGATTCTGGCCGCCGCTACGGTCCTGCTGGCGCTGCTGGCTTGGGGAGCAGGCGCCCGCCGGTTTGCACCCGCCGCGAACACCTCGCTCACCCGTTTTGACGCCATCATCGTTCTCGGCTATCCGGCAGACAGGGACGGCAACCCCAGCCCGGCTCAGTTGGCCCGCGTAACCGAGGCGGTGCATGAGTACGAGCGCGGCGTTGCGCCGCGGCTCATTGTCACCGGCGGAGCGGTTGCCAACCGGTTTGTGGAGGCGCAGGTGATGGCGAGGACCGCCCAGGCGAAGGGCATCCCGGAGTCCGCTATCTTTGTGGAGCCCCAGGCCAGGGACACCATTCAAAACGCCTGTTACGCGGTACGAATCATGAAAGCCCACGGATGGCGCTCCGCCGAAGTGGTTTCCTCCGCCAGCCATCTGCCCCGCGCGGGGATCATCCTCGGCGGTTTGCCGCTTGAATGGCGGAGTCATGCCGCTCCGCCGCTGGGAAGGGAGTCGGCGGTATCCTCGGACGCCGCCGCGGCGATCGAAACCCTCAAGACCGTGCGCTACCTCGTCTGGACGCGCCAAACGGAGCGCTGCGTACCCTGATCCGGCGCGATCCAGCGCGGTCTCCGTTGTCCACCATCGGCTTGGTCTTGTAAGCTGGATGGTGATGCGCCTCCAACTCAGTTTTTTCGCCTCTCTCGCCGTCCTTGCCGCCCTGGTTCCCTTGGCCGGAATCCGCGCCCAGGCACAGAGCACCGCCTCCCCCACTGCCGGTAACGGAACCTACATTTCCGTCGATCCACTCTCCAAAGTGCGTTATGACAACCGCTTCGACGTTTCGTTGGGCATGGCCTACGGCCGCATCAAGGCCGGGCCGACCCTGCTGCACGGGGCCAATCTCGGCGGGCTCGACCTGAGCGGCTCCTACTGGCTCAGCAAGCATTGGGGCCTGGAGGGCTCGGGCCGCGGTTATCTCGGCACCAGCGGGGCAGCGCCCAATTCCATCAACATCAAGGGGCCCTTTGTCAGCCAATACATCTTTGCCGCCGGCCCCGAGTGGCTGGGGCCGCACAACAAGCATGGCGCCCTGATCGCCCATGCCCTGGTGGGCGGAGCGTATGGCAACTTCGAGACGGACCTGCACGGAAACTCGCCGTCGATAATCGATTTCTATAACAACCAGATCGCCCCGGCCGCGGTCTTCGGCGGCCACATCGATCTGAACCGCTCCGCGCAATGGGTCTTTCGCGTCACACCGGATGCGCTCTATACCCGTTACTCCATCAATTACGGGCCGAAGGACAGCTACAACAACTGGAACTTCGGCATCTCGGTCGGAGTGGATTACAAGTTCAAGAAAAAGCGGTAAAGCCGCGGCTCCTGGAGCCGCTTGCCGGGAGTATTTCCTCAGGGCGTATCGACATATACTGGCACGGCCCGCGGCTCCGGTGCGGCAGCTTTCCCAACCCAGGCCCCGGCGACTGCTTATCGCCCGGAGTGGGACAGTCGTCCGGGGCAACCATCCTCGATAGAGCTAGATGTGGGCGCCAGGTTCATCGTTGTGTGGTATTCTCCTTCGTTTGGGAATACCGTGAATATCTGACGCCGGACGGGTTTCGGCGGCGGATCGCGGCGCAATCCTACATTCGAGGAGCCCCCGGCAGGCAAGGGTACGAAGGCAGGGTCCATTGGATATGAGAGACACGCTCGGAGTATTGCTCGCCGGCGGGGCCGGAGAGCGGCTCTTTCCGCTTACCCGCGATCGCGCCAAGCCGGCTGTCCCCTTTGGCGGACATTACCGCATCATCGACATCACCCTCTCCAACTG
>Ga0182011_10004536_pt1 | contig 11105 bp, 8 predicted proteins | sample 711E1DmetaG_FD_120481 | JGI IMG/M metagenome (GOLD analysis project Ga0182011, IMG submission 120481) | Permafrost microbial communities from Stordalen Mire, Sweden - 711E1D metaG | ecosystem: Environmental > Terrestrial > Soil > Wetlands > Permafrost | place: Sweden: Stordalen | collected... | reverse complement strand
CCAAAGCAACAATGATCCCGACCTTCGTATCGGCTTGAAACGCAATCCCGATCGCCGCTCCATCCAGAAAACTGTGCGCTACCAGTCCAAAAGCGCCGACAGGTCCCATAACGTGACCGTGTTCTTCATCATCATGATGGTGATGGGTTAAAAAGAATCTTTCTACCAGACTAAAAAACAAAAAAGCGGCGACCACCGAAATCATCAGAGTTCGTATGTCCAGGTTGGCAGATTTTGCAATATTTAAACTTTCCGGTAATACATCGAAGAAAGTAATGGCGATCAAAGCCCCTGATGAAAAGGCAAAAAAGTACTGTAATACCTTTCTGAATTTTACCGCGACTAATCCGCCGATCATGGTAGAAGAAAATGTTACCAGGGCTAAAACAAATATAATCGGATCCATAGAATGCATTATATAGGAATTTAATCGTGCCTGTCTATCCCAAAAAGGCGGTATTTGTTTATTTTTTGAAGACAACAATGATTTACCAACAAAAAGAGAGGGGGCGAAAAGCCCCCTCTCTTTCATAACTGTTTGTTGATAACACAAACGCAGCTTAGACCGCTTTAACTTCTTCTTTCTTAGTTTTAGCCACGCCCGGTATCCAGGAGATAAACCGGCGCCACTCATTGTTTTCCCAGACTACCAGCAAGGCGCTGGCATTACAGATTGAACTGTAAGTACCGGTAATGACACCGATCAAGAGGACGAGGACAAACCAATGAATCGTGGCCCCACCCAGCAGGAACAGGGCAAATAGAACGAAAGCGACTGTGAGTGAAGTATTCAGCGACCGGACAAATGTTTCGTTGATACTGAAGTTCGCGATCTGTTCAAAATTCTTGCCGGTGCCTTTGATCATGTTTTCCCGGATACGATCAAAGACGACGATAGTGTCATGCACGCTATAGCCGGCAACGGTGAGAACACCGGTGATGAACAGCAGATCGATTTTAACACCCATAAACCGGCCGATGATGGAAAAGATACCGACCACGACCAGGATGTCATGCAGCAGAGCGATGACCGCGCAAATTCCCCAGCGCAAAGGCCTGGGCATTTTACGAAAAGCGTACGTGATATAAATCATGATGAAAACAGCCGCCACAATCACGGCTAAGATTGCAGCCTTAGCCGTCGTTGCCGCCTGGCCTTTATCGGTATATTGATGGTCAACGTAAGTAACCGTATTATTGAATGAAGTATTCAAGCTATCCTGTAACGTAGCATACTGCGCCGGGGTGATTTCACCGCCGATAGTGACAAAATATTCCTTTGAGGAAGGACTGTACTCGATAACCGCATCCTGATATCCTGCGGTAGTTAAACTTTGACGTAACTGACTTTCTTCGATCGCCGAAGCAAATTTAAGCGTCATCGATGTACCACTTTGAAAATCAATGCCCAAATTAAGATGGGGCGGCGCAATCAGTGAAATTAAACCCGGAACAATGATTAACGCCGAGAGTAGAAAAAACCACATTCTTTTACCAATAATATTAATCATGTTTCACCCCGTAGAGAGTTATACCTTTCATTATTCCGTTATTTACCAATTGGGTCAGGAATGTCCGCGTTACCGTGATAGCACTGAACAAGCTGACTAAAACACCGATTGCGAGCGTAATCGCAAAACCCTTCACGGTAGCAGCGCCAAAACTGTTTCCAAACCAGAAAAGAATGACACAGGTAATCAGTGTGGAAAAGTTACTGTCGCGGATGGACGGCCAGGCACGGTGGAAACCCTCCGCGACCGCCATTTTTAAAGTAAGTCCCCGCTTCAATTCTTCTTTCATACGTTCGAATATCAGTACGTTTGCATCTACAGCCATACCGGTCGATATTACGAAACCGGCGATGCCGGGCAGGGTTAAGGTAAAACCGGGAATCAACTTAAAAATCGCCAACACAATAGAAGCATAGATGGCCAGGGCAACCGTGGCCACCAGACCCGGTAACCGGTAGTAAACGATCATGAAAAATGCCACACAGGCAATACCGATCAACCCGGCTTTAACACTCTTGTCCAGAGAATCTTGTCCAAGACTGGGGCTGATATCGGTTTGAGCGATGACCTGTAAGGGAACACTCAAGGTACCTGAATTCAGCTCGATGGCCAGATTTCTTGCCTGAGTAAGCGTCATGTTATTAATCACGCCCTTATCTGTGATGACAGCTTCGACGGTAGGCTGCGATATTAATGTGCTGTCAAGGAAAATCCCCAGGGGTTTATTCAAGAGTCTTTGGGTTATCTCTCCGAAAAGTTTAGCACCTTCGGTGTTCCATTCAAATGCGACTTCCGGTTTGCCTAAACTGTCAGTCGAAACGTAAGTATTCGGCTTCAGGTATGCGCCGGTCAGAGCCTCCTGCGTAACACCATCGGAACCGAGCGCAGTTGCCGGGATCCAGACAACATTACCGCTGTCATCTTTAACTACATTTCCGCTGGCATCAAGTTTCTGTTCTTTAAACTCCAGTAAAGCAACCTGACCGATTAAATTAATGGCGTCGTTGACATTTTTAACGTTAGGCAGCTCTACCAGTAAATTATTACCCTGTATCTGGATGATCGGCTCGGTTACACCTAAACCGTTCACGCGGCGCTCGATCGTTGCCTTGATGGTCGCCATAACCTGAGCATCAGTCTCTGAAGGGTCTTTTTTGGATAAATCCGCACTGTAAAGCAGGCGCGAACCGCCGCTAATATCGAGACCGTACTGGAAACCCTTTTTCCCCAGTACGCCGCTGTTGGTAGGTAACACAATGCACAAAGCAAGGGCCACCAATATGACTACAAAAAGAAACAGGAAGTTTTCTCGTCTTGCCATATTTACTTAACCACCTTCACTTTAGATTCCTCTCAATTTATTACTTTATAAAATTATTGGCAGGTTTATTACCCGTACTGAAAAAGAAAAACCGGCTTGTAACCCTCGCGTCTGACGCCGGATAAATATAATAGTTGGGAAAAACGTGGTTTCATCAGATACGAATCAGCTAAACCCGGTTATAAAAGAACAGGGGGCGGGAGATCCAGAAACAAACAAATTTGCCGGAAAGATTTATGCGGTATCTTATCTGAAAAAATTATATAGTTTCCGGGATACTGGTTGTTCGTATGAAAACCGGAAGTATTCAAAAATAGCGGAATAACATTTGAGAAGGATGGCGAAACCTTGGAAATACTGCCGACAACAGGTTCCGTAAAATTTACAAATTCAACACCTGCGCTAAAAACAGGCTGGATGGTTTGGATAGCAAAGGTAGAAAAAACGAATCCCCGGCTATTATTCGAGGTAATACCAGCATTTACCTCAGGAGTAAAAGCCGTGATAGTAAAAAGCCCGATGATAATACCGGGTAAGGCCAGTTTACCGAATAACTCTTGAGCACAATATTTTTTCACAATACCGTATTATACACCTTATCTGAGATTGTGAACAGCTTGCGTGCGTGCGTAAAATCAGTAATGCCGCCGCTTTTCAAAGGCTTTCCGTCTTCACACCGTCAACTATCAGTTTCAATTCTGAGATTTAAATATAAAGGGAAAGGAATTTCGCCGGTATTTAGCATGTTTCTGCCGACTACTACGATGATATCAGGCCTGTCATGGGAAAGATATTTGCTTTCTGGATTCCGTACATTTGCTGACAAAGTATCTCAGGAGCTTTCGCTGGAATGGATTGTGTTTCAATTGGTAGAGTACCTGGTTTACCTGGCTTACTGCCATTTTGAAACATAAATGTAATTAGTATGCCATTTTTTTAAGAACTAATCGCGCTTTCTGTGCCGCTTTTCCCCGGTGGCTGATTTTGTTTTTTACCTCAGACGGCAGTTCTGCCATTGTTTTACCCTGCTCCGGAACATAGAAGACCGGGTCGTAGCCGAAACCGCTCGCCCCGCCCGGTTCCAGAGCGATCATCCCTTTGCATTCACCATCGCAAAACTCTACCTGTCCATCCGGCCGCGCAATTGCAATTACACAATAAAAACGAGCCGTACGCTTTTGTTGGGGCACATCTTTCATTTTAGCCAGCAGGTAATTGACACGTTCTTCATTGGAAACGTTTTCACCGGCATAGCGCGCGGACATTACCCCCGGTTCGCCGTGGAGCGCATCGACTTCAAGGCCGGAGTCGTCGGCCAAAGTCAGCAAACCGCTCATTCTCGCCAGAGCACAGGCTTTGAGACGGGCATTCTCCTGATAAGTTGTGGCTGTTTCGTCCACATCCATTTTAATACCCATTTCTCCGGGGGTTACCAGTTCAAATGGAATGTCTCCTAGGAGGCTCCAATATTCTTTCACTTTACCGGTATTGTTGGTTGCCAGCAGCAGTTTTGGGCGCAAAATGAACCTCGGTTGTTTTTGTTTATTTGATTATACAGGGAGGAGCCGGTAGAGGACAATCATAGATAACGGTTTACCTTGAATAGTATTTCACGGTGATAACCGAATTAAGATAACAGATGGATTCCCTCCCGTTGGAGAACAGGCGTTCGGGATACGTTTATTGCGAGGCTGTGCGAAAACGGTCGTTGAAGACCAGTTGATATGGATTCCTGCCTTCGCAGGAATGACAAACCGAGGCTACCAAATTCAAGTAGACTTGAATTTGGTAGCCTATTTCACTTTGATCCCGGCAATCCAAAAGATTTCGGACAGCCTCGGTATAGACTTGATTGGGTAATCCAGGAAAGCTCTGACAATCGTTGAAAGCGTAAATAGTCGATAGCTGCGCAGCATGACTGTGTGTTTTCCAAGCCTGACCAAATATGATAAACTCAAGGCAGTTGGTAAGGAGTTGATAGCATGGTGGATTTGGAACAGCCGGAAGTCGGCGCAATTGTTGTGGCCGCCGGAAAAAGTCAGCGGATGTCCGGCACTGACAAAATCTTTGCGCCACTGGCCGGTCAGCCGGTACTGCTGCGCGTACTGCAGCCGTTCATCGATTGTCCGGGTGTCGACCGTATCGTCGTCGTACTCAACAATCGTAATTACGATGAAGGTAAAGCGCTGATCGTCGAACAGAACTGGGAAAAAGAGGTGGCAGTTTGCATCGGGGGGAGAAGGCGGCAGGATTCGGTGCTGGCAGGGCTGAAACTACTGGGTGATTGCGATCTAGTGGTAATCCAGGACGGAGCGCGCCCGATGGTCACTGAAGATTTGATCGAAGATGGTTTAGCGGCCGCTAAAGAAACAGGAGCCGCGATAGCGGCGGTGCCGGCGACAGACACGATCAAACTGGCCGATAAGGAAATGATCGCCCGCCAGACACTCCCCAGAGACAGCCTGTGGCTTTGTCAAACCCCCCAGGTTTTTATCTACGATGTACTGATAAAAGCGTACCGGGATGCGACCACTGAAGTAACCGATGACGCGCAGATCGTAGAACTGGCCGGCGGAAAAGTGAAGCTCTACATGGGGAGCTATGATAATATAAAAATAACTACACCGGCGGATTTGGCGATGGCAGAAATGCTCTGGAAGAGGCGAAAAGCTTAAGATGCAGTTCGGCATTGGATTTGATATTCATCCGCTAATAGCAGGACGGAAACTGGTACTGGGCGGGGTTGAAATTCCCTTCGAACGCGGCCTTGACGGCTGGAGTGATGCCGATGTTTTAACACACGCGATCATCGACGCCTTGCTCGGCGCGGCAGCGATGGGTGATATCGGGATGCATTTCCCACCCGGTAAAGCGGAATATAAAAATGTCAGCAGTTTGAAGCTGCTGGCGGAAATCAAAGGAAAAATGACCGCCAACGGCTGGCAAATAAATAATATCGATGCAACGGTGATCGCCGAAAAACCGCACCTGCGGGAATATATTGACATCATGCGCGAACGGCTGCAAAAGACACTCGGAATCCCGATCGGTCAGGTAAGCGTGAAAGCCAGCACTGCCAATCAGGTGGGCGCGCTGGGTCACGAAGACGCAATCGCGACGCTGGCAATTGCCTCGATTGAGAAAACGAAGTAAAGGACTACGCATATGAAAATCTACAGTACCCTTTCCCGGCAAAAAGAAGAATTTCAGCCTCAAGGTGAAGAAGTAACAATATATTCCTGCGGTGTCACCCCTTACGCCGAATCGCACCTCGGTCACGCTATGAATGCCGTGATCTTCGATACCGTGCGCCGCTATCTGCTTTTCCGCGGCTACAAGGTTAAATTCGTCCAAAACATCACCGATGTCGAGGATAAAATCATTAACCGCGCCAACGCACTGGGCATCCCTCCGCGTGAATTGGCGGAGAATTTTGCCAAGCGGTATTTTGAGGATATGGCTGCCTTGAATGTAATGAAACCGGACATTATTCCTTACGCGACCGAGGAAATACCCAAGATGCTGGAAGTGATTCAAGGTCTGGTAGACAAAGGACACGCTTATCCGGCGAAAGGGAGCGTTTATTTCCGCGTCCGCAGCATGCCGGACTACGGTAAACTGTCAAGGCGGACACTGGATTCAATGATGGCCGGAGCACGCATCGAACCGGGGGAAGAAAAAGAGCACCCGATGGATTTTGCCCTGTGGAAGGCGTCAAAACCCGGTGAACCTGCCTGGGACAGCCCTTGGGGAAAAGGCAGGCCCGGCTGGCACATCGAATGCAGCGCGATGTCTCTGAAATATCTCGGCGAAACGATCGATATCCACTGCGGCGGACAGGACCTGATTTTCCCGCACCATGAAAATGAAATTGCGCAATCCGAGTGTTTTACCGGTAAAAAGCCGTTTGCCCGGATCTGGATGCACAACGGTCTTTTCCAACTCGGCGACGAAAAGATGAGCAAATCGATCGGCAATATTGTCGGTATCAAACAGGTGCTGGAAAAACACAGCGCCGACGGTTTTCGTGTATTCGTTCTCGGTTCCCATTACCGCAATCCGCTCACTTTTTCTGAAGAAGCGATTGAAGCAGCCGAGCGCGGCCTGGAGAGATTGATTCAAGCGGTAAATAGTGAACCGACTGCTGTGAAAGTGGAGACTGAAAAAATCGATGTCCGCACCGCGCGTCAGAAATTCAGGGAAGTAATGGACGATGATTTTAATACGCCGCAGGCACTGGCAATACTTGTTGATTTAGCGAAGGATATTAACCGTGCCGGAGAAACGGGCGCCGACATTACCGATGCACGTCATACACTCAAGGAACTGGCGGGTGTGCTGGGTTTAACGTTAAAAGAGGCGGAGAAGACTTTCACCGATGCCGCACCGTTCATTGAATTACTGCTAAAAACCCGCAAGAAGCTGCGTGATGCTAAACAATTCCAGCTTGCCGACGAAATCCGAACCACGATGCTGAAAATGGGATTGACGCTGGAAGATACCAATACGGGGACGATCTGGAAGAGGAAGAAGTGACATCCAATAAATACTAAATTCGAAATACGAAACACTAAATAAATTAAAATATCTAACTTTTATAAAATTACATTGTTCAAATAGAAATATACAGGCCGGGACGCCTGTACCATTAAACTAAAAAACAAAGCTGATATGCACGCTTTCGGACACTGGTCAAACACAGCGAGCGGTTAGTGGATTCCCTCCCATTGGAGAGAAGGGATACGTTTACTACTCAGGCAGGGACAACGACGAAGTAAATTATGATGAATAATGGAGTCTCTGTAACAACGGCCCATTTTGCGGGGTGGGTGACACGCCGGGAAGGCAGGAAATTTCTGCAGCTCAGCGCCAATGTCCCCGAACCGGCGATACCGACGGGAAAAGCGGGGCGGGACGATTGGGCATCGCTCTATATCCACATTCCTTTTTGCCGCTCGCTTTGCCCTTTCTGCTGTTTTAACCGCTACCTGCTGGATGAAGCTAAAGCCCGCCGTTACTTTGCCAATCTGAAAAGGGAAGTTGAATTTTATATTGCGCGTGGTTTCCGTTTTACCGACTTTTATTTCGGGGGCGGGACGCCCACAGTTTTGATGGATGAACTGCTGGGATTTATCGATTTTCTGAAGAAAAACTTCAAAGTCCGGCAAATTTCGATGGAAACCACCCAACGTGAAATTAATCCCGAAGTGATCGCCGCGCTAAAAAAAGCGGGCGTCAACCGGCTTTCGATCGGAGTCCAGAGTTTCGATAATGACCTCCTCAAAGCGATGGGCAGGCTGGTGGGCAGCGGTGAAGAAGCCGTGGAAAAATTGAAAATGGCGCAGGGGCAGTTTGATACGGTCAATGCTGATTTCATCTTTAATTTTCCGACACAAACGACAGCCCAATTTGAAAAAGACGTGGCAATATTCAAAGAATTAGGGCTGGATCAAGCGACATTTTATCCCCTGATGCCCTCACCGCATAAGAAGAGCCGATTGGAAAGGCGCTTCCAAAAAGTAGATACGTCCCGTGAAAAAGAATTCTACGACGTAATTTTACGGGAGCTTTATCAGGGCGGGTATAAGGCGTCCACAGCCTGGTGCTTCTCCCGGGGCAGCCGGCTGATAGATGAATACATCATCGATTATGACGACTATGTCGGGGTGGGGGCGGGTTCGGTGGGGTTCCTCAACGGGGACTTCTTTGTGAATACTTTTTCGCTGGAAAAATATGACGAAATGATTTCCAGCGGTAAATTGCCAATCGTCAGCTGGCGCCGATTAACGGAAAGAGAGCATCTGCGGTACTACATGCTGACTAAACTTTTCGGGATGTCGCTGGATGCGGAGAAATTCCGGCAAAGGTTTAAAGCGGAAGTCAATCAAAAACTGTTCTGGGAGATGGCATTTTTCAGGATGTCCGGCCTGGTAAAAGGCGACAAAAAGATAGAAGTCACGCCGAAAGGCATGTACACGATGTGCGTGATGCAGAAAGAATTTTTTGCGGCTTTGAATACCTTAAGAGAGCGCTATATAGAAAAGCAGATGTAGTAGATACTAAATCAAGGATTTTCTCCATCAACTCATCGCTGCCTTCCGATGGAGTTACTATCGCTCCTATCTAACTTTCCCTACATTACTGCGTAAGTACTATAGCCACTAGTGGGGAAAGAACTAACGGAGCACCCCTCCAACTCTCTCTCCCGTCGTACCTACGGTATTTCGCCACACTGGGGAGAGAGGTTTGATATTAATTTTCGATGACAGCCAGTACCGGTTACAAAGACTTCTTCGCTTTCTCTACCAAAGGCAGAACATATTTATCCAGGTCGCCGTCATTCTTCGGTTCGGGAACGTCTTTGAAAAGGAACCAGTTCTCAGTGTGTTCCGCCGATTCACCGGGTTGTAATTTTACCAGATTCCCCAGTGTTTCAAATTCAAAACCGGGGCCGGTCCAGTATTGTACGTTATTATTGTAGTCCGGATAATTAGCGCCTTTTTTATAATCAAAGGTTGCGACAAAGAGGTGGCCGTTATTGTAATAAGCCGCCCAGCCTTCGGAGACGAGCATACCAATTTTATAGACGCCGGGAGCCTTACTATCCTGTTTCAACATGACGTATTTTTTCCCCAATATCAGGCGGGAGTCGGTCAAGTCACAATAACACCAGATAGACATCACGGTAGTGGGCAGCAACGAAAATCCGGGCGCGCCCTGGGCAACAAATGGCGGCAGCGGTATAATTCCTTTCCCTCCGGGCTGCATGATGGTGTAGGCCCACGGCGCGGCTTCCACCGGCCACAAGCCGCGATTATAGAGACGGTTAACGATACTGATATGATTATCCGTGATCTTAGTGGGGACATCCATCTCTTTCTGCATACCGGTCGGTACTTCTACGGGTTGTGTAAGCCGCACAAAGTCCTTGTGTTCTGCAACGGTTACCGGCTTATTCATCGGGAATTTACGTTCTTTATTTTCCGGCGCATGACGCATCGCATGACCGCCGTAAAATACAGGCGGATCGCCGTGAAATTCGTTTCTATCACCAATAAAACCGAAGCTGAGAATCTCCGGACCGATTTCGGTAGCGGCGACCAATTCAATTTTGTCATTGGCAATCCGGATACAATTTTTTAAACCCAAAAATTCAACCTTTTCCAAAATATACTCCTTTACCTGTTTATAGAAAATTATTGAATTTATTATAGATGTGGCGCAGCGATTAGTCAAAAAAATCCCGGCTCAATGATGCAGACTGCACTTACAAATCTTGATTAATTAATTTGCAAAGTTAGCTTTCGATCGTATATTGAATCCACAGGTTATCTTTAGATTTATCCCAATCCACGGCTTTCAGGAAATTCTGCCATTCGCCGGAGTCGATGTTATCCGGCTTTTGCAGCGTCTGTGAGCTGTCAGGTATCCGGTCGATGCGCAAGAGCCTTTTTTTAGTTTTCTCTTCCAGCACACCCAGGAGTTTTACTGCCGGGTGTTCCCAGTGCATAACGTCGTTTGCCCATTTCTGGTCTACCGGTATCATCCCCACCAGGTTATTCGGATCCATCAGCGCCAATCCTTTAGCATTCAGCGTGGCATTACGACTGCCGTGGTGGCCGACCTTATAAAAAACCGTACGGTGTAATAAATCGGCACCGGTGATTTTTTCATTACCGGCAGTTCCGCCCGTCCAGGTGACTGCCGGCCAGGAAAGCCAGTTGCCGACCTGCGCGTCCCCGACAAATAAAAGCACTTTATGCGGGTTCGAACCGGTTAATTCAAAGGCCAGCACGAGGCTGGTGTTATTGGTCATGTTATTGATTTTTAAGGCTAATTCACCGGCAGAATCCAGCCAATCATCATCGATACGGCGCCAATCATTGCCTGCATCTTTATTTAAGCCGTAATATTGTTTGAAGAACTGCTGATAATCAGGGTCGTTTTTCGCCTGTTCCGATGTAATATCGTAGCGTTTATCAAAAGGGAAGCTCCGCTTGATATTACTTTCAGCTTCTCTAGAGATGTTCGACTCTCCGCCTTTTAGTGCCGCGGCGAAAGCCTGCGATGCATCGATGGCGGCAAATTCGGGATACATCTCATTCTCTTTTTCGGTGATGCTGAAACTGGCGGCATCCCGCGGCGGACCCAGGACATAGACTTGCACACCATTTACACCGGGTATCGTCAACGGGTTTTCGCCGGGGCGGCGGTAATCCTCCGGTTTCTGTAGTTTTTTAGCGCTCCAATCGCGCAGACAATCTAATTCCGAT
>Ga0182011_10004533_pt1 | contig 11106 bp, 11 predicted proteins | sample 711E1DmetaG_FD_120481 | JGI IMG/M metagenome (GOLD analysis project Ga0182011, IMG submission 120481) | Permafrost microbial communities from Stordalen Mire, Sweden - 711E1D metaG | ecosystem: Environmental > Terrestrial > Soil > Wetlands > Permafrost | place: Sweden: Stordalen | collected... | reverse complement strand
TACACTGATCAGCGAATCGAAAAGCTCTTTCGGGAATGTGGATATGAGTCCACCTCTTCGACCTCTGGCATGAAGACAACGTGGGCTCGGCCTGCTGCCCACGCGGAGTAAGGATAACGGACTTGATGAAACTCTCCGATTACGTCATACAGTTCGTCGCCGACCTGGGTGTCACCAACGTATTTCTGGTCACGGGCGGCGGCGCGATGCATCTCAACCAGTCGCTCGGCGCGGAGAAGCGCATCACGCACATCTGCAACTCGCACGAGCAGGCCGCGGCCATCTGCGCCGAAGGCTACGCCAAGGCCACCAACGCGCTTGGCGTCTGCATGGTCACCACCGGCCCCGGCGGCACCAACGCGGTCACCGGCGTGGCCGGCGCGTGGCTGGACTCCACGCCCGTGCTCTTCCTCTCCGGCCAGGTGAAGCGCCCCGACCGCATGTTCGATGCTGTCACTGGCAAGCCGCTGGGCATGCGCCAGCTTGGAGTGCAGGAGGTGGACATCTGCTCCATTGTCCGCCCCATCACCAAGTATGCGGAGACGGTGCTGGAGACTGGCGACATTCGCTATCACCTGGAAAAGGCCGTCTACCTGGCGATGCATGGCCGTCCTGGCCCGGTGTGGATCGACATTCCGCTCGACGTGCAGGCGTCGCCCATCGACGAGACAGCTCTGCGCGGCTTCGATGCGAACGAGTTTGCCGATGCCGACTTCATCCACGGCACGTCGGACGTGCCCTCGGAAGTTGCCCGCGCGAATGATGCCTTCAATGCCTGCGAGCGTCCGCTGCTCTTCGCCGGCAATGGCATCCGACTGGCGCACGCCGAAGCGGAGTTCGAGGAGCTGCGCAAGGCGCTTGGCGTACCCACTGTTGCTACCTGGTGCGCTGCCGATCTGGTTTCCTCCGACGATCCCACCTACGTTGGCCGGCCTGGGTCGGTGGCGGCGCGCGGCGCAAACTTTGCGCTGCAGAACTGCGACTTTCTGCTTGCCATCGGGGTGCGCCTGGACTTTGCCATCACCGGCTACGCGCCGCAGAACCTGGCCCGCGAGGCGCACAAGATCGCGGTGGACATCGACGCCGCCGAACTGGGCAAGCTACACCCGCATCTGCAGCAGCCTGTCTGCGCCGACGCCAAGGTCTTCCTGACCGAGTTGCTCAAGCACAAGGACAGGCTGAAACCGCGCAGCATTGCAGCATGGCTGGCCCGCTGCGCCGACTGGAAGACACGCTATCCGGTGGTGACCGACGAGCATCGCAAACCCGAGGGGCCGGTCTCCATCTTCAACCTGGCCGAGGTCCTGGGGACTGAAGTGAAGCCCGAAGACCGCCTGGTGGTTGGCAACTCCGGCTCGGGGATCGAGATCTATCTACTCGCTTGCCCGACGCTGCACTCACAGCGCCTGTATCACACGGCCGGGCTGGGCGCGATGGGCTACGCCATCCCCATGGCGATTGCGGTTGCGATTGCAAATCCCGGGCGCGAGGTCATCGCCGTGGATGGCGATGGCAGCTTTCAGTTCAACATCCAGGAGTTGGAGACGATCCACCGGCTTCAACTACCGATCAAGTTTTTTGTGCTGAACAACGATGGCTACAGCTCCATCCGCGCCTCGCAGAAGGCCTACTTCGGCAGCGCCAACATCGGCGCCGACAAGAGCACCGGGCTTACCATTCCAAACCTCTCGAAGGTTGGCGCGAGCTACGGACTGGGGACCTGCGTGATCCCGGACCAGACGAACCTGCGCGCCCAGGTGCGAAAGGTGCTGGATATGCCCGGCCCCGTGCTGTGCGACGTCCATGTGCTGCCCGACGAGGTGCGCGCGCCGCGCCTGCAGAGCTATCAGAGACCCGATGGATCGTTCGTCTCCAAGCCGCTGGAGGACCTGTTCCCATTCCTGCCGCGCGAAGAGTTTCTTGCCAACATGATTGTGAAACCGCTGCCGGAATGAGCCATCGGCGAAGCGCGATGGATAGAAGCTGGAGTCCCATGCCCCACACCTATGGCATCATGCAAGGCCGCCTCGCTCCGCCGGAAGATGGACGGTTCCAGTCCTTTCCACGCAACTCCTGGCGTGAGGAGATTGCCCGCGCCCGAGAGGTTGGACTGGATTACATCGAGTGGATCCACGACGAGTACGGACGCACTGCAAACCCGATCTTCAGTGAGGCTGGCCAGGCCGAGCTCGATGCGCTGAAGCGTACGTGCAACATCGCGACACCCGCCGTGTGCGGCGACTGGTTCATGGACTTTCCGCTGATACGATGCACGGCTGACGAGCGGGCCGAGCGCGAGCAGCACATGCACGAGTTGATCCCGATTGCCGCGCGGATTGGGGCCACGCGCATTGTGCTGCCCTTTGTCGATCAGTCGAAGATGACCACCGAGGAGGAGAAGCAGACGGTGATCGAGGTGCTGCAACGAGCGCTTCCCGTCGCCCTGCAACACAACGTCGAACTACACCTGGAGGCTGATTTCAATCCGCAGGACTTCGCAGCGTTTCTCTCACGCATCGAGCATCCCAGCCTGAAGGTTAACTGGGACTCCGGTAACAGCTCAGGACTGGGCTATATTGCAACGGAGGAGTTTGCGGCCTACGGCGATCGCATTGGGTCCGTGCATATCAAGGACCGCTATCGAAAGCCTGAGGGAGGCGTAGAGACGCGGCCGCTGGGAACCGGCTCTGCCGACTTCGACGACGTCTTCCGGGCCATTCGCGGCATCGGCTACAAGGGCGGCGTTACGCTGCAAGTGGCAAGAGGAAAGGACAACGACGAAATAACATTCCTCCGGGGCCAACTCGCCTTTATCAAACGCTTCTGGTAGACATGAATAGCCACTCAGAGCGCAGTGGAGGCCCTGCTGTAGGCTCGAACTGGAGTAGAACGATTCGGAGCGCCTATGCCCGTCACTGCTGATGAACTAAAACTCAACTCGCTATTTTCACTGGAAGGCAAGACCGCTGTCCTCACCGGGGCCTCCGGCTTCCTTGGGCGCAGCTTCGCTCTCGCGCTGCTTACCAACGGCGCTCGCGTTGTGGCGCTCGGCCGCAGTGCGCGCCTGCGGCAGGAGGCAACCGGCTGGGCCAAGCAATTCGGCGAGGACAAGATCGCGACCCACCAGATCGACATGTACGATGTTGCCGCACTCAACAAACTCTGCGACAGGATTGCGGCAGAAGAACAATCCGTCGACATTCTCATCAACAACGCGTACGAGCTCGGAGCAGCGACCGGCTTCAATGTTCCCGAGGGATCGCTGGAGAACTCTACCTTCGACCAGTGGCAACGCAATCTGCAGGGCGGCGTCTACTGGGCCGTGCAGACCACGCAGCGGCTTGGCATAAGGATGAAGGAGCAGGGCAGGGGATCGATCATCAATATTGCGACGATGTATGCGTCGGTGGCCCCGCGCCCGCAACTTTACGAAGGGACGACCTCGCTGAACCCTCCCGGCTACTCTGCGTCGAAGGCGGCGCTGGTGGCGTTCACGCGCTACACGGCGAGCTTCTGGGGGCGCGAAGGTGTGCGCGCCAATTGCATCTCGCCCGGACCGTTCTCCAATACAGAAGACAATGAAGGACAGAACTCCGTCGCCGAGGACTCTGCTTTCGTGCAACGGCTCAAAGGATACACTGTACTCAACCGCATCGGGCGTCCGATCGAGCTGTGCGGGGCGCTGATCTTTTTTGCATCAGACGCCAGCTCGTATGTTACCGGGCAGAACTTCAACATCGACGGCGGATGGACGGCCGTTTAGCAGCAGGTTGACAGTCACACAGCTTTTTGTGGACTACATTAACTCGCATGGATCTTCGTCTAGGCAATCAGGTCGTCTTTGTGGCCGGCTCCTCGCGCGGCATCGGCAAGTCTATCGCGGCTACGCTGCTGGCTGAGGGCGCGCGCGTTGTACTCACAGGCCGCGACGAGGCATCGCTGCACGCTGCGCAGAACGAGCTTAGCACGCCCGCCAGTCGGGAGCGCATTGTGGCGATTGGCGGCGACCTCGCCGACGCGTCAACGATCGCACGCGCTGTGGAACGCACCATCCAGCACTTCGGCCGGATCGATCACCTCATTGCCAACCTTGGAACCGGCAGCGGCAAGCCCGGATGGGACCAGCCCGACGAAGAGTGGCAGCGACTCTTTGAACTCAACTTTTTTGCCTCCGCGCGCCTTACCCAGGCCGTGCTGCCACACCTGCTTGCAAATCCCGACGGTGGATCGATTCTCTACATCGCGTCGATTGTCGCCATCGAAGCTACACCTGCGCCTTTGCCCTACTCTGCTGCCAAGGCTGCGCTGGTGAACTATTCGAAGAACCTTGCCCGCCAGCTTGGCGCGAAGAAGATTCGAGTGAACACGATTGCGCCGGGCAATATCTTCTTTCCCGGCGGCTCCTGGGAACGCCACCTCAACACCCGTCGTGAGTGTGTGGAGACGATGCTTCAGACCGAAGTTCCACAGCAGCGCTTTGGGACGCCGGAGGAGATTGCCTCACTGGCCGCCTACCTCTGTTCGCCACAGGCAGCGTTCGCAACCGGCGCTTGCTACGTCATGGACGGTGGCCAGACCCGCAGCATGTAGACTGGATTAATTATGTCCACACAAAACAGCCGAGTACGCGACCTCTTCGACCTGACCGGTCGCGTTGCGATCGTGACGGGCGGGGCCGGGATGCTCGGGTATCAGCATGGGGCCATCCTGGCGGCTGCCGGGGCGCATGTCGTTCTGCTCGATCTGGCTGCGGCGAACCCGGCCCAGCGCGCCGGGCAGCTCCAACGGGCCCACGGGCCTGAGTGCCTTGGGCTTATAGCCGACATTACCAGCGAGGAGTCGCTACAGGAAGCGCGCGACGCGATCCTCGCCAGGTTCGGCCGCATCGACATTCTCATCAACAACGCGGCAAACAACCCCAAGGTCGAGGCCGATCCCGCGGGCGAGCCAAAGCAGTGGTCGCGGCTGGAAGACTTTCCGCTCGCCGTGTGGAATGCGGACATTGCCGTCGGCCTCACCGGGGCCTTTCTCTGTTCGCGCATCTTCGGCCAGGAGATGGTGAAGCGCAACGCGGGCGTGATTCTCAACATCGCCTCCGACCTCGGGGTCATCGCACCCGACCAGCGCCTGTACCGCAAGGAGGGCCTGCCGGAAGACCAGCAGCCGGTCAAGCCGGTAACGTACTCGGTGGTGAAGACGGCGCTGATCGGCCTTACGCGCTACCTGTCGACCTACTGGACGGCGCACAACATCCGCGTTAATGCAATCTCGCCGGGCGGTGTCTTCGCCGGCCAGCCCGACGAGTTTACCGCCAAGCTGCATCAGCTCATCCCCATGGGCCGCATGGCGCATAAGGACGAGTACCAGGGCGCGATCCTTTTCCTTTGCTCGGATGCAAGCTCGTACATGACCGGGCAGAACCTTATTGTCGATGGCGGGCGCAGCGTTCTTTAGCCTTGAAACCTTTGCCGATAGCATCTCCATCCCGAGAGTGGTTGCCCCTGCCGACCGGATGGATCGCGACGGCAAGGCGTACCTTTGCCGCTGTGGAGCCGAACCCATGACGCAACCTCTCTCTGCCGGTCGCGAGATTCGCCCGGATCATCCGCCTGTGCTGCCCATTCCGCAGGCCCCCTGTGTTCCCAGGGGGTTGCTGCGGGGCTTCGTCAATCTCTTTCCTGTGGGCCAGTTTTTGCGCTACGTCTGCGTTGGAGTGTTCAATACTTTTTTTGGCTATCTCAGCTTTGTTGTGATTCTTACGTTGCTCAACGCGGCTGTGCCGGCCCGCCTGCTGTATCTCACGGTGGTTGTGGCGTCGGTACTCTCCATGCCGCTGAATATTACAGTGGCCTATCTTGGTTACAAGTTCTTCGTCTTCCGGACCAAGGGAAACTATCTGCGCGAGTGGCTGAAGTGCTTCGCCGTCTATGGCGTCGGCATGCTCCCCGGCCTGGTCGCGCTCTCTGCGCTGACTCGCTTCCTGCAGTCGATGATTCGCGGCCATGCTGTCCGGCTGCACGTCTACCTCGGCGCGGTGGAGGGCCATTTGAGCGGCCGTCCGCTGGCATTGCTACAGCACATCGCCACCGGCAAGGCGATGGCCGGGTATATTGCCGGTGCGGTCGTCATTGGGGTCTCCACCATCTACAGCTTCGTTGGCCACAAGAAGGTTACCTTCCGCAGCAGAAAAACGGCTTAGACGCATCCATTAAGCTAGACTTGAGCCAGCCATTCAGGAGTGTTGTTGCCGTGAACCAGAAGACCATCTCCATCATGACGCCTTGCTACAACGAGGAGGAGAACGTTCTGAACGTCTACAACCAGGTCCGCGAGGTGATGGTTGGGATTGGCAAGTATGAGTACGAGCACATCTTTATCGACAACTCCTCGAAGGACAACACCGTCGCCATTCTGAAGGCGATTGCGGCCCAGGACAAGAACGTCAAGATCATCGTGAACGCGCGCAACTTCGGCCACATCCGCTCGCCGATTCATGCGCTCTTCCAGGCCCGAGGCGACGCCGTCATCGGCATTGTTGCCGACCTGCAGGACCCGCCGCCAATGATCGCCGACATGATCCACGAGTGGGAGAACGGGGCCTACTGCGTGCTGGGGATCAAGCGCACCAGCGAGGAGAACTCGCTGATGTTCTGGCTGCGCAAGCAGTACTACAAGCTGGTGGAGAGCATCTCCTCGATCGAGACCGTCCAGAATTACACGGGCTTCGGCCTCTACGATCGCAAGGTGGTGGAGCTGGTCCGTTCCTTTGAAGACCCCTACCCCTACTTCCGCGGCATGATCGCCGAGATCGGCCTGCCCACCGTCAAGCTGATGTACGACCAGCCTGCGCGCAAGTTCGGGATCACCAATAACAACTGGTATACGCTGTATGACATTGCCATGCTGGGCATCATTAACAACTCGAAGATCCCGCTTCGTCTGGCGGTCTTCACCGGCTTCTTTGGAGCCAGCGTCTCGTCCCTGGTTGCCATGATCTACCTGGTCCTGAAGCTGGTCTTCTGGAGGACTTTTAGCTTCGGCCTGGCGCCGATGCTGGTCGGAGTGTTTTTCATCTCATCGCTGCAACTGGTCTTCATGGGCATGATCGGGGAGTACATCGGGGCCATCTACACCCAGGTGCAGAAGCGCCCCTACGCTGTGGAGCTGGAGCGCATCAACTTCGAGTATCCCCCGTCGTACCCCAAATCGACTGTACCGGACGGCCTTCTGGCGGCATCGTCCAGTTAGCCGGGCACTTTCATGGGAGGTCATTATCCAAGACCTTGTGAAGAAGCAACTCACCCAGTCCGTCGCGGTTCTCACCGCGGTGCTCAACGACGAGAGCATCCACGAGGCGGTGGTGCAGGCGGGGAAGCTCGTTGCCGAAGCCATGAAGGCCGGCCGCAAGCTGATGGTCTGCGGCAATGGAGGCTCGGCCGCCGACTCGCAGCATCTGGCCGCCGAGTTTGTCTCGCGCCTGACGGTCGACCGGCCGGCGCTGCGTGCCATCGCGCTGACCACCGACAGTAGCATCCTGACCGCAATCGGGAACGACTATAGCTACGACAATGTCTTCGAGCGGCAGGTGGAGGCACTCGGCCAGCAAGGCGACGTGCTGCTGGCGATCTCGACCAGCGGTAACTCAAAGAACTGCGTCAAGGCGCTGAAGCTGGCGCGCAGCATGGGCATCCACACCGTCAGCTACTCGGGCAATAGCGGAGGCGCGATGAAGGCCCTCTCCGACATCAACGTCATCGTCCCGTCCAACACGACGGGCAACATCCAGGAGTCGCACCTCGCGCTGGAGCATATCCTCTGCATGATCGTCGAGCGGTACACCTTCGGCCCGGAGTTTGGCGCGACGGGTCAGAAACTAGCCGAATGAACTCTTCTCCGCCGCTTTCCATCGTCGACCTCGATCTGGTTCTTGCGCAGACGCGAGAGCTGTGGGAGGAGATGCGCGGCCAGCGCGTCTTCATCACTGGCGGCACTGGCTTCTTCGGCTGCTGGCTGGTGGAGAGCTTCTGCCATGGCAACCGCGCGCTGGGACTGGGAGCGCGCGCGACGGTGCTCACGCGCGACCCGGCAAGATTCGCCGCGAAGGCCCCGCATCTGGCGGGCGATCCGGCGATTACGCTGCATGCGGGCGACGTGCGCGACTTTGTATTTCCCGCGGGCGAGTTCCGGTTTGTGATTCATGCCGCGACCGAGGCGAGCGCCAGGCAGGCCGCGGAAGAGCCGACGGAGATGCTGTCGACGATCCTTGCTGGGACAGAGCGGACGCTGCAGTTTGCGGCGCAGTGCGGTGCGCGGAAGTTCTTGCTGACCAGTTCGGGCGCGGTGTACGGGCGGCAGCTGGCGGAGATGACCCATGTGCCGGAGAGCTATGATGGCGCGCCGGACCCGCTGAACGCGGCCAGCGTGTATGCGGAGGGGAAACGCGCGTCGGAGTTGATGTGCGCTGTCTTTCAGAATCAGATCAACCGGCAGAAGGCGGCGCGCGCAGACGGGATGGAGTTCGAGGCGAAGATTGCGCGCTGCTGGGCCTTCTGCGGGCCGCACCTTCCGCTGGACGCGCACTTTGCGATTGGAAATTTTATTGGGGATGTATTGGCTGGGCGGCCGATCTCGATTGCGGGCGATGGGACGCCGCGGCGGTCGTATCTGTATGCGGCGGACCTTGCGGCGTGGCTTTGGACGATCCTGTTTCGCGCGCCGGCGCTGGTGGCGATCAATGTGGGTTCGGCGAGGGATGTGAGCATTCTGGAGCTGGCGGAGTGCGTGGCAGCGACGCTGGTGCCTACAACCGAGATTCGCGTTGCACAGCCGGCTGTGCCGGGCGCACAGCCGGCGCGCTATGTTCCTTCGGTGGAGCGCGCGGAGGAGCTGCTGGGGCTGCGCCAGACGGTGGGACTGGAGGAGTCGATCCGGCGGACCGCGGCGTGGCACGGGTACACGGCCGTCGAACGCCAGCGCGGAGCATGACGCGGGTAGGGATGGACTCTCAGGATGTGTATTCTTAAAGCTTATGAGCGATCGGGCGGAAGAGCTTCGGCGGCAGATTCTTGAGTTGACGGCGCAGTACCACGCGGCGAAGTTTCCGGCGCGGGAGTTTGTGCCGGGCGAGTCGGTGGTGCCTGTGTCGGGCAAGGTGATTGGGGCCGAGGACATCTGCTCGGTGGTGGACTCGGCGCTGGACGGGTGGTTCACGGCGGGCCGTTTTGCCAGGGAGTTCGAGCGAAGGCTGGCGAAGTTTGTCGGCGTGCGTTCAGCGAACCTGGTTAATTCGGGGTCGAGCGCAAATCTGGTCGCGCTGTGTGCGTTGACCTCGCCCAAGCTGGGCGCGCGGCAACTGAAGCCGGGCGACGAGGTGCTGACCGTTGCGGCGGGATTTCCCACGACGGTGAACCCGATCTTTCAGAACCGGCTGGTGCCTGTCTTCGTCGATGTAACGCTGCCGACGTATGAAATTGATGCGACGAAGCTCGAAGCCGCGTACAGCCCGAAGATGACGGCCGTAATGATCGCGCACACGCTGGGCAACGTCTTCGACCTCGACGCGGTCACGGCCTTCTGTAGGAAGTACAATCTGTGGCTGATTGAAGATTGCTGCGACGCGCTGGGCTCGACCTGGAAGGGGCGCAAGGTGGGCACCTTCGGCGACATCGCAACCGTCAGCTTCTATCCCGCGCACCACATCACCATGGGCGAGGGCGGCGCGGTGCTGACCGACAATCTGACGCTACAGGTGTTGATCGACAGCTTCCGCGACTGGGGCCGCGACTGCTGGTGCGAGCCGGGCAAGGACAACACATGCGGCAAGCGCTTCGGCTGGCAACTCGGCTCGCTGCCCTGCGGATACGACCACAAGTACACCTACTCGCACATCGGCTACAACCTGAAGGCGACCGAGATGCAGGCGGCGCTCGGCCTCTCACAGATCGACAAGCTGCCCCACTTCATCGCCCGGCGCAAGGAGAACTTTGCGTATCTATACGCCGCGTTGAAGCCGCTGGAGGAGTTCCTGATACTGCCCGAGGCGAGCGAAAACTCCGACCCAAGCTGGTTCGGGTTTCCCATCGGCGTGCGACCGGAGGCGCCGTTCACGCGCGACGAACTGACTGGAGCTCTGGAGGCGCAGAAGATTGGGACGCGGCTGATGTTTGCGGGGAACCTGCTGCGCCAGCCGGCGTATGAGGGCTGGGAGACGCGCGTGGTGGGCGAGCTGTCGAACACCGACTTCGTGATGAACCAGGTCTTTTGGATCGGCGTCTATCCGGGGCTGACGCGGGAGATGCTGGACTTCATTGTGAAGACGGCGACGGAGTTTGTTGCTGCTGCGAAGAGCGGCGTGGTGGAGTAGGGCAGGCAGGATTACTGCATAGACAAGAAACGAGGCGGCATTGTTTGCCGTCTCGTTTCTTAATTTGTCTGCACCTGAGCCCAAGACTACATGGCTGGGGGGTGATGGGGGTCGACGGGGTTGGTGCTGACGGCCTTGGCGATCAGCGGGCTCTTGGCACCGCCGGGGTTGACCGAGTCGCGCAGTTCCTTCGAGGGCTTGAAGAAGGGGACACGCTTGGCCGGGACATCGACGCGCTCGCCGGTCTTGGGGTTGCGCCCGATGCGGGAGTTGCGCTGCCGCGTGCGGAAGCTGCCGAAGCCGCGGATCTCGATCTTGTCGCCGGACTTCAGCGCTCCGATGACGGACTCGAAGAGGGTATCGACGATGATCTCTCCGTCGCGGCGGGTGAGGTCTCCGAGGGCGGTTACTTTATCGACCAGATCGGCTTTCGTCATCGTGTTGTCTCCTTGGCTCATGGACGCTACATCTAGTTTATCGCTGATTGTAGATGGGATGCAGGATTTTCGTCATAGGTGCGAATAAATAAAGTAAAGAGGGACGATTGGCGTCGTTTTGCCAAAAAAGGCGGCACGAACGGTCGATTGTCCGTGCCGGGAGGCCAGTGACGCAACTGAATCGACCAGGGGCGGCGAATTTCCCGGTTCTGGCCGAAACTTGGGAGCGAACTCCGCTCTGGATTACAAGACTACCACCAAGCGGGGCGCGGCGTGCGGGGGCTCAGGCGGGAGCGGTGGGGAAGG
>Ga0182011_10004532_pt1 | contig 11106 bp, 8 predicted proteins | sample 711E1DmetaG_FD_120481 | JGI IMG/M metagenome (GOLD analysis project Ga0182011, IMG submission 120481) | Permafrost microbial communities from Stordalen Mire, Sweden - 711E1D metaG | ecosystem: Environmental > Terrestrial > Soil > Wetlands > Permafrost | place: Sweden: Stordalen | collected... | reverse complement strand
TTGGCAAAAACCATTTTCACCCCGCCGTGGCTCCAGCGCGTGCCGGTCAACGCAACGCCATCACCGAGGCTACAGAGGGCGGCGGCGAGCTGCGCCGCCGCCGGGTCCCTTTCGCTGAGACCTCCAAGGTTGCCGTCTTTGCGAAGGTCGGCTGGTTTGGCCATGCGCTCGCGTTCATAGTGGCCGCCCGCCGCGCCAAGTCAAAAGGCATCTGGTTGATGCATGCATGAAGTCGTGCCGGACTGAGGTGGAGCGCCTTGTCCTCAAGACCCTCGGAACGCGTTGGGGACCACGCGCACCACCAGGGGGTTTCCTTCCGTCGGAGCCGGTCGTTGCGCGGGGAAGGCGTGTTCGTGTTGTGCGCGCGCACCACCGCGCGGATTACGGGTTGTCTTGAGGAAAACACTGCGAATCCTCTCCCGCACCGCCGTCCGCTCCCGTGCCTTTCGCCTTCCATCCGCCGTTCTGGATCTACCCGCTGCTCTTTGCGACGGGTTTCAGCGCCGGGCTCGTCGATTCGATCGCGGGCGGCGGCGGCATCATCTCGGTCCCGGTGCTGCTCAACCTCGGTCTCCCGCCCCAACTGGCCCTCGGTACCAATAAGTTCCAGTCGTCCTTCGGCAGTGTGGTGGCGTCCTGGCATTATGTGCGGCGCGGCCTGGTCGACCTGCGGGCCTGCCGCCTCGGCATCCTGCTGACACTGGCGGGGGCGCTGCTCGGGACGTTCGCCGTGCAACACGTCGGATCGCGGTTTCTGGAGCGGATGATCCCGTTGCTACTCGCGGTCATCGTTGTCTATCTCATCTTCCAGCCGCGCGTCGGGCTGGAAGACCGGCCGGCGCGGATGGGACCGGCGCTGTTTTATGGCATCTTCGGCACGGGTCTCGGTTTTTACGACGGCTTTTTCGGCCCAGGGGCCGGCTCATTCTGGGCCGCGGCTTTCGTGCTGTTGTGCGGCCAGAATCTCACCCGGGCCACCGCGCATACCAAGGTGATGAATGCCACGAGCAACCTGGCTTCGCTGGCACTGTTCGCCGCCGCCGGACTGGTTCATCTCGGAGCTGGCGCGGCCATGGCGATCGGGCAGGTGGCCGGCGCCCGTCTCGGCGCGGGCTTGGTGGTGCATCGGGGCGCCCGCTTTGTGCGTCCGGCCTTTCTGGCTATGGCCGCGCTCACCATCCTGCGGCTGCTCTGGATCAACCTCGCCACTCGGCATTGAGCCGGCATCCTGTCTCCCTCCTTCGATGACCCCTTTCCAATATCTTGACCGTCACCGCGACGCCCTCGTGGCGCGCCTGCAAAGACTCGTCCGCCTCGCCACCGTCAATCCACCGGGGGAGCACTACGGAGAGGTGACCGCGCTGCTGGCCCGCGAATTGGCCGCCGCCGGCCTGCGGACGCGTCGCCTCGCCATTCCACCGGCCGCGCAGCGGAAACTCCTGCCACCGGAGCTGCATCCCTATCCTCGCTACAACGTGGTCGGCCTGCTGGAGGTCGGGGCGCCCAAGACCGTCCACTTCAACGCCCACTATGACGTGGTGCCCGCCGGGGGTCGCTGGCGCCACGGCAGTCCCTTCCGCCCCGCCCTCGAGGACGGCTGGATCTACGGCCGCGGCACCGCGGACATGAAGGGATCCATGGCGTGTCTGCTGCTCGCGTTGCGGGCGCTGCGCGCGGCCGGGGTGCGTCCCTGCTGCAACGTCGAGGTTTCCTTCACCGCCGACGAGGAGACGGACAGCCTGCTCGGCGCCGGCTGGCTGGTCGACCGCGTTCCGCTCCGTGCCGACTACGTGGTGGTGATGGAGGGCGGGGAGGGGCGCCTGATCGGGTGCGGGCACAATGGCGTCGTGTGGCTCGTCGTCACCGTGCATGGAAAACCCGCCCATGGCTCGATGCCCGAACGCGGCGTCAACGCCCTCGAGAAAATGGCCGCGCTGGTGCAGGCGCTGGAGGAGTACAAGCGCCGGCTGGGACAACGCCGATTTCGCACCCCTGATGGCCGGCTGATGCATCCCACGATCAACGTCGGCGGAGTATTCGCCGCCGGGCCCGGCGGGAAGATCAACACCGTGCCCGCCGAGGCCTCCTTCAGCATCGACCGCCGCGTGATCGCCACCGAAACGGTGGTGGAGGCTGAGCACGAGCTGCGGTCCTTCCTGTCCGCGGCGGCGCACCGCATCCCGCAGTGTCGCATCACGGTCGGCAAGGTTTCGGAAAACCATCCGTGCTTCCGCGACCCGACGTCCCCGTTTTTCGCCGCGGTGGCGACGAGCGTCCGGCGCGTGCGGGGCGGCCGGCCGGCCTTCTACGTTTCCACCGGGTTCAACGACATGCATTTCTTCGTCACGCACCTGCGGGTGCCTGTGGTCGGTTACGGCCCGGTCGGGTTCAACCCCCACGCCGTCGACGAGCGCGTGCGCGTGGCCGATCTCGTCACCACTGCCAAAATCTACGCCGACCTGCTGATGACCTTCGCCGGGTGATCCGCGGTGGGAGGGTCATCCCGCCAAACCGCGGCGGATCATGGCCACCGCGATGGCGGCGAGCAGCATCGAGACGATCTTCGAGATGGCGCGCAGCCCCATCTCCCCAATCTTGCGGCCCAGCCAGTCGCTGCACACGAAGGCGAGGATGATGATCCCGAGGTTCACCGTGAGGGCGGCGAGCGTCACCGGCACGCCCTGGGTCTGCGCCAGCAGCAGCAGCGTCGCGATCAGGGCCGGCCCGGCGATGAGCGGCATGCCCAGCGGCACGATGCCAAAATCCTCGGGCAGTTTCAGGGGTGTACCCTCGGATTGGATGAGGTCGCGCGCCGCGAGGATAAAGAGAATCAGCCCGCCCGCGATCTGGAAGTCTTTCACGGAGACGCCGACGGCCGCAAAGACGTTCTGCCCCAGAAAGAGGAAGCCGAGCGCCACGGCGCCACCGGTCACCGTGGCCTGCCACGCGATGCGGTGGCGAGTCGCGGCAGGCACGCCGTGGCCCATCGCCAGAAAAACCGCCGCTAACCCCACCGGGTCGATGGCCACGAACATGGGAATGAAGGCCTGCAGGAACTTGGTGACGATAACCGGCATGACACGAGCATGGCGGACCGCCCCGGCCGCGTCCAGCCTGCGCCGGTCGGACAGGCCGCGGCGGGATCGCCGGACGGGCCCGGTGGCGCGACCTTGATCCCGGGCTCGCCTTTGCGCGGATCCGTGCCTCATTTCGCCCTGATGCACCACCGCCTCCTTGGACGCACCGGTCTCAAAATCTCCGTCGTCGGCCTTGGCACCTGGCAGTTCGGCGGCGAATGGGGCCGCACCTTCACCACCGCAGAGGTCGAAGCCATCCTCGGAGCGGCGCGCGACGCGGGTATCAACTTCCTTGACACGGCGGAGTGCTACGGCGACCACCTGTCCGAACGCCTCATCGGTGCGGCCCTGGCGGGCCGGCGCGAGCAGTGGATCGTCGCCACCAAATTCGGCCACCATTTCCACGACCTATTCCAGCGCACAGACCATTTTGACCCGGCCGACGTCGGGCGCCAGCTGGATGCCTCGCTCCAGGCGCTGCGGACCGACTACGTCGATCTGCTCCAGTGTCACTCCGCCAAGGACGAGCAATTCCGCACGGAGGGCCTCTGGGAGGCGCTGCTCAAGGAACAGGCCAAGGGCCGGGTGCGCCACCTCGGGATGTCGATCAGCCCGAACACGAATGTCTATCAGACGGACCGCGCCGTGCTCGTCGGCGCCGGGTCCATCCAAGTCGTCTACAACCGTCTGCAGCAGGAGCCCGAGGAAAAGGTGTTTCCCTCGTGCCGCAAACAGAACCTCGGGGTGCTCGCCCGCGTGCCACTGGCAAGCGGCTTCCTCTCGGGCAAATATCCGCCCGGCGCGGTGTTCGCGGCGAGCGATGTGCGCGAGGCCTGGATGAAAAAGGACCGCGACGCGAAACTCGCCGAGGTGGCGCGGATCGCCGCCGCCGAGGTGCCCGCCGGCGTGCCGATGGCGCGCTGGGCGCTCGCGTGGTGCCTGCGTCATCCGGCGGTGACGGCTGTGATCCCGGGCTGCAAGTCACCCGAGCAGGTGCGGGACAACGCCGCGGCGGCCGAACTCGATATCGGCCAGGCCGGCCATCCGCAGGCGGCGTGAATGACGCGAGGATCATGCGGTTCAGGAAGGGCTCGTTTTCCGTAACGCGCCACCGTTCAGCCGCCAGTTGGCCGGCGGGTTAGGATAACCCGCCCTACCGTTGGGTGGGCCACCCATCCGAGATCGTCGCCATGCAACCGCACGAGTCTCGCTCAGTGCGCCAGGCGCGAGATCATCGCGTAAACGATGAGCGCGAGCAGCACCAGGCCGGTGCCGAAAAACAGGAAGCCGAAGCCTTTGGCGATCTTCTTGCTGCCTTCCCAGTCATCCTTCACCCGGTAGGCCTCCAGCCGGCCCGCCGCGATGAGCCGGTCGTACCAGCGCCGCCGTTCATGCAGCAGCTCCGTCTTCGAGATGCGGCCGGAGAAGATCACTGTGTCCATCGGGAACTTCTCGATCCGGAAATGCGTGTTGAAGAAATGGAAGGTGAAGATGAACCCCGCCGCGAGCAGCGCTTCGTCGGAATGCACGACCAGCGCGATGTTGATGATCCAGCCGGGCAGGAACAGGGTGAAAAATTTCGGGAACCACATGATCAGGCCCGACAGCCCGATAGCGAAGATGCCCCAGAACACGGCGAAGTAATCGAAGCGTTCCCAATAGGTCCACCGGTCAAACTGCGGCCGCGGTCCCTTGCCGAAGAACCATTTCTGGTGCGCGATGAAATCGCGCCAGTCCTGCCAGGACGGCACCATCGAATCAGGTCCGAACACCGCCTGCCAGGCGCGGCGCAATTCAAGGCGGCCGCTCGCGGGGTTGCGCAGCGATCCGCGCCGGCTCCAAAGGGAACGCACGAGTTCGCCCAAGTGCAGCACGAAGTAGGCAAAGGTCACAATCGCGCCGAAATGGTGCAGCGACCGGGCGACATCGGCCCCACCGATCAGGTTGAAAATCGTCCTCGCCCAGTCGGTGTAGTAGAACTTCAGCGGCATGCCGGTGATGACCAGCAGCAGGAAACTCGTCACCACCATTAGATGCAGGAAGCGTTCAAACGGCGTAAAGCGGGTGAACAGCTCGTCGTCCGCATGCACCTGGACCTTGGCTTCCCGGAAGGCCTTGGAGTCGTTCAGGAAGAAGTAGACGGAGCGGACGAGCCAGAAGAGCGTGTGCACGCCGAAGAAGGCGAACACGCCCACCAGCAACGCCGTCATGAAGAGGAAGACCTTGTTCAGGAGCGGATAGTTGGCCTTGTCCAGCGGGTTGGCGTGCGGCTGGTAGGTGGTGAATTTGGCGCCGACGCCCGGGTGGCACTGCTGGCACGTGCCCAGGATGCGTTCCTGGGAAAGGCGTGAGCGCGGGTCGTTCACCGGGAAGACGTCGTGGTGCCCGTGGCAGTCGTAGCACGCGGCGACGTCGGCGGCGACATTGGGCCGGCCCAGGGCCATCGCCTTGCCGTGGTAGGTTTCGCGGTAGTGCTGGAGCCGGTCCTCGTGGCAGCGGCCGCAGCGCTGATCGCTGAGCGACTTGAAATGCCCGCTGGCTGGTTTTTCGATCTCGTGGGCCGAATGACAGTCGGAACAGACGGGACCCCGCTTGTCGCCCTTGACCAGCAGCTGCCCGTGCACGCTCTGGTTATAGACCTGTTCGATGCCGACGTGACACTGTCCGCAGGTCCGCGCGATGTTGGCGTGGTTCGTGCGCGAACCTTTGTCGACGTTGCGCTTGATGTCATGCACCCCGTGGCAGTCGTTGCAGGACGGCGCCACAATCAGACCCATCTCCAAAAGCGCCCGGCCGTGGATGCTGTCCCGATACTGGACGGCGGCGTGAGCGTTTCTGATGCGGTATTCGTCGGTCAGACCCGGATTGTCATGGCACGTCGCGCACGTGTGCGGCAGATTCAGTTTAAACACTGGCGAGTCGATCTGCTTGACCGGCACGATGTCGTGGTGCCCATGGCAACTGACGCAGGTCGCCGCGCCCGAAGCGCCCATGGTGTGGCTCACTCCATGAATGCTGGTGGCATACTGCCTGGCTTCCTTTTCGTGACAGCTACCGCAATCAACCGGCGTCGCCTTCGCCTTGTGCGGAAGGCTGGCGCCGTTGTAATCGTCGTGGCAGTCGGTGCAGTCCAGGGTCTTGTGGACCGATTTGGCGAAGCGCGCCCCGTCCATGAACAGGGCAACGGTGCGCCCCTCCCGTTTCATGGTGAGTGTTGGATCGCTGTGGCACTTGCTGCAGGAAGCCGTCGAGGAGGGCGCCGAGGCCGGCTCCGCCGCCGGCAGGCGCAGCGCCACCATCAGCCCCACCACGCCCATACGCCATGGCCCGCGCAACACCCGGGTAAGGTGGCACCGGTGGGGTGGGGTGGTAACAATGGCAGCGGTCCCCATGGACGGAGAGCGGATTAGGGCGGCATCATACAGGGAATCACGCAATTAGGCACCGCATCGATTGACCGAACATGGGCATATTTTGTCGTGTCGCTGGGCGTTTTTTGGCACGGCCTGGCATCGGCCGCCCGGGTCCCCACCCGGCGCATGCACCATGAAGTACCTCAATCGCGTGGATTAATTCCCGTTCATTCCGGTCGGGCGGCGACGGGATTGCTTTACCGCGGTTCGCGGCAAACCGTAGCATCGGGGGATGAAGTTGTCGGCATCCCCCGCCAGACCGTCCCGCCCTCGGCGTCGGCTGCCGCTCCTGTTTTTCCTGGCCGGCCTGTCCGTGGCTTGTCTCGCGGCGGCCGAGCCGACTCCGCCCGCGAAGCCGGCTCAGGGCAGCGACGCCTGCCTTGAGTGCCACCGCGACTCGAAGCTGACGATGAAGAAAGCCGGGCAGACGGTGTCCCTCCTGGTCGACAAGGCTGTCCTCGGCCGGTCGGTCCATCGTTCGCTCGACTGCACCGATTGTCATGACGGATTCGACTCCGCGACGATCCCTCACCAGAGCCCGCGGGCCCGGGTCGACTGCGCCTCGTGCCATGATGCTGCCGGCCGTAAGCACGCGTTTCATCCGCGGCTGGCCCAGACGCCCAGGCCCGCGGGCGACGACACCGGGTGCACCGGATGCCACGGCACGCACGCGGTGGCGGGGGTCAAGTCCGCCAGTTTCCCGTTTGTGCGGGCGCAGGAGACGGATGCCTGCGGTCACTGCCACCCAGCGGCGCGCGACCAATTCCTCTCGTCCGCCCACGGCCGCGCGCTGGCCTCACGCATGAAGGAAGCGCCCGCCTGCCTGGATTGCCATCACCAGGCCGTGTCCGGAATCCCCGGGGCGCCGCCGCGCCTCGATCTCAAGCTGGCGCAGACCCGCTTATGTGAGGCGTGTCACCTGAAGAAAACCGAGGTGGGTGAGCGGACGCTGCGCGGGTCAAAATTCGTGGGCTCGTTCGACCAAAGCGTCCACGGCGCGGCCCTGCAGCGCGGCATCGTGGAGGCCGCCAATTGCGTCGACTGTCATGGCAGCCATGTGATGAACCAGGCGATGGTGACCGGTTCCCGGGTGAACAAACTCCATCTGGTCGAGACCTGCGCCCGGTGCCACAAAAACCCGACGGCCGAATATACGCAGAGTGTGCACGCCGTCGCCCTGCGGAGGGGCAACCTCGACTCCCCGGTGTGCACCGACTGTCACGGCGAGCACGAGATCCTCGCGCACACCAATCCGGCGTCGCCGGTGTATTCGCGCAACGTCGCCCAGCAGGTCTGCGCCTCCTGCCACGCGTCCGTGCGCCTGACCAAGAAATACGGCATGGCCGCTGACGCGTTCCAGACCTTCGCCGACAGTTATCACGGTCTGGCCGTGCGGGGTGGCGCGGTGTTGGTGGTTAATTGCGCCAGTTGCCACAGTTCGCACGCCATCAAGTCCCAATCCGATCCCACCTCGACGGTCTACAAAGACAACCTCGCCACGACCTGCGGCCAGTGCCACCCGGGGGCGAACCAGCGTTTCACGATCGGGCGCGTCCACACCAGCCCGGAGCAGCGTGCCGCCAGCCCCATCCTCTACTGGATCGCCAACCTCTATGTGCTCCTGATCTTCCTGGTCATCGGCGGCATGACCTTGCACAACCTCTCGGACTTCGTGCGCAAACTGCTGCGCAAACTCGCCCAGCAAAAGGGCGAGATCCCCGAGGAGCCCGTGCCGCATCGCCTGCATCTGCGCATGACGGTGCATGAGCGGCTGCAGCACGCCGGGCTGGCGCTCAGCTTCATCCTGCTCGTCGTGACGGGCTTCATGCTGCGCTATCCCGAGGCCTGGTGGGTCGTCGGCATCCGCAACGTGAGCAGCAGCGCGTTCGTCGCCCGCGGTCTTCTGCACCGCCTGGCGGGCGTGGTGCTCATCGCGGCGGGTGTGTGGCATGCAGCCTACCTCGTGCTCACCGCCAACGGCCGCCGGCTATTCGTTGACCTCCTGCCGCGTTTCCGCGACCTCACCGATCCGTGGCACGTGCTGCGCTACAATCTGGGGCTGGCCGCCGACAAGCCGAAATTCGGCCGCTTTAGTTACATCGAAAAAGCGGAGTATTGGGCGCTGATCTGGGGCACCGTGATCATGGGCGCCACCGGAGTTGTCCTCTGGTTCGAAAACACCTCGATGGGGCTCTTCACCAAGCTCGGGTTCGACATCTCCCGCACGGTCCACTTCTACGAAGCCGTCCTGGCGACGCTCGCCATCCTCGTCTGGCATTTCTATTTCGTCATCTTCAACCCCGACGTCTACCCAATGAACCTCTCCTGGCTCACGGGCCGCATGTCGGAGCGTGAGATGATCGAGGAACATCCGCTCGATCTGGAGCGCCTCCGGCAGCAGGAGCAGGGCGGGGCCGCGCCGGCCACTCCGGCATCGACACCACCCGGGACGACTCCCCACAATGACGGCGCTCCCGGCCCATAACACGTCACCCTGATTCCAACCCCCCCCGGCGACGGCGCCCGCGGCGGCCCCGACCGCCCTTGGAGGTAGCATGTACTCGACCATCAAACTCCATCTCGATCCTGAGGAGTTTGCCCCGGTCGCGCGGCTCGCGCAGGAATTGCGCGTCACGCCCGAGGCGATCGCCTACGCCGGTCTCAACCGCATCATGCGCTCGGCGGCCGAGGAGGCGGCGCGGCGGGAAATTGCCGATCTGCACACCGGCCGCCATGAGGGACTGCCCACCTGGGCCGACGGCGCCCGCGGCGTGCATATCTACGAGAGCAAGCAGGACGAATAGCGCTGCGTTGTCGGTCTGGTTGGCCCTTGTTCTTTGCGGCCCGGCTGTTTTCCTCTTGGAGGGCGCTGCTCCGCCAGCGCCGTGCCCCAAAAGGCCTTTTTCTTGCAGGAGAAAGCCGGGGTGACGAAGGGCGAAGCGTCCATCCTCGCCTCCGTTCCCCTCGTTACCTTCTGGGAAACCCGGCAAACCGCAGGCTAGTCCGATGTGCCGCCATAGGTAACGTATTACGTTACATACCGCCGTTAGCAGCGATTCTTCGGAACACCGGCTGCTCCTGTTTGTTCATCTTCCGGGCCATTGCCGCGCATCCTTCCGCCGGTCTACGTCAGAAACGTTCATACCCGTCCCAGCCGCGATTCCAGACTCGCGGTCGGACCCTGAAACAGACGTTGTGATGCCGTGCCGGGCACCCTCCGCGATTTCTATGATTTGACCCGCGACGAACTCGTCGCGCTCGTCGTGTCGTGGAACTTCTCCCCGGTCCACGCCGTGCGGATCTGGAGTTACGTCTATCATGGCGGCGCGGCGCAGTTCGCCGACATGCCTGAGGTGCCGGTGCGTTTGCGGACGCGTCTGCACAATGCGTTGTCCCTTTCCCTCCCGACAGTCGTAGCCGAGGTTCACAGCTCGGATGGTTTCACGCGGAAATTCCTCCTCAACCTCGCCGATGGACACCGCATCGAGACCGTCCTGATGCGTTTTACCGGCCGGGTTACGGCATGCGTGAGCAGCCAGGTTGGCTGCGCGATGGGCTGCGGCTTCTGCGCCACTGGCCAGATGGGATTCATGCGCCACCTGACGTCAGGCGAGATCGTCGCCCAAGCCGTGCACATTGACCAGTTCCTGCGCCGCGGCGCCGACGGCGCGCCACTGGCGCAGAAAGCGAGCACGTCACCGCACGAGCGCCATGAACGGCTCCGCAACCTCGTCCTGATGGGCATGGGCGAACCGCTGCACAATTATGAAGCGGTGATGCGCGCCACGGACATCCTGCGGGACCAGAATGGCCCGGCGCTCGGGGCCCGGCGCATCACGCTGAGCACGGTCGGCGTCGTGCCCGGCATCGTGCGGATGGCGGACGAGGCGCGGCCGGTGCAACTGGCGGTCAGCCTGCACGCGGCGACCCAGGCGGAGCGCGCCGCGCTGGTGCCGGTGGCATCGCGCTGGCCGCTCGACGCGTTGCTGGAGGCCTGCCATTACTATGCCCGCAAGCTCGAGCGCCGGATCTTTTTCGAATGGGCCCTCATCGCCGGCCGTAATGACACCCCCGACCAGGCCCGCGCCGTGGCCCGCCTGCTGCACGGCCTCGATGCCCAGGTGAATCTCATCCCGCTCAATCCTACCGCCGCCTATGACGGCGCGCCCTCCGACCGGGCCGCGGCCCGCCGCTTTCAGGACATCCTGGCTGAACATGGCCTGCCGAGCACCGTGCGGCAGCGCCGCGGACTCGATATCGCCGCCGGCTGCGGACAACTGGCGACCGCTTCGCGGTAAGGTCCAAACTCCAAATTCCAAGATCTCAACGCGCCGCTGCGCGGCAAATGCCCGGTTCCAGGACCCAATTCGAGCGTGCGCTTGCGGCCCTTAATCCAGCCAATGGGGCAGCCCGCGTCTCCAACCACCATTGTCTAAACCCTTTGGGAATCACCTTTCCGGCATGCCTTGTGGGCAGATCATGCCGGTTTGGGTCTGGTGGAGAATCGAGGTTTGCCAACCAGAATTGCGGAGTCTCTCCTTTGCGGCATGAAACCAGGGCGGAGACTGCTGGAGCAGGGCGCCGAAGCCTGTACGGATGCAGAAATCCTCGGGATA
>Ga0182011_10004531_pt1 | contig 11109 bp, 8 predicted proteins | sample 711E1DmetaG_FD_120481 | JGI IMG/M metagenome (GOLD analysis project Ga0182011, IMG submission 120481) | Permafrost microbial communities from Stordalen Mire, Sweden - 711E1D metaG | ecosystem: Environmental > Terrestrial > Soil > Wetlands > Permafrost | place: Sweden: Stordalen | collected... | reverse complement strand
AATAGATGGCTTGCCATGGCAACGAACATCTGGAACAATGTGCCTCAGCCGGACCGGGGTAACAGAACCGCTAACGAGATGGTTGCTGAAGAGCGCTCTTTCCTTGATGAACAGGATGGCGTCGGTTAAGACCTTGCCTGCATCAACTTCTCTTCGTAGTTTTCATACCACTGTCGTATAATTTCGGGTGAGTCTCAAGACAGTCCTGAGTAATGCTTGTCCAACAAAGAGATGAATTGTTCAATGTCCCATTTGGCTTGTTGTTTAACGCTGTGGATTTTGATAGTCGTAGACAGGGCTAAACTTAAACAGTTAGGCCAAAAAATCTTCTAATGAGTCCACTTATCCATCGATTGAAAGAATTTGCTCACATTTATAATTCACTAATTCCCAAAAGTGTGACAATTCTTCAATTGCTGGTTTACATGAACCCTCTTTTTCTTGTCTGTCTCTAGGGTCGAGGAATAGACTACAGGGTGGTTCCGACCCACGTCGAAAATGAAATGGATTGCGACCATGATGGCATACTCGATTTCTCAATAGTATAATTCTGAAATGTGATGCGTCGTCGGAATATTGGTCTTGCGGCAGCCGTTTACCGCGGGTCTGGGGATGAAGTTTGCTGAGTATTTCCTTTATAGGATCGCCGTCCGATAATTTTCGGCAGATTGTACTTGGGCTTACATCTTCCTCATCAATGATTAGTTTTCTAGTATCATTAACTGTTTGTGCCAAGAATTCTATTGCACCTACCAAATGGAAAAAGAATTCTTGCATTGGTTGTTGTCTTTCTGTTTCAGAAACTGGTCCCAAATCTTCTTCCTCTCCTCCTAATTTTTTTAAATCAGCCAACCTCTGTTTGGCAAAAATTAGACGGTTTCTTACACCCCTTTTGTCTTCCATCATCTTGTCCTCTTTCGGGCCAAGTTCCCCTAATAGTTAAATGATTTTACCTTTCAGATATTCTCGATGTCAATATAGATAACATTTTAACGGATTATTTCGGTGCATAAAAAGGTGAGCTGAATTTCACGTCTAGACTTCAAGAGTGAAACTATGTACCAATACCGGAATCTTTTTACTTTTTCTATCTTAAATATTATCCGAACATTGATATGCGCTAATAAGCTTATATATGTATTGCGGCAATTCGAGGACAGTGCTAGAATTGACATAACCAAAATGTATTCATCAGAACTAATGATTTGTGCTTTAATATTTACAGGTGATATATTTGAATCTTAACGAATCTGATACTAGGGCCAAACTAATCGACCCCGCTTTACATACTTGCGGCTGGACGGAAGACCTCATCCGACGTGAGGAAACCGCCGGCGCGATTGTAATTGAAGGCGGCAAAGCCCTTAAGAAAGCCAAAGGCCGTGTTGACTATGTTCTTCGTGTTAAAGTTAATAGTGATTCTCAACCCGTTGCCGTCGCCTTAATCGAAGCGAAAGCGGAAAGTTTACCGCCCAATCATGGTCTGGAGCAGGCTAAATTATATGCCTGTACCAAACGGCTGAATGTCCCTTATGTTTTCTCGTCAAATGGTCACCTGTTTGTCGAATTTGACAGTAATACCGGTATCACCGGCGCTGCCAAAAAGATAAATAATTTCCCCTCTCCGGCAGAATTACGCATACGTTATGAGCAGAAACATGGTTTTGCGCTGAATAGTGAGCTGGCAAAACCATTGCTCATGAAATATACCGGCGGCGAAGCCACCCGTCGTTATTATCAGGATGCCGCCATCCGTGCCGTTTTTGAAAAAATAGCACGAGGAGAAAAACGTGCGTTGCTAGCTTTAGCCACCGGTTCCGGTAAAACCTTCATTGCGGTTAACTTGTTGAAACGCATTGCTGATGCCGGACAACTAAAACGCGCTTTGTTTGTCTGTGACCGTGATGAATTACGCAATCAGGGATTGAGCGCATTTCAGAATGTTTTCGGGAATAATGCCGCCGCGGTTTCCAATGGCAATCCTGAGAAAAACGCCAGAATCCTCATCGCGACATATCAAACGCTAAATGTTGATACCGATGAAGCCGATGCCAGTTTCTTGGTTAAAAATTATCCTGAGAACTACTTCAGTCACATTGTTATTGATGAGTGTCACCGTTCCGCCTGGGGAAAATGGTCACAGGTGTTAACCCGAAATCCTGATGCTATTCAAATTGGCTTAACCGCTACCCCCCGTCAAATCGATTTTAGCGAGAAGACTAAAGAAGCACAGGCGGATGCCCAGATTTCCGCCGATAATATCACATATTTCGGGGAACCGGTCTACGAATATGATATGGCACAGGGAATTGAAGACGGGTATTTGGCGGCCTGTGAAATACAGAAAGGTCGCGTCAACCTTGATGATACAGGTATCACTGTAGACGATATTATTGCGCGTCACCCGACGGATGCCAACACCGGTTTGCCTTTAACCGAGAGTGACATCCGCGCTAAATACGAAAAAACAGATTTCGAAGAAAAATTGTTACTTCCAGACCGCGTCCTAGCCATGTGTCAGGATTTATTTAAATATTTTCTTGAGACCGGTGGCCCCGAACAGAAAACCATCATTTTTTGTGCGCGTGACCGGCACGCCGATGATGTTGCCGCGACGATGAATAACCTCTATGTTGAGTGGTGCGCAAAGAATAACCAGCCACGACTTGAGGCTTACGCCTTCAAATGCACCGCCGCCAATAGTGGCAGTGATTATCTGGCAGATTTACGCGGCGGCTCACGCCACCATTTTGTTGCGGCTACTGTAGATTTGTTATCCACTGGTGTCGATGTCCCTTGCGTGCGTAATATTGTGTTTTTCAAGTATGTAAATTCCCCAATTGCTTTTTATCAAATGGTTGGCCGCGGCACACGGATTGACCCGCCGACCGGTAAACTGATGTTTAGGGTATATGATTATACCAATGCCACCCGTCTTTTTGGTAAAGATTTCTGGACGAAATATCAAGAAACAAAAGAGAAAACCGTCACGGAATGGCCAAAACCCCCCGAAAAAATAGTTGTCGTTGAGGGATTTGATGTGCATGTTACGCCTGCTGGGCGGTATATCATTACCCAGGTGAATGGCAAAGCCATGCCGGTGACAATTGAAGAATATAAAGAAAAACTGGCTGATCAATTGATTGCTGAAGCCCCGACGTTGGAATCCTTCCGCAACCATTGGACATCACCGGCTGAAAGACAAAAATTGATGAGCAACATGCCGGATGGTGGCCGTGCCCCGCTTTTAATCAGAGAACTTGAAGATATGCAAGCCTATGACTTATACGATGTGATGGCGGAATTAGGGTACGGCATGGCCCCCAGCACACGGGTAGCACGTGCAGCAGCGTTTTCCTACAAAAATGCCGCCTGGTTAAAATCATTACCACTCAATACCGCGCTCACGATTAAGGCGCTTGCCGGACAGTTCGCTCGTGGTGGTATTGATGAACTGGAAAACCCAAAAATTTTCCAGACTCCGGAAGTGGTCAAATCTGGTGGGTTACCCGCGCTGAAAGTATTTGGTAAACCGGTAGAAATATTGCACAAGGTCAAAGAAAAGGTATTTGTGGCATGATGCAAGCAAAAACCAAGAATGGAATTGATAACCAGCTTCCTGTGGGGTGGAAATGGGATCAGTTGGGCCAAATTTGTGAAATAATTGCAGGTCAATCACCTCCAGGTGAAACATATAACAAGGAGGGTGTTGGACTACCTTTCTTTCAAGGTAAGATAGATTTTGGAAAACTAAATCCTACAGCACGTATTTGGTGCAGCAAGCCAATCAAAATTGCACAGCCAGGCGATATTCTCATCTCAGTAAGAGCGCCGGTTGGCCCAACTAATGTTGCAAATGCGGAATGCTGTATAGGAAGGGGTTTAGCTGTGATAAGATGCAGCGACAAAGTCAACAAAGACTATATTCTTTGGATGTTAAAGTTATTTGAATTACAGCTTAGCAAGCTGGGAAGTGGAAGTACGTTTACCTCAATAAATACTCCTGAATTAAAGAAATTTGAGATTCCTCTCCCTCCCAGTTTGGAGGAACAAGAACGTGTAGCACATATTCTAAATGAGCAAATGGCAATAGTAGAAAAAGCACGCGCTGCCGCTGAAGAGCAGTTGGAAACAATTAATTCTATCCCCACCGCACTATTAAAACGGGCTTTTAACGGAGGTCTATAATATGTCTGAGCAAGAAAAAACGATTTGGGGAATACATGCGGGTAAGACAGGGGACGCTGATACTCTTTTTCTGACAGGTGGATTCATCGCTATCGGTTGGCCCAAGATGGGAGATTTAGGAACCCTTAAAGCTGACAGGGACGAATTTAAGAAAAAAGTTGCTAAGGTGTATCCAACAAGTAAACCGGGAGCTATACGTACTTACGCCGGGGAACTCTATCGTTTCGTCCATGAGATAAATACTGGGGATATTGTCGCTTTTCCCTCAAAACGTGATAGGAAGATACATATCGGTTACGTTACCGGCGATTATAAACATGATCCATCAAAAGACGAAAACTACCCTAACTTACGACCGGTTAAATGGTTGAAAGCCATACCCCGCACAAAATTTACTCAGGGCGCGCTTTATGAAATAGGTTCAGCCATGAGTCTGTTCCAGATTAGAAATTATGCTGAAGAGTTTAGAGCCGCATTGGAAGGTAAAGCCGAAGCCACCCCGGCCGGTCAAGATGAGACAATCAAGATTGTGGCTGAAGATATTGAGGAAACTACCCGTGATTTCGTCTTGAAAAAATTAGCACAGGAACTAAAAGGACATCCTTTTGCTGAGTTTATTGGTCACCTTCTTGGGGCTATGGGCTATCGTACTCGTCTTTCTCCAGAAGGTCCCGACGGCGGTATTGACATAATCGCACATAAAGATGAATTGGGGTTTGAACCACCGATAATTAAAGTGCAGGTGAAGAGCACTGATGGTAGCATTGGTGACCCTGTCGTTTCCGCCCTCTATGGTAAAGTATCAAATGGTGAATTTGGCTTACTTATCACATTGGGTACTTTCACCGCACAAGCCCGAAGTTTCGCTAGAAGTAAAAGTAACCTTCGTCTGATCGATGGTGATGAATTGGTTATGCTCATCCTCCAGCATTACGAGCAATTTGATTCGAGTTACAAGGGGCTTCTTCCCTTGACGCGCGTCTACGTACCGGAGATTATTGAGGAAGAGGATTAAATATGGCTCGACTTGTTGCACACGGCAAGGGTAAAACGAAGCTTTCTCAACAATCAGTAAATGGGGCCGTTAAATCCATTTGTGACATCATGCGCCGTTCTAATTGTGCTAGTGCTCTGCAATATGTCCCGGAATTAACCTGGATTTTATTCCTGCGTATTCTGGATGAGCGCGAGTCTCAAGAGCAAGAGGAGGCTGAGGCCGTCGGCGCTGATTTCACCCCTTCCCTCTCAAGTCCCTACCGCTGGCAGGATTGGGCGGCACCAGAAGCGTTCAAAAGGAAGGAACTGCAAAACAGTGCTCTAAACGCGTTTATGAATTTTGTGAATATTGAATTACTTCCTTATCTCAAAGCATTACGCGATAACCCCAATGCCACCCCCCGCCAGAAAGTCATCAGCGAAATTATGTCTGACGTTGACCATGTGCGCATCGATACGGAGCGTAACCTGTTGGATATTATTGACAAGGTGCACATCATCAGTAATGAAAATGTTGATGATACTCATGTTTTTCTGCTCTCCCAAGTTTATGAGGGACTTTTACTGAAAATGGGGGAAAAGAATAATGACGGCGGCCAGTTCTTTACCCCCCGGGAAGTTATCCGGGCCATTGTCACCGCCATTAACCCGCAAAACGGTGAAACTATTTATGACCCCGCCTGCGGCACTGGCGGCTTCTTAGCCCAAAGTTACGAATACCTCACCAACGCCAATACCGCCGCCACGGCGGAACAGGTTGAAACGGTCAAACAGAAAACCTTTTACGGACGGGAAAAAGAAAACCTGATCTTTCCCATTGCTCTGGCTAACTTGATATTGCACGGCATCGACCAGCCTAATCTGTGGCACGGCAATACCCTGACCGGTGGTGAGACCTACGGCGGTTTGTATCTCGGCGCTCCCGCGCAGTTTGATGTTATTCTCACCAATCCACCTTTCGGCGGAAAAGAGGGCAAAGAAGCGCAAACCAAATTTGCTTATAAGACTGGCGCCACCGAGGTGCTCTTCTTGCAGCATATTATTGACAGTCTGAAAAAAGGCGGCCGCTGCGGCATGGTCATTAATGAGGGTGTGTTATTCCAAACTAATCAGACCGCATTTGTGCAAACCAAGCGGAAACTACTGGATGACTGCGATTTATGGTGTATCCTCAGTCTCCCGCCCGGCACGTTCAGTCAGGCCGGTGGAGGTGTCAAAGCCAATCTATTGTTTTTTACTAAGGGTAAGCCCACGGAAAAAATTTGGTATTACGACATATCGGACATCAAGGTGGGCAAGAAAACTCCGCTCACCATGGCCAACTTTGCGGATTTCCTGCAATTACTCCCCACCCGCGCGGATAGCGAACGCAGTTGGACTGTCACCCGTCAGGAAATTGAAGCCAAGAATTACGATATTAAAGCCGTCAACCCTAACCGTAAAGACACCACCGATACCCGAACCCCGGAAGAACTACTGGACATCATTGAAGCAAAAGGCAAGGAAGTCGCCGAAGCGATTTATCTTCTTAGATCAAACAGATAAAGCTAAACGAAATCTTTAGTAATAAATGAGGGGGGGGTACAGCAATGAGAACTACTAAAGAAATCAAAGAATTAATCGATAAAGACGAAAGCCAAAATGTCGAGTTCAAGTCGAAGTTCGATGCGGACAAAGTCGGGGAAGCGATTTGTGCATTTGCTAACGATTGGCCCCAAACCGGTCAGGGAATTCTGATATTGGGGGTTGATAACAAAAACAAAAAACAGATAGTTTGCGGGATACAAGATGATAGAGACAAAATTCAACGTGAAGTTTCAGATATTTGTAGGTCATCACTTTCTACGGAAATAGCTCCAGTTATTTATTTCTTGGAAGTTGAAAAGCCAATCCTAATTGTCGAAATACCACCGTCTCAGATATTACCGATTCGATATAAAAATCACTGTTACATTCGAGTTGGCACAACGACAAGGGTAGCGAATTTCTACGAAGAACTTGCACTATACAAAAAAACAAAGACCAAATCAAGCGTTCATGTTATAGAGGACAAATTGCCCTCTCGAGATCAACCCATGTCATTTACGGGAAGAGATCGGGAACTGAATGATTTGTGGGACTGGTTCAAGGATAAAAAATCCCATAGATGTACCTTAGCGGGGGACGGTGGTAAAGGAAAAACCGCAATCGCATATGAATTTGCACAAAGAATAACCGAGGCTTCTCCCGAACCATATGAATTTGTATTGTGGGCCAGTGCAAAACGAAGGCAATTTGTCACAGGACAGACTGTACCGATATCTGACCCTGATTTTAAGGATCTACCATCGCTGCTTGATAGAATCTTGATTGATATTGGGTTTGAAGAAGATGTTAAATTGTCCACCGAAGAGAAAGAGCAAAAGGTTATCGAGTGGCTGACAAATTTTCCTGCACTCGTAATTATTGATGATCTGGATTCTCTTGATTGGTCGACTGATATAGCTACAATGGAATTTGTAACTTATAGTCTACCTCAAACTAAATCGAAAGTGCTGATAACGACCCGAAGACAAATTCCGTCTATAATGCCTATACTCGTTGAAGGTTTTAATGAAGGTGACGGGATAAAATTTATAGATTCGAGAATTCGTTTAGCCGGCATGAAAACCGATATATTAGAAATAGAAGATAAGAAAAAAGCTTTAGAAGTAGCGGATTCATCGCCACTCTATCTTGAGGACTTAATTAGATTTTTTGTTGTTACGTCCGATTTTGATGAAACAATAAATCAATGGGTATCTCGGGGAGGAAATGGAGCCAGAACATATGCACTAAAACGAGAATTCGAGTTACTTTCCGAAGATGCAAAAAAGGTGTTGTTAGCATTTTCAGTTTTAGACCAGCCGGCCACCAGTGCTGAAGCGAAAGCATTAACCAATATCACCTGGGAAAAATGGAATTCCGGCGTAGATGAATTACAACGATTGTTTCTTATTTCAAGACCTGGCATCATCGAAGGGTTGCCTCGATTCTCGATAAATTCCAATACTAAATCCCTTGTGTTGTCTATAATGGAAGGGAATCCACAAATACTCGTGTACAAACAAAATCTACGAAACATAGCAGGCCAGTCTTATAGAGATATGGAGAAAAGGAAGTCTGTTGGAAGCGTGATAAGGCAAGCTAGTGCTTACGTGAGGGCAAATGACTGTCCGACCGCGGAAAAGATAATTACGGTGGGGATTGATAAAATAGGTGAAGACCCTGATCTCATCGGCGCATTAGGTTGGATTTATGAGTGTTTCAATCCTCCTCGAATAGTCGATGCGAGAGAAAAATTTCGTCGGTCCGCAGAATTAAAATGTAATAATCCTGAAATGTATAGACATTGGTATGAAATGGAAGATGGGCATGAATATTTCAACGAATCAATTGAAGCTGCTAGGGCCGCTCTAACGGCATTTCCAAACAATCAAATATGGAGTTATCGTTTGGCGTATGCATCAGGGAGGTTTGGGGAATTATTAATTAGACAATTTCAACCGAGAGGTCGGATATATCTTTCACGCGCTAACAAAATATTGGTAAACCTGAGACAAAAAATCGTAAATACAAATCCTTTTAATTTAGATTTACATCGCACCGTAATGAGGTCCATTGTGTTAAATTCTGCGGGTTTATACAATAGCGCGTCAGATAGAGAAAAAATTTCGTATTGTGCTCAGTTTGCATTTGAAATAAAAAAATGGCGCGACTGGTATAAAGATGACCCTGCAGTAGATTATGAAAGCAGCAATTTATTATTAAAATATCAAGAAGTAAACAAAAAATTCAAGAATATCTAGTGTCCGGACGACTTTAATTTGTTTGCGTTGAGACTAGCGTAACCTTTTGCTCGAAATCACACTCATTACGTCGCCCCCCCATGCGGGGGCGTGGATTGAAACAAAGAATCGGGAACTGTTAAACAAGATAGTGAATGTCACATTCGCTTGGTTTGTTACCCAACAACACAACAGCAAATATTTTATCCTTTCTTATTATCCACCCCCATTTTTATCTTTGGCAGCGCTCCCACCTCTACATACTTCGCCAGGTGTAAAAGAGGTAGTGCTTAGAAGATTCCATATGTGATGGTTGACTTTTGTCGTCGTAACTCTATTAGCCCCTGTTATTAACAGCACGCTGGATGGTTTCGTAACATCTCCCTGTAGTTTTACGAATCTCGTAGACCGAATAACCCTTATCATGGAGCCGCAGTATTTGTCTTTTCTCCCAGTCCGAGATCTCCTTTGCATTCTGGCGGCATTCCAGTTTTACTTTGTGTCTCCTCCAGTACGCATAATCTTTCTCGCTTAGCTTCTTTCCATTAAGCCGGTCGTATCCGATCCGCAGCAGTCTTTTCGGCAAAGTTTCAAGCGTAGCGATGGCATCAAGCCGGGCATCGCTATTCCCACCTTGCGAAATAATGACCTGACAATCATCGAAAGAACAAAATTTCCTGCTCTCATACCATTTCCGGAAACGATACTTTCTTAACTCATTGCGGGCGACGCCCCACAAATAGGCAGGGTTGTCGTTTCTCTGTTTAACACGCATCAGGGCGATGATTATATCCTGCTCGACATCGTCTCTGTCATAGGGTGCTACGTTGTAAGTTATGTGGTAGGCTATCTCCGCCAAGGATCGCGATCCGTTAAGTTGGTCTCTGTGTTCATAAAGCCATGACATCGTCGTCACCTCCATTTGTTTATTTCACTGGAAAAATACGCTCCTAAAAATAGACTCAATGTCTGGTTCTTTTATCACAAGACATAAAAAAATAAGGCGGTACATTCGTGTACCACCCAGTAAAAGCACCGTTAAAAAAGCAAAAACGCCCCTAGTAAACTAGAAGCGTCTTTTTGATTGCGCTATTTAATAATTCAGATAGTCTTTTACAGCTTCAATGATTAGCTTGGAAACTATATCATTGGCTGATTGTGGCAAGGGTTTATTATATCGAATAGCCTTGCGCTTTCGGTTTTTAGACACACTTCGCAAACTATCGCCCAAGTCAACATACAAATGCTGATAGCTGCTAGACAGTTTCACCTTAGCAAATGGTTTTAACTTCAAACAATCCATGCCCATGCTTTCAAGGTAATAGATAGGCTGTGAATCGTGCCAGATGTCGCTTGATACCCCGTTGAATCTACCACGCATAGGCAAGGTTTTTTCACTCATCGAGTGCATAATTTTTCTTTCATGTTTCCAAACAAGCGTGTTAGTCTCTCTATCGTCTGCTTTCCAGTCATTGATTAAACTCTCGATAAAAACTTCATAGTGATGTTCGGGGATAACACAATTAGGCTCTCCATAGATACAGAATCCCCTGCTTCTGACAAATAGAGATACTAAATGAGCTTGTCGGGTGGGGTTTACCCACTTTGGCTTTGTCATAATCCCTCACTTTTTAGTTAAGCTGTAACTTGTGGCTGTATGTCCTACTTTTTAGGCTGGTACTAATTCCCTTTCGACTTCTGGATGTGATTCTGTATCGTCTGCTTTGGCTTCTGCCTCTGCTCTCGCTTCGAGTGCCTTGCTTAACTCTTGGCTGTCATGTTGTGCTATGGGTAATCCAGCCTTGTTAGATTGCTCTAATTGTGCCTTGTATTCGTTTGGATTACTTTCCATGACTTCACCCGCAAAGCTGATAAGATTAGCGGTGAAGTTGTCTCTAACAAGTCTGACATTGTCGCTAAGTTCTTTAGCTACTCTTACGACTGGTCTGCCAGTCTGTGAGAATCTCACAGCCCCAGTCTTATCGTAAGCAAGACGCATGGGACAACCTAAAGCCTCAGACGGTATGGCAGTATCACCCACTGTATTAGTGGCAGTAAAGAAAGGTATCCAGACAGTTTCAAGGTCAATACTCCATACCTTTCGACCTTGTGGCTTTTT
>Ga0182011_10004529_pt1 | contig 11112 bp, 9 predicted proteins | sample 711E1DmetaG_FD_120481 | JGI IMG/M metagenome (GOLD analysis project Ga0182011, IMG submission 120481) | Permafrost microbial communities from Stordalen Mire, Sweden - 711E1D metaG | ecosystem: Environmental > Terrestrial > Soil > Wetlands > Permafrost | place: Sweden: Stordalen | collected... | reverse complement strand
TCCTTTTTGGGGTGTTTGAAGATAGCTTTAAGTTGTTGATTTATTTGGTTGCGGGGGCTGGATTTGAACCAGCGACCTTTGGGTTATGAGCCCAACGAGCTACCGGGCTGCTCCACCCCGCATGAACAGTATATCCACTGCTCAGATGCGGGTCAAATGCAACTCATATCCAACGCAAGATGGGCCTGAAGGGGTATGGACGGGCAAGCTGAGGATGGATGCTCAGCCTGCATCGAGCACATGACCGCTTCGGCCGGGCGCAGTCCACGCGGCTGATTGGCGGCTATCTCAAGGCCGGACGGATCGCGCCCCGACTCAGCGCGCCAACAGAAAACTTCAGGCTCATTCCTGGATTGGAAAAGACTCCGGCACTACTCCGCCGGGTCGTCGGAGGTAAACGGCGAGCAGCAGGGCTTTTCCGTGGCATGGAAGTTCATCAGTTCCAGGCGAATGCCGTCGGGGTCGTAGAGGTTGAACTGGCCCTTGCCGTCTTTGCCGATCTTTGGGTGGTCGTCGTGGCGTCCGGTGAGGCGGTTGCCGGCGGCGAGTGTTTTGTAGGCGGCGTCAACGGAGAATTCGCCGAGGGAGAGATGGTCGAGTACACCGAGCTGCTGCTGGGAGATGGCAGCCGGGATGCCCGAACCCGAGGGGCCGCTGGTAAGCATGTACTCCAGCCAATCGTGGCTGTCGGGGGTTTGCTGGCTCACCCAATCCAGCTTGCCCTCGACCATGCCGCCGAACCAGTAAGGGCGGAAGCCGAGCAGATCGCGGTAAAAGGTGTCCTCGACGGCGCGGCTGTGCACCAGGATGCCGATGTGGATGATGTGCTGGCCGATGGCCGAGGGGGCAACCACATCCTTGGGCAGGCGGGGCGGCTGAACGAACTCAACGTTATTGCCTTCGGGGTCCTTGACGGTGAACCAGAGGCTTCCGTCGGAGCCCTTTTCGACCCTGTACGGAACCTTCCATGCCTTGGAGCCGAGATAGCGGCGCAGGGTTTCGGCGTCGTCGGTGTTGTATGCGGTGTGGTCCAGCCGGTTGACGCCCGCGCCCTCGGGCAGCGGCAGCACCTCGATGAACTGCGTGGCGCTGAGGGCGTAGCGCACTCCCTTGGGGTCCTCGGGATCGGGCAGCTTGGCCGCGCCGATGATCTCTTGGTAGTAGTGGTCAGTGGCTGCCGGGTCCGACGTGTACACAGCCAGATGCGAGATGCCCGTGATCTTCGGGCGGGTGAGGGGCCGGTCGGGCATCTGCGCGGAGGCTGTGACGGTGAAAGCAACGAGAAACGCGGCGGCAATTACTCTGGAATTCATTCCGCACCTCAAAATTGTGTGGTTCAATCACGATAAATCGAACGCGCGCCGGGGCGCAAACGGGCAGCCATTCTCTCCTCGCCCAGCCACCGTACAATGCCCTCATGCTCCGAATTGCTTTCACTGCCTGTCTTGTCCCCATCGTATTCGCTGCCTGTCTCGGCCTTCCTTTGCGCGCCCAGAACCAACTGCCTGCCACGTCCGCGGAAGATCGCGCACTGGCGCGGGCGATCTTCAAGGAACTGATCGAGATCAACACCACGGATACGCCGCTGGGCAATGTGACCACGGCGACCGCGGCGATGCGGAAGCGGTTTCTGGATGCGGGCTTTCCGCCTGGGGACGTGCATCTGCTGGGTCCCGATGCGCGCAAGCAGAATCTCGTGGTTTGGCTGCGCGCCGCCGGCCCCGCAACGCAAAAGCCAGTCTTGTTTCTCTGCCACATGGACGTGGTGGAGGCGCTGCGCTCCGACTGGACGACCGATCCCTTTCAGTTTGTGGAGAAGGACGGCTACTACTACGGCCGCGGCACACAGGATATGAAGAACTCCGACGCCGCGCTGGTTACTACGTTCTTGCGCCTCCACCGCGAGGGCTACAAGCCGAAGCGCGACCTGATTCTGGCGCTGACCGCGGACGAGGAGGGCGGCAAATTCAACGGGGCGGAGTGGCTGGTGCGGCAGCATCGCGAACTGGTGGACGCGGCCTACGTCATCAACCCCGACTCGGGCGGCGTGGAACTGGACCACGGGCGCGCGGTAGTGGCCGATGTGGAGGCGACCGAAAAGGTCTATTCCGACTTTCAAATAACGGCGGCCAATCGCGGCGGGCATAGCTCGCTGCCCAGGCCGGACAATGCGATCTATGAGCTGACCGCGGCGCTCGGCAAGCTGGCGGCGTACACCTTTCCCTTCGAGATGAATGAGGTGACGCGGAGTTACTTCACGAATCTGGCCGGGCAGGAGACGGGAGAGACGGCGTCGGATATGCGCGCCATCCTGGCTGCGCCGCCCGATCTGGCCGCGGCCGCGCGGCTGAGCGCCGAGCCCAGCTTTAACGCCAACTTCCGCACCACCTGCGTGGCTACGCGGCTCAGCGCCGGCCACGCCAACAACGCATTGCCGCAGACCGCGCAGGCCAATGTGAACTGCCGCATCTTTCCCGGCCACTCGCCCGAGGAGATCCGTCAGCAGTTGATCGTCCTCTTCGGCGACGCCAAACTGAGCGTGAAGTACGTCTCCGACTCGGGCGAGTTCTCCGGCACGGCGCCCGAACGCAAAGCCATGATCCCGCCGGCGCCCATCCCTGAAGTCTTCGCCCCCTTGACGCGGCTGACCGAGGCCCTGTGGCCTGGTGTGCCTGTGACGCCGGTGATGGAGAACGGCGCCAGCGACTCGATCTACTTTGCCCAGGCGGGGATTCCCAGCTACGGCTACTCGGCCATCGCCCTGGAGCGCGACGACAACCGGGCGCATGGGCAAGATGAGCGCCTGCCGGTGGATTCGTACTGGAAGTCGATTGATTTCTTCTACTCTTTCCTGAAGGCGCTGGGCGGGGAGTGAGCGTAGCGGGCGAGTCGGCGGGGCCGCGTGGCGGCCAGCGGAAGTGAATGAAGAGTATATCGCCCGCATGGCCGGGGTCCCGACAGGTCTTCGTAGCTGGGGTGGAAATCCGGGTAGTGGGTCAGTTTGAAAAGATATTCCCTCAGGGGCTAAAGCCCGGAGGATTTAGCGGGACTGAATGTACGGGCTGAAGCCCGTACCCTTCAAACTGACCCACTACCGAAATCCGGCCTTATTTTGTTGTCGTCCTCGATGGTGGGCCCGCCACAGCCTTCGGACTCCGCCTCGTCTCCACACCACGGACGAAGACCTCTCCGTGGGGACCCCGGCTCTGGCCGGATTTTCTCTTGCAACGCTACCCCCTGGGAATTAGATGACAGGCCTAGTGCTCGTCTTTGCCGGGGCGGAGCATCAGGTCCTTGATGGCTTCGCGAGGGTCTTTGCCTTCGTCGAGGATCAGCTCCATCTGCCCGGTGATGGGCATTTCGATGCCGTGGCGTCGGGCAAGACCCAGAGCGGCGCGGGTGGTCAAGACACCTTCGGCGACTTTGCCGCCCAGGCCAGCCAGGATTTCGGGGAGTTGGCGGCCCTCTCCCAAAGCTTGTCCGACGGTCCGGTTGCGGCTGAGGGAGCCGGTGCAGGTGAGCACCAGGTCGCCCACGCCCGAGAGGCCGGCCAGGGTCTCGCGGCGTCCTCCGCAGGCCACGGCCAGGCGCGTGATCTCGGCGATGCCGCGGGTCATCAGCGCGGCGGCGGAGTTGTAGCCCAGTCCCGCTCCGGCGGCTACGCCGGCGGCGATGGCGATCACGTTCTTGAGCGCTCCGCCCAGTTCCACGCCAATCACATCGGTCGACGTGTAGAGGCGGAGGGTCTCCGAGGAGAACTCCTGCTGGATAAAAGAGGCGACGGCGGGATCGTCAAAGGCCACGGTAATGGCAGTGGGCTGGCCCTGGGCCACCTCCAGTGCGAAGCTGGGGCCGCTGAGGGCGCCGATGGGCAGGGTGAGCGCGGGCTGTCCGGCAGAGCATTCGGAGAGGCTGGCGGCGATGACCTCCGTCATGCGGAGAAACGTGCGGTCCTCGACGCCCTTGGTGGCGCTGACAACGATCTGGCCCGTGCGCAGATGAGGGCGGATACGGGCGAGAGTGGAGCGGAGGAACTCCGAGGGGACGACGGAGACGACGATCTCGGCGGAAGCCACGGCCGCATTGTCGCCGGTGACGATGATCTCCGGGGGAATAGGAAAGCCGGGGAGAAAGAGGGTGTTTTCGCCCGGTTCGGCGATCTCGCGGGCAGCTTCGGGGCTGTGCGCCCAAAGGGTGAGCTGGTGGCCGCCGCGACGGTGGAGCGAGAGGGCCAGGGCGGTTCCCCAGGCGCCGGAACCCAAGATGACGATGCGGCTCATGCGGGTTTCCTGGCTCCGAAACGGGATTCCGTGCCGGCGAGCAGGCGGCGGATGTTCTGGTGGTGCTTGGCGATGATGAGGAAGGCGACGATGCACTGTACGGCGATGAAGAAGGGGGGCCGGGGACCAGTGGCCAGAAGCCAGGCAAAGACGGGAAAGCTGGCCGAGCCGAGGATGGAGGCCAGGGAGACGTAACGGCTGAGGAGCAGGACCAGGAAAAAGACGGAGATGGCGGCGAGCGCGGCCCAGGGGGAGGCGACCAGGAAGACGCCGAAGCCGGTGGCTACGCCTTTGCCGCCGCGAAAGCCGAGCCAGACCGGAAAGATGTGGCCGAGTACTGCACAGAGAGCGGCCAGAGCCTCCATGTTGAGCGGCTGAGCGGCGGGGGCGAGCAGTGTGCCAAGCCATGCGCCGAGCCAGACGGCGGAGCAGCCCTTGAGCATGTCGAGCAGAAAGGTGGCGGCTGCCAGCAGCTTGCCGCCGGAGCGCAGCACGTTGGTGGCGCCGATGTTGCCGCTGCCGGTGGTGCGGATGTCCTGGTGGCGGAAGAGGAGAACCAGCAGGTATCCGGTGGGGATGGAGCCGAGCAGGTAGGCGGCGGCCGCGATGACGAGAGTTGCGAGCAGCATAACGAAAGAGAGTGTAGCAGGTGCGGGGCGGTTTCCCTGCGAAGAAGGACCGGCCTCAACACCTCTCGATGCTAATCTGGATGAGAATCATAGGCGATTTTCCGGTGGCGACGCGCCGGAATTCCAGCGCACAATCGCTGAATCCAAATGCGCAAGGGGACTACCGATGAGAATACTGCACGTGATCCCTTCCGTTGATCCGGGCACTGGCGGACCGGCAGAGGGACTCAGGCAATTGTGCAATATCTACACGATGGGCGGCCATGAAATCGAAGTGGCCTCGCTGGATTCGCAGGAATTCGCGCAGAAATCCGGCTTCCCGGCCGAAGTCTTCGGTCTGGGCCCCGGCTGGGGAATTTACGGATACACGCCCCATGCCATCCCCTGGTTCAAGGCCAATATTCGGCGCTATGACGTTGTGTTTATCAACTGCATCTGGCAGTACAACGCGGTCGCGGCCTATCTCGGCTTGCGTGGAACGGGCATTCCCTATGCCGTATTCACGCACGGCATGCTCGATCCCTACTTCAAACACAGGTTTCCGCTGAAGCACGTGAAGAAGACGATCTACTGGCACTTGATTCTGCGAAGAATCCTGCACGATGCCAACATGGTCCTATTCACCTGCGAAGACGAGAAGGTATTGGCCCGGCAATCGTTCTCCCGGTACAGCGTACACGAGATGGTTGTGCCCTATGGCACATTCGGTCCGGATTGCGATGCCGCCGCCGCCGCCGAAGAGTTCCTCGCGCGCTGGCCGCATCTGCGCGGAAAACGATTGGCGATCTCGATGGGACGCATCCATCCCAAGAAAGCGGTGGACGTGCTCATCGAGGCATTTGCGCGCACGCTGGCAAACGACCCCGCATGGAATCTGGTCATCGCCGGTCCCGACGAAATCGGATGGCGGAAGGAACTGGAAGCGCTCGCGCTTCGCCTCGGCATAGCCGATCGAATTACCTGGACGGGAATGCTGCGAGACACGCTCAAGTGCGGTGCATTATCCGCTTCCGAGGTGTTTGTCCTGCCCTCACACCAGGAAAACTTCGGCATCGTGGTCGCGGAGGCCCTGGCCTGCGGCCTGCCGGTGATCCTTTCCAACAAGGTCAATATCTGGCGGGAGATTGTGAGTTACTGGGCGGGGCTCGTCGGCCCCGATACCGTCGAGGGAACCGCGGCTTCACTCACCCGCTGGTCGCAACTCAACGCCGGGGAGATCGCGGCCGCGCGCCTCAGAAGCAGGAAGTGCTTCGACGAGTTGTTCAATTTCAGCGTAACCTCCAGGAAGGTTCTGGAGAATGTCGAGCATGTGGCGCGCGGCGATACGAGATAGGCACCTTCGGCGCCAGTGGCATCAACCGATGGGAAGAGGTAGGCAGCGGGGATGCGACTGAATTTGGCTGTAGCCTGAAGATGCGCCGGCAATGCGCGTACCCCGCCCGCATGAAACCGTTCCATGCCGCATCGATGCGGCTGATTGTCTAGGAGACCATGATCCGGCGAATCCTGAAGATGCTAGGCGCGCTGGGCGCAAGCATAGGCGTCACGCTCCTTACGCAGTTTCTGCTGCCCCCCGCCTTTCTTCACTACTATGGCGTGAGCAAATACGGCGAGTGGCTCGTGCTCACGGCCACCGTCAGCTATCTCTCCACGTTGAACTTCGGCATCACCACCTACGCCAGCAATGAACTGACCATGCTGCGCCAGCGCGGCGAGATGGGCAAGTACCGCGAACTTCAAGGCAGCACCCTTGCGCTGCTTCTGGGCATGGTATGCATCGGGCTGACGATTCTATCGGTAGTCTTCTTTCTGCCGCTGGATAAACTGCTGCATCTGTCCACGATGACAGCCATGGGCGTGCGCCTGGCCGCCTTCTTCCTTGGCCTTCAGGTGACGGCCAACATCCTCGCGGGTTACTACGACGGCTTGTTCATGGTCGTGGAAATGCCCCATCGAGGGTATGTGTGGGGCAACGCGCGGCGGCTGAGCGCGACGCTGATCTGCATCCCCCTGGCCATGCTTCGGGTGCAGTTCCATGTCATTGCCATCGGCCAGTTTGCCGCGGTGCTGATAGTCTCCTCGCTCGCGGTTTACGATCTGAAGCGGCGCATGGGCGATCTGCCGCTGGGGATTCGGGGGGCGAACTGGAAGACCGCGAAAGCGACACTCGAACCCAGCGGCATGTTCGCCTTGATCTACGCGCAGAACTTTCTTCTCTACCAGGCTCCCGTGATCATGCTGCAATGGATTCTGGGGCCGGGCGCCGTCGTGCTGTTCAGCATCTGCCGCACCATTCTAGCCACAGCAAGGCAGCTCTTGCAGGCCATGACCAGCGCCATCGCTCCGGAGATCACCTACAGCTTCGCGCTTCGAGATAAAAAGAAACTGCTGAATCTCTTCCACTATTCGGAGAAGATCGTTTTTACCGGGATTCCAATCGCCAACCTGGGCACATTCCTCTTGTCTCCCCTCCTGCTTCAGATATGGCTTCATAAACCTTTTCTCTTCGACCCCTTTACGTATGGCCTGATGGCGCTTATCTCCGGCGCCATGAGCATGCGGGAGCACAAGCAGTTCTTCCAGTTCTCGACCAACAAGCACAAGAGGCTGGCGATTATCGTCTTCTTCGGCAATCTCCTGATGATCGCCGTCAGCGTTCCCTTCACGATTCAATTCGGCCTCCATGGATTCATGTTTGTCTGGCTGGTTTCGGAGGTATCGCAGATGGGGCTTATCTACCACGAGAACAGGAAGCTGTTCCACAACGATCCCTCGATCAACTTTTTCCCGGTGGTCAAGCTGGCGCTGGTGATGCTGGTCTCGCTGCCCGTTTGCATTGGACTGCTCCATTACGCGCAGCAACGCTCTACCGCCATGGTGGGCGGGGCAGCGGCGATTGGGATCGCGATGGTCGCTGTCGAGTCTTACTTTGTGTTTGGGATCAGGGATGTCTGGAGCGAAATCCAGCGCCGGATGCGGCGCAGCTTGTCATAGGAATGGGCTTGCGTATACGATTCATGCCCGCGGGAAGCGCGGTGGCTTGCGGAGAGGAAGAGGGCCGGTTAACCGCGCCGGGCCGGCTGGCGCGGCTCCGGGCCGCCGAGGAGACGCAGAACCGCGGCTTCGAGCAGCCGGCAGGCCTCGGGAAGAGCGGCTTTCACGATGCCGCTGAATTCTTCGCCGAGTTCCGTTGAGCCCGCGCCGATAGTCAGCAGCTGTGCATTGCCGGGCAGGGAATCGTAGAGGTCGCGCCCCAGCGCGAGCAGTTGAGCCGCGTCCAGATGATGGGTTGCCAGCCCTTGGCCGGCGGCGGCCGGCTCAATGGAAACGATCTTCACCACCCCGGGAGGGGAGTCAACGGAAGAGTCGATGAAGAGCACGGAGCCGGCGCGCGCGAGTTCTTCGGCCAGCTCGGGAGTCCATTGCTGCCGGGAGAGGACGCGCACACCGGCTTCCGGCTGGAAGCGCTGCCGAGCCCACTCAGCGAGCCACGGCCCGGCGCCGTCATCTTCGCGCAACGTGTTTCCACAGGCGAGGATGAGGCAGCGGGCATTGGTAAAGCACATCAAAACAGTTTAGCGGACAAGCCGGTCCACGACCTCGCCATCGGCGTTGAGCAGCGAGAGAACCAGCGGCATCTGCCCGAAGGCGTGAGTGGAGCAACTGAGGCACGGGTCGAAGGTGCGGATCACGGCCTCGATGCGGTTCAGAGCGCCCGCGGTGAACTTGCCGTCCTTCACATAGGCCTTGGCCGCCTGCAGAACGCCTTTGTTCATGGCGGTATTGTTGTGGCCGGTGGCGACCACCAGGTTGGCCCAGGTGATCTTGCCGTTCTCGTCCACCTTGTAATGGTGGTTGAGCGTGCCGCGCGGGGCCTCGATCTGGCCCGCGCCTTCCAGGCGATTGACGCCCGCGGTGGCGCGCACATGCTTATCGAGAATCCGCGGATCGGCGAGAAGCTCTTCGATCTTCTCGATGCCGTACAGGGCCTCGACGAGCCGCGCGTGATGATAGAAGAACGAGCTTTCCACCGGCCCCGAGGCCAACTGCTTGAACTCGGCGAACTCCTTGTCCGCCTTTGGCGTGCCCATGGACTTGACGACGTTGAGCCGCGCCAGGGGGCCGACGCGGTAGCTGCCATCCGGGTAGCCGAGCGGCTTGTAGTAGACGAACTTGGTGTAGCTGAAGGGCTCGACGGCCTCGCCGATCGCCTCGGTGAAGCGGGCGGCGCCGATGCCGTCCTCGATGATCTTGCCCTGGGCATCGACCAGCCGCAACAGGCCGTCGGTGAACTCGATCGACTCATCCTCGTTGATGAGGCTCAGGTAGTTGGACGGGAAGTTGGCGAAGACCGAAATCTCCTGTTGGAAGCGGTCTGCGATCTGCTTGTAGGCGGCCAGGGCCAGATGGATGTTGGCATAGGCCTCGGGAAGCATGGCCAGAATCTGGTCGCGCTTGGCCGGATCCAGCGGCTCGGTGACGCCTCCGGGAACGACCCATCCGGTATGGATGCGCTTGCCGGATAGAAGTTCGATGATGTGCTGGCCGAAGCGTTGCAGTCCGATGCCGGCGCGGCCCAGCTCGGGCTTGGCGGCCACAACTCCGAAGATATTGCGAATCTTGGGATCGGCCTCCATGCCCAGGAGCAGGTCGGGGGAGGAGAGATGGAAGAAGCTCAGGGCGTGAGACTGCACCAACTGCGCCATATTCAAGATGCGCCGCAGTTGCGCGGCGGTATGCGGAATGCGGACCGACATGATGGCCTCGCAGGCCTTGGCCGAGGCGAGCAGGTGCGAAACCGGGCAGATGCCGCAGATGCGCGCCATCAGGCTGGGCATCTCATAGAATGGCCGGCCCTCGGAGAATTTCTCAAAGCCGCGCACCTGGGTGACGTGAAAGTGCGCCTCCTCGACCTGTCCCTTGCCGTCGAGTTGGATGGTGATCTTTCCGTGCCCTTCGAGGCGGGTAACGGGATCGATGGTGATGGTCTGGCTCATAGCTCAGGCTCCAAAGCGGGTGAGTGCTGAAATATCCAGCGGCGCACCGGTTACCAGCGCGGTTAGCGCCGCGTGAAAAGTATCGGCCGAGGGCGGGCAGCCGGGCAGAAAGACGTCCACCTTGACGAATTCGTGGATAGGACGGACCACGCGGAGCAGCTTGGGCACCACCACGCAGGGAATCTGCTTCTGCGCGCTGGCGTTTTCGATGTATGCCCGGTCAAGAATCGCCTCCGGGCCGAAGGGATTGCGCATGGAGGGCACATTTCCCGTGATGGCGCAGTCGCCCATCGCGATCAGCAGCTTGGTGTGGGCGCGAATCTTCAGAATCTTCTTCTCGTCGTCCACCGAGGCCACGGCGCCCTCGACCAGCGCGATATCCACCTCGTCGGGAAACTCCTTGGCGTCCACGATGGGGCTGTAGACCACATCCACCAGTTCGGCGATGGCGAGCAGCCGCTCGTCGAGATCGAGGAACGACATGTGGCAGCCGGAACACCCGTCCAGCCAGACTGTAGCCAGTTTCAGTTTGCTCATTGCGCTTCCCTCATGAGGTTCAAGTAAGGCAGAAAATCCGGATACTTGGGATGATCGGAGCCGATCTTGCTCTTGTCGAAGAGGGCGCCGGTGGGGCAGCACTGCACACACTTGCCGCAGCGTGTGCAACTGGAGCTTCCCCAGTCGTCGTGCAGATCGGTGATGACGATCGAGTTGATGCCCCGTCCCATCACATCCCACACATGCGCGCCCTCGATCTCGGCGCAGACCCGCACGCAGCGGGTGCACAGGATGCAGCGGTTGTGGTCCGCGGTAAACCGCTCATGCGAGGCATCCACGGTCAGCTCGGGGTTGCGATAGGGCAGGCGCACGTGGGTCAGTCCCTGCTGCTGCCCAAGAGCCTGCAGTTCGCAGTGGCCGTTGGAGACGCAGACCGAGCAGATGTGGTTGCGCTCGGCGAAGAGCAGCTCGAGGATGGTGCGGCGGTGGTTCTTCAACCGCTCCGTGTTGGTGCTCACCTCCATGCCTTCCTGGACGGTGGCAATGCAGGCCGGCAGCAGCTTGTTGCTGCCCTTGATCTCCACCAGGCACAGGCGGCAGGCGCCCACCGAGCCCAGCCCCTCGATGTTGCACAGCGTCGGGATGTAGATCCCGTTCTCGCGTGCTACTTCAAGGATGGTCTGGTCTTCGCTGGCGCCGCACTCCTTG
>Ga0182011_10004527_pt1 | contig 11118 bp, 9 predicted proteins | sample 711E1DmetaG_FD_120481 | JGI IMG/M metagenome (GOLD analysis project Ga0182011, IMG submission 120481) | Permafrost microbial communities from Stordalen Mire, Sweden - 711E1D metaG | ecosystem: Environmental > Terrestrial > Soil > Wetlands > Permafrost | place: Sweden: Stordalen | collected... | reverse complement strand
GTCGGGCGAAATCATGGACCATTATTCAAAATTCATCGCGGTAAAAAACTGGACTACCAAAGAATATGATCTTCCCGTTAAACGGGTGACGCAAAACGGCCGCGTTCGTATCGATCCCGTATTGGAAGAATGTAAAACCCTCATTGAAAATAAATGAACAATCTATGCAAAAAATCTTGATAGTAGGAGCGCATGGTCAGCTTGGGCAGGACATGAAAACCATGGCGTCTTCCGCCGGATATTCCGTTTCGGGAGTCGATGTCCCGGACATCGATATTACCGATCCTGTCGCGACCCGCAAGGTCATTGCCGCACATGCCCCCGAGGTGATCATCAACTGCTCCGCCTATACCGCGGTTGACGCATGTGAAACCCATGAACGCGAAGCGTTCGCTGTCAACAGCGACGGCATCGCGCATATCGCACAGGCCGCGCGGGAAATCAATGCGCGTGTCGTGCATTTCAGCACCGATTATGTGTTTGACGGCCTTAAAACTGGGCCTTACATAGAAAGCGATGTTCCAAATCCTCAAAGCGTCTATGGCAAATCAAAGCTCGAAGGCGACCGGCGTCTGGCGCAGGCCCTCCCCGACCACATTATTTTAAGGGTGGCGTGGCTCTATGGGGTCCACGGGCAGCATTTTATTAAAAAAATCAGGGAACGCGCTCTCCAAATGCGGGGCACCGGCAAACCCCTCAAAGTCGTGACTGATGAAGTCGGTACTCCCACCTATTCCATGGATGTTTGCAGGCAAACCCTCAAGCTTTTAACCACGAACCATCGCGGGACCTTTCACGGCACTAATGAAGGCTTCTGCACCAGGTTTGAGTTTGCCCGGGAAATATTGAAAACCTATACCATCGACGTTCCTCTTGAACCATGCACGTCAAAAGACTTCGTCCTGCCCGCGCCACGGCCTGCCTACAGCGTTTTGGAGAATCAGCGGTTGAAACAACTGGGCATCAATGTCATGCGTGATTGGAAGGTCGCGTTTGGGGATTATGTTCAGGAGGAAAAAATAACAAGGTAACCTGATTTATATCAATTAATTGTTCCTGATATCACTTTTTCATATGCTAGCTTCCAATTCCCCGCATAGTACAATGGAAGATTGATAAGGGTAAAATCTTTTCCAACTCCGGTTGCAAGGTTTTTTTGTACCGAAGGCGGTGCATTGTAAAAACGTATCGCGATGCGTTGAGGAGCATTGGCCATGAACATTCCGATGGATTTCAGCGTACCGCTTGCCCCGGACTTAACTTCGATAGGAACCAAAAAATCCATCCATTGTTCGCAAAAATCAATTTCAGCATTGCCGCTACCCGATTCGCGGGCCCAAAATACCGGTATATGCGGAAGCTGATGCGACGTCGCCAGCAGTTCCTGAAAAACAAATTGCTCCGCGATAATCCCGCGTATGCCGCAATCCGTAAGCGAAACATCAAGAGTCAAAGGAACGCCTATTCTACTGTTCATCATCCCAATATCATAAAAAAACAATTTCGGCGCTTTGCGAAAGTTTTGCAGCATAGGCAAGACTACGGAGTTTGTCGGATGTATGCAATAGGTAAGAAACGCTTTTTGAAGCATGGAAAAAGCGTTTTTCATTTCCCTGCTTTTGAATTGAGAATTATTAAAATTCTCAAACCTCAATCGTTCTCCGCAATGCCCCGGCGCCCCATCTAACGCCGTTTCTATGTATTTGGATTCCGCTCTTGGCAGATATTTCCCCACATCATCCAATACCGACTGCAATAAATTTGCATGAAGTTTCCGCACACCAGCCAAGCTATTGCTTTCAAGATATTCCCGTATTGCCGCGGGCATGCCGCCGGTCTGAACATACTGCGCATATTCTTCCATAATCATGCGATGCACTTGTAATGGTAGAGTCAATGATGCCGCGGCGAGAGCCTCCGCGTACATTGTTTTTCCATGTGCAAGTAAAAACTCGGAAAAAGACATCGGCGCCAAAAAAAGATATTCCACCCGTCCGGTAGGAAACGAAATGGTTTTCTGTGATAGTCGCACTTCCAATAACGAACCGGCGCACACTACGGCCAGATCGGGCATTTGTTCCGCGAAAAACCTGAGCAAAGAAACAGCATCGGGGCACGCCTGAATTTCATCTAAAAACAATAGCGTTGAAACCGCGACAATTTTTTTTGAAGAGCGAAATTCAAGCGCGGCAATTGTATCTGTAAATGAAGATGTTATCAATTTTCTGTCATCAATATTTTCAAGGTTTAAATAAATGAATGAACTAAATTGTTTGGCAAATTCCGCTACCAATGTTGTTTTGCCCGTCTGCCGCGCGCCCCTTATAATAAGCGGAAGCCGGTTCTTTTTTATTTTCCATTGCATAAGCGATTGCAAAAGATTTCTTTGAAACACGGAATTTCCTTTTTACTAGCCAACTATGATTCTTCCAGCCCAACAACTAATATACTATTTTTAACATAGAATGTCAAATATACAGTGTTGTTTATAACATGCCGTGTCGCAATTCATGGTGAGCTTTGAAGTCGAATTGCCATAAAAATCTTCTCCGGTAATTAATGCTGTCCTTGGGGTAATGCAGTGAAGCCAAAATTGAATTCCATCACGACCCGATGATGTATGAGCTTCATATTTTAAGGGCGATAAAGAGCAGATTCTGGGAAAAGAAAAAGTCTTCTATTCATAAAAAGGGTTTGGTTGCGGCTTAAATAGTCGTTCTCGCCGCATCTATGCGCATTCCGGCATAACAACATATTCCGCGACGCTTTTCCCATTAGGAATGGTTATCCCGTCTTCCTTTAGCCCTTCCAAATAAAACGGCAAGCGTCAATGGCGTGCATATTTTTGCGAACATTATTTGCGCATGTCAACGACCATCAAAAAGAGGCGCCTTTTGCAGAAAATCGAACATGGTTTTATTAAGGGAAACGACGTTAACTCGACCATAGGATGTTGAATTGAGGATTCCGTTGCGGACAAGGTTTTTAATTTCATTATGAACGGGAAAATATGCAAAACCCGTGGCATCGGCGATTGCTTTTATGTATGCGTTTGAATTTTTATAAAGAAAGTAAATAATTTCCGAGCGGAGATTAGTTCCAAATATGGCTCGAATAGCGAGGTTTTTATTCCGACTGAAAATAAAATTCCTGTCACCTGTCATTGCATCGAAATAAAAACTGATTTCAGAACAATAATAACCCCATTTTGACCATTCTTCCTTTGATAATTCAAGTTCCTGTTTATAAGAAAAGGCGTATTGTTTCATTCGCTTAAAAAGGACTTCACGGGGATCATGCGGCTTACATTTTTCCACGATATGAAAAAGTTTTTTATCAGCTCCGTTCTTAACGGCCACTTCTAAAACCGCTCCCAACACAGCTTCGTCAGCTTCTTTTTTAAAATGCATCATCCTGGAAATATTAACAATATCACCATGGGCAATCAGCCACGTAAGCATGGCCCACACGAGGCGGGATTCATATTTCCCGATTTGCGTGGTTTCAGCGATGGTTTGCTCAAGGTCGAGATCATTGATATAATGCTTGCCGTTCATTGCCATTCCAAGCGACATCCATTTGTCGTAAAGATTGTCAATTTTAAACTCTATTTCTTCTGAAAAAACATGCTCATTGCTGGCCGAGGTCATTGGGTTTGTCCTTTTTAGTTGATGTTTTTTTTCGGAAGGTAATAGCCAGGGAGTCAACCATCAAGACTAGTTTTGATAGAGTGATTTCACCGGAAACAAGATCGGTTCTCCACGCCTTTTTATATGCATCGGGGATTTTAAATTTGTGAACATGTTGGGCATATGCAAAAAGGTCCTCAATCGTGCTGATTTCTTCTTTTTTTATTCCGCTTGATGATTTGTTGATTGTTTCCGGTTGAAGTTCAGTAAATCTGAAATCCATTGTCCGGGCTAAGTTTTGTTCGAACCGCGAAACCTTTTCAATAAGATTATGAACAAGGTTTCTTTCCTGGAGAGTCAACTTTAATGCGGATATATCATTCACGTCTCTTTCCCTGACTACATCGACGGACAATTTCATGATAACAAGGTCGGGTTTCGATAGAAAATTAAGATCGATATTTTTAAATTTTTGATTAATTTTAGTAAGTCGTTCCTTATAATCAGGCGGAAGATATTGCTTCACGCTCTTTGCATTATCATTAAGCCACAGTTCTTCTTTTCCGGGAATCCTGGGTATTTTCACTTCTTTGGCTATCCGCTCCAGGACATCCTTAAACCTTTCAATCGGTTTTGAAGAATTTATCACATCGATATCGGTTGTCCTTCGTTCCACCCCGTATTTCAAAATGGCAGCCGCGCCTCCACCCACATCAAGGCGGATTTTATAATCCAGCATAGCGTCTAATTTGTGAAGCATCGCAAGGAGTTTATCTTTATTCAACATTGTCGATTCTTCTTGAGAATTTAATTTGTTCATAGTTGCCTTTAATTATATTAAATAGATATTTATATCTATTAATTATTATATATTAAGACACAATAAATATCAAGGGGGTTTGATATAAAACATGACTTCAACTGCAATATGCGATTGGAAAGTCTCGTATGGGAGAGTATGTTCTATAGGAAAATGTTCGTTCGAAAAACAAGACGACAAATGAGGGAGCCGCCGAATCACTTCTCCTTCATCAATTCCTTGTCCATCTCCAGGTTTTTCTTTACAAATTTCTCTTCAGCCGCTACCTTCATGTCGAATTTTTCCTGGGCGAATTTTCCGTCAACGCGGATTGAAATTTTCTGGCCCGCCACGATGTCCCGCCATTGCTCCAAAGGCACCTCGAAGGGGCCGGGGATTTCTTCCGGACCGGGGACCTCAACCGGCTCGTCCACATGAGCCGCAGGCTTCGCCTGTTCAATTTTTTTCTTGAGTTCGTCCGTGGGGCCCACCGCGACTTTCCCGTTATAGACGCTTACCGAAGCGGTCGAATCCGCCTGGTTTGCCATGTGGAACACCGTGCCTCGTATGGCCGCGACCGCGGTCGCCGTGGTCACATCAAACTCTTTCCCTTTGGTAAGCAGTTTTTTCATGTTGACCCACACGTCCCCGAGGCCATTTCTGGTTTTTATGGTCTGCTCGGAAGACTCGGCTATGGTTATCTTGGTCTTTTCGTCCATGCGCAGAACGGTACCGATCGAATACCGGATTTCCGCAAAACTTTCTTCTCGCGTATATACCTGGTCTCCCACTTCAAGCGGCGTGGATGGCTTTGCCGCGCGCCATTCGGCAAAGCCGCTTCTCATTATACTTACCGTTCCTTCAAGCCGTGTGATCCTCGCCACGACGTCGGCCTGGGTTGAAATGGACATTGACAATATAGAAGTGAATAGCAAGAACTTTTTCATTGTTAACCTCTAATTTTATGAGTGACGGAATTCTCATTGGTTTCTTTTCAAAATTAGGATTCGTTCCAAAGTTGGCGGAAATAATTTCCTTTTAACCTCCCCCTGCCCCCTCGAAGAGGGGGTGGCCGTGGTCCCTGAGCGAAGCCGAAGGGAAGGCCGGGGGAGGCGTCACTGGTTACAGTGATTGCCACCAATTTCGGGATGATGTCCAAGATTGAAAATCAGGTTATCCATCTTCTGTCCGATGTTCCCTCAACACCCCTTACTTTAAGCTCAAAATCATCGGGATTGCTTGCATTCTGCTTTGCGACCTGGAACGTAATCATTTCATCCCGCAGCAGGTGGAGCAATGACTGATCAAAAGACTGGGACCCATACTGGGTGTACCCCTCGCTGATCGCATTCAAAATAAGGTGCGACTTTTCCGCGTCATGAAGATACTCGGCTATGGTCGCATTGTTGATCATGATTTCCGCGGCGGGGACCTGGCCGCTTCCGTCCTTTTTAGGAAGAAGCCGCAGCGAAATGACTGCGACCAAAACGCTTGACAATACCAGCCTGATCTGTTGGTGCTGGTGCGGGGGGAAAAAAGAAATAATGCGTGACACGGTTTCCAGCGCGTTCATTGTGTGCATGGTGCTCAGGACCAGATGCCCGGTATCGGCCGCGCTCATGGCGGTTTCCATGGTATCGGAATCACGGATCTCGCCGATAAGAATGACATCGGGGTCCTGCCGAAACGACGCCCGGAGCGCATTGGCGAACTGGTACGTGTCCATCCCGATCTCGCGCTGCGCAATAATGCTTTTGTTGTCGCGGTATAAAAACTCAATCGGGTCTTCGATCGTTATGACGTTGACTGCTGCATTATTATTTATATGGTCGATCATCGACGCCAGAAGCGTCGATTTCCCGCTCCCCGTCGTTCCAGTAACCAGAATGAGCCCCCGCTTCTTCATGGCAATATCGAGGATCACCACCGGCAGATTCAGCTCACCGAACGCCGGGATTTTTGTCCGGATGGAGCGTATGGCAAGCGAGGCGGTCCCGCGTTGACGAAACGCATTTATCCTGAACCGCCCGACGCCTTTAAGTCCGATGGCGAAATCCAGTTCATGTTTTTCCTTGAAGGTCCGGCGCTGCTCTTCACTCATGAGTTCACCGAGGACCTGTTCGATGTCTTCCATCGAAAGGTGCTCCATCTGCGCGCGGAAAAGGGAACCGTTTATACGGAATGCCGGGGACGTCCCCGTGCGCAGATGGAGGTCTGAAGCGCCCTTGTCCATCATAGCTTTAAGCAGTGCGTTGATATTGATCATACGTTAAGCTCTAGTAGTTGACGGGGTGCTTGGGTGAGCAAACGGGACCCATTGTGTTCCACCACGACCATATCTTCAATCCTTACCCCGCCGAACCGGGGGATATAAATTCCCGGTTCAATGGTGATGACTGTTCCTCTTTGTAAAATAGTTGTATTGTCGCGGGAAACGCGGGGCGGTTCGTGTATCCTGCGCCCAACGCCGTGGCCGGTGGCATGCCCGAAATACCGCGCGTATCCGGCCTTTTCAATTTCTTCCCGCGCGCATCTGTCCACCATGCAGGCGGCAACGCCTTCCCTCACACAGCCCCGCGCTTTTTGCTGGGCATCCAGGACAACCCCGTAAACCTCCTTTTGCCGTGGGTTTGCCTTTCCAGCGACAACGGTGCGGGTCATGTCCGACGAAAATCCACCCACGGTGCAACCGAAATCAATAAGCACCCACTCCCCTTTTTTCAACGTTCTGTCCGAGGGTTTCCCGTGGGGAAGCGCACAACGGTCGCCAAAAAGTACGATAGTGTCGAACGAAGGTTTTTCAGACCCCCCATTCCGGCATTCCTGTTCCAGAAAACGAGCGACTTCTTTTTCTGTTTTCCCGGGACTTGAAAAATCAAGCGTACGGGCAAAAGCATTGTCGCCGATGAGTGCCGCCCTGTGCATTAAGTCTATCTCAAATTCCTGCTTGGGGGCAAGCACATTCGTAAGTGAATCGGCAAGTTTTATGAACCGCCTTTTTTTCAGACTCCGACTGAGCCTGTCAAACCTGTCAACTGAAAGATCGGTCGATTGGAACCCGACAACGCTCCCGGCGGGGCAGAATTCCTTTAGAATGGAAAAATCGTTCTCCTTTGCTTCGACGAAACGCCATTCTGAATGAGCGCGGGTGAGAGCGCGCGCGGCTTCCTTGTATCTGAAATCGGTAAAGAGAAGGTTTTTTCGGCGGGAGATGAGCACACAGGCATTCGATGAATGGAATCCGCATATGTATTCAACATCAACCGCGTCGGTAATGAGAATATGGCTGCATTTTTTAAGATCGAGGATCTTCTTTACCCGAGAGAGCCTGTTTGTCTTGTCTATTTTCGTTTGCACCGCTATACATGTTCCCTTGTCATTTATTTTCTTTTATTTCTTATTTCTTTTTTAATACGCACACCCTCAAGCGGTTTATGACCCTGTTGCGCTTTGTTCGTGCGGGGCTTTCGGGAGTGTTTTTGGTCTGATGTGGGGACTTTTTTCGCCGCTGAATCCATCGGGATTTCCTCCGGAGGCGCCGGCGCACGCCCTTCCGAAATGCATTTTGTTATTTCCTCAAGGCGCCGGGCTATTTTTTCATTGTCCGGATCGCGCTCTAAAAGCCTGGAATATATTTGAACGGCAAGGTTCGGCTGGCCTTGTTGAAAGTAAATATCTGCAAGCGTTGGAGTAAGAACGTGGTCCGGGATGGAATACGGGCGATCGCTATCATCCTGCGCATTGAGAACGGTTTTATTTTCGTCCGGCGTGTCCTGCCGCAGTCCTTCGGAAATTTCCCGTGCAAAGTCGTCTTTGCTTTCAGCAACAGGACCCGAAGCGGTTTCGATTTGAACATCATCCAACCTTTCCAAAAGCAGCTCTTCAGATTGGGCGGTCTGGGCGTTTTCTCCGGACATCGTATAAAAGCCTGCGTTTACTTCTTCATCCTCCTTTTCATCATCCGGGATGGATTCAAGGATGGAGAGCGTATCTTCATGAAGTAAATTATCGGGGAAAATCTCCGTTAAACGGGTTACAATGTCATCACCCGACATTTCCGGTGATTCCTCGCCAGTCACTATATCACTGTATGGCTCTTCCGTGACCGGCAGCGGTCCTCCAGGCGGAATTTGTTTTTCTTCCTCATCGCCGATGGCAGTTGCTTCAATTGTCTGTTCGCTTCCCGGCACAAGGGTATTATCGTACCTGTCAATAGGCTCATCAACGACGGAAATTTGATCGGCCGACGGCGGCACGTCGTCTTCGACGACATTGGATAATGGACCCTGGTCCGATTCATCGGTGCCAAGCAGGCGCGGTTCCCGGATCATGAGCATACTGTCGGAAATATCGGCGGGACTATCCTCCGGAAGCATGTCCAAACCAGTGTCCCGAGTCCCGTTCGAAGGAACTTCTCCGAGATCCTGTTCGTCAAAAATCGTTTCGAGCCGCGCTGCCACGTCATCACCGGAAATTGCTTCATCCTCCACTAGTGCGGCGCCCTCGTCGGTAATTGACGAAGCAGCATTAAATGCTTGTTCAACGTCCAACCCGTCCGAATGGGAAGATTCTTCGATTGAAGCGTTTATTTCTTCGGAAACCCCGCTGATCACATCATTTTTATTCTCGTCAATTCGGTTTTCCTGCATCAGACCGGGGACTGCATCAAACCGAATGGTTTTATCAAAATCTTCTTCGCCAGGCAATGCCGGTTCATGGGAAAGCTGGCTTTGAGGCTGATCAATTGCCTCAGCTGCGGGCTCAAACAATTGCGACATCCTGTTCACAACGTCTTCACCCGAAATATCCGTCGCCTCGGGGCCATCCTGTACAACCGCAAGTTCTTCCTGAGCGGCGTCAGGCAACACATCAAACGCCCCGGATTGCCTGTCCGCGGGGGCCTCGGACCGTCCACTATTTTCAGGAGCAAAACCAAAGGTCTGCGAATATTCCATCGCAGCAGCAGGTGAAGCATCATGCTGTTGATCACCAAATAACTGGTCGATCCGGGAAGAAATGTCTCCGCCAGAAATCTCAGTCCCAAACCCCATTGAAAGGTTATAACCTTCAGGCGTCTCAAGAGCAGTCAAAGGCATTTGCTCGGTCACTTCTTGATCGCGTGCTTCCGCTTCCTGCTTCATTGTTTCGGGGGCCTTAAAAGGAACGTTTTGATCACCGGTCTTTTCTTCTTCTTCGAACATCAGAGACATCCGTGAAGTGATATCGTCCCCGGTCACCGAATCTTCAACATTTTGTGCGATATCGCTGATGACTTCTTCAACCTGAAAATCCTGGTCCGGGGGCGCCGCTTTAAGTTCCTCCGCGTCAAATTGCATGGTTTGAGCGAATGGCCCGGCGTCTTGAGGCAATGTCTCGTCGGTCACGCCCCGTAACGGTATGGTTTTGTCAATATCTTCAAGAATGTCCTGCTGAGCTTCCCGGTTGCTTTCCATTTTGGAAAAAGACGAGGTGCCGGACGCAGCAAGGCCGAGGATTTCATGGATATTTGTCTTGCCTGTTCCTAAAAAATTAGTACATAGGCTAACGATCGAACGATTTTCCGGGTCCATAACACGAAGATATGCGTATAAATCACCGGCTTTTTCTTTCAGCCCTTGGCGGGCATAGACGTCCGCCAGCATTTTTAGGGCCATCTGGTTGCGGTGATCGGATTCAATGACTTGGGTAAATTCCCGAATGGCTTCTTTAAATTTTTCCTGTTCCAGATAGCACCGTCCCAGTATGATGCGTCCTGTAGTTGACCGGGGATGGTTTTTGAGCCCCAGCGAACAGACGTCGACCGCCTGCTGAATGTCACCCCTCTTGCGAAAGCTGTCTGCAAGCCTGGAAAACACTAGCGATCGGGGGTTCCCCTTGAGTTTATTTTCATATACCTGCGCCGAAATGTCCTTGTGCCCGGCCATGTTTTTTCCCGCCTTTATTTTAAAGTATCTAAATTACATTATACCATAAACGCAAGAATTGTTCAAATGCAATTAAAAGTGAGGGGCCTCGCCGCTTTTACGCATCTTGCTTACCAGCGATGAAGTTGAGTGACCGGGCAAATAAGAAACTATCGCGATGCTCCCTCGATACCGTTCAACCACTTCTTTTTCAATGATGTTTCGGTCGTAATCGCCGCCTTTGACATGGACATCGGGCCTGAGAATTTCTAAAAAAGCGCGGGGATCATTTTCCCGGAAAATAAAGGCGCAATCAACCATGCGAAGGGCCCCTGCAACAAGCAGCCGGTCTTTTTCATTTTGTACCGGCCTGTCCGGCCCCTTGAGAGCGCGAACAACGTCGTCGCTGTTGATCCCCACAACAAGGACGTCTCCAAGACGCGCCGCCTCGCTGAGGTATTGCACATGGCCCGCATGGATAATATCGAAGCACCCGTTCGTGGTGACGATTTTTTTCCCTGCCGCTCGAAGAGGCGCAATAAATTCCCGCACTTCCTCAGCATCAGCAAAGATTGAAGTGTTTAAATTTTGAATTCCCATAAATTACTTTCTATACGTGCCCGGAAGTCCGGTGTCTAAACAAAAATAACCATCTCTAATCAGGTGAATCAAGTGAAAAAGAATTTTCGGGTTTAATAGCTCATGCGTTTTCAAACTAAATTACTCATCGTTTTTGTCTTGTTCTTTATTATCGGCGTGGGGCTCATGCTGCTTTTTACCATCCGGT
>Ga0182011_10004521_pt1 | contig 11129 bp, 7 predicted proteins | sample 711E1DmetaG_FD_120481 | JGI IMG/M metagenome (GOLD analysis project Ga0182011, IMG submission 120481) | Permafrost microbial communities from Stordalen Mire, Sweden - 711E1D metaG | ecosystem: Environmental > Terrestrial > Soil > Wetlands > Permafrost | place: Sweden: Stordalen | collected... | reverse complement strand
TCATTCAGGAACGCGAGTTTATGCGCCTTGGCGGCACGGAGAACATCAAGGTGGATGTGCGCATCCTCGCTGCCACCAACGCCGACTTGCGCAAAATGGTGGTGGAAGGCAAGTTCCGCGAGGATCTGTTCTATCGCTTGAATGTCATTACCCTCACCTTGCCGCCGCTGCGGGATCGTAGCGAAGACATTCCCCAGTTGGCCGAGCATTTTCTGCGAAAATTCTCCGCGGAGAATGGCCGCACCGGCCTGCAGTTCACCCCCGAAGCCCTGAAGGTCATGATGGATTACGCCTGGCCCGGAAACGTCCGTGAGCTTGAAAATGCCGTCGAGCGGGCGGTGGTTCTCTCGTCGGGCGAGTCCCTGGGTACGGACCTTCTTCCTGAACAGCTCTTCCAAAATAGCACCCAGAACGCGGGAGCGTTTCCAATGGAAAACTTCGATGGGCGCTCGCTGTTTGAGATTTTGGAAAGTTGTGAACGCCGCATTATCCTCGACATGCTCGGACGCACCAACTGGAGCCAAACCGATGCCGCCGAGCGCTTCAAGATCCCTCTCTCCACCCTCAACCAGAAAATCAAACGCCTCCAGATCGACGTCAAGCACCGCCGCGATGGGTAAGGCTGCGCTGTGGGGAAGTAGGCAGTAGGCTGAAAGCAGCGAGATCACCTTCAAGCCCGCCAGAAAAGGGATGCGTATCGATCCAGCGCCGCAGTCAAACAGCAGGCTGGCGGTGCTCTTAATTGCTCTTATTGCCGTCGTGGTGCTGGCGGCGCAGACCACGCTGCTTCAATTCACCCCTCCCTCTCGCGCGCAACAACTCACTGCCATTGGCGCCACGGAGACGTTAACTCCCGCGTTGCGGCGCGCGCTTGATACCCCGGGACAGTTTCGAAGCCAGGCCCAAGCCAGGCGACCTCGATTGGCTGGCAAACCACGAGGAAAAAGTCCAGACGTTCGCGTAGTTCGTGCAGTCGGAGCCTCGCCGCGCCAATGCCAGGCGAAAGAAGCTCTACCTATTTTTTTGATACTTGACTCCAACCTTCGCCATCGCTTATACCCAATCGCGGCGATTTTTCCCAAGGAGCTTCGTATGAAAAGACGTGATGCACTGAAGAGTCTGTTGGCCGGCTTGGCAGCCCACCCCAGTTTCAACTCGCTGGTCGCCCAGGCGCTTCCCCAGAGCGGGAGCAGGCTTTTCCCCACTGACCTCCCCTATCAGAAGTGGGTTGAATTCCCTGCTGAGGGCTTCAGCCATCGCGCTTGCGGGCTAATCTACAACCAGTTGCAGCCGCCGCGACAGGGCATGGCTTTGGGGGGGATCGACACGGGTTACATGAGTCTGGAAGTCGACGGGACGCTGGGCTATTGCACTGTATTCAACTCCATCGATCCGCAGCGCGGCCCCCTTGCCTTGCCCTTATTAGGAATGAGCGTAGGCGAAAATGTCTGGACACTTGCGAGTCCGCGCAGCACGTTCGGCGAATACACGTGGATTCCCGGACGACAAATCCAGACCGCATCGCGGGTGCACTATTGGGGACATTATCCGGTTGTCGATATGGAATTTGAAATGCCCGGCAGCCCAGTAAGCGCCGGCGTGCGCGCGTGGTCACCCTTCCTTCCGGGAGACTCGGCCACCAGCAACACGCCAGGAACGGTTTTCGATGTTCACCTCCGCAATACAAGCAAGACTCGACAAGAGGGACGAATTGCCTTTATGTTCCCCGGTCCCACCCAGGCCGAAGCCCAGATTACCAACGGCAGTCCCCGCGTGCAGAGAGAACACCCACACATCCAGTGGGTCGCTACAGCACCCAAGCCCACGCGAGCGTTGCGGCAACAGGTTCGCGGAAACTTCACCGGCCTGGTGGTTACTTCCGAAGCGGTGAAGGAAATCGGATACGCCATTGGTGTGGTTGGCGACTATGACGTCCAGACGGGTGGAGGATTGGTGGGGGGAGCCAGTGCGGGCACGCCTGAAGGTGAGCCCCCTGAAACCTCCTATCACCGCAGCCGGGTTTGGACCACGATTGGCGCCGCCCTGCCCGAACCGAAGGAAAACGACTTTACCGGCTCCGTTTCCGTTGCTTATCAACTCAACCCGGGGGAAGAAAAAACGGTTCGTTTTGTGCTGGCTTGGATGGCGCCCATGTGGATCGGGGAGGGGCCGCACACCTTTACCCATAAGTACACGGAGCGGTTCAAAAGCGCTCTGGAGGTTGCGCAATTTCTCAGCCGCGATCACGATTCGCTCCTGCGCCGCGTCCTGGGCTGGCAAGACGTCATTTTTGGCGAGCGGCAGTTGCCTGTGTGGCTGCGCGAGGCGCTGATTAACATTCTCTATCTCTTCCCGGTCAATAGCCTTTGGGCGGCGACGCGGCCTCCCATTGGTCCCTGGTGTGATCCCAAAGATGGACTGTTCGGGATGATCGATGGGCTGGTAGAAGATCCCGGCATGGAGCCCCTGCCCGACACCTTTTATGCCAACGCGCCCATTGTGTACTTCTTCCCCGATCTCGCGCACTCAACCTTGCGGGGTTACAAAGCGTATCAATTCACCAACGGACAGGCGCCGTGGGTTTTTGGTGGCATCATCGGCGGGGCCAAGGGCGGCTATGAGCCCACGGCAGGGACGGAAATGGCTTCACCCTCGCCCGGGTATCAGTCCACCACCACGGGGCCCAGCTACGTGGATATGGTTGACCGCTATTGGCAGCGCACCGGCGACGAGGAATTTCTGAAGGAATTCTACCCCTCGGTTAAAAGCAACACTATCTTCACTATGTCGCTGCGCCACGGCGATGGTGAAGGAAATGTGATCAGTGTGCCGGACGGAAACCAGGACCCCAATCGATCGACTCCTCATCCGGGCATTCTGCTGGAATGGTTCGAATGGGTCCGATGGTACGGCATGGCGTCGCATGTTGGCGGCATTCACCTCGCCACCTTGCGAATGGTGGAACGCATGGCCGAGAAATTTGGTGACAAGGCTTTTGCCCAGCAGTGTAAAGATTGGCTGACGCAAGGGAGCCACGCCATGGAGACACAAATGTGGGGTGGCAGCTATTACCTACCCTATTATGAAGTTAAGACAGGGAAGAAATCAGAAGATATCTTCGCCTATCAACTGGATGGGGATTGGATGGCAAAGTTTCATGGCCTCGGGCCGATTTTCCAGCCAGACCGCGCCAAGACCGCGCTCGATACCATTGCCAAGACCTGCGCCCGCCTAACGCCTTACGGGGCCACAAACTTTGCGCACCCCGACGGCAGCTATGTTGAGGATATTGGCTATGGCCCCAACACTTTCTTTGTGCCCGAGGTCTATATGCTGGCCATGACCTACATGTACGCCGGCGAGCGCGAATTTGGATTGGAGTTAGCGCGCAGGTGCGTCCGGGCTCTGATCGACAACGGCGGGGAATGGAACCAACCCAACATGTTGCGCGGTGATACCGGAGTTGAACTCTTCGGCAGCCACTACGACCAGAACATGATGTTGTGGGCACTCCCCGCTGCTCTTGAGGGCAAGGACATCGCCGCCGCCTGCGCGCCCGGGAGCCTGGTGGACCACGTCATCCAGGCCGCCAGGAAAGCGTAGCCCGGCAATTGCGCTCCCTTCGGTAGCAGGTTAGAATCGCGGTCAGTAATCAATTTCGCGTTCAAGGTGGAGTTTCATGACGGAGTGGAGTGGTCCCCTGAAGATTCGTTCTGCGCGCACCGATGATGCCAAGGAAATCGCGCGCATTTACAACCAAGGCGTGCAGGACCGCGCCGCGACTTTTGAAAACTCATATGTAACGCCGGAAGAGCGCTATTTGTGGCTTGCGGCCCGGCCGGAAAAATTTCCCGTGCTGGTGGCGGAGGTCAAGCACACGCTGATGGGCTGGTCGGCGCTGAACCCCTACAGCCCGCGTCATTGCTATGACGGGATCGCGGAACTCTCCATCTACATTGAGCGCAGCCTGCGCGGCCACGGCGTGGCGCAGGAGTTGATGAAGGCCATGCAAAACGTCGCCCGAGAGAAAGGCTTCTACAAAATTATTGGGCGCATCATGGCCGTGAACGAGGGCGCGCGAAAACTCTGCCAATTGACCGGCTGGAAAGAAGTGGGTGTGCACGAAAAGCACGGCAAGCTGGGTGGGGAATGGCACGACCTCGTGCTGGTGGAATTCCTGATTCCCGAAAACCTCAAATAGGCGGCGTGGCATGGCCTTCGTGGCCATGAATAACAGGGGAAGGATGTCCGTGCCACGTCATTCGCTAGCGATGGGCGGATGAATCCTAAGAAATACTGGCTGCGCTGGGGCTTTCTGGCCGCGATGGCGGTTGGGGGCTGGTGTGTGTTAAGTCCACTCGCGCCTCCGCAGGAGGCGGCTCCGCCAAAGACATCTTCGGCGACCCCGGCCACGCCGAGCGCACCAGAGAGACGCGAGTACACGCTGCTCTTCACTGGCGACATCATGCTCTCGCGCGCAGTGGGGGCGCGCATGGAAGCTCAGAAGGATTGGTCCTTCCCCTTCCGGCTGATTTCGGACACGCTCCAAAGCGCCGACCTCCGCTACTGCAATCTGGAATGCCCGGTATCGGATCGCGGGCGCAATCTGCACCACCTGTACTCTTTTCGTGCCAACCCGAAAGTTATCGATGGGCTAAATACCGCGGGCTTCAACGTGGCTTCGCAGGCCAATAATCACACCTACGATTGGGGCCCGGAAGCCTTGCTCGATAGTTTGGAGCGTTTGCGCGCGGCGGGCATTCAACCGGTGGGGGCGGGACAAAACATTTTGGCGGCGCATTATCCGCTGCTCGTACACGTGGGCAGCCTGCGCATCGCCTTTCTCGCCTATGTGAATATTGACCCCAAGGAGGCGACGGCGGGCGTGGATCGCCCCGGAGTGGCGTGGCTGGACCCCACGCAGGCACTGACGGACATCCGCTTTGCCCGCCCCTTGGCCGACCTTGTGATTGTGTGCCCGCATTGGGGCGTGGAATACGCTTTGAAGCCGACGCGCGCTCAGGTGGACCTGGCCCACCAGATGATCGACGCGGGCGCAGACATGATTGTCGGCAGCCACCCACACGTGGTGCAGCCGGTGGAGAAATACCACGATTGTTGGGTCGCTTACAGCCTCGGCAATTTTATTTTCGACCAACAGGGACCCAATACGCACCGCGGCCTGCTGCTGAAAGCCACCGTGCGGGATCGGCATGTCGTCGACGTTCAATCCATTCCTATCGATATCAACTCCAGCTTTCAAGCCAAACTGGCTCCCACCCTTGATCATCCTGCCAGGCCAGTGCTCGTTGAACAAAAGACAACTGAAATCTCCACGCAATGAGCGGCCAATCAACGCTAGCCGGAATTTCTCACCTCATCGGGCGATATCGACTGCCGGGCGCGTGAGGTTTAACTCGCCGTAAAACGACACTTTGTCATGTCGAAATCAGCGAAACCATGTTTTTTTGTAACTTGCTTTTTTCAGTATGATGACGGCTTTGGTTTTTGAACGAGGGTTGTCACGACTCTTTGTTTTCAATAAGCTGGCGGCTTTGTTTATTTCTGAATTTGGCATGACTTTTGGGCATAATGTCATCAGCAATTTGGCGGACCTGCCGCCCACTCGCCGGGCCGACGCACGTCGATCACTTGTACGGAGCCAGGGTGGTCACGGAGCTGCTCGTACAACTGCAATGCCGAGATTTGGGGAACCTCCTCCAGCGGAAGCCCTGCCTGCTGCCAGGCGTGTAAACCATCATGGAGATATCCAACAGCCTTCTCTAGCCCGACGCGCGCCAACCGAACTCGAGCTTCTTCGGCGCGCCCAGCATCCTCAGCCACCAGGACGACGGGCGTTTCCAATCCCAGCAGCGTTCCGGCCCAGGAGGCATACTGCCCATTAAGTGCGATGTGGATAGAGCCGGGAATGTGGCCGGAGACAAAGTCCGCGTGCAAATGCGTCTCAATGATGTGCGAAATCTTCAACCCTTGCTTTTCCGCATCTTCAAGGTAGATCCCCACATCGCGCTGGGGGTCCACCACTGCGGCCGTGCCCTCCGAACCGATCATGTATGAGGCGTGAGCGAGACACGTGAGATAGAACTGCTGGAAGTACATTTGCCCCTCAATTGTAGATTGTGCCTGTGATGGATTGAATTCTCGCACGCGGACGGGAGGGTTGTCCAGTCGGTTGGGAGAGCCTCGGCACGTGCAAGGGCTCTGGTTGGCGGCAGTCGTCGCACAAAGAATGGGGGGAAAATTGCGACGCTCCGACGTGAAAGCAGCGATGCCGCTTAGCCCGCTACCGTTTCCCAACTTTCTCCAATTCCGCGCCGGTGGCTGCCGCAACTTCAGCGTGCAGCGAGTTACCGTGGGAGTCCATGGTCACGATGGCGGGGAAGTTGCGTGCTTCGAACACCCACATGGCTTCAGGGACGCCGAGTTCCTCCAGCAGATGGACGCCGAGAACTTGGGGCAGGCAACGCGCGTAAAACTGTGCGGCCCCCCCGATGGCGTGGAGATACACCGCGCCGTGTTCCTTCAGCGCCGCGCCCGTCTTCGGCCCCATCCCACCCTTGCCCATCACCGCACGCAATCCAAAGCGGCGAATGATGTCGGCTTCGTAGGGTTCCTCGCGAATGCTCGTCGTGGGGCCGGCGGCCTTGACACGCCACTGATTATTCTCCTTCAGCATCACAGGACCGCAATGATAGAGAATCGCACCGTGCATGTCGTAGGGCGTATCGTGGTTCAACAGGTAGTGATGTGCGGCATCGCGGCCGGTGACCATGGGGCCATTGATCAGCACCACGTCGCCAACTTTCAGCGCGCGGATTTTTTCCTCGCTCAGCGGCGGTTCAAGGCGCACCTCTCGGCCCGTCAAATGGAACTCCGTGCCTGTTGAGATCAGTCGTTCGACAGGGCGATCGGGGTCGCGATACAGCCACTGAGTGATGGCGCCGCTCTCCGCGTCCAGCAGAACTCCCAGCCGCCGAAATGCCCAGCAGTCATAGGCCACGGACACGAAGAAGCTGGCGGGAAGCCGGTTGGCTGCGGTGATCTTGCAACCGATTAGGGAATTCGCCCCGCCGAAGCCCATGGCTCCCACCCCCAGCTTGTTGGCTTGCTCCATGATATCTTCTTCGAGCTTGGCAAGAACCGGGTCAGGGTTTGTGTCATCCAATGTTCTAAACAGTTGTTGCTTGGCAAGATGGTAGCCACCGGCGCGATCGCTGCCAATGCAGACGCCGATGGCTCCGGGCGCGCAACCTTGTCCCTGCGCCTGCCACACCGAATGGAGAATGCATTTCCTGACGCCTTCCAGATCGCGGTCGGCGCGGCCCAAATTCTCAAGCTGGCAGGGCACGGAATACTGGATGTTCTTGTTTTCGCAGCCTCCGCCTTTGAGGATCAGGCGGACTTCCACCTCGGGCTTTTCCCACTGTTCAAAGTGGAAGATGGGCGTCCCGGGGCCCAGATTGTCACCGCTGTTCTTGCCCGTAATGGAGTCTACGGAATTGGGGCGCAACTTGCCGCGCTTGGTGGCTTCCGCGACGGCTTCCAGCGTCTGCTTGCGCATGGCGATCTGGTTCACGCCCACGGGTGTCTTAATCTCAAAAGTCAGCATGCCCGTATCCTGGCAAATCGCGCCTTCATCCTGATAAGCCATGTCAATGTTTTCGCCAATTATGGCCAGCGCCTGCCCCGCCTGCGCCTGGGGATTCTCCGTTCGCAGCGCCCACGCCATGGCCTTGCGCACGTCTGGCGGCAGATTCGTGGAAGTTTGGATGATGAGTTCGAGCATGCTCTCTTTGAGGAATTGCATAAATACCTCCGGCTATGAATTGCCTGACTTCCCTGGCAAGCCCCGCCAAGTTTAAATTATAACCCTGCGGCGCTAGATGAAAGGATGCTTGACGACAGGGCGCAGGCCGAAGCGCTGTCCGAGTTCATCTTTCAAAATGCCAAAAGCTTGCTGGGGAGAATCGACAAAATGGATTAGTTTTAGATCCTCGCTGCTGATGGTTCCGGATTCCAGCAGCCAACCGAAGTTGAGAACGCGTTTCCAAAACTTCGAGCCGTAAAGGAAGATGTTCACGCGATGCCCCATTTTATGGGTCTGGATCAGGGTGAGGAACTCAAACATTTCATCCATGGTTCCGAACCCGCCGGGAAAAACGATCAGCGCCTGGGCAGGCTGCGCGAACCAGAGCTTGCGCATGAAGAAGTATCGGAACAACATGCTGAGTTCAGGTGAAATGTACGGGTTGGGTTGTTGCTCCATCGGCAGTTTGATGTTGAGCCCGATGGATCTCCCCCCGGCCTCGCTAGCCCCGCGATTGGCGGCTTCCATAATGCCAGGACCGCCCCCCGAGCAGACCATCAGAAAACGCGGGCTATGGTTTACTTTCATCGCCCACGCCGTAATCAGCCGCGACAATTCCCGCGCCTCCTCGTAATATCGTGACATGTGAACACCCATGCGGGCGCGCTTCAACTCAGCTTGCAGCCCCGCCGCTGGACTTTGCTTGATGCGAAGCTCTACTTCGCGCAACTTCTGAATCGCAGCCTCGCGGGGGGAAACGCGCGCCGAGCCGAAAAAAACCACGGTGTGCTGCACTCCGGCCCTGCGCAAGTGCGCCAGCGGGTCAAGGTACTCGGATAGAATTCGCAGAGCCCGCGCGTCGGCACTCTCCAGGAAGCGGAGATTCTTGTAAGCAACCTGGGGCATCTGCGCGTCGGATCTCTTTTCATTCGCCATAAAGTCCTCACCTCTTTGGAGTAAACGCCTTAGAGAATACCAGACCCGGCATCACTCCCAGGGTAAAATCCGGGGGTGGATCAATCTGCTTTAGCGGTCTCCCCAGCCTACCTGAGGCACTACCGCCAGAAGATTCTAGTTGACCGTTAAGCGCTGGAAGAGTATGAGTAATGGGTTGACCCGACCTCGCCAGGTTGACCGAGTACGTTAGGACGCCTGCCTTTTCATATCTACATGGAGGAAAGAACCAATGTCATCATTTTCTCGACGTGAATTTATGCGCCGTAGCACCATAGGAGCCGCAGGCCTGGGCATGCTGGTGAACGGAAATTGGATTCCCTTGGAGGCCGCTCCCCTGCCCCCGCCCGCAGGTCCCAATGACCGCGTCAATGTGGCCTTTATCGGCTTCGGCATTCGCGGCAACATCCTGATGGAAGCTGTCAAGAAGACCGGCCAGGCCAACCTGGTGGCCGTCAGCGATTGTTACCAGGGGCATCTGACGCGGGCCAAGGAGCGCACCGACGGCAAGATCGAAACCAATCTTGCGCAATACAAAGCCCTGCTTGAGCGCAAGGATATCGACGCCGTCATCCTCGCGCCTCCCGACCACCAGCATCTGCCCATGGTTTTGGATGCGCTGGCCGCCGGAAAAGACGTTTACATCGAAAAGCCCATGACGCATCGCGTCGAGGACGGCCCAAAGATGATTGAGGCAGTGCGGCGATACAACCGCGTGCTGCAAGCCGGCAGTCAGGGGCGCTCGTCGTTCCTGCAAAAGAAAGCTCGCGAGATTATCGCTTCCGGACAATTGGGCAAAGTCACCAAGGTGATCGCCTCGTACAATCGCAACAGCTCCACGGGTGCATGGAATTACCCCATTCCCCCTGATCTGAAAGAGGGTGTGAACTTCAATTGGAAGGAATGGTTGGGCAATGCGCCGAAGTGCGACTATGACCCGGAACGTGTATTCCGCTATCGCAAGTACTGGGATTATTCCGGCGGCATATCCACAGACCTTTTCGTTCACCTGATTACGTCCATTCACTTCATCCTTGATGCCAAGGTTCCAACGAGCGTCACCGCTGCTGGCGGAATCCTGGTGCGGAAAGATGGCCGGGAAGTTCCCGACACGCTCGATGCCCTCTTCGTTTATCCCGAGGGATTCAATGTGAACATGGGCTCGACGCTCAACAATGCCAGTACACCCGAGCAGGGCATGGTATTTCTGGGAACCAAAGGCTCTCTCTCACTCCTCGGAAGCAGCTTCACGGTGGCAGCCGAAAATCCCAAGGAAGGATATGCCTATTCCATTGATTCCTGGCCCAAGGACCTTCAGGAAGAGTTCATGAACATGGGCGACCATCGCGTGGAGGCAGCCCCGCCCATCGTCGAGGACGGCACCGTGACGTATAAAGATCAGGGCACGGACTCGGTTGTTCTGCACGTGCTGGAATTTCTGGACTGCGTTCGCTCGCGCAAAGAATGCAGCGAAAATGCCGTTGTCGGCCACCATGCTGCCGCCGCCGGGCATATGATTAACCTCTCGTATCGTTCGGGGAAGAAAATGGTGTGGGACGCCTCAAGCGACACGGCACGGGAAGCGTAGAGAAACAGTAGGCCGTAGGCAGAAGGCAGTAGGCAGATATTCCAAAATAGTCCTGGGCGGAATGGGACTACTTCGCGCCTAACTTGAAAGTCAGTAGACCGTACGGCCCCACGGGCGGCCTGTCACTTTTGCCCTTTGCACTTTGCCTTTTGACTTGATCTTGCGATCATGCCGCTCTGAGCAAGTGTCTTTCCGCGGATCGCCTACTGCCTACTGCTTTCTGCCTACTGCCTACTGCAATCGTGGTACCTCCATTTCACAAAGGGGGCCGCTGCCAGCCGCCCGTCACATCCTGCAAAGCCTGAGCCAGAGCCAGAGCCACATCTTCCCGCCACGGTCGCGCCACAATCTGAACACCAATCGGCAAACCCTTCTCTGTCGTTCCGCCACGAACCATTGCTGCCGGCCAGCCGGTTAGGTTGGACGTCATGGTGTAACTGAAGCTGGAAAGCCGGTCGTAGGTCGAACCGTGCTCCATTCCGGCAACGGAGCAAACCGGGCAGAGCAACGCATCATAGTTCGACATGAAGAAGAGCATTTCGCGACGGAAGGAATCCCAACGGCCCACCAACTCGCCGAGTTCAGCGACGGACTTGGCGCCCTGATGCTGCAAATCCAGCACGCTCTGCATAAGCGGATGGACGCGGTGTGTCCCCACTTCCTTCAACAAGGACTCGATGCCCGCACCTCCATCGGCGGTGAAAAGGCCGAAATAAATTTCGTAAGTCTGCTCGATCGCTGGCGGGCGCACTTCTTCTA
>Ga0182011_10004520_pt1 | contig 11129 bp, 7 predicted proteins | sample 711E1DmetaG_FD_120481 | JGI IMG/M metagenome (GOLD analysis project Ga0182011, IMG submission 120481) | Permafrost microbial communities from Stordalen Mire, Sweden - 711E1D metaG | ecosystem: Environmental > Terrestrial > Soil > Wetlands > Permafrost | place: Sweden: Stordalen | collected... | reverse complement strand
CGGAGATTCCCATGGAGGGTGACTCTGCTGATCACCCTGGCGGTATTGCTAGTGTTGGCATTAGGCCTGCATTTTCTACTCCCAAGGTACGGAATAGAACTAGTACTACATTGGCCATTTTTCAAACATTTGCGGTGATTTAGGTAGAAATCGGGAGGTCGTTCGATGTAACATCATGGTGTCCGTGCACCTATGCGGACAGATGAAATCTTCTTAATGCAATGGACCTATACAAGACGATTCAAGACCTATACGCCGAGAAAGAGAAGCTGGAGCGTGTAATTGCTTCGCTCGAAGAGTTGCACCGGACTTCCGGATCTCTACCATCGTTGCCTCCGGGCGCCAAACGGCGGGGCAGAAAATCGATGGGATCAAAGGAACGGGAGGAAGTCTCGCTGCGAATGAAAAGATACTGGGCGAGCCGCCGCAAAGGCAAGGGCGAAACTCAGCTTGAGGAACTGGCGCCAAGCCAGATTCCGTGAGCCCCCGAGCGCCGGAATCTGCTATATTGAATGTGGATATGGGCGGCTAGCTCAGTTGGGAGAGCACGGCGTTCGCAACGCCGGGGTCGTGGGTTCGAATCCCTCGCCGTCCACCATCCCCAATCCTCGGGGCCACCGTCGCCTCGAACGTTATCTAACGATAGTAATACAGCTATTAACCAATATCAACTCTGGCACTTTTCGGTCCTTTATGGTACTCTTCGGCTGCGAGACGAATATCGAGGCCAATATGCATGCCTTCGACTTCCGGTTTCTAGGGGACGAGCAGGGGCAGGATCTCGTCGAGTACACGCTGATTCTTTCCTTCCTCATGTTTACGGTGATTGGTCTGGCCATTGGGTTCAAGAGCTCAATCGCTGGAATCACCTCGACGACCAACGTGAACCTCTCCCTGGCAAACTCCGTCAGCCGCTAATTCAGTTTCCGCCCGCCGCAACTCTTCTCGAAGACAGCTTTTTTCGAGCCCCAAGTGCGACCCAACGAGTACCCATGGGGGGAATTCCCCGGCGCGGTTTGGCCGATGCACTCAAAAGGTGGATCCGAGATAGAAGCCGAGAGGAATCGTAACGCCCGCGTTCTGCGGGAACAGGTTGCCGTTGGAGTAATGCGCGATCCGGACCTCGGCGGCGACCCTTCTATGCCGGCCCAGGAAGACTCCGGCGCCCATGAAATCCTGAAACGTGAAGCGCCTGCCGGTTGGCACATCGTCAATGGCCGTTCGGGTAATGAGACTCGGTCCGGCAAGAGAGTAGCTGAAGTAGAACTCCAGCGGGTTCGTCCGGACGAGGGGAAACCGGAGCACCGGGTACAGGGATGCGGTGTAGAACCGTTCGCCCTGTTTTCCGCTCTTCCATGAGGAGACGCCGGCGCCCCAATCGAGGGCGAAGAAGCGGCGGGTGTGGAACACATTGACCTGGTAGTTCGCGGACAAGCCATTGGCCACTTCAACCGAGCCGGTCCAGAAAACCGGAACTGCGCCTTTCGAGACGAAGTTGTTGGCGCCATACCCCAGCGCATCGGTCACATATCCGATCTGAACCATGCGCTTCGGCCACAGCGGGGCGTCGGTGGACTCCGCGGCGGCTGGCGGAGCCGGAAGACGCCGCACGGTGTAACTGAATCCACCCGAAAAGAAGGACGTGCGGGGCTGCGCGGCGGACGAGCGTCCCGGCGCCACAGCGACTCCGGCCAGAAGGTCCCAGTTGCCGCCCAGGCGATACGTCAGACCCCCGCCACACAAGACAGTCGAATAACTGGCGTCGTTGACAACCTGCGATTGGCCGACGGCGAATCCCTTTCGCGTGACAATGCCGAGGCCGCCTTCCCCGTACGCGGACAACTTCCCGGCAAGCGGCAGGCGGAGTTTCGCGGTCAAACCGGCAACATTCATCCAGACCTGGTGATTCACCTGGTCCCCATTCACATTTCGATATTTCACCCAATACACCGGACGCATGTCGCTAATCTGCGCGGAAACGTACTTGTTGACTTCGTATCCCAACAGAAACACACGCGCGGCGAGATGCGGAACTTGCACGGATTGCGCGTGGAACCCCGGCGCCACCTGCGAGTTGGAGAAGGGATAGTCGATGTAGCCGGCCTGAAACCCGACATAGGTATGCAATAGGAACCGCGGGAATGGCGCCGGCCGGTCCTGCTCCGGAGGGGTGGCCGCGGGCTGTCCCAGCAGCAAGCCCGTCGAAAACATAAGGGCCGCAAAGCGCCGGGCGTAAGGGCTACTCGCGCAGAACGGTGAAGCGGCTGATGGAATAGCCAAGCACCCCCCCAACGAAGACGTCCGAGACGAAATGAGACGAGAGCGTGATCCTGGAGAAACCAACCACCCCGGCCAGGCCGTAAGCCAGGCAGGGAATCCAGCGGTGGTGCTTCCCGTAACGCCGCGCGACGACCGTGGCGACAGAGAAGGCGGCAATGGAGTGACCGGAAGGGAAGCTCCCGTCCGAGAGCCCATAACGGGAGTTGTCCTTGAACCAGGTGTTTGTGAAATCCCCATGCGGCGAAATGGCAATCGGTCGCAGCCGGCGGTCGATATCCTTCATGACGGTGGTGACGAGGTACGTGTCGGCGACGGCTTCCGCCGCGAGTAGGGCCGTCGCTTGCATCTTGGAATCCTTGCGCAGCAAGCCGGCGGCATAGAGCGAGACGGGGACGGCCAGGGTCGCATAGACGGTGGCCTTACCGGTGAAAACCCGATTGAACCCGCCGAAAGCGGACGTGCGGCGAAAGTACGGCGTGTCGAGCGGATCCAAAGCCACCATGCCGGCGGATGCGCCGAGAACCGCACTCGCGGGGATCACATCGTTGCCGCGGGCAACCTGGATCGGGAATAGCCAGATCTTCTTTTGGTCGCTGGCCAGATTGGGAATCATTCGCTTCCAGGAAACCGGCCTGTCGAAAGAGCCGGGCGGCGAGGGTGCGGGCGGGGAAGCGGCCGGGGGCGAAAGGGCGGGCGACGAAGCGACCGGCGGCGTAGGGACCGGCGGCGTAGGGACCTGCGGCGAAAGGGCCGGGGGCGCAGAGACCGGCGGCGTAGGGACCGGGGGCAAAGGGGCGGGCGACGAGGCGACCGGCGGCGAAGGGACCGGCGATTCCGGAGGTGCAACCTGTGCAGCCGCGTGGGCAAGCATCAAGAGCGCAAGGGACAACATCGCCAGGGAGGTGTTCTTTTTGTTCATCGCATCCATCCACAAAGGGCACGAGCGGCGGGGCCGGCCTTCTCCGCCGGCTGCCAATTGCAGTTACCGCAAGGGAACTGGTAGTATGACCGATGCCACCCGGGAATTCAAGCCGCGATCGGCCCGGCGATGCCATCGCCGCCGGCGCATATCGGGAAGCCAGCCCGCTGGATTCAATGGGGGAAACCGGAAGCCGGCAAGTTGAAGCCAGGAAGTTGAGGTGGGAGACGGGCTCGCGAAATCACTGGATTCGGCTGGTGTGCGGGACGATGCTGCCTTTCTGCCTGGGGGTGTCGCTACGGAGTCCGGTGGCCGCTCAAGGCCACGGAGATTTGTCGGGGATGGTGGAAGACACGGGCGGCAAGGCGGTGCCGGGGGCCGTTGTGACGCTAATGGCGCGGGAATGGGCAGCCGCCTACTCTTCCACCCTCACCTCCAGCGCGGGCTGGTTTCGCTTCGCCGCGCTGCGGCCGGCGCTTTACGACCTGACGGTGGAAGCTCCCGGCTTTGCGAAGCAGACCGTGAGAGACGTCAGGGCCGGCATGGCCGCCGAGACTTCCTTGCCTCCCATCCGCCTCACGGCCGGCGGCGGTGCGGCGGCGCGGCCACAAATTCTGCCGGCGGGCGGCGCCGAGATGACGCACGGCGTGGACCGAACGCTAGAGGGGCGCTTGCCCATTCCGGGACGGGACCCGCTCTATCTGCTGGAGACATTGCCCGGCGTGCAGGAGAACGGGCGTGCTCCGCTGGGGATCGACGGCGAGCCGGTGTCGCTGGCAAACATCGCTTACGAGGGCGTGAACCTGGAGGCCACACCCGCCCGGAGCAGCGGACTGGATTCCACAACGCTCCTGCTGCGAAGCGACGAGGCCGGGGAAATGGCCGTCGCTACGGGCGCCATCGACGGTTGCGGTTGCGCTCAGGCGGCGATCGACGCGCCGGGTGGAGGCAGCGCATGGCATGGGTCGGTGTATGGGCTGGCGATCCCCAAGGGCATGACGGCCCAGTATTGGACCGACAACAGCCGGAATACGCCGGCCGCCACGAGCGTCAATCAAGTGGGGACCACCTTCGGCGGCCCGCTGCGGAGAGAGCGGCTGTTCTTCTACTTGAACTACGAGGCCGACCTGAACCGCTCGACGGTCACGCGCACGGGCCAGGTGCCCGTCAGCCCACTCTCCAGCCAGGATCCCCTGATGCGGCGGGTGCTCGGGTTGGTGCCATCCGATCCCTCGGGCACGTACCGCGGAGCGCAAAACAGCGGAGGCTCCGGCAGTCTGGGGACCGGCCGGCTGGATTACCTGGTTTCGCCGCGGCATAGCCTGGGGCTGACGCTGGCGGGCGCAAGCAGTTCCACCGGCGAGCCTTCCGGCTCCTCGGTCTTCGGACGGCAGCCAAACGTGACCGTGGGCGCCTCGACATTGTTTTTCGCGGCCGCCTGGCGGTGGGCGGCGACTCCCCGGCTGACGAACGAGATGCGGGCCGGCGCCAGTCTGTGGGATGCCGGCTATGACAACGCGCTGCGCTCGCAGTTCGGCTTCATCGCGATTCTGAGCGACCCCAGGGTGGCCATCAGCCAGCCCATGGCGGGTATGGACCCGCAGCGGCACAAGGACCGGCTGCACAGTTACCAGGACAACCTGACGTGGGTTTCCGGCAGACACACCTTGCGGGGCGGGCTCTGGTATCAGCAGTATTTTCTGGAGACGGATGGCGCCGATAATGGGCCGCTGGATTCGCTGACTGCGCCGCGCTACGTGGTGAACGACATCGCCCAAGGCACCATCGTGGAAAGCGACCAGCGGTTCAATATCGCGTCGCCCACTTCCGGGTATGCGAGCGCATCCGCGGCGCGCAGCAGGCTTTCCGCGCACATGATTTCGCCCTATCTCCACGAAGAATGGAAACCGTTTCGGTCTCTATCGGTCAGTGTGGGCCTGAGGTACGATTACCTGTCTCCGGCGCAGGAGGAAACCGGCGCCGCCATCATCCCGGTTTTCCCGAGTGTGGCTTCTTACTCGGTCTATAACAAGGCGATGACCTTTAAATTCGCCTCGGCTGGGCAAGCCTTTTACCGGAAGGACATCGACAACGTGAGCGAGTACCTGGGGCTGGCCTGGAAGCCGGCCGGGAAGCTGCCGCTGATGGTGCGCGGCGGCACCAGCACGAGCTATTTCAACGACGATCTGCTGCCCAACCTGAGCTTATACGCTCTACGGAATCCGTTTCAAAGCTTCGACGTGTCCACGGATTTCAGTGGGGGCCCGGTCGAGCTGTCGAAAGCCCCGGCCACGCCGGCGCCCGCTATGCCGGCCCTGACGCTGCCGGCGCTTCTGGCGTTTGCCAACGGCTATGGCCGGCAACCCGGACCGGTTTACGGCGTGGACTTTAACCTGCGGACTCCGAACGTCAGGTACTGGAACGTGGGGATCGACGCCGCGATGGGTGGTTTCCTGTGGGGCGTGCGTTACGTGGGAAACCGTCTGGAAGAGGGGCCGCGTTCGGTGGACCGCAACCAGGTGATGATGTCGCCGGGCTTTCTGGCGGGTTTCCAAGACGTTCATTCCAGTCTGGTCAGCGGCAGTCCCACCGATGGAATCCCGCTGCTGCCGGGAGGCGGGATATGCTCGAACTTCAGCCTCGCGAACTGCCGGCCAGATCTGTACGCGAGGTCCCTGATACAGACGGGGCAGGCGGCTGAACTGGGCCGGTGGCTGGAGGGCCAAGGATACAATTCGAAGGGCGCCTACAATTTCCTGGGAAATCCTCTGGCGCCGCAGGGGATCTACGTGCTCTCGCACCTTGGCGTGTCGCGCTACGATGCGCTGCAGTTGACGCTGACACGGCGGCCGGTGCGGGGTCTGAGCCTGACGGCCAGTTACGTGCTCTCCAAGGTCATGAGCAACCTGGACGATTACCGGCAGGGGGCCATCGATCCCTATCTGGACCTGGACGTGCCATCGCTCGAATGGGCGCCATCCCCGCTCAACGTGGCGCGCGTGTTTAAGGCCGTCTCCACTTGGGATCTTCCCTTTTCCAAGAGCCGCGGCTCGGCGCGAAGCTTGTCCGGCAGGCTGCTGGGCGGTTGGAGCCTCAGCGCCATTGCAATCGCGCAATCGGGCGCCCCGTTCTCGCTGCTCTCCGGAGGATACGTAACGGCGCCGGGCGGTGGAGTAAGCGGCATCACGGGCCTGGGCACGTTCACCTCGCAAGCGGACTCGGGACAAAACACCGTGACGACGTCCCAGAGCGCGGGACAGATCCGGACGTATCTGGGCATTCGCAAGAATTCCGACGGGACCGTAACGGACGTGAACGCTCCGGCAGGGGCCTTTCAGGAGCCCGGCGTGGGAGCGGTGGGAAGTCTGCAGCGGCGCATGTTCACGGGACCGGGCGCCCTCAATCTGAACCTGGGCATTCGAAAAGCGATTTCACTGAGCGAGCGGACCTGGGCGGAGTTCCGCGCCGAGTCGATTAACTTGCTCAACAACGTGAACTGGCTGGTGGGCGACCAGAGCTATCTGGGAACGAGCGATCCGAAGAACGACTGCCTGTTCACCGGCAGCGTCACCCAGTGGAATTCACCGCGAAGTATTCAGATTTCACTGCGGCTGTCGTTCTGAAGGCGGATGCGGGGCGCGGGGATCCCGGACGGCCGATAGCACGCGGGGGCTGGCGCGCGGCTCTAACGGAAGAACAAAACGTCCGTGTAGACGTCCCGGCCGTCCAGCAGGCAAGGGCCGCACTTCATTTCGTATGCGGGCTGGATGCTCTTGGTCAGAGCGGCGATGCCCGCGGCGTTGTCATTCGCCTCTTCGGTCGACAACGCGAGCCGTGGCCGGTCGCGAGCGATCACCGTCCGGCCGCCACGTAACATACGCTCTGTCGCTCCCTTGATGTCGGCCTTAATGAAATCGACGCGCCGCAGGCGCAACTCCGCGGCGACCCGGTCGATGGTGGTTACGGGGATGGAGAGCTGTTTCGGGCCGCTCGGGCTCCCCAGGAAACTGTTGCCGGCGAGATTTGCCGGATTCACGGAAAAGGTCAGCTCAGTCTCACTATCCCAAACGCCCTTCGGGTAGACGATCACCTTGCCCGCGGCGATTTCCCCGGCCAGGTTTCGCCGGAGGCATTCGACCGATTCCGGAGTTGGCTCGATGGCGACGATCAGCCGTGCGCCGCGCGCCAAAGCCTGGCGCGCGGTGGTGCCAACGTATGCCCCGCAATCGAGCACGGTGTCTCCAGGTTGAACACCCCAGGCGCCGCTTCCGTATATGTCGCGCCTCGCCTGCGCCAGAAGGGTGGGCAGCACCGCGCCATCGCTCTCGGGGATCCAGTACTCGCCTTCGGGAGTCGCCCAGAGCGCCAGTCCCCGCTCCCGCCGCAGCACGCGGCTGGCGGCGGCGATGGCGGCCGCGTCGGCTTCCTGGTGCAGTTTGATTCTCACGTCGCGGGCCGCGTCCCACTTCGAGCAATATGGCGTACGGTACTTCACGCCGGGCGCCAGAAGAACCGCCAGGGCCGGATAGCATCGAATGGCCACCACACAGATCAGGGCGGCGGCCGGCAGCGCTATGAGAAGACCCGCGAGAGCGCGGGAGAAACGGCTTTTTCGGGTTTGCATTTAAGTGCCAGCTTACACCCTTGTGCGCCGGCGCGGGCGATGCGCATCCGGCCTATTCCGCCGGCTGCGACCTTGGCGGTCTGCGCGGCCGCCCGGACGCTTGTCGAGCCGCCGCAGCCCGGTGTCCCGCAATGCGCGGAGGGAGGCGTGGGGCGCGGTTCCCGAAAACATTCTTGCCGGTTTCCGTTTCAGTAGTGATACCATTGGCCTTCCGGAGAACTTCTCGAAGGTTGTCCGGGGTGAACCCTTCATGAAGCTTACATTCTGGGGCGCGGCCGGCGCCGTAACCGGCTCCATGCACATGGTCGAGTCGGGGGGAAAACGCATTCTCCTGGACTGCGGCTTGAACCAGGGCCGCCGCAAGGAAACCGACGCGAAGAACCGCAACCTGCCGTTTCCGGGCTCTTCCATCGACGCCGTGGTCCTGTCGCACGCACATATCGACCACGCCGGCAACCTGCCGACGCTCGTCAAGAACGGCTTCAGCGGCCCCATTTACGCCACCCCCGCCACGGTGGACCTGTGCAACTGGATGCTGCGCGACACCGCCCACATCCAGGAGCATGACGCCGAGTACCTCAACAAACGGCGCGACCGCCGCAAACTGGCGGGGCTGGTGGACGGGCACGTGGTTCCGCTCTATACCACGTCCGACGCGGAGCGGACTCTGCCACTGTTCCAGCCGGTTCCCTACCACACGCCCCAAGTCCTGGCGCCCGGATTGGCCTATGAGAGCCACGACGCGGGCCACATCCTGGGCTCCTCGTGGGTGGTTCTGCGCGAGAAGTCGGGCGACTCGACGATCCGGCTGGGCTTCTCGGGCGACCTGGGCCGCCCCGGCCTCCCCATCATCCGCGATCCCGAACCGCTCGAGCCGGTGGACTATCTGATTCTCGAAAGCACTTACGGCGGCCGGCTGCACAAGAGCGTGGATCACGTCATCAACAAGCTGGCCGATGTGATCAACCGCACGGCGCGGCGCGGCGGACACGTCATCGTGCCGGCGTTCGCCGTGAGCCGGACGCAGCAACTGGTGCTGCTGCTGCACGAACTGGCAGACCAGAAACGCATTCCCAACATTCCCATCTTCGCGGACAGCCCGCTGGCCCTGAACATCACGCAGGTGCATCGCGACCATCCCGAGTGTTTCGACAAGGAGGCCCTCGAGTATCTGAACCACCACCAGGACCCCTTCGGTTTCGAGCGGCTGAAGTACATCCGGGAGGCCGAGGACTCCAAGAAATTGAACGACCTGCACGGCCCGTTCGTGGTCATCTCGGCCTCGGGGATGTGCGAGCAGGGGCGCATCCTTCACCACTTGCGCAACGGCATCGAAGACCCGCGCAACACGGTGCTCATCACCGGTTATCAAGCGCAGGACACGCTGGGCCGCAAGTTGATCGAGAAATGGCCGGAGGTCCTGGTCTTTGGCGAGCCCATGCGGGTGCGGGCGGAGATTTCCAGCCTCGACGAACTCAGCGGCCATGCCGATCAGAGAGAGTTGCTGGAGTGGGTGGCGCCGCTGGCGCGGTCCATCAAAAAGGTGTTCCTGGTTCACGGCGAACCCGAGCAATCGGCTACGCTGGCCAAACTTTTGCGTGCCGATTACGGGTTGGACGCGGAGCCGGTGCGGCCCGGCCAGTTTTTCGATCTATCTTGAATGAAACCAAATCGGCCGGGCAAGCGATCTATACTATTGAGTTAGAGACATTTTTGAAGGAGCACCGTTTCTCGTGACTTCCATATCCAACTACCAAGAACCCCAAGGCAGGTCGGGCCTGTCCACGGCCCTAGTCGCGGGCATCCTCATCGCCCTGGTCGTCGCCAACATTTACCTATACGTTCAGATCGTTGGGTTGCGCGCCGATCTGGCCGAGACCAACAAGACCCTGCACTCCGGGTTGATCAATATCAAGGACGCCTCCACGGTGACCCTGGCCGAGCAACAGCGCCACATCGACAGCTTGAAAGCGGACCTGGAAGCCACGCGGCGCGCGGCGGCCAGCATGACGAGCGAAGCGGCGGCCAAGGAGAATGCCCACGCCGAACAGCTCATGAGGCAGATCGCCGCCGAACAGGCCAAGATGCAGGCGGCGCTGGGCAGCGAGATCAACGACGTGAAGCAGACCTCCGCCGAAGGTGTGGCCGCCGCCAATACCAAAATCGCCGACGTGGCCACCGACGTGGGGACCGTGCGCAGCCAGGCGACCCAGACCCAGGACCAGCTCAGTAAGACCATCGCGGACCTGAAGAGCGTCACCGGCGATCTGGGGGTGCAGAGCGGCCTGATCGCCACCAACGGCAAGGAACTGGCGGCGCTGCGCCTCAAGGGCGAGCGCAACTACACCGACATCAAGCTGGGTAAGACCAAGCAGCCGCAGAAATTCGGCGACGTCGCCATACGCTTGGACAGCGTCACTCCCAAGAAGAACATGTATTCGGTGTATATCCTGGCCGACGACAAGCTGGTCTACAAGCAGAACAAGAGCATCAACGAGCCGGTGCAGTTCATCACCATCAAAGGCGGCCGCACGCCCTACGAACTGGTGGTCAACCAGGTCAACAAGGACAGCATTGTGGGCTACCTTTCGACGCCCAGAGACGCCACGGCGCGGTAGGGGATCTCAGCCGGTCAGCTCGACCAGCTTGTCGAGGCGCACCGAGTAGAGCGCCGGTTGGCCGTCGCGGTCGCTCTGAAAGTACAACTGCTGGCTGTCGGGGGAAAAAACCGGACACACCGCCGAGGCGTCCGTGGCCCGGTGCTCGCACAGGGTTCTCTCGGCGCCGGTCGCGCGCAGCAGCAGCAGCACGTAGGGCGAGCCCTTGTTTTCGCTGGCGCCGGCGAAGACCGAGGTGTCGCGGTTGACCGAGAAACTGGCGAACTGGCTGGTCTTGGCAATCAGTTTGTCGGCCCCGGAATCGGGCGCGTGCTCGCGGATAGCGTGCAGTTGCGCCGGGTCTTCGGGATAGAGCAAGTAGAGCAGGGTGCGCCCGTCCGGCGCCCAGAGAGCGGCGGCGACCCGGCCCGCCGCCAGCTTGAGCCGCCGGTTCTCGCGCCCATCGTGGTCGACCAGCCACAACTCCTGGCCGGCGGAGCGGTAGAGCGTTTGCGCGCGGCGCGGCCGGGGCAGGGGATCGGCCATCGCCTCCGCCGATTCGATCACGGTGCGCGGGGCGCCCGCCCCCAGCGGGACCATGCGCAGCCGCGAGGCGCCGCCGCGGGTCTCGACCAGCGTGGCGCCGGTGCCATCGGGCCCCACCGTCATGCCGCGCCCCCGCTCCCATCCCTCCGGCACGCGGTACAGT
>Ga0182011_10004518_pt1 | contig 11130 bp, 10 predicted proteins | sample 711E1DmetaG_FD_120481 | JGI IMG/M metagenome (GOLD analysis project Ga0182011, IMG submission 120481) | Permafrost microbial communities from Stordalen Mire, Sweden - 711E1D metaG | ecosystem: Environmental > Terrestrial > Soil > Wetlands > Permafrost | place: Sweden: Stordalen | collected... | reverse complement strand
TTGAATTCATTTCAGTCCTGTAATTCACCCTTACGTTTTTTATCCCGATACTCCTTGAGAGCAATGATAACATAGACCGATACGGCCGCGGTCAGAGAAATCAGAAGCGTTGTCAACCCGCTTTCGATCCCGATCACCCGCTGACAGATCAGCCAAACCACCAGATAAGTAACAGCCGTTAATATTTCCTGCATTGTGAAACCCTTTCTTTAGCATGATCATTTCTGCCATGAAATGCACAGCGATACTATCGATCCCTCTTGAAAATTTCAATATAAATATGTTTCATTCGGTTTATGCGTACTTGGCTCTCGTTCACTTTATCAATACCACTGATTCTACCGAAAGAGCATCCATATCCATGCTACGCCGCCATGAAATCATGGCCTCTTGCACTTCGCTGCCAGACGTAGTCGTAAACCCGGCCTGCGACCAATTCAGTCTCCTCGTCGGTGAAGGGTGGTCGCGGCAATGACCGCCACAGGCTGTCGAGGATAAACACCTTGACCTCGGCCTGTGTGGTGGTGTTTTGCGTCCAGCCCGGCATGGGGCAGAGTAAATTCTCAAGGGACGCCAGAAGCGCCCTGCTGGCTTGCTTAAGTTTTTCCCGATCGGTCTTGCTGATTGACTCTTTGAAAAGCAAGTCGAACAGCGCCAACTCGTCATCGCTCAACCCCTCCTCCGCGGCCCGCCGCTCCTCGGCATCGAGCCGGCTCGCAAGATCCATCAGCCTGGCAAAGGTCTCTTCGACCGTCACACGGTCTTTTTCGCGGTTGTAGTCGGCAATGATCTCCTGGTACTTCTTGTAGTAGTCCATCCGCATCGGGTTGCGGGCGAGCATCTGCGCAAGCTTCTTTTCGACAACATCCCGGATGTCCCGCAGCGCGGCGTGTTTCCGACGTACCTTGGCCGCAAACTCGTCCCGCAATTTTCCGAAGTCAATCTGGCTCAAATCCACTTTTAGGCCCGCGGCGTGGTCGTCGCCGTGCGCCGCCGTACGGATCGCCTCGTTAACGATCCGGTGTAGCACTTTGAGCACCTCGGTCACGTCGGCGGTGTCGCGTTTTTCCTGCAGTTTCTTGTAGATGGTCTCGATATTGTCGTGACGCTCCGCATAGGCAAAGGCGCTCGGCTCCATCAGCAGCGCCTTGAAGCGGATGAACGCCTGTCGCGCCATGAGTTCGAACCGGCGTTTCGCTTCATCCGATGTATAGAGCGCATCCACGGCGTCCCGTAACGCCTCGATCCGGGCAAACCCGGTCGCGCCGTGCAACCGGACCGGGTCGAAGCCAAGAGATCGCAGGTGGTTCTCCGCGGCTTCAATCGCCTCGTGCAGGGCCGCTATCAACTCCTCGATCGGGGCCACGATGGCGCGCCCCCGTTGCCGTCGTCTTCCTCCCCGAGGGCATACTGCGCGAGCGCCTCGCGCAGGCTCTTGAGCATGCCGTTGTAGTCCACGATGACCCCGCAGTCCTTGCCCGGATAGACGCGGTTGGCGCGGGCGATGGCCTGCATAAGGCTGTGGGCCTTCATTGGTTTGTCGATATAGAGTGTCGCCAGGCACTCCACATCAAAGCCGGTCAGCCACATGGCGCACACGATGGCGATACGGAAGGGATGCTGCGGGTCCTTGAAGGCGTCGTCCACGGCGACCCGTTTGCCGTCGGGCGTCTGGAAGCCGGTTTTCATCACTGCACGGTGCGGGATGATATCGAAGTCCCATTTTTTGAAGTCGCGGACCTCATTCTGCGCCTGACTGATGATGATCTCGATGATCGTGCTTTCCATCCACTGAACCTGTGCTCGAAGCTTATCGAGTTTCTCGCCGAGGCGTTCCTGTGCGTCTGGATCGGTGGCCGCGGCCAGTGCTGTTTCTCCAACGGAGATGAGCGTCCTCACTTGGGCGAGTTTGGCCTTCCAGCGCGGCTCGATCCGTTGAAACATCCGGGCGCAGGTAAGCTTGTCGATGCACACGAACATCGATTTCCCCGTCTGCCAGCGGGTGGAACAGTGCTCGACGAAATCGGCCGCGAGTTTGTCGAGGCGATCGTCCGCCGTGATGACCTCATAGTCCTTGCCGAGGAGCTTCTCCAGGAGTGCGGTCTGGTCCGGGTCGAGTTCGGCCTTCTCGACCGCCTCGGCGATCCGGTCATTCAGATCGAGTCGGGCGAGCCCCAGCTTCTCGCCACGATTTTCATAAATCAGCTTGACGGTGGAATGGTCCTCTTCGGAGCGTTTGAAGTCGTAGCGCGAGATGTAATCCCCGAAGATGCGGCGTGTCAGCTCGTCGTGCTTGAACAGCGGCGTTCCCGTAAAGCCGATGAACGAGGCCTTAGGCAGGGCCAGACGCATGTTCAGTGCAAACTTACCCGCCTGCGTGCGATGTGCCGCCTCGTCCGAAACGATGATGATGTCATCCCGCTCGCTGTAGGGCTCAGTGACCGCTTGATTGAACTTATGGATGAGGCTGAAGACGTAGCGAGGATTCCCCCTCAGGATCTCCTGCAACTCCTTGCCCGAACCGGCCCGCGGCGTCTTCTCGTCGGTCACCCCGCAGCCGATGAAGGTACGCCAGATCTGGTCGTCCAGGTCCTCGCGGTCGGTCATCACCAAAAACGAGAAATTTCCTGGGATACAGCGGCGGACCTTCTCAGCGAAAAAAGCCATCGAATAGGACTTCCCGCTGCCCTGCGTGTGCCAGAAAACGCCCAGTCGGCCCAGGTCCGGATGTGCCCGTTCGATGAGCGGAAGTATGATGCCACCCTCCTGGGAAGAGTCTGCTTTTCCATGACCGACCTCGGCCGCCAAGGGCAACGCCATCTCCTCCTCAGTCGCGCGTTTTGCCCTCGGCTGTCTTTCCGGAATCATCCGGTAAACGGTGCGTTCCGTAAGCCGCTCGGGATAGAGTCTCTTCAACTCCTCCTGCCGCTGGACGGAGGCCACGGCGTTGTTCACCCCCAGGACCTGATGATTGCGCGCGACAATCTTCCGCGTCCCCCCCGCCCGGCTGTCGTCGAAGAGGATGAAGTTCTCGATCAGATCGAGGAGCCGTTCCTGGTTCAGCATCCCGTCGAGGAGCGCCTCGGCGTCCACGCGTCCCTTGTCCTTCTCCGTGTTGCGTTTCCATTCGACGAAATGTTCCCACTTGCTCGTGATTGACCCGTAGCAGGCTTGATCGCCGTTGCTGACGACGAAAAAGGCATTGTGGTGGAAGGCGTGCGGAACGACGTTGGGGTCCAGATACCAGGAAAGGTTATTGTCGAATCCGGCCCGGATGTTCTTGTAGACCGCCTTGAGTTCGATGAACACCAGGGGCAGGCCGTTGACGAAGCAGACCAGATCGGCGCGGGTGTTGTAGTGGGGCACCCGCAGGCCCTGAAGTTTGAGCTCGCGGACGGCGAGGAAGCAGTTGTTGGGTTGGCCGTTCGCTCCCTTGCCATTGCCGAAATCGATGACGCGGGCGTGGGCATGGCGCGTTTCACCCGATCCATCCCGCCATTCGACGGGCACGCCGTCCCGGATGAAGCCGTAGAACTCCCGGTTGTGCTGCAATAGCGACCGGGCAAAGTCCATGCGGGTGAGCTTCTCGACGGCCTGCTCACGGGCCGACGCCGGCATGTCCGGGTTGAGCCGCGCCAATGCTGCCCTGAGGTCCCGGACCAGGACCACCTCGCGCTCGTTGTTCCGACCCAGTGTCCCCTGCGGACCGAAGGTCTCCGTGTTGTAGGCGTAAATACTCTCCCAGCCGAGATGATCATGAAGGTGGTCGGCAAACGCCTTCTGAACCAGCCGGTCTTCGCTGTTGATGTCGGTGATCATGGTTTGTTACCCGATGATGACGGCCACATCCTTCACGATCCTGAAGGCCCGTTCCAGATCGAAATCCCGAAAATCCTTTTCGCGCAGCACTGTTTTCAATTCCGTATCAAGCTGACGTCGAAGCATAACCAACCGCTCCGGAGATATGTCAACCGGTTCGTTGCCCGGTATGGCGAGCTTTTGTCTGACCAGTTCAATCAGCCCGCCATCCTTCGGCTGTAAACCCAGCCGGCGGACAGCATAGTCAAGATCGAAGAAATCCCGCACAGCGGCTTCCCTGCGCGATAACGCCGCCCGGAATTTTTCAGCGAACGCCTCCCTTTGGGAAATGCAGTTCAAGACAAGAGGCTCATTCAGGGGTTTTGCTGTCGTAGGGTTCAGCAAAAGAGTTTTCGCCATCCCCGTTTCCGGCGGCAGGAGCAGCGGCTCGCGCAACCCCACTTCCACCTTGATGGTTTCTTCTTGTCCAGCAATCCTTGATGGATAACCAATAATTGCATTGTATTGCGTTGAATTGTTGGCTCCCGTCAACGGCTCTACGACACGAAAACCGGGCAGTCGCTCCGGTAATGCGTCCATGATATCCTTCAGAATCGTAGCCTTCTTGCTCCGTTCAGACCGCGACGAACTCAGCGGCATCGATATGACAAAATCCAGGTCCTCGCTCAACCGGTAGAAATCGGCATAAATTTTTGCCAAACAGGTTCCGCCCTTGAATACGAGCGCATTGCTTGCCGCCGTAAGATACCCCAGCAGAACCGTGCAAAAGTAATCCTTCTCGACGAGCCGGGTTGAAAATGTCGTCACCTGTGCGGTGAAACTTACCGCAGCCCTAAAGAATTCCGAGTCATCATGCCAGGAAAACGAATGAGACTTAAGTCGGCTCATTCAGCACCACCCCCCAACGGCGGTTGAATTTCCCTCGTTTGGGCCGGCCGGGAATCCAGGGAATCATGCTGCGGTTCTGGGACAGCGCCTGCTCCAGCCGCAGCAGCAACGGCTCTCCCACCCCTTCTCGTTCCAATAGTGTTCCCATTCGGCGAATTGTTCCCGTGTTGCCGAAACGCAAGGTGATGGTCACCAATTCCTCTACATTAACACGTTTCTGGAGCAAATCATTTCGGATCCATTCATAGGCTCTTGGCAGACTGTTGAACCGCGACCAGTCATAAACAGCGTCCACAAGCGTTCTCGCCCTCGAGGAATATACCGCCTTTTCGCCATCCCAAGCGATGACATCCGTCGTGTCTCCCAGACGCGCATCGGCCACTTTGATGAGGGTCATTTCCACCGCGCCGATTGTACGGTCACCGAAAAGCCGGTTGTTGTAAGCATAAACCCGGTTGGGAATCTGATCGTCGAAGCCGTATTGATTGAAAGTATTTGGTCCGCAAATCTGGTAACGCCCCTTCACATCATCCATCAGGGCGTTCAAGGCCCGTGCCTCGCTCGGCGTCCATGCCCCACCCAGTGGCAAATTAGGCGGTATAAGATATAATCCCTGCCGCACCCTTGCGATCAGCCCGCCACGCGAAAGTCGGCTGAGCAATTTTCTCTCCTGCTCCGGCGCCAGTTGCAGCACGGAGGCAACCAGATCTCCCGCCCGCACCGCCCTGAGTTTGCGCATTTGGACATAGGCGAAAAACTGTGTCTCCAGAATTCCCAAATTACGTTTCATGGCAGCATGCTATTATAGACCTAATGCCCTGTCAAGGCATTATCGCTATTATACTGTACTTAATCGTCCTCATCCATTTTCAGACACTCAACAAAGTTTACCTGAACCAACCGATCTTTACTGTTGATGTCGGTGAACATGGAATGGTGCCTTTCATCACACCGAGATCTCTCCGCCCATCAGGCGCGGCAGCAGCAGGTCGCGGGCGGCGCGAAGCTTATGGTTGGCGAACGAAAGCGTCTTGAGTTGCTCGACGATGGACTGAATTTGACTTTCAAAGCTGCCCAAAAGACCATCTGGTGGTAACGGCACCGGATACCCCTGCATCTGCTTCCAATCGGCACGCGGCATCTTCGATCCTTCTCTCATTGTCTGCGCAGTCACAGCCACAAATGGGTCGCTTGAAACAGTCATCAGAACCATACCATGCACTTTCAGATCAATCGGCCGGATGACAATAGCGTCGGATGATGCAACCCCGTCAACAAAGGCAATTCCTACTTTGTGGAAATACGGGCGGATCTTGCCAAATAGAATCTCACCCTCGCGGAACCGGTGTTTGCTGCTGGTGACTTGTTCGGCCCTGCCCCATTCGGTTAGGGAAATAGATCGTCGCGGAATGTGCTCAAGGCCAATGTATGGAGTGTCCGGTTCTACCGATTCGGGAGATATGCTCTCGCGAACTTCGAAGCGCAAATCGCCTAGCGTTTTGCTCTTCCACCCTTCTGGGATGCCTTTGGTGATGCGGGTGTGCTCATGGCCGGGAAAGCGGAGGCAAACAAACCACTCGCGGTAAAGCTGCCGCGCTGCCTCCTCCAATAGATCAATCCGCCGCCGATTGTTCTCAATCAGGTCGTCGTAGGCAGCCAAGAGAGAACCGATTGCATGCTGTATCTTCAGACCAGGTAGGCCTGAAAGTTCAAGGACCCGAATGTCCTTCATGTTCACGTGCTTTGCAGTCGCGCCGGTTTCACCGGCCATCAATTTGCCCTGTTGTGGTGCATCGAGGAGGAAGTAGCACAGGAAGTCGGGGTCGACTTTGGCTCTGTTAGGCCGAAGGTGCACGGTACGCTGCCCTAGGCACACCTTTTCGCCTTCCTTGATGATGGCGACATTCCCTGCGGGCGCTTCCCGTGCTAGGATAAGGTCCCCGGGTTCCGGTACTGCTCGTTTAGTCCAAATATGATATGTGTCTTCGGAAATCCGGTAGACATCGGCGAGGTCGAGACGCCCTTTGCCAACGTTGGGTGTGCGGATCAGTGGATAGCCATCTGCCTGGGTTGGTGCAGTCGCGTGCAGGCAATCAACAATGAAATCACAGGCGTCATCCAAGGTCCGGGGCGACTGTAAACTCATATCCCCAGCTCCTCGAAATTCTCTTGGATCTTCATTGCCAACTCCGCCGCTTCCCAGTTTAGGTCGGCCAGCTCTGTATGGATGTCGCGTATGGTCTGCTCAAAGTCGAAGTCCTCGTCCTCCTCTGGTGGGGCGACGCCGACATAGCGGCCGGGGGTTAGGCTCCAGTCGGCAGCCTCGATCTCCTTGCGGTCAACAAGCCTGACGAGCCCCGGAACCGCTTGGAGTTCGGCCTTTGGGAAGTGTTCCTGAAGCCACGCCACCTGCCGGTGAAAGTAAACGGCGTGCTTCAATTGTTCGAGGGCAGTCTTGCGCTCTTCATCTAATTGCCTGACGAGTTTGGCTGTTGCCCGGCGGTCGTAGGCAGCAGAGATGATTTCGTCGGCAGCAAGCTCTGCTCCCTGATCCGAGACGCGGGCAGCGAGCTTATGGAGCAGATCCACCTGTTTGACGAGGCCCCGAATCGCCTCAGCAGTGGGGACAAATGCCTCACGGGCAGCGCGCTGGGCGTCGTTTTCGTCCGGCAGCAACTTGGCATATTTCCGGCCGAAGGCACTCAGATTCGCCAGAAGTCTTTCCCGGTCTGTCGCATAGAGTGTGACCGCCTCGCGCAGTTCGGTGGCGGCGTCGGCAAGGACCAGCTTCTTCGCGGCGTCAAGGTCAGCGTGCTTTGCGACGACATCGGCGAGGCAATCGAAGCGGCCGCGCAGGTCGGCAAGCGTCATCTCGAAGGCGGCAAGCGTACCGGGAATCGCCTCGCTCTCGGTGCAGACACCACCGAGATACTCCTTCACCAAGGCCAGAAAACGCTCCCGCTGGCCGCGGTAGAGCCAGACGACGGCAGCCAGGTTCTTCATCTGTTCGGGCGAGAAGTCGTAGATCTTCCGTGTGACCTTGCGGTAGACGTTGCGCGCGTCGAGCATCAACACCTTGTCCCTGCGCTCAGCGGGTTTTGCCCGATCGAAGTGCCACAACTCGCACGGGACGGAGCGGGTGTAGAAGAAGTTCGAGCGGATGGAGATCATCACGTCCACATCACCCGTCTCGACGATCTTCCGGCGGACCTCCTTTTCGCCGTGCCCGGCGCTGGAGGCCTGGGAGGACATGACGAAGTCGCACTTGCCGGTCAGGACGTGCTCGTCCTGGTAGTAGGTGATGGCCTCGGCGATCTTTCCCTCCAGCCCGTGGACCGCGAGGTTCATCTTGGTGATGCGGATTGTGTCGCGGTTCTTCTCCTGGCCGTAGAAGACGACCTTCTTCGCCGTGTCGCCACCCTGATGCTCGATGAAGTGGCTGGACTGGACGAACATCCCGCCCGAACCGCAGGCCGGGTCGAGCACGATGCCGTGATTGGGCTCGATGACGTTGACGATCGTCTGCACGAGCGAAGAGGGGGTGAAGAACTCGCCGTTGTCGTGCGCTTTCTGGATGGAGAACTTGGCGAGGAAATATTCATAGATGCGGCCAAAAACGTCACCCGTCGCTTGTTTGATCTGTTCGCTATTGAAAAGGCGCATCAGGTCTTCGAGGACCTTTGTTTCGAAGATGTCATAATCTCTAGGCAAGACGCCGGTGAGCGGCTCGAACTCTGACTCGATGGCCGTCATAGCATCGGTGACCAGCCTGGGCAAATCGCTGCCGCTCGTTGCCGCCTGCTGCATGATCCAGTCGTAGCGGGCCGTCTCCGGTAGAAAGAGAGATCTGCGGGCGATGTAATCGGCCGGGTGCACCTTTCGCTTCGGCATCTTGCCACTGGCCTGGTCCGCCTCGATCTGCCGGGCGGCCGCGTCGAAACGGTTGGCCGCGTGGCGGAGGAAGATCACCCCCAGCACGGGCATGAAGTAATCGCTGGAGGTGAGCTTCGAGTTGGCGCGGAGGTTGTCCGCTGCCTCCCAGAGGTCGGATTCGAGCTTTTCGATGTCCTTGAAGGTTTCGTTGGTCATTTTGTCCAGGATTTGAATTGTCGGAGAATGGTTTTATTGAGAATTATGGATGGAAATCTACACTTTCCTATCGGTTATGTCAAAGGCGGATTTCAAGAAATCGTTAGAATTTTAATAGAAATGAGGAATAAGCTCTCGACTCATAGTACCTTTCAAACCGCATCCAATATACTGGCCCGAAATCCGACCTCCAACTTTAGTACTTGTAGCCTGGAACATTCTGTTGTTGATGCTTCTTATCGAGGAAGTACGCAAGAACCGGATGAACCATGAATATGCAGTCATCACTTCTTTATGGACCCTCATTTTACTTTTCGTTAAATTCATTCCAGTCATTGAATAAAATGTTAAACGGATTCAGACCACACCTACCGGTCATCCATCTTTTGGAAAATAAAATATTTAAATAGTTGTCTGGTGTTAGAGGAAAAACAGACCAGAAGGAAATCGATGGCACATGTGTTGCAAAGGCTGGGCGTAGCTCGATGATATTTCCCCTTTGCCATGCATTTTTTTTGTGTTATGTAGAGGGGTGAAAAGCAAGATATATAAATTATGCAGGAAAGGAGAAAAAAGATGTTAGGGAAATTTGGTAAAAGGTTATTAACACTTCTTGTAACAGCGGGAGCTTTGTTGGTGTCGTCACCCGTCGTTTTCGCGGCAGAGACACTTCCGGGAGCAGGTGAATCCTATATAAAGGTGATCTTCGCTGTTGGTGCAATGGTTGGCGCAGGCTTAGCTATTGGTTTGGGAGCCATCGGTGCTGGTGCGGGTATTGGTAACGCAGCGAATGGTGCATGTGCAGCGGTTGGGAGAAACCCCGGGGTTCAGGGAAAGATCATGACGGTCATGCTGGTCGGTATGGCCATGGCAGAATCCGTCTGTATCTATGCGCTCGTTGTTGCGTTGGTCCTCCTCTATGCAAACCCCTACATGCGTTATTTTTTGGGTTAATTCGGATCTTACATTAACTTCAAAATAACAACAGTTAGGGGGAAAAGCGAATGTCAGAAACTAATAAAGGTAAGCAGTTATTTACTGTAGCGAGAGTATTCTTCCTGCTTATCGTAATCCCCTTATCACTGATGGCTATTCTGATCGCCAACGGCATTTTTAAATTAGGGGTTACAGTAAAAGAACGAGCAGTTACTGTTCTTGACCAGAAATCTCAGGAAGAAATCAAGGTACGTGCCATAAGCACGGCGGACGAGGTTACGAATTTCCTCACGGAACGCAAGAAGGATCTCCTGATTGCCACAATTATTCCCACTTCTGATTCCGCCTTCAAGAAATTCGTCAATGAAAACAAGAAAACCCTCTGGGTAAAGGATAAGGATAAAATTCGCCAGGTTGCAGCGCTTCTTTACACCGAGATGTCTTTCATTGACAAAAATGGCAACGAACAGATCAAAATCTCCAATGGCGAGAGTGTCCCCAGGACAAAGTTGGTCAATGTCAGTACCCCATCCAATACAACTTACAAAAATGAAGATTACTTTGCCAAGGCAAAGAATCTTAATAAGGGAGAAGTCTATGTATCCCCGGTTACCGGCTGGTATGTGAACCGGATGGAATTCGAAAAGGGCAAACGGTTTTCAGGTATTATCCGTTTCGCAACGCCCCTGTTCGCACAAGAGGGATTTGCCGGGATCATTAGCTTGGCCTTGGATTACCGTCACCTTGCCGGTTATACGGACCATGTTATTCCCACACAGGCGGCGCCCGTGTTTGAAGCAGATGCGTCGACAGGAAATTATGCCTTCATGGTCGACAACAGAGGGTTCATTATTTCCCATCCCAATGCGTACCATATCGAGGGACTTTATCCCAACGGTGCGCTGGTTCCCGCTGTCACACAGGCAAATTCGGCGGAACTGACCAAGAAGGGCGAAGAGGTCCTGAATTTGAACCTCCTGTCCTTCATGGATCCGAACCTGCCGGAAGTCACCAAAGATGCAGCAGCTGGAAAATCTGGAATAAAAACGTATAAGTTTGGGGGTCATACAAAATTTGTGGCCTACGCACCCATTAAATTCTTTACGAAAGACATGCCTGAGCCGGGGGGATTCGGATGGATCGCCATGGGTGTTGACGTAGAGAAATTCAGCGAACTGGCTATTAAAACAACGAAAAACATTGATAAAGAAGCAAAAGCATGGACAACAACGATCATTCTGATTCTGACGATCTCCGTTGTCATCCTGTTCCTCATCCTGGCCCTCCTGGCCCGGGGAATCACACGGTCTATCGAAACCGACGTCCCTAAAGGCTCCGAAGGAGAAGGTCATTTTTACGATGACGAGGAAGAAGACAAATAAACCCATAAAGGCCGGA
>Ga0182011_10004516_pt1 | contig 11134 bp, 9 predicted proteins | sample 711E1DmetaG_FD_120481 | JGI IMG/M metagenome (GOLD analysis project Ga0182011, IMG submission 120481) | Permafrost microbial communities from Stordalen Mire, Sweden - 711E1D metaG | ecosystem: Environmental > Terrestrial > Soil > Wetlands > Permafrost | place: Sweden: Stordalen | collected... | reverse complement strand
TGACGCCGCCGCCGTACGCTCAGGCTCCAACGCCTCCGCCCTACGCTCAGGCTCCAACGCCTCCGCCCTACGGTCAGCCGCCCGCCTCGTACGCGCCTCCTCCGTACGGCGCCGTACCGCCCGCGCCCGGCCAGCCGGCCTGGGGGACGCCACCGATGGGCGCATACGGTGCCCCTGCTAAGTCCGCTATGAACCCGCTCTACATTGTCGTCGGCGCGGTGGTGATCCTCGCCATCGTTGGAGTTGGGGCCTTCGCGCTGGCCAATGGCAACAAGAGTTCCGGATCACCGGGCGCCAACGGTCATCCCGGCACCCTAGTGTTCAGCCCCACGACGGTCAGCTGCGACGCCACGCTGACGATCTCCACGACCCTGCCCGCTTCTGTCAAGGACACGGATCCGATCACCCTCAAGATCGACGGCAACACTGTGGGAACGCACACGGCCGTCGAGGCCGGGCTCGCCAAGCAGGCCGACGGCTCGTGGTCGGGAACGTCCTCGGGTCCGTCCGATTGCTCCACGATGGGCGCAGGGCTTCACACTGAGCAGCTGGTCGACGGGAGCGGCAACGTACTGGCCGAGGGGTCCTTCACGATCGCCGGGTCGGCGGCGACTGAAACCCCAGAGGCGACCGCCAAGGCGACCGCAACGGCGACTGCAAAGGCGACCGCGAACGTAACCCCCGCGCCGACGCCGGTGCCTGTGGTTACGCCGCCGCCGGCCACCACCGAAGGTACCGTAGTCGTCACTCCGAACAGCTTTAGCTGCTCGGCCAAGGCGGTCCAGGTCACGCTGACGGTCACCCTGCCCGCATCGCTGACCGCCACATCGACGGTCACGGCCGTGGTCGACGGCAGTACGGGAGAGACAGGCACCGTGGGCGACAACTTCACCAAGCAAAGCGACGGCAGCTGGATTTCGTCCACGACTGACACCAGCACCACACTCTGCACGAACTACGACACCGGCCAGCACGACATCGGCTTCCAGGACTCGACCGGCAACATGGTGTCGGAGGGCACGTTCACGGTCTTGCCGTAGCAGCGGCCCCCTTTGGGCCCTCGGGCCCTGGCAACGTAGCTACTGAGCGGCTCGGGTTTCCCGAGCCGCTCTTCGTTGCGGTGGAACTGGGCACGGCCGTTCAGATGGCGGCCGTCTTTCAAACCGCTTCTGCGTAGCGCTCCGCGGCATAGCTCAGGAAGCGGGTCTGGCTCTTCTTGAACCACAGCTTCACTTCGCCGGTGGGGCCATTGCGGTGCTTGGCCAGGCGCAGGTTGACGACCTCGCCGTCGATCTCGCTCTCGTCGCCCGCCTTTTCCTTCTCACGCCACAGGAACAGGACCAGGTCCGCGTCCTGTTCGATGGCGCCGGACTCGCGCAGGTCGCTCAGGCGCGGCTCGCGCGACTCGCGCATCTCGGGCTGGCGTGAGAGCTGGGAGAGGGCCATGACCGGGACCTTCAGCTCGCGGGCAAGACCCTTGAGGCCGCGGCTGATCTCGCTGACCTCCTGGACGCGGTTGGCGTCGCGGCTGTTGGAGGTGGCTTGCATGAGCTGCAGGTAGTCAACGATCAGCAGGTCCAGTCCGTGCTCGGCCTGCAGTCGGCGGGCCTTGGTCCGCAGCTCCATGGTGCTGATGTTCGGCGTGTCGTCGATATAGATGGGCGCCTCCGACAGAGCCTGGAGCGCCGGCGCGATACGGGCGAAGTCCAGCTCCTCGAGGAAGCCCGAGCGGAGGCGCTGCGAATCGATCGAGGCGACGCTCGACAGCAGGCGCAGAACCAGCTGCTCCTTGCTCATTTCCAGGCTGAAGACCCCGACCGTCTTGCCTTCTCGAACCGCGGCGTGCTCTGCGACGTTGAGCGCGAGGCTGGTCTTGCCGACGCTGGGGCGCGCGGCCAGGACGACGAGGTCGCTCGCCTGGAAGCCGGTGGTCAGCTGGTCCAGGTCCGCGAAGCCCGAGGCGATGCCGACGATTTCGCCACGGTGCGCGTGCAGGTAGTCCAGCCGGTCGTAGGCGTCGTGGAGGAGAGTCCGCAGCGGGCTGAAGCCGTCGTTCGATCTGTGCTGGCTGACGGCGAACAGTTCGGCCTCCGACCGATCGATCGACTCCTGAATGTCCGCACCGTCCTCGTAGCCGATGGCGGCGATCTTGCCTGCGGCTCCGATGAGGCGGCGCAGCACGGCCTTGCGCTCGACAATGCGGCCGTACTGGGCAACGTGGACGGCTGTGGGAGTGTCGTTGCCGAGCGTGGAGAGGTAGCCCGCGCCGCCGATGGCCTCCAGTTCGCCGTCGCGCTCCAGCGCCTCCGCGACCGTGACCACGTCTATCGGCTCGCGGTGCTCGAAGAGGCCGAGCATCGCCGCGAAGATGCGGCCGTGGGCCTGGCGGTAGAAGTCCTCCGGGTGCAGGAAATCCGCCACCTCGATGATCGCGTCGCGATCGATGAGGATGGAGCCGAGCACGGCCTGCTCGGAGTCCAGGTTCTGTGGCGGCAGTCTGTCGATCACGGTCTGGCGGGTCTCCTGTCTGGCGTACAGGTCAAGCTCGCCCGAGTGGGGTCCGCATGCCTCAACAGAACCGACGCGGGCAGGTCCGTTCCATCCCCAGAATGGGTCTGCTGTTTGCAGCCTGTGGACAACTACCGTGGATAACGCCGGATCATTGTATCGAACGGACGTTCGAACACAAGAGGTCGTTCGCGAGAATCGGTGGAGCGGTCGAGATTGCGCTTGGGGGGCGCCGGGCCGGCTGCGTCGGGGTCTTCCGCGGTGCTAGATTCCGCGGTGACTCCAACCGTCGTCGGTGCCCGCCGTGGCGCTCGGGGTGGCTGCGTACCAAGTCCAGAATCGAGGGACGATCGATGACTGACAACGCCGGTTCCGCCACGTCGGTGTGCGCGAACTGCGGCGCCCCAATTCTCGCTGGCGGGGGGTTCTGCGCGGTGTGCGGCCAGGCCGTTACTCCGCCGCCGGCCCAGTGGGCGACGTCGCCGTCGCCGGTTCCGGCGAGCCCGGCCCCCACGCCGCTTCCGCCGGCCGCCGCTCCCGACTACTCCGAGGCCCCTGCGTCCGGGCAGCCGCCAGCCTACGGGCAACCCGCCCAGCCGGGCTACGGGCAGCCGCCGGCCTACGGGCAGCCGCCGGCCTACGGGCAGCCGCCGGCCCACGGGCAGCCGGGCCAGCCGCCGGCATACGGGCAGCCACAGGGCTACGGTACATACCCGGGGTATCAGCCGGGCTATGGCTATGCAGCGGCCCGCCGCAGCAACATGCCGTTACTCGCCGGTTTGGGGGCGGTCGCGCTCGTGCTGGTCCTTGCCGCCGGCGCGCTGATCGTCGTCAGCTCTGTAGGACATGCCACATCCTCGGGGAGCCCCGCGGCTACCCCTGCCGGCACGATCCTCGGCGCCGTTTCTCTCGCGCCCCTCGTTACGCCTACCGAAGTGCCGTCGCCATTGGCAACGAAGTCTCTGTCACCCTCGGCGACGCCGACCGCGGGGTACGCCGACATCTTCAGCCCCACCGGCTCGATGATCACCGCCCGCGACGGACACACCGCGACACTCCTGCAAGATGGCCGTGTTCTGGTGGCCGGTGGCGTAGGGAATTGCAAGGGCACCACGTGCGACGCGCTCGCGTCAGCGGAACTGTTCGACCCCACAACTGGGAAGTTCAGCCCGACCGGTTCGATGACTACCGGACGCGCCAGCCAGACCGCAACGTTGCTCCAAGACGGCCGGGTGCTCGTCGTCGGAGGGGAGCACTACGCGTCCAGCACGCTGAACGCCCTGGCGAGCGCCGAGATCTACGACCCGAAGACCGGCAAGTTCAGCCCGGCCGGTTCCATGAAGACTGCCCGCTTTGCGCACACCGAGACGCTGCTCCCCGACGGCCACGTTCTCATCACCGGGGGCTTCGACGCGAGCTTCACAGCGCTCTCGAGCGCCGAGTTGTTCGACCCTGCCAGCGGCACCTTCAGCAAGACAGGCTCGATGACCACCGGGCGGGATGGCCACACGGCCACACTACTCGGCAACGGCCTCGTTCTCATCGCCGGAGGCGCAGCCGTTGCCTCGGCCGAGTTGTACGATCCATTCAACGGCGCGTTCACGACGACCGGATCGATGCATGTCGTGCGCGCGGATCCCACTGCCACCCTGCTATCCGATGGCCGCGTCCTGCTGGTCGGCGGTCAGAACAACTGCACTTCAACCGGCTGCGACTCAATCGACTCGGCTGAAGTCTATGTACCGACCACCGAATCCTTCACCCTGACCGGCTCGATGTCCGTTCCGCGCTGGGGCCATGTAGCGTCGCTGCTCTCGGACGGCCGGGTGCTCGTTGCCGCGGGCGCTTCCGGCCAGACGTACTACACGTCGGCGGAGGTCTGGGACCCGTCCTCGGGTACGTTCAGCCCCACCAGCCCGCTATCCCAGGGAGGCGCCCGCCCTACGGCTACGCGGCTGCAAGACGGCACGGTGCTCGTCGCGGGCGGGTGGAACGGTACCGAGATCGGCACGGCCGATCTCTATTCATAGGAGCGGAGCCTCTCGCCCCAATCGAGGGCCGCGAGTCCAGGCCGAGGCGCCGTCGGCCTAGTCCAGGCGGCGGATGACGCCTATCAGCTTGCCCTGGATTCGAACGTCGTTGTAGAACATCGCCGGGTAGGCATCGTTGGCCGGCTGCAGGCGGATCCGTCCCGCTTCCTTGAAGAACTGCTTGAGCGTGACGGCGTTCTCCTCAACCTGGGCCACGACGATGTCGCCGTCACGAGCCGTCTGCTGCGGGCGGATCAAGACGAAGTCCCCGTCCTGGATGTGGGCGTTGATCATCGAATCCCCGCGGACTCGCAGAACATAGGCGTCACCCGACGGGGCCAGCAGGTCTGGCACGGCCATGCTCTCCGACGCGTCCTGATAGGCCTCGATTGGGCCGCCGGCCGCGATCTCGCCGACGATCGGAAGGATGTGCGACTCCGCGGCCGCGGACTGCGGCATCAACTCGCCCGAAAGCCCAAGACGCAGAGCGGCCGTGGGCGTGAGTCTGATCGCGCGCGACTGGGCCGCGCCGCGCTCCAGATAGCCCTCGCGCTCGAGCATCTGAAGGTGGTGATGGACGGCTGAGGTGGACGCCAGGTCCACGGCGACCGCGATCTCGCGGACGGACGGCGGGTAGCCGCGGGTCCTCAGCGTGGCCGCGATGAAGTCCAGGATCTTGCGTTTGCGTTCCGCATCGTGCTTGGTCACGGGGCGCCTCCATTCCCTGAGGGCGAGGATACAGAACGCCCGTTCGAGTGTCAAGTGTAGCTGGTCTTCCCGGTGACGGGCGGACAGTCGGGTCGCAGACACTGGACGCATCGGCGAAAGCATTCGAGAATTCGCGCAGATCCTGCTACGGGGCGCCCGGGCCGGAAGTGTGAGGCCCCGGCGTCGAGGGCCGTGGAGTCCGTCGCATTCGTGCGGCCGCTCTGGAGATGCCGCCACCCAACCCGAGGAGGGCTTGTCACTGTGAAACGTCGTTGGCTCGCGTTGTGCGCGAGTCTGCTACTGATGGGCTTGGTGCCGGGATCGGCCCTGGCCGTGGTCACGCCGAATGGCGTGGCTGTAACCGATCAGTCCCAGGAGACCAATAACAAGTACTTCTATGGGCCCGCGACCTACGGCCAGACCTTCAAGGTGGGTATGGCGGGTTCGCTGACCGGCGTCGACCTGTTCATGGGAGCGGTTTCGGACACCACGGTCGACGTCAAGATCGAGACTCTCGGTCGGGGCACAACGTATCCCCTGCTCCCGGCGAACGTGAAGGCTCAGGGATCCATCACGGTCAATGAGGGCAAGTGGTACCACCTCGACATCACGCCCTTCAACATCCTGGTCGGATCGCAGTTTGCCATCGTGTTCACCTTGAGCGATTCGAACATCTACGCGTACTACGCCGCCGGCGGCGCCTCCTACCCCAACGGTTCGGCTTGCCAGCTGGTTGGCGGCTCATGGGGACCGCCATCCGCGCCGGCCGACTTCGCGTTCAGGACCTACGTGGGCCTGCCCATCCCAACCCTTCCGCCGCCCGTGCTTGTGACTGACACCCCGACGCCCACCCCGACGCCCACTCCGACGCCCACCCCGACGCCCGTGCCGGTGAAGGCCACGCCGAAGCCGACGCCGAAGCCGACGCCTACGCCGAAGCCGACGCCTACGCCGACGCCGACGCCTACGCCGACGCCCTCGCCGACGGCAGCCCCGACCGCGAGCGCCACGCCTGCGCCTGTTCCCTCGGGCTCGGGCTCTACCGACTCGGGCGGCACGATGCTCCTCATCGGAGGCGCGATCGTTCTGGCCGCAGTCCTCGGTGGCGGCGGCGTGTTCATGCTGATGCGCCCACGCTCCACGACACGCGGCACTATTGACGGCACGCCGCCGACCGATCCCCCGACTACGGCGCCGCCCGAACCGCCGGCGCCCGAGCCGTCGGCTCCAGAGCCGCCCGCACCCGGTTCGATTCCGATAGACGGAGACTGACGGCGCCCGCTCGTCATCGGGCCAATCGACACGGTTTCATGGAAAGGGGTCGGCCCGCGCCGGCCCCTTTCGTGATGCGGCAGCAAGCGTGATTCGCGGCATGCGCCGGACTAGACTCGGAGACAGCGTCCCTCCGCCGCGTCTCTAGCCGCGCGGCACACTAGATGGGCACGAGACTGAGAGAGCGGCTGATGGTAGAGAACGCGACGCAGCGCCTGGCAAGGTGCCCCAACTGCGGGTCGCCGGTGCCGGGCGGCTCCGCCTTCTGCATGACGTGTGGCCACGCCCTGGGCCAGACGCCAGCACCGGCTTGGGTTGGCCAGCCCGGCGTGCCGGTCGCCTCGGCGTCGCCCGCCGCCCCGCCCGCGAGCTACACGCTGCCCCCTGGCTACGGGACGCCCTCTGGCTACGGGCCGCCCCCGGGTTACGCACCACCACAGGGCTACATGCCACCGGGTTACCCGCAGGCGCAGCCGGTGTTGCCGACCGTCACGTACGGCGAGACGTTGATGGCCGACGGCGAGAACATCCTCTACAGAGGCCGGCAGCATTGGGCCGCGCTGGTCCCCGAGCTGTTCTGGGATGGGGTCGCCACGGTGCTCGGCATTCTGGTGGTGGCGCTCATCGAGGTCGCCGGCATGCACATGACCAGCCTCCTGGTCGCGGCCCTAGCGCCGATCGCGGTGGTGGGGCTCGGCATCGTGTCGATGGTGGTCGCGCACAAGAGCTGGCAGACGCGGGAATACCTCGTCACCAACCGCCGCATCCTGGGCATCAAGGGGCTGTTGGGCAAGAAGACTCTCGACGTCTCGCTCGACAAGATCACCAACGTCGAACTCTCGCAAAGCCGATTCGCCCGGCTCTTCCGGCTCGACTACGGGGATATCGATATTCGCACGGCGCATGAGGGCTCGGTTGCCGTCTACTCGACCCTGATCGATGTGGTCGAATTCAAGAAGGCGGCCCTTGACGCCAGGAACGGGCTGTGGCTGGGACGACATGGATCTGCGGCTGCCGCCATGCCCGCCGCCCCCATCGACTCATCCGCGATGGCGAAGACACCGGACGAGATCATGTCCGCGCTGGCCAAGCTGGCCGACCTGCGAGACCGAGGAACTGTCACGGCTGTCGAATTCGAGGCCAAGAAGACCGAGATGCTCTCCCGGCTGTAGCGGCACAGCTGCCCCGGCCGGGGCCGAGCGCCAGCGCCCGACGCAGGGCGGCTATCCGGCTGCGCCCTGACCGGCCCTCGCCGCTTCCGCTGACGACCAAGAGCCTGACGACCAAGTGCTCGTAGTCCGGAGTCGCGCCTGATAGACTCTCGATTCCCCGGAGAGGACCCGCGAATTGGGCTGTCCGGCGGCGATAGCCAGGGATGGCCAGTCCAAGAATGGCGAGCAGGAGTTCGGTGGGTTCGAAAGGTCGGCGGCGGCGAAAGGGGGGCTTGCTGCGTGCGCTTCGTTGGCTTGCCTTCTTGCCCGTGGCAAGCCGAGTGCCCACCTACTCGCGCCTCATCTGGGCACTCGCGATGGACGCCCGAGTCCCCGCCGCCCGAAAGGCCGTCCTGGCGGGGGCCGCGGGGTACGTTCTGCTCGGCCGCGATCTCATCCCGGACGACATCCCCATCCTGGGCGGCATCGACGACCTGGCGGTAGTTGTTCTGGCGGTTGAGGTCTTCTTCGACGGCATCCCGCAGCGCATCCTCGAGGAGAAGCTCGACGAGCTCGAGATCGACCGCGAAGCTTTTCGGCGCGACATGGATCAGGTGCGCCGCCTGACACCCGCACCCGTACGTAGGATCATTCGCCGGTTGCCAGAAGCGCTCGAAGCGGCAAGCCGGCTGGCCAAGCAAACCGGGATCGAACCGCGGGTTCGGACCTGGATCAAGGACGCTCGGCAAAGCCGACCGTCAAAGGAGGAATCTTTCGCGTGAAGGTCATCCTGACCGCCGACGTCGACAAGCTCGGCAAGAGCGGTGAGATGAAGGAAGTGTCCGAAGGCTATGCCCGCAACTTCCTGATCCCTCGGAAAGTCGCAGTTCCCGCCGCCGGCGGCGCCTATCGAGCCTGGCAGCACGACATCGCCAGTCGCGAAGAGAAGCGCCAGCGCGAGCGTGAGGACGCCGAGATCGCGGCCACTCGCATCGGCAGCACGACGCTGACCATGGGCGTGAAGGTGGGCGAGGGCGGCAAGCTCTACGGCTCGATCACAGCCAAGGAGATCGCGGAAGCCCTCGGGCGGCGCGGCATTACGGTCGACCGCCACAAAATCGAACTGCCGGAGCCGCTCAAGTCGCTCGGCACCTACAAGGTCGCGGTCAAGGTGTTTCCGGGTATGACTCCCGAAGTGACGGTGGTTGTAGAACCGAAGGGGTAGAGAGCCATTGCTCAGCAATGGCTCGGGCACGGGCAGTTGCCTCGAACCGGGTCGCGCCGAACGTGCCCGTCTTGGGGTCGTACAACTCGGCCGGGCTGGAATCGGAACCGGCGCCCGGGTGGGGCGCCGGTTCTGTGTCGGTCCTGGCCAGAAGGCGCAGGGCTACCGCCGGATGATGCGGCGTCGCGAGGTTGAGGCGAAGGCAACGGCGGCGGCGCCCACGGCGAGCCCGGCAAAGATGAGCAGGTAGCTAGATCCATCGCTGGAGCCGGAGCCGCCTGTGTTGGTCGGGGGCGGGGTGGGGTTCAAGGTCGGCGTGGCCGTTGCGCCCTGGAACGACTGGAACGGACTCGGGCTCGCGGTCGGGCTCGCGGTCGGGCTCGCGGTCGGAGCCGGCGTCGGGGCCGGGGGCGTGATGTAGGTCTGGAACGCGAAGTCGAATTCGCTGTTGGTTTCGGCGTTGCTGGTGCTGTCGTTGTTGCTGGTGCAGACCTTCGGGAAATCAGTCGCGATCGTCTCCCAGGCTGCGACGTCGAGGATGAGCGCCTCGCCGGGACCGTAGGGGTTGCCGCAGGCGCCGTTCCATTCGGCCTGGCCTGACTGGCCCTGACTGACCAGAATCGCGTACTTCGTCCCCGCGACCACGTTGGTTGGGGTCGAGAAGGAGACGACGACCCAGTCGCTGTCTCCCGGCGGTACCGTTTCCGTGGCGAGGATCGTGCTCGTCGGGAGGTCGCCGGCGCCAGTGCCGGTGATCTGGACTGTGATGTCGGCCAGGTTGTTGGGTCCGGCAGCCACAGTTGGGGTCGGGGCGAAACTCGTGTAGACCTCCACCGTGTCCAGCGATCCCGAGATCGTGGGCACAAACGTCTGAGCGAGCATGGGCTCAGGGATGAGGCTTTCGGTGGTTCCGGTCTGCTCAGCGTCGAGAGTTCCCGTGATATCGGCGAGGGCGCTACCCGCGGTCATCGCGAGCAGAGTCGCGGCGACCACCGCGAGAAACGCGATCCGGTGTTTCATGTGAATGTCTCCTCCTGGCTGCCAGTTCGCGCCGGTCGATCCGTCCTGCCGACCAGTCGTGATCGTTCGATACTCGAGCTCGTCGAGGGCAGATCCCGCCGGGCGGGCTGATCGTGGCCTACCTGGTGGCCCTGTCGCCGGAGGCGTCGAACCTGTGCCAGCCGATGGGACTGAACGGGCGGCGCAGAGCCTTCCGTCCCGGTGGCCGCGACACCCCGGGCGGCGCTCGCAGTTCTCCATTGCGCCGGAGGCGAGCCCGTACCCCTCGCCACGAGCGTCGGGCCGCGCCATCATTCGAGCATGACCGGCGCCCGCCTGAGCATCATCCACGTGGACCTCGACGCGTTCTTCGCGGCGGTCGAGCAGCGCGACCACCCGGAACTGCGCGGCAAGCCCGTGATCGTCGGTGGCGACCCGCGCTCCCGCGGCGTCGTCAGCACCTGCAGCTACGAGGCGCGCAAGTTCGGCGTCCATTCGGCCATGCCCTTGAGGACCGCGCTGAGGCTCTGCCCGCAGGGCATCTTCGTGCCGGTCGACGGCGCCAAGTACCAACTCGTCAGTCGCGAGGTCATGGCCGTGCTGCGCCGGTTCACGCCCGCGGTCGAGCAGGTTTCGATCGACGAGGCTTTCCTCGACGTCGCCGGTTCGGAGGCGCTATTCGGGGACGCGCGGGAGATCGCGGCCCGCATCAAGCGCGAGGTCGTCGAGGCGACCGGGCTCACCGTGTCGGTCGGCGTCGCGACCAACAAGCTCATCGCCAAAGTCGGCAGCGACCTTCGCAAGCCCGACGGCCTGGTCATCGTCGAGCCCGGGCAGGAGGCCGCGTTCCTCGCCCCGCTCGAGATCCGGCGGCTGTGGGGCATCGGACCCAAGACGGCCGAACGGCTCCACGGCCTCGGCGTCCGAACGATCGGCGAGCTGGCGGCCCTGCCGGTTGAGACGCTGGCGCGCGCTCTCGGCGATCACGGAGCCACGCTCCACGACCGGGCGATGGGCGTCGACTTCGACCCGGTGGTGGGCGGCGGCGAGGCGGCCAAGTCGGTCAGCCACGAGACGACGTTCGCGGTCGACGTGACGGACCCGGCCGAGATCGAGCGGACGTTGCTGGCCCTGACGGAAGGGGTCTCAGCCCGGCTGCGTGCCGGCGGCATCCGCGCCGGCACCGTGGCGGTCAAGATCCGCGACTCGCAGTTCCGGACGATCACGCGGCAGAAGTCGCT